>ENA-UOJQ01000500-UOJQ01000500.1-human-gut-metagenome-genome-assembly--contig:-P63-NODE-500-length-43689-cov-7.331347_pt1 | contig 43689 bp, 40 predicted proteins | sample MGYA00242352_ERZ723899 | MGnify/ENA metagenome assembly ERZ723899
TACTTGGCTGGAAGCGGCCCGGGAGGATAGATAGCTGCCGGTTGAAAAGAAACATACCTTATGGTATGTTTCTTTTTTATGTAACACGGGAAAAGTAATGCACTAAGCATTGCTTTTTTTGCTTTCTTATGGCTTTTTATTTTTCTTTTTATTTTTTATCTTTCAACTATTATTCTAACTTATATATATCACAAGGCTCATATACATCATGGGCCTTATTTTTATATAATTTTTAAAAACAACAAAATTCTTACTTTGATGGTTATTTCTAATTTATTATGTTAAAATTAATAATAAATTACTATAACGGAGAATGAAAATTATGCTGAAAAATATTAGTATGCCTGTTATTGCTTTAGCTTTGGGGCATTTAGTAACAGATTTACAGGCAGGAGCTTTGCCAATAGTGCTGCCGCATTTAAAAGAACTTTTTGCTTTAAGTTATTCACAGCTGGCGTTTATTGTTTTAACACAAAACGTAACTTCCTCTGTTATTCAGCCACTATTCGGCTATATAACAGATAAGAAATCTTTGCCGACGATGCTGCCTTTTTGTGCAGCTATGGCAGGTGCAGGCTTTGCTTTTGTAGGCTGGGTTCCTTCCTATATTTTACTTATGTGTACTGTTGTTGTAATCGGTATGGCCAGTGCAACTTATCATCCGCAGGCTTCAAAAACAGTTAATTTTTTAAGCAGCGATAACAATAAAGCAGCCAATATGGGCATTTTTTCTTTAGGCGGCAATGCCGGTATGGCAGTTGGTTCCATTTTAATGGCATTTTTGCTTACTTTGCCTGGCGGGCTGCATAATACAATGTATTTTGTTCTGCCTGGGCTTTTGGTTTTTGGCTTAATGATGAAATATATGCCTGAATACAAACGCGTAAATTTGGAACATAACTTAAAAGTACAGGCTGCCAAAAAAAGCGGTGCGGTGCAAAAAATTCCTTACGGCGGTCTTGCTTTGGTGCTGTTTTTTATTTTTATGCGCTCAACCATTCATACGGGCCTTTCCACATATTTGCCGCTGTTTTTTATTAATTTCCGCAACGCGGAGCCTGCTTTTGCAAGTATGTTAGTATCCTGCTTTTTGCTTGGCGGTGTTGCCGGTACTTATGTCGGTGCTGTGCTCAGCGACAGGCTTGGTGCACGCCGTATTATTTTGGGTTCTGTATTATGCAGTATTCCCGCTATCTGGCTTATTGCCAATGTAACGCATCCGGCAGCTGTTCTGGCAGCAGTGGTGCTGGCCGGGTTTTCAATAATCGGTTCTTTTGCAACAACAACCATTTTGGCGCAGACCATGCTTCCCAATAATGTGGGCATGGCCGCCGGGCTGACAATAGGCTTCAGCGTAGGCATGGGCGGATTTGGCGTTACCATACTTGGCTTTTTAGCCGATAATTACGGTTTGCCGTTTGTTATGAATTTAATGACAGTTTTACCCGTTATTGCAACGTTAACAGCGTTTAAAATTCCTGTGCCGCCGCAAATGCAGAAGTAATATTAAAGGAGATGTTTTGTATGGAAAATTATAAACAAGGCATTTTCTTTGGCCTTGCAGCCTATGTATTATGGGGCATTTTGCCTATTTACTGGAAAGCATTGGAACTTGTTTCGCCGTTTGAAATTTTATCCAGCCGGTTTATGTGGTCCTGCGTTTTTGTGTTTCTGCTAATTATTTTTCAGAAAAAATGGCCGCTTTTTACCAAGGAAGTAAAACAGGTTTTCAGCAATGTTAAAACAGGAGCAGCCATGGTAGCAGCCGGTATTACCATCAGTTTTAACTGGGGTACTTTTATTTGGGCTGTTAATAACGGGCATATTGTTGAAACAAGCATGGGCTATTATATTAATCCGCTGGTAAGCATTTTATTTGCCGTAGTTTTTTTACGTGAACGGCTTGATAAAATGCAGCTTGCCGCTATTACCTGTGCCTTTATAGGCGTTGCCAGTATGGTTTACAGTTTTGGAAAAATTCCCTGGGTTTCCTTAACGCTGGCTTTTACTTTTGCTTTGTACGGTCTGTTGAAAAAAATTCTGCCGGTTTCTGCCTTAACAAGCATTATGCTTGAAACATTGCTTATTACGCCGCTGGCACTTGTATATGAATACAGCTTATGGCAGCAGGGAGTTTCTTTTTATGCATCCGGAAACCTGCAAATAATTATGATGTTAACCGGTGCAGGCGTTGTTACGGCAATACCTTTATTGCTTTTTACCGCAGGCGCAAGGCTGCTGCCGCTGAAGATAATAGGTTTTTTGCAGTATATTTCACCGACGCTTACACTTTTGATAGGTGTTTTTGTTTATAACGAAGCATTCACGGCATCGCATTTGCTGGCTTTCGGGTGGATTTGGGCCGCGCTTCTTCTGTTTATTGTTTCGCAGCTGAGGAGTAATTAAACAGATTTTACAAATGTGTAAAACTGTCTTTTTTATGGTTTAAACATATATATGGTGTTTGGCTAAGTTATCCTCAACCTATAAAAAGTTATCAACAAAATGTGCATAATGTGTTGAAAAGTGTGGAAAAGATTTGTTAAGTTCTGTATAAACTTGTAAAAATGTGTAGAAAAAACTCTGTATAATTTTAAATCCACGTTAAACTGTGGATAACTTTGTTGATAATGTCGATAACTTGTTTATTAAAGAACAGTTTCCCGAACACAGCATATAGTGTTAATAACAAAATAAAGCGTTGTAATTATTAAGGCCGTTTTTTGTGGGCAGATGTTTTTTTGCTTGCAGAAACGGCGTTTTTTGGAGATAATATATAAGAACGATTTAAGTATTTGATAATGGAGGCATTTTAATGGCTATAAAACAAGTAACTGCCGTACAGGCAATGGAAGAAATATCCAAGGGTAAAATAATAACTGCGTCTTTAAATGAAATGCAGGGAGCATGGATTGCTCTGGCAGATTGTGAGGACGGCAGGGTGCTTACCTGTGCTTACAGCGGCGAATGCCAGGCTGCGGCACTTTTTGCAAAAAAAGACAGCGGCAAAGTTAAAAATATAACTGTTGACGTTATGGAGTTAAACCCCAATAATGCAGCTGTTGTACGCCGCTATTTAAAATGGACCGGCCCTCAGGCGCAGGGAGGCAAAGGCATCAGCATAGCGTTCAGCGACTGGCTGGGCTGTGCAGGAGCTTACGCCGCAGTGCCCTTTAAGCTGCGTCAGGCACGCCCTGTACTTGTTGATTACGCGGCTGCCAATGCGGATATTTTAAAACGCAACTTTTTGGAAGCTGTTGATACAGCAACCTGGGGCGTACTGGAACTTGGCTACAAAGAAGGTTACGGCGCCAACGCCGCAGGCCTTAAAACGGAAGAAGAAATTGTAAAAGCGCTTCTTTACGGATACAGCATGATTGGTTTTGACTGCAGTGATAAAATTGACAGCAAAATCGAAGCCATGACCTCTGAAGAAGTAGCCGCAAAATATAATCAGCTGCCGGAAGAATTCCGCGATGCTTTAAAAGGCTCATACCTGGAAGCCGATTTTAAAGCCGGTGGGATGGTTGTACATTTTGAACCGGAAGTGCTGCAGCGTATAGTGCTTGAATTTGGCGAAGCCATTATGCACATTCAGTACATTTATAATACCTATTTAAAAAACACTCCGTGGGAAATTGATTTTGAACTCAAACTTGCCAAACCGGATAAATTAATGACGCCGCAGGAGCTGTACTTTATCAGCAACGAATTGCAGCGCAACGGCATTAAAATGGCATCCATGGAGCTGGACGCGGAAAAAGCCGCAGCCGATGAAGAAGGCATGCATGTTTACGGCGAAATTGCCGCTACCTTTGGATACCGCTTAAGCCTGTTTAACGCCGATTTGTATATTTCGGATATAGGCAGTACAGCCAAAGCCTTAAAAGGGCAGGTTTGCTTTAAAGCGGTCAATGCACTATGGCTTGCTGCGTTGAAAGTCGTAAAAGCCGGCGACGCACAGTTAATGGAAGATATGCAGAAATTTGCCGGGCTGCCGGATTTTGACGGCCTTAAAATTCTGCCAGCCGGTGAAGCTGGCTGCGCGTGGGCAAAAGCGTACAGCAAACTTTTAACTCCGGAAGCAGGCTTTGCCAGAAAAATTAAAGAAGTTCTGGCCGCTAACGCCGATGTGTATGCGGAAGAAGTTGAAAATACAGCTGCCGCAATGCTGAAAGCACTGTAAAAATTTTAAATTCAGCTTGCAAAAGCACAAAGCGGATGATATAATATTTAAGCTTGTATTAATAGATACATTCCCCTGCTCCCGAACGGGGGCCAAAGTCCAAAGGAGGAGGTGATTTCGTGAACAATTACGAAGTCATGTACATCGTTAAACCGGTTGTAGAGGAAGAAGCATTTGAAGCTGTTGTAGCTAAATTCGAAAGCCTCATTACCGCAAACGGTGGTACTGTAGAAAAAACCGACCGCTGGGGCAAAAAACGCCTCGCTTATGAAATCCAGGATTTCACCGAAGGTCAGTATGTACTCGTAACTTTCAGCGCAGAACCCAAAGCTGTTAAAGAACTTGACCGTGTAATGAAAATTACCGACGAAGTAATGCGCCATATGGTTATTAAAAAAGGCGAGTAATCCGGAGGTAACTTTAGGTTATGAACAAGATTATCTTAATGGGCCGCTTAACGCGTGACCCGGAAGTGCGTTATACCACTACCGGCAAGGTTGTATGCCAGTTTACGCTTGCGGTTGACAGGCCTTTTACTAATCAGGACGGGCAGAGAGAAGCCGATTTTATCAACATCGTTGTATGGGGTAAAATCGCAGAATTATGCGGGAACAGCCTTACCAAAGGCCAGAGAGCGCTTGTTGACGGCCGCCTGCAGCTCCGCAGCTATGATGCAAAAGACGGCGGTAAACGTTATGTTACCGAAGTTGTTGCAAACAGCGTGGAATTTATTGAACGCAAGGGTTATACTCCCGGCGGCAATAATGGCGACAGCGGCAAGAGCGACATGGAGTCTTTTGGCTCCCAGGTGCCTTTTGACGAGGAAATCCCATTTTAACAAGGAGGGTTTAAGCGAATGAAACGCGAAAGAGGCAGAAGACCGAGAAGAAAAGTTTGCAGCTTCTGTGTTGATAAAGTTGAAGAAATCGATTATAAGGACGTAGCTAAACTGCGCCGTTATATCACCGAACGCGGCAAAATTTTACCGCGCCGTATTTCCGGCAACTGCGCAAAACATCAGCGTCAGATGACCACTGCAATTAAACGCGCTCGTAACGTAGCATTGCTGCCGTTTACCTGCGAATAATAGTTACCTGCTTAAAGCAGAATAACTTACAAAAAAGATATCCCTTTTATTGTGGTAACACGGTAAAAGGGATTTTTTGTTTTTCTGTAAGGTTTGTTTTTAAAAAATTTAAAGAAAGCTGCAAAAGCTATATGTATTTTTGAAGGATACACAAAAAAGAAAATGTATAATAAGATAAAACTAAAATCTATCAAGTAAAGACAAAAATAAAAAAGTAACAAAATTTAACAAAAATGATGAAAAAATATTGAAAATCTGTATGTAAAATTAAAAAAATCGTTGACAAAAATATAAAAACTTATTACAATGGTGAACAAGATAGTTGCAGGGCAGTTGTTAAAGCCGGAGGGGAGCTTAACTGCTCATAGCGGCATAATTTATTATTATAACGAAAAGGGGAAAGACAAATGAGCAAATGGAAAAAATTTACAAGCGCCTGTCTGGTTGCAGCGTTAAGCACAGCACTTCTGGCAGGCTGCGGCGGAGAAAAGAAGGACAGTGCGGCTGCTAATGCCGATAAATATGTTATCGGCGCAAGTTTTGAGCTGACAGGCAATGTTGCAAACTACGGCAAATCTACATTGTCCGGTTTAAAACTTGCTGTTGACCAGGTTAACAAAGCAGGCGGCGTTAACGGCAAACAGCTTGTTGTAGTAGAAAGCGACAACAAATCCGAGCCTGCCGAATCCGGCAACTCCGTAACCAAGCTGATTACTCAGGATAAAGTAGTGGCTGTTGTTGGCCCTGCTACCAGCGGCTGCGTATTTGCAGCTACTCCGGTAGTAACCTCCAACAAAGTGCCTCTTATTGCACCGTGCGCTACCGCACCGGCAATTACCGTTGATAACGGACAGGTTAAGGAATTCATCTTCCGCGCCTGCTTCATTGACCCGTTCCAGGGCCGCGTAATGGCTGAATTTGCCGATAAAACTCTGGGCGTTAAAAACGTAGCTATTCTGCATGATGCTTCCAGCGATTATTCCAAAGGACTTGCAGAAGTATTTGAAAAAACTCTGAACGAAAAAGGCGGCAAGGTTGTTGCCAAAGAAGCTTTCCTTTCCAAAGATATCGACTTCAAAGCAGCTTTAACTAAAATTAAAGCCGCTAACCCGGAAGCAATCTACATCCCCGGTTACTATGAAGAAGTTGCCAAAATCATCAAACAAACCCGTGAAATCGGTTTGAATGTTCCGCTGATTGGCTGCGACGGCTGGGACAGCCCGAAACTTGTTGAAATTGCAGGCCCTGAAGCATTGAACAATACTTACTTCTCCAGCGCCTTCTCCGTACAGGACCAGACCGAATCCGTTCAGAAATTTATTGCCGATTATAAAGCAATGTATCAGAAAGACCCGGATATCTTCTGCATGCAGGGTTACAATGCAGGCCTTGTTCTTGCCGATGCCCTTAAACGTGCAGGCGACGGTGCCGACGGAACCAAACTTGCAGCAGCTATTGCAGCAACCAAAGACCTTCCGGTTGCAAGCGGCAAGTTAACTTACGATAAAGACCACAACCCGATTATCAGTGCCATCATCATCGAAATGAAAGACGGCGTACAGAGCTTTAAAGAAAAAATCAGCCTGTAATTAAATTAATTTAATTGTTTTGGATTTAGTTTGAGTTTATTTTAGCCCGGAAATTGTTGTTTCAGGTTTCCGGGCTATTTTAAAAATATAAATTATAATGAAACAAATGAGGGGGAAACAAAAATGAAAAGAGTATCCAAAGTCCTAACTGCCTTGGTATTGGGCACTGTGCTTGCCGGTTTGGCAGCAGGCTGCGGCGGCGGTGAAAAAAAGGCTGATACCATTAAGGTTGGTGCCAACCTTGAAATGACGGGCGGCAGCGCGTCTTACGGCATATCTTCTAAAAATGCCATTGAGCTTGCCTTTAAAGAGATTAATGAAAAAGGCGGCATTAACGGCAAACAGTTAGAACTTGTTGTTGCAGATAACAAATCGGAAGCGGCAGAAGCTACCAATGCCATGCAGAAACTGGTTTCACAGGATAATGTAGTGGCGGTTATCGGCCCTAACCTTTCTTCTTCGGTAATTGCGGCATCTGCTATTAATAACAGCGCCAAAGTGCTGGATATTGCGCCGATGGCTACCAATCCGTATGTTACGGTTGACCAGGCCAGCGGCAAAACCAAGGATTTCAACTACCGCACATGCTTTATCGACCCGTTCCAGGGCACGGTAATGGCAAAATTTGCAACGGCTGAACTTGGTGTTGGCAATGCAGCAGTTTTGATTGATAATTCTTCCGATTACGCTAAAGGCCTGGCGCAGTTTTTTAAAGAAAACTTTGTTAAAGAAGGCGGCGCAGTTACTGCGGAAGAATCTTATCTGCAAAAGGATACTGATTTTAAAGCAACACTTACTAAAATAAAAGCAACCAATCCGGACTTTTTGTATGTGCCCGGTTATTATCAGGAAGTTGGCCTGATTGTAAAACAGGCGCGTGAGCTTGGCATGAATATGCCGATTGCCGGCGGCGACGGCTGGGACAGTGCCAAGATGCCTGAAATTGCAGGTGCGGCAGCGCTGAACAATACTTACTTCTCAAGCCTTTATTCTCCTGAGGATTCATCGGACATTAACAAAAACTTTGTAGCCGCTTATGAAAAAGCATACGGCCAGAAACCTGACGTTTTTGCCGCTTTGTCTTATGATTCGGCTTTACTGGTTGCCGAAGCCATTAAAAACGCAGGCAGCACCGAACCTGCCAAAATCAGCGAAGCAATGGCTAAAATTAATGGGTTTAGCGGTGTATCGGGCAGCGTAACTTTTGACGATAAACATAACCCGGTTAAGAGTGCCGTAATTTTGGAATATAAAGATGGCGCTCAGTCTTTGAAAACTAAAATTAATCCCTGATAATTAATTGATAATTTAACTTTTTAACGGAAAGGCTGCGGTTTGGCCACAGCCTTTCCGTAATTTTAGCTGGATGCCGGTTAGTGCCGTTATTTAAGCGCAGGTAATAACTTACGGCAGTAAAGCATAGAGATTTTATGATTGAGGAATTAATAAAACTTACGGACTGGAGGACTTTTTATGGATATGGGTTCGCTTCTGCACCAGTTTTTGCAGCAGCTTATAAACGGTATATCCCTGGGCAGTATTTATGCGCTGATTGCCCTTGGCTATACAATGATTTACGGCATCCTCAAACTTATAAACTTTGCCCATGGTGATATCTATATGCTGGGCGCGTATTTTGGGTTTGTAGCTACAACAATGTTTGGCTTTTCCTTTTTGCCGGCAATTCTTTTTGCCATGGCCTGTGCAGCCGTTGCCGGTATTATTATTGAACGCATTGCCTACAGGCCGATGCGCAACGCTCCGCGTATTGCTATTTTAATTACCGCAATCGGCGTATCGTTTTTGCTTGAATACGGCATGATGCTGATTGCAACTCCGCAGCCGCGTACTTTCCCGGCAGTTTTTTCGGCAGATGTTTACCATCTTGGGCCACTGGTTGTTAACAGCCAGCAGGTTGTAATTCTTGTAAGCTCAATTATTTTAATGGCCGTACTTACTTATATCGTACAATATACCAAAATCGGCAAGGCCATGCGTGCCGTTTCGTTCGATACTGACGCTGCCAGACTGATGGGCATTAATATCGACCGTGTAATTTCCGCAACATTTGCCCTGGGCTCCGCACTTGCTGCTGCAGGCGGCGTGCTGGTAGGCATTTACTATAACTCCATCGACCCGCTTATGGGCATGGTTCCGGGCATTAAAGCCTTCGTAGCAGCCGTACTCGGCGGTATCGGCATTATTCCGGGCGCTATGGTCGGCGGCATTATCCTCGGCGTTGTAGAAGCCATGGTCAGCGGTTTTATTTCTTCCACTTTCCGTGACGCAGCCGCATTCGGCATTTTGATTATTATCTTATTGTACAAACCTGCCGGTATTTTCGGCAAAAATGTACGCGAGAAAGTGTAGGTGGCAGCTATGAATTATCTTCGCAAAGCAGATTTAAAAAGAATAGTTGCCTGCGCCATTTTATTCGCCGCAGTGCAGGGCATGATGTTTGCCGATATTATCGGGCCGTTCTGGGAACTTAATATCGTCCTCATCTGCATTAATATTATTCTGGCTGTCAGCCTGAACCTTATCAACGGCTACACCGGCCAGTTTTCTATCGGCCATGCCGGATTTTTGGCCGTTGGCGCTTATACCGGCGCTATTATGACGGTTAAACTTGGTTTTCCGTTTGAAGTGGCTTTAATTGTCGGTACTGTTGCCGCAGGTTTTTTGGGCTTTTTAATCGGCCTGCCTACCTTAAGGCTTAACGGCGACTATCTGGCAATCGCCACTCTGGGCCTTGGCGAAATTATCCGCATCTGCATACTCAATATTGATTATGTAGGCGGCGCTTCCGGTTTGATGGGCATTCCCCGTTTAACAACTTTCGCCTGGGTTTTCTGGATTATGATTTTTATCATTTTCTTTATTAAAAACTTTAAAAATTCTTCTTACGGCCGCTGCTGCCTAGCTATCCGTGAAAACGAAATTGCAGCCGATACCATGGGCATAGACACTACCAAATATAAAGTAATGGCCTTTACCCTCGGCGCTGCTTTTGCCGGTACGGCAGGCGTGCTGTTTGCACATTATTTCTATATTGCGCATCCGGCGTCCTTTACTTTCATGCGTTCTTTCGATATTTTAACCATGGTTGTTCTGGGCGGTCTCGGTTCCATGACCGGTTCCATCACTGGCGCAATTCTGCTGACTTTTATTTCCGCTTATCTGGCAGAATATCCGGAATGGCGCATGATTATTTACTCCGTAACTATGATTGTCCTGATGCTGCACCGTCCGCAGGGATTGTTCGGCAATAAGGAATTAAGCATGAAGATGTTTGGCCTGGGAGGTGGCAAAGATGGAAGAACTGCTGAAAGTAAATGATATTTCCATGGTTTTCGGCGGTTTGCGGGCCGTCTCCAACTTCAGCATGACTATTAACAAAGGCGAGCTGATTGGGCTTATAGGGCCTAACGGCGCAGGCAAAACCACAGCCTTTAATATGATTACCGGTGTTTATACCCCTACCGAAGGCGAGATTATTTTTAACGGCCAGCGCACCAGCGGCAAAAAATCCTATCAGGTAACGCAGCTGGGCATGGCGCGTACTTTCCAGAATATCCGCCTGTTTTCCGAGCTTTCCGTTATCGATAACGTAAAAGTTGCCTATAACATGCACGTAAAATACGGCCTTTTGGAAGCAGTAGGGCGTTTTGGCCGCTATTTTAACGAAGAAGAACAGATTACCGAAATGGCAATGGATTTGTTAAAAATTTTCCATATGGAAGATAAAGCTAATGAACTTGCCAAAAACCTGCCTTACGGCGAACAGCGCCGTCTGGAAATTGCCCGTGCGCTTGCCACCGAGCCGAAACTTTTGCTTTTGGACGAACCGGCAGCAGGCATGAACCCGCAGGAAACCAAAGAACTGATGGAACTTATCCGCTGGATAAGAGAAAAATTTGATTTGGCAATACTGCTGATTGAACACGACATGGGGCTTGTTATGGGCGTATGCGAACGCATTTACGTTTTGGAATACGGCCTTTGTATAGCCAGCGGCACGCCTGACGAAATTAAGCATAACAAACGCGTTATTGAAGCATATTTGGGCGAGGAGGTACTCTGATGTTAAAAGTCAACAATATTGATGTATACTACGGTGCCATCCATGCCATTAAAGACGTCAGCCTGGAAGTTCCTGACGGCGAAATAGTTACTCTTATAGGCTCCAACGGTGCCGGTAAAAGCACAACGCTGCATACCATTTCCGGGCTTATTAAGCCTAAAAACGGCAGCATTATTTTTGAAGATAAAGATATTGCCGGTATGCCGGCGCATAAAATTGTCGGCATGGGCTTATGCCAGGTGCCGGAAGGCCGCCATGTATTTGCCAATATGACGGTTATGGAAAACCTGGAACTTGGCGCTTACCTGCGCAGCGACAAAGCGGGCATTGAAGAAGATATGAAAAAAATATTCGATAAATTCCCGCGCCTTTTGGAACGTAAAAACCAGATTTCCGGCACGCTTTCCGGCGGCGAACAGCAGATGCTAGCTATGGGCCGCGCGCTGATGAGCCGCCCGCGCCTGCTGTTGCTCGACGAACCTTCCATGGGTCTTGCACCGTTGCTTGTTAAAGAAATTTTTAATATAATAAAAGAAATTAATGAAAGCGGTACAACGGTACTGCTGGTAGAACAAAATGCCAATATGGCGCTTTCCATTGCCGATAAAGCCTATGTTCTGGAAACAGGGCGCATTGCGCTTGCAGGCACGGCACAGGAGCTTGCTAGCAGCGAAGCGGTACGCAAAGCATATCTGGGCGGCTGAAACCCGGGAGGAGGATTTTACAATGTTAGTAAAAGAATTTATGTCCACTGAAGTTGTGACCATCAGCGAAGATAAAAACATGCTGGAAGTAAGGGAACTGATGCGCAGTTCGGATAAGCGCCGCCTGCCTGTTGTAGATGACATCAGCCGTGTGCGCGGCATTATTACTGACGCCGATGTCAGCCGTACTTCCCCGACCGACGCTACAACTCTTTCCCGTTATGAAGCAAACTATCTTTTGGGCAAGCTTAAAGTACGCGATGTAATGACCAAAAATGTTATTACCGTACATTATGATGCCGGCGTTGAAGATGCCGCATATCTGCTTTATAAAAACAAAATCAATGCCCTGCCTGTTGTAGATGACGATAATAAATTATGCGGCATCATTACCGACAGTGACATTTTCCGCGCTTTTGTTGATATTATGGGCCTTGCACGCACCAGCACCCGCATTACCATCGACGTAACCGACAAGGTTGGTGTTATTGCCGATATCGGCGCAATGTTCCGCGATAATAACATCAATATTATCAGCATTGTTGCCAAACCGGAAACCAGCGTAAAAACCGAGCTTACCATCCGCGCAGAGCTTGGCGGCAAGGGGCTTGAGATTATCGAGCAGCTGCGCGAAGCAGGCTACTATGTAACCGATATCAGCAACGTAAAAAGCAGGGAGTAAAATGGAATCGAAAAGCTTTAAAGTCGGTGACATTGTAAAAATGAAAAAGCCGCACCCCTGCGGCTCTTACGAATGGGAAATTTTGCGCACCGGCATGGATTTCGGTATAAAATGCTGCGGCTGCGGGCATTTTGTAATGCTGGCACGCCCCAAATTTGAAAAGGCCGTGAAGGCTGTTGTTACCCCCGATACGGAAAAATAAGTTGAAGGCGGCAGGCATAACCTGCCGTCTTTCTTCATTGTTCAAAGATAATTTACAAGCTGCGGCAGGAAAATAACGGCATACGCAGAAAATTATTTAAGTGGAAAAGAGGTATTTTATGGAGGCACTGGAAAAAATAACTTCCGCAATCAGTAAAAAACTGGAAGGACGCAAACCTTCACTGGACCGCGACGATAATTTATGGGATGCTGCCGTACTTTTGCCGCTGGTAAATACACCGCAGGGCGTAAGCGTATTGTTTGAAGTACGCGCCGCAAAACTCGGCTGGCAGCCGGGTGATGTATGCTTTCCCGGCGGCAGGGCAGAATGCAGCGATGAAAGTTTTGAGGCAACGGCCGTAAGGGAAACCTGCGAAGAACTGGGGCTTGAAAGCAGCAGCATAAAAATCGCGGGCGGCCTTAATTATCTGGTAACGCACATGGGGCCGGTTATTCACCCTTATGTGGGCTATATTGAGCACAGCGGACAGTTTAATTTTAACAAAGATGAAGTTGACGAGGTTTTTACCGTGCCGCTTGATTTTCTGCTGAAAAATCCTCCGCGTATTGCCCATATGGAACTGGCAAATAAAGCGGGGGACGATTTTCCGTTTGACCTTTTGCCGCGCCAGCTGCACGAATGGAATAAACGCAAAGGCTACCATGTTTATATTTACGAATATGGCGGCCACGTTATCTGGGGGCTGACCGCGCGCATTCTGCACGGATTTTTAAACAGATTTGCCGCCGATATTAAAGCGGCGTTAGAGGGGGAAACAACTTGCTGACATCGCATGTCAAAAAAATTTTGGTGCTGGCGCTTATTTTAATAGCGGCAGCAAGCTACTGGTCTTATTCTTTTATAGACGGCGACAGCCCGCTGGATAATTTAAGCAAGTCCGAACGGCTTGATTTGAAAAAGAATATCGTTGTTTTGGGCGTTGACGAAAGGCCTTCCGAAGAAGATACAGGACGCAGCGATACCTTGTTTGTTGTAATGCTTGACAGCGACAACAACAATGTTTCCCTGCTTTCCGTGCCGCGCGATACAAGGGTTAAAATTCCCGGTTACGGCTGGGATAAAATTAACCATGCCTTTGCCTTTGGCGGTCATAAGCTTACGCAGCAAACCACAGAAGAGCTTTTGGGAATACGCATTAACAACTATGTTATGATAGACTTTAAAGGCTTTAAAGGGCTGGTAGACGCTATTGGCGGCGTGGATATTGAAGTTGAAAAGCCCATGAGTTATTATGACGAGTGGGACGGCTTTACCATTGACCTTGCACCGGGCATGCAGCATATGGACGGCGACAAGGCCATTCAGTATGTGCGCTACCGCGATGAAGAAGGCGATATCGGCCGTATCAGGAGGCAGCAGAAATTTTTAAAAGCCGTTTACAGTAAGGTTACTTCGGTGGAAATTATACCCAAACTGCCTGCTTTGGTAGAACAGGCCAACAAAATGGTGGATACCGATTTATCCATCGGCGATATGATGGATTTGGCGCAGGCTCTGCATGGCATGATGGAAAAACAGGGCGGCCTGGACGCTGCCATGGTGCCGGGGCTGCCGGAATATATTGACGGTGTAAGCTACTGGATTCCTGATATTACGGATTTGCGCAAGCAGATGGCCGAAATGCAGGGCGCGGAAATGACGGACCGTTACCGCCGCGGCGCAGAACGCATGGAAGCAGAATATGTACGTAATCTGGAACGCGCTAAGCAGGAAATTGAAAACGAACTTAACGGCATTGACAAAAAACTTGATGAAGAAAAAGCTGACGCTGAAAATAAAGACAAGGATAAATTAGACAGCAGCGGCAAAAAGACTGTTGAAGAAAAAGCTGCCAAACGCAGTGCGGATGACAGTAAAAAAACCGGCAGCAAACGTTCCGCCAAAAAAGCCGTGCAGGAATTTGCCGGTGAAAGTGCCGGAAGCAGCAGTGCGGAAATAAAAGAAACGCCTAAGCAGAGCTACGGCGGCGTAATACGCGTTGTTGTAATCGACTGCAGCGGCGACCCTGCCAAGGCTGCCAGCGCACGCGAGCGCCTCAGCAATCTTGGCATGAGCGTAACTGACGGCGGCAGCGGCAACGTGCGCGAAGAAACATTAATAGTTTCCACAACCACCAGCGGGCGCGTTGTTACACGCCTTACCGAAGCCCCGTTTGTGCACGGAATGAGCATCAGCCGCAAGAACGGCGCCGATTATGACGGCATTGTTTATGTCGGCAAAGACTATAAATAACAAAAACTGTTTCATAAGTCACAAAATTTTAAAGTTTTTTTAATTACCACTTGCTAATTGGCGTTAAAAATGGTATACTTAAATCATCAAATAGCCCCTCATTTGGCCCTTCTCGTAAGGGCTTTTTTTTTGCCCATTTTTCAGCCGCTGCTTTTACATAAATTTAACAGCGCCGTGCCGTTTCGTTTATGCGCCAATTCGTATATAATAAAATACATAGTTTATTAATGCAGGAGTAAAAGAAATGCTTTATAATGACAGGGCTGCATTTATTTTGCAGCAGTTACAGCTTAAAAGTACGGTTAAAGTAACAGAAATAGCCAAAAGCTTAAACGTATCGGTAGATACCGTACGCCGCGATTTAAAAGCGTTGGAAGAACAGGGGCAGCTTAAATGCGTGCATGGCGGCGCAAGCCTGCCGGATTATATGCTGGCCTTCAGTAATTTCAGCGGGCGTGAAATCATCCATATTGAAGAAAAACGCCGGGCGGCGCTTAAAGCGCTGGAACATTTGCGCCCGGGCAGCGTGATTGCCTTAAACTCCGGCACAACCAATGTTATTCTGGCACAGGAATTAATTAAGCGTTTTACGGATTTAACCATAGTAACCAACAATGTTTCGGCGGCCATGGTGCTGATGCAGAACCAGTCGCTGCGCACGATAGTGCTGGGCGGTGATTTGGACAGCCTGGAGCACTCTACTTACGGCAGCATCTGCGAAAGAGAACTTGGCAGGTATTATCCTGATATTTGCTTTTTGTCCATTAACAGCGTCGATGCGGAAGCTGGTTTTACCGATTTCCGCTTTGCTGAAATTGGCATTATGCAGCTGATGGCCAGAAATTCCTCCAAGGTAATTGCCGTTATGGACAGCAGTAAACTAGGGCGCCGCTCCAAAAAAGTAATTATGGATAACAACATGATAGACCTGCTTGTTATGGACAGCATAAAACCGGAAGTGCGGGAGCTTTACCGCCGTGCCGGCATTTGCATTGAATAAAACAATAAAAAATTACCGCAGCTGACGGGTTAAAATCCTGCCGGCTGCGTTTTTTATTTTACGCAGATTTAAAAATAACTTTAACTGTATTTGCTTGTTTAGGAATGTTAAGTGCGATAAGATAAAGCCGTAGAAAACAGCAAATATAAAATATAAAAAAGCAAAAAACAGCAAAGGAGAATTATCATGACAGAAAAGCAGCAAATTAAAATGGTAGTATTCGACTGGGCAGGTACTACTACCGATTTTGGTTCTCAGGCACCGGTAGATGTTTTTGACAGAACTTTCCGCCAGAAAGGGCTGGTATTTACCAAAGCCGAAATTAACGCGCCCATGGGTATGGAGAAAAAAGCCCATATTAAAACCATGCTTTCCACCGAAAAAGGCCAAAAGCTTTGGAAAGATGCTTACAGCCGCAGCTGGAACGAGGACGATATTGAAGATGTTTACCAGTGCTTTGAAGGCAACCTGCGCACTGTTGTTGCCGAATACAGCAAACTTATTCCCGGTGTAAAGGAAACCGTGGAAAAATTAAGGGAAATGGGCTTAAAAATCGGTTCTACCACTGGTTACACCAGCGAAATGATGCAGTATGTACTGCCGGTAGCCAAAGAACAGGGCTACGAGCCTGACTGCTGCGTAACTCCTGATGTTACCGAATACAGCCGCCCCACTCCTTTTATGGTGTTTGAATGCATGCGCCAGTTAAATGTTTATCCGCCCAAGCTGGTTGTAAAAGCCGGTGATACCGTTATGGATATTTTGGAAGGCAAAAATGCAGGTGCATGGTCCGTGGGCATTATTAAAGGCTCCAACGTGGTTGGCCTTAACGAAGCTGAATATAATGCGCTTGATGAGCAGGCTAAAAAAGAACTGCACGAAAAAGCAAGAAAAATTTATCTGGATGCCGGTGCAGATTATGTAATTGAAGATATTACAGAGCTGCCGGAAGTTATTGCTGAAATTAACGAAAGCTTATAACAGGGAGGGCTTTTTGTTGAATACTTATTATAATCCGGTAAGAACTTATCAGGGAGTTGGCAGCCTTTCGGTATTGCCGCAGCTGGTAAACGGTTTGAACCCCAAAAAAATTTTGCTGCTTATCTGGGATGAAAGCGTGCTTGAAAACCGTTATATAAAAGAAACTGCAGCTGCTTTTGCGGATATTTTAACGGTAAAAACCTTTGCCTGGTCCAACCCGGAAATGTTTCAGCTATATGAAATTTACAATGAAACCAAAAACGAAAATTATGAACTGGTTATTGCCGTTGGCGGCGGCAGCGTGCTGGATGTGGGCAAATCGCTGTGCTGCCTGTACGCTCAGCCGGTAGAATCTCTGGAAGCCATGCGCACTATGATTGCTGATAAGGCTTACAGCAAACCGCAGTGCAAATGGATTGGCGTTCCGACAACGGCAGGCACCGGCAGCGAAGTAACCTGCTGGGCCACTGTGTGGGATTCCGAGCACAACAAAAAATATTCTGTCGATACGCAGGACAATTACGCTTACGCAGCCGTTATCGACCCTGTACTGGCATCGTCCATGCCGGTTAAGCTGGCTGTTTCTTCTGCGCTGGACGCAGTATGCCACGCGGCGGAAAGTTATTGGGCTAAGGCAAGCAATACCGTATCGCGTGCGGCGGCGCTTTCGGCAATTAAAATTATCATGGATAATATCGACGGGCTTTTGTGCGGCAAAGAAGAAGCGCATGACGCCATGGCGCAGGGCAGCATGCTGGCCGGGCTTGCCTTCAGCAATACGCGCACTACGGCCTGCCATTCCATTTCTTACCCGCTGACAATGAAATACCATATTCCGCACGGCGTTGCTGTAAGTATGCTGCTGGCGCCGGTTATGCGCTTAAACCAGCCGTATATTAAAAACAGAAAAGAACTGTTCAATGCTTTTGGCGTTGAAAGTGTGAGCGAACTTTCAGAAAAAGTTACCGCTATTCTTGAAAAATCCGGCAGCCCGGCAAAATTAAGCCAATGGGGCGCCACGGAAAGCGATTTTGAGGAACTTGTTGCCCACAGCATGACGAAAGGGCGTGCCGATAATAACCCGGCGGAACTTACTGCCGTTAATGTTGAAGAAATTTTAAGAAGCGTATTTTAACAAGGGGGATTTAAATTATGAAAAAGGAAATCGCATGTGTTTTATTATCTGCCATGGTAGCTTTTGGCAGTTTTGCAGCAGGCTGCGGCGGCAACAGCCAGCAGGCCGAAAAGAAAACCTTTACCATCGCTTATGCGCCGAATGAATCCACAACGGACAGCACTGACGCCAGAAGCACTCTTGCCAAAGATCTTGGCAAAGTAATTAACATGGAAGTTAAGGAAATACAGGCAAGCGATTATACAGCTATTATTGAAGCACTGCGCACCGGCAAGGCCGATATGGCATATATGGGCGCTTTGGCAGTTGCCATGGGCGCAGAACGCGCAGGCGTAACGCCGATTGTTATGAAAGCTCCTAATGGCGATAAAGCACAGGCCGTTTACCATTCCGTATTTGTTACCCAAAAGAACAACAGCGAAATTAACAGCATTAAAGATTTTAAAGGCAAAACCATTGCTTTTGTAGACCCTGATTCCACTTCCGGTAATCTCGTGCCGACTTCCGAAATTATGAAAGCATTCCCGGATTTACATTTAACCAATGAAAAAATCCATACCAACGGTGAATTTTTTGAAGCCGTAAGTTTCTCCGGCAAGCATCAGGCCGGTTTGCAGGCTGTAATTAAAGGCGATGTGGACATTGTGCCTATTTCCGACCAGATTATGGCAAGCGAATTTAAAAACGGCAACGCCGACGAAAACGCCGTTAAGGTTGTACATTCTTCGGCAGCCATTCCGGCAGAAGCTATGGTTGTAAGCAAAACAGTTAACGAAGACCTGAAGAAAACCTTAACCAAATTTCTGGTTGAATACAACAATAAAGATTATTTTGAAAAGGTAATCAAAAAAGCCGATGCACGTTTTGTGGAATGCAGCATGGAAGATTACCAGCCGATTGTAGAGCTGAACAAAAATATTAATGTTCATTAATAGGTTTTAGCCTGAGGGCGGGAGAATGTTTTATGGAACCTGTTTTGAAATTTGTAAATGTAAACAAATACTATAATAATAACGTGCATGCGCTGCATAATATCAACCTGGAAATTGCCGCGGGAGAATTCATATCGGTAATAGGCCCCAGCGGCAGCGGCAAAAGCACACTGCTGCGCACGGTAAACAGGCTGATAGATGTTTCGGACGGCGAAATATGCCTGGACGGCGAAGATATTACCGGTATCGGCGGCAAAAAGCTGCGTGCGGTGCGCCGCAAGGTTGGCATGATTTTCCAGAACTATAACCTTGTGTACCGTCTTTCCGTACTGCAAAACGTGCTGCATGGTTATTTAGGTTATCTGGACGGCATTAAGGGCATTTTGGGCATTTACCCCGAAGAAGAAAAGCTGCGTGCCATCAGCCTGCTTGAAGAAATGGGGCTGGGCGCATTCTGCTATAACCGCGCGGCCGATTTATCCGGCGGGCAGAAACAGCGCGTGGGTATTGCCCGGGCAATTATGCAGCGCCCTAAAATCATGCTGGCCGATGAACCGATTGCCTCGCTTGACCCTTCCAGTGCCAAAAACATTATGGATATTCTGGCAGGGCTTGTTAAAGAGCGGCAGATAACCTGTATTGTAAATTTACATCAGCTTGAGGTTGCCAAAAAATATTCTACCCGCGTTATCGGTTTATCCAAAGGCACCATTGTGTTTGACGGCAAACCGGAAGAATTAACGGACGAGGTTGTGGAAAAAATATACGGCACAAGCAGTGCCAATTTAATTGGAGGGGCAGAAAGTGAAGAACAGCATATCAGTTATGCCGCCTGCTGAAAAAAGAATATACAACATCTTTTTTGTGGTTATTGCAGCGCTGTACGCTGTATGCAGCTTCTTTACGGAGTTTTCGCCTGTGGCGGTATTTGCCAATCTCGACCAGTTTTGGATTTTCCTTTCAGAAGATTTCTTTCCGCCGCAGTTTCCGACGGATATAAGAATGTACAATATTCTGAACAGCGTGGGCGTAACCATTGCAATGGCAATTTCTTCAACCACTATTGCCGGAATACTGGCGTTTTTTACGGCGCTTTTTGCCAGCGAGCTGGTATCGCCGTTTCCCAAATGCGCTAAATTTGTGCGCGGCTTTGCTACTTTTCTGCGCAATATACCGGCGCTTGTCTGGGCGTTTATACTGTTTTCCTCGCTCGGCATTGGCACAGGCGTTGGTTTTGCTGCGCTTTTAATAACCAGCTTTGCCTTTATGGTAAGGGCGTTTACGGAAACCATGGAAGATATTTCGGTCGATTGCCTTGAGAGCCTGGAAGCGGTTGGCGCAGGATTTTGGCAGCGCGTGGCGCACGGCATTGTGCCTTCATGCATCAGCGGTTTTCTGGCGTGGTTTTTATACTGCATTGAAGTTAACGTCAGGGCCTCAACCATTGTAGGCATGGTTGGCGGCGGCGGTGTCGGCATGGTACTGTTTTCGTATATCAAATCGTTTAATTACCATATGGCCTTTACCGTTATTTTAATTATAGCGGCGGTTGTAATTTTGGTTGACAGAATTACCGGCAAAATAAGAAAGGAACTGGAACAATGAAAGAGCCATCAGCGCAAAGCACGGTTGTTGTCCGTTATGGGTTTAACCATAAAATTAAAACAGAATGTGCTTACCAAAATAAAGCCATACCCGTATTTTTAGGCAGCACAGCCGCATTGTGCGTGCTCAGCCTTTTATATCTTGACGTTGACTGGATAAAGCTTGCCGGCCGCGTGCCGGATATGGGCAGTATATTTTACCGCCTGGCACAGTTCGATTTTAAATATATGGATTTAATTGCCGCGGCGATGTGGGAAACACTTTCCATTACGGTGCTTTCCACATTGTACAGTGTTATTTTAGGTTTGTTTTTTGGCATGTTTGCGGCAGAAAATATTTTCCGTATGCGCTGGCTGTCGGTACTGGTGCAGTCATGGTTTACCTTTTTGCGTGCCGTACCGACGCCGGTATGGGTGCTTTTAATGATGGTATGCCTCGGTATGGGGCCTGCCGCCGGTATTGCCGGTTTGTGCGTGCATACAACGGCGTTTTTTACCCGTGCTTTCGCGCAGAGTTTTGAAAGTATCCCGCAGGAAACTATCGAAGCGCTGGAGGCGACAGGCGTTGGCAGAATAGGCGTATTCTTTAATGCCGTGCTGCCTGCGGCACTTTCGCAGTTGGTAGCGTGGATTGCCATGCGCTTTGAAATAAACTTTTCGGAATGTGCCATTTTGGGCATGATTGGTGCGGGCGGCATTGGTTTTATCATTGCGCGCAGCATACAGGGCTATGAATACGGCACGGCAGGCGTGGCGATTGTGCTGGTGTTTGCCTTTGCCTATTCCATTGAAAGACTGTTCATTTTCATTAAAAATAAAATCCGTTGATTTGCTTTAATTTTAAACCCGCGGGCACAGCCTTGCGGGTAATTTTTTTGCTTTTTGCCGCCAGTTATTGTACAATATTAAGATAGTGAAATGTAAAACCTAAGGAGCGATAAATGTGAGTACAAATTTAGAAGTAGGTATTGTAGGCCTGCCTAACGTAGGCAAAAGCACGCTGTTTAATGCTATTACCAAAGCAGGGGCAGAAGCTGCCAACTATCCTTTCTGCACCATAGAACCGAACGTAGGCGTTGTAGATGTGCCTGATGCGCGCCTTAAAGTGCTGGGCGAAATGTTTAAATCCAAAAAAATCGTGCCTGCCGCCATGCGCTTTGTCGATATCGCAGGGCTTGTAAAGGGCGCGTCCAAAGGCGAAGGCCTCGGCAACAAATTTCTTGCACATATCCGCGAGGTTGACGCCGTTGCGCAGGTTGTGCGCTGCTTTGAAGACGGCAATATTACGCACGTGGAAGGCAGCATTAACCCGCTGCGCGATATTGAAATCATCAATACCGAATTGTGCCTCGCCGATATGGAAACAGTGGAAAAACGCCAGGAACGCCTTGTTAAGCTGTTAAAAACGGGCGATAAAAAAGTGCCGGTGGAAAAAGCCGTTCTTGATAAGGTTATGGAAGGCCTTGGTGAAGCCGTTCCGGCACGCCGCCTTGGGCTGACCGATGAAGAAAAGGAATTTTTGACAGAGCTGCACCTTTTAACCATGAAACCGGTGCTGTATGTTGCCAATGTTGCCGAAGATGAAGTTGCAGCGCCGGAAAACAACCCGCATGTGCAGGCCGTTAGGAAATATGCCGAAGAAGAAGGCGCCGAAACGATTGTTGTTTCCGCCAAGATGGAATCGGAAATTGCCGAACTGCCGGAGGACGAAGCCAAAGAATTTTTGGAAATGGCAGGGCTTGAAGAAGCAGGCCTTGACCGCCTGATTAAAGCCGGTTTTAAACTGTTGGGCCTGATGACCTATTTAACCGCCGGTGAAACCGAAAGCCGTGCCTGGACCATTAAACGCGGTACCAAAGCACCGCAGGCAGCCGGTAAAATTCACAGCGATTTTGAACGCGGCTTTATTCGTGCCGAGATTGTATCTTATGATGACCTTGTAGCCTGCGGCGGCAAAGCGGCAGCGCGCGATAAAGGCCTTGTCCGCCTTGAAGGCAAAGATTATGTAATGCAGGACGGCGACGTTGTAGAATTCCGCTTTAACGTATAACTTAAAATCTGCTGTTTACAGCATAAAGCAGACAGTGTTTAAAGCACTGCCTGCTTTTTTTTGCGGCTTTTTACGGCAATATTTTTGTTTCCGGTTAACATCATTAAAAAATTGTTTTGTTTAAGTTAGTAATGTAAAACTTGGGGAAAGTAGGGTTAAAAGGCGGTAAATACGCTTGCAGGGCGCAAAATGGCTGGTTAAAATAGGAAAAAGACGCAAATAAAAGCAGTTTAAATATGTTATGGAGGAATAAAAAATGCTGCAATTAAAAAATATCCGCAAATCGTATGACGGCAAAGTCATTCTCGACAGTATTTCGCTGGATATTAATGACGGCGAGATAGTTTCTATTCTGGGGCCTTCCGGCAGCGGCAAAACAACGCTTTTGAACGCAATTTTGGGGCTTACTGAAATTGACGGCGGGCAGATTATTTTTGACGGCAAAGACTTAACCAACGTGCCGATGAAAGACCGCGGCTTTAACATCGTATTTCAGGATTATGCGCTGTTCCCGAACTTGAATGCCTACGAAAATATCGTTTACGGCTTGCGCAACAAACCGGGCATTTCCAGTGCGGAAGAAGTACAGGAACTTATCAGCCTGCTGGGCTTAAAAGAGCATTTAAACAAACGCATTGACCAGCTGAGCGGCGGGCAGAAGCAAAGGGTTGCTCTGGCACGCACTTTGGTTATGAAACCGAAAATTCTGCTTTTGGATGAGCCTTTAAGCGCGCTGGACGGCGTTATTAAAGAATCCATCAAAGAGCGTATTCAGCTTATAGCCAAGCAGTATCATTTAACTACCATCATTGTTACGCATGACCCGGAAGAAGCGCTGACGCTTTCCGACAAGGTGCTGATTATAAACGAGGGGCAGATTTCCCAGTTCGACCAGCCGCATGTAATTGTTACCCAGCCGCGTACGCAGTTTGTGGAAAAATTTATTTTGTCGCAGCTGCGCATTAAGCGCGATAACATTTTCCGCCTGTTTGGCGAACCTTGTGCTTTTGCCGGAGTTGCAAGATGAACAGAAAAAGCTTTGAATTAAAATTTTGTTTTTTGTTTGTAAGCATTGCGTTTGCTTTCTTTTTGGGGCTGCCGCTGGCGAACCTGGCATACAAATCCTTACAGACAGGCAGCGGCACAGGCCTTGGCAATTATGCCGCCATTTTAACTGACGATGCCTTTTTAACGGCCTTCCGCAACAGCTTTGCAATCTCCGCACTGGAAGCTGCCATTACCACGGTTGCTGCGTTTATACTGGCTTACGGGCTGCATTTAACGCGCATACCGGGCAAAATAAAAGAAGGCTTGCAGCTTGTGGTCATGATGCCGATGTTCCTGCCTTCCATTACCTACGGCTTTGCCGTTATTTACTCTTTCGGCAAGCAGGGGCTGATAACAAAACTTGTCGGTGAGCAGCTGTTTCAGATATACGGCTTCTGGGGGCTTTTGATTTCGTTTATTGTTTATACCCTGCCGCCGGCGTTTCTGGTGCTGTATAACGCATTCTTTTATATCGACAAGAACTTTATTACGGTATCGAAAATTATGGGCGACAGCCCGCTGCGCACTTTGTGGATGACGAGTGTGCGCCCGCTTTTGGGCAGCCTGATGGCGGCGTTCATTTTATCGTTTTTCCTCAGCTTTACGGATTTCGGTATTCCGGTATCAATCGGCGGCGAATACAATATGATTGCCGTTGAGCTGTACATGAAAATGATGGGCGCTCTGCCTGATTTTGAACGCGGCAGCGTTATAGCAATGGCAATGCTGGTGCCTTCCGTTATCAGTGTTATGCTGCTCCGCTATATGGAAAAATTCAATTTCCGCTATAACAAAATCAGCCGTTATGAGGTGCAGCGCTCCTTTATGCGCGACGGCGCTTTCGGTTTGTTTTTTGCAGCGGTTGCACTGCTGTTTGTTTCGGTTTTTGCTATTATGTTCATTGTGCCGTTTGTAAAAAGCTGGCCGTACCAGCCGGTGTTTACGCTTGATACCTTAAAACGTGTGCTCAGCGATAATTCGCTGGTGGATGTTTATGTAAACTCCTTAATGGTGGCAGGCATTACGGCGGTGGCAGGTACGGTGCTGTGCTACGCAGCAGCCATGGTTAATGCGCGCAGCGACCTTAACAAATACTGCAAAATTATTATGGACGTTATTGCCATGGTAACCAATACGGTGCCGGGCATGGTGCTTGGCGTTGCCTTCATCTTCATCTTTTCGGGCACGCCGCTGCAAAGCACGTTTGCAATTTTAATAATTGCAAACATCCTGCACTTTTTTACCACGCCGTATTTAATGATTAAATCTTCGCTTTCCAAAATGAATGAATCGTGGGAAACCACGGGCCTTTTAATGGGCGATACCTGGCTTAAAACGGTAATTAAAGTAGTAATACCCAATTCAAGGGCAACCATTTGGCAGATGCTGAGCTACTTTTTCGTTAACGCCATGGTAACAATCAGCGCCATTGTTTTTCTGGCAGGTGCGCGGACAATGGTTATTACCACCAAAATTAAGGAGCTGCAATATTTTGAAAAATTTGACGCAGTGTTTGTATTGTCACTCCTGATTTTTTTACCAACGTGGTGGCTAAAACCTTCTTCGACAAACTTGCTGAACAGGAGGAAATTCCTCTTTATAAAAAAATTAAAAATTTATTCAAAGCAAAGGTAAATATATTATGCAGTCTTTCGGTACTTCCGAATTGGGCGGCAAACTTGCTGCTGAAGGTAAAAACATTGAAGCCAATGTTGTAACCATGACCAGCTATTATTTAGACAGCGACCAGAAACAGCACCCGATGTTCCTTGAAATTAAAGACCCGGCTAAACCGCTGGCAGAACACCCCAACTTTTATGTGCCTGTGCTTGGCAACTGCGGCGCATTGTTTGTAAATACCGAAGAACTTAAAAAAGCTAACCTGCCTATGCCGAAAGCCATTAAAGACCTGGCTGACCCGATGTATAAAGGCCATATTTCCGTGCCTGATATTACCGGTTCTTCCACCGCATGGCTGATGACCCAGGCTGTGCTTAACGAATACGGCGATGAAGAAGGCGCCAAAATCATGAAACAAATCGAAGCCAATGCTATGCCGCATCTGGAAAAATCCGGCTCCGGCCCGCTGAAAAAAATCCGTGCCGGTGAAGTTGCAGTAGGCTTCGGCCTGCGCCATCAGGCTGTTGCCGATAAAGCCAAAGGCCTGCCGGTTGATTATGTAGACCCTGTTGAAGGCAACTTTATGCTGACTGAATCCGTTGCTGTTATTGATAAAAATGCCGCCGAAAACGAACAGGCTAAAAAAATTGCCGAATGCATTCTTAAAAATGCCCGCCCGGAACTCTTGAAAATTTACCCGGTAGCATTGTTTGAAGGCGAAAAGGTTGACGACGCCAACAAACCGGCTAACCCGAAAATTTACAAAGAGCCTTTAACCGTAGAACTTTTGCAAAAACATCAGGACCTTATCAAAAAATAAATCAGGTGACATAAATGGATAAAAATACTTATAAACTTTTAACTCCCGGACCTTTAACGACTACGGAAACCGTTAAGGAAGCCATGCAGATTGACCGCTGCACCTGGGATGAAGATTATAAAAGCATGACGCAGGAAATTCGCACCGGCCTTTTAAAACTTGCCCATGCAGATAACGGCGATTACACTACGGTGCTGATGCAGGGCAGCGGAACCTTTGGTGTTGAAAGCGTACTTTCAAGTGTAATTTCCAGTACGGATAAAGTGCTGGTTTTGCAAAACGGCGCATACAGCAAACGCATGGTGGAAATGTGTGATTACCACGGCATTAAGTACGTGGTTTACGAAGAAGATTATGCGCACGTGCCCGACCCGGCCATTGTGGAGGATGTTTTAAAATCCGACGGCAGCATTACCCATATTTCCATGGTACACAGCGAAACCACCAGCGGCCTTTTGAACAACATTGCCGCTATCGGCGAACTTGCCAAAAAATATAACAAAAAATTTATTGTAGACGCCATGAGCAGCTTTGGCGGCGTTGATATTAACGTGCCGGAGCTTGGCATTACCTATCTTGTAAGCAGCGCCAACAAATGCATTCAGGGCGTGCCCGGCTTCAGCTTTATTATTGCCAAAATCAGCGATTTAAAACAAACCAAGGGCATTGCCCGCAGCCTTTCGCTTGATTTATATGCACAGTGGGAAACCATGGAAAAAGACGGCGGCAAATGGCGTTTTACTTCTCCTACCCATGTTGTGGCTGCTTTCAGCCAGGCGCTTAAAGAACTGGCAGCAGAAGGCGGCATTACCGCAAGGAATGCACGCTATACCGCAACCAACAGGGCTTTGCGCAAAGGCATGGAAGAACTTGGTTTTAAAGCCTATATCGACGAAGCACATCAGGGGCCTATTATTACAACTTTCTTCTATCCCGAAAACTGCAAATTTACCTTTGCAAAAATGTACGCTTATTTAAAAGACCACGGTTATGTAATTTACCCGGGCAAACTTACCGATGCGGAAACCTTCCGCCTTGGCAATATCGGCGAAATTTACATGGATGATGTGGAAAAAATCCTTGGTATTTTTAAGGATTTTGTAAGCGCTGAAAATTAAAAGTAAAGTAAATTCAAAAAGCCGGAGGCATTTGCTTCAGGCTTTTGTGCTGCATTTGGCTGTTGCGGCAGCTTTTTAATTTTGCCATTGGAACAGGTGTTTTTAAAGAGTTGTACAGTATGGATTTTTAATTTTCTGCTAGGTAATGCAATTAGTTTCGGTTTTAAGCCTAAATAAAAACACCCGCGCTTTTAACAGCACGGGTGTTAATTTTTGTAAGGCTTTAAGGCTTATTACAGAGCGGCGGGAATTTCACCGTCGTCGGAAAGTTTGCCTTTAAGGTCGTGGTCAACCATTGCGCATACACAAGCGTCAGACCATACGTTTTCAGCGGTTTCGATCATGTCGATAATGGTGTAAATCGGAAGGATAATACCCATTAAGCCAATCGGTGCGCCAATGCCTGCCATCAGAGAGAGGGTCAGGAAGTAGCAGCCCATCGGTACGCCTGCGTTGCCTACTGCAGCAAGAACTGCAATGCATACCCAGGTCAGCATGGTTGTCATGGTCATTTCAAAACCGGCATTCTGCATAATGAACAGAGAAGTTACCAGAATGAAAGCTGCGCAGCCGTTCATGTTGATGGTGGTGCAGATAGGCAGTACGAAGCGGGAAACCTTCGGGTTGCATTTCAGGTTCTGTTCGGAGCATGCCAGGGTTACAGGCAGGGTGCCGGCAGAGCTCTTGGTAAAGAGTGCAACAGCGATTGCCTGGCCCATCTGGCGCATAACGTAAATCGGGTTAAGGCCGCGGATTACGAGGATAATCGGCAGAACGATGAAGAACTGAATAGCGTTGCCGAGCATTACAACTGCGGTGTATTTGCCCAGTGCGCCAACGATTACGCCTGCTTCAATCTGTGCGGAAAGCTGGCCTGCGAAAGCAACGATACCAATCGGCAGAACATAAAGGATAGCACGGATAAGGGTGAATGCCAGTTCCTGAACGCCCTGAATGATTTTAAGGAGTGCTTCGCGGTTTTCGGTTTTCGGCATGAAAGCCAGTGCCAGACCAACGGCAGCAGCAATAAGCATAACGGAAAGTACGTTGCCGGAAAGGAACGGAGCCAGTACGTTGTTAGGAATAACGCCGAGAATGTGGTCATAGTAGCTGAGTGCTGCTACGCTCTGGCCTTTAACAACGTCGGAGCCTGCGTTAACAATTTCTGCCGGCAGGTTATCCGGGGCAATGTACAGGTACAGGCCAAGGCCGATGAAGGCGGCTAAAAATGTAGTAAGTAAGGTATACACAACAGCGTGTGCAAAAATAATACCGGTTTCTTTGTTGCCGCCAAGAGCTGCCAGCGTGGTGATAACCGCCAGCGCGATAGTAGGAACTGCAATGAACTGGAACAGGCGGGTAAATACGGTTGCTACGAAATTAAAGAATTCGTTCAGCGCCGGAATGCCCATCCAGCCTAAAACAGCGCCGAGAATCAGTGCCGCAAACCACAAAACAAACTGGCTGTTATTGGATTTAGCCTTGGTTTCACGGATGATGGAATCGGCTGTTTCCTTCACATCAACTTTCTTTTTTTCGTCAGTCATGTGAGATACCTCTTTTCTTTTTTATTTTGCAAAGTAATGATGAAGCCATGCCGTTACTTCGCTTTATAAAATTAATTATACCATATAATGCCATAATAGCAAGGAAAAAGTATACACTAATTCAATAATGCTATGCTTTTTGTAAAAAATATTTAAAAATTCAGATAATGCCCAAAGTAAATTTACAAAAGAACTGCGGGCAGCAGGCGGTAATTTTCTTATTTAATATGTTATAATTAAATTATCTTACAAATGAGGTGAAAGCAATGAAAAAATTTTTGTTAAGCCTGACAGCGCTTTGCACGCTGTTTGTTTTTAATGCTGCCTGCGCGTTGGCGGCAGAATTCGGCCCGGGGCAGCGCACGATAGAGCTTTTGGGCGGCGCTTTAAACAGCGATAAGCATCCGGTGCATCTTGTTGTTGAACAGACCATTGATATGAAAGAAGTGCTTGAGCCTGATGCTTATGCCAAGCTGACGGCGGCGCAGAAAGTGCATTACATCCGCACGGAATATAATGAAATGAACGGCATTAATGCTGAGCGCAGTGTAACAACGGACGGCGAGGGCAAGGTTGTGCGCGATTACTGCAGCTTCGCCAAAGGCGGGCGCTGGTATTTTATAGATTACGTTAATAAAACTTATGATGAACTTCCGGCCTTGCCGGGAATGAGCCTGCCGTTTGCGGAAACTCTGGTAAGCTGGTTTAACGAACGACCGCAGAGCGGCAACGACAGCCTTACAGGCTATGATTATGACCAGATGACGCAGGGCGAACGCGTAATGTTCTTTTACTTTGCCAAAGGCACTGCCGAATGGAAAGGCTACGAAGTTAATACCCTGCCGCGCTTTACCGTGGTGGAAATGAGCGAAACGGTAGATGCTGAAACCGCCTTTGCACTGCCGCCTGCCGGTTTTACCAAAAAGGCCAACGAGCAGATGCGCAATTACGCCAACAGGCTGATGCAAAACAGGTAACGGAGCGGTGATTATGAAAAAGTTTTTATCTGTGCTGGCAGTTGTGTGCTTAATGCTTTTAGCGCTTTCTTCCGCGGCCTTTGCGGATGAAATAGAAGATGTGGAAGCAGGCAACGCGTATATTCCGGAAGATACGGTTATAAATTTAATACTGCTTGATAAACTTGACAGCAATGTTAATAAAAAAGGCGACACCGTTAATTTTGAACTGAAGGATGACCTTGCGGTAGAAAATATTGTTATCGTGCCGAAAGGGACAAAGTTCAGCGGCGTTATACGCAAGGCGCACGGCAGCCGCATTTTTAACCAGAGCGCGGTTATCCGCATTAAGCTTGAGGATGTGCTGCTTGCCAACGGCAAACCAGTCAGCTTTAAGCAGGATGTAAAAATTAAAGGCGGCATTAATTACGCCAACATGGCAGTAGGCACGGCAATAGGTTTTGTGGTGCCGTTTTCGGGAATGTTTTTTAAAGGCAGGGAAATTGATTGCCCGCCCGGCACAATAATAGATTATAAGCTGAATGACAATGTTGATTTGGGACTGACCAAAATGGATCTGGTGCAGATGAAAAGCCGCGAACGCGCACAGAATACGGCGGCTTAAAGAAAACAGGCAGAAGCATGCTTATAACCGGTAAAGCTGCTGCCTGTTTATTTTATTGTAAAATTAATTGCTGAACGCCAAAAGTGTCAGTTGCTGAAAAATAAAAAATCCTGCTTAAAAAAGCAGGATTTTTTGGTTTATGGTGCCTCAGCACAGAATCGAACTGTGGACACAAGGATTTTCAGTCCTTTGCTCTACCAACTGAGCTACCGAGGCATAATGGCGACCCGGATGGGACTCGAACCCACGACCTCCGCCGTGACAGGGCGGCATTCTAACCAACTGAACCACCGGGCCGTATTTAATTGAGAAATGGTGGGCGCTAACGGGATCGAACCGCTGACATTCTGCTTGTAAGGCAGACGCTCTCCCAGCTGAGCTAAGCGCCCATATGGTGACCGGTGGGGGAATCGAACCCCCGATACCGCCGTGAAAGGGCGGTGTCTTAACCGCTTGACCAACCGGCCACATGGTGACCCATGTAGGCCTCGAACCTACGACACCCTGATTAAGAGTCAGGTGCTCTACCAACTGAGCTAATGGGCCAAGCAAGTTTTAGAACTGTGCAAGAGATAGTATACTAACTTTTATGCGCGCCGTCAAGTGTTTTTTGAAAAAATTTTAAAAATGTATTTGGTGGCGCTGAAAATTTTTGCTTTCGTTCTCTGTAAAATAAAATTATGTATTTTTGATTCATTAATTTGGCGCTGCCTTACAAGAAAAATAAAATTTTAATATTAAGCAGTTTAAGTGCAGTACAAAGGCATCATAACATTAAAATATAAGATTTTTTTGCTGATTATACAGGCTTTACTTTAATATTGCCGCCGTTTGTGCTACAATAATAGTATTATTTAACGAAGTAAATTTGGAGGAATGTACATGTTAGACATGAATTTTGTCAGGGAAAATCCTGATGCGGTAAAAGAAGCACTGGCAAAGCGCCATTCCAAAATAGATTTAGACGCTTTTTTGGAGCTGGACAAACAGCGCCGCGAAGTTATTTTAAGCGTTGAAAAATTAAAAAGCCAGCGCAACAGCGCATCTCAGGAAATCGGCCGCATGAAAAAAGCCGGTGAAAATGCCGACGCGCAAATGGCAGCAGTGCGCGCCCTTGGCGAAGAAATTGCCGCAGGCGATGCAAAATTAAAAGATATCGAAGCACAGTTAAACGCTATTTTATATACCATTCCTAATATGCCTGCTCCGGATGTTCCGGTTGGCGAAGATGATTCTGACAATCCGGAAGTACGCCGCTGGGGCGAACCGCGCAAATTTGATTTTGAGCCGCAGGCCCATTGGGATATCGGCGAAAAACTGGGCATTTTAGATTTTGACCGTGCCGCTAAAGTTACCGGCGCACGTTTTACCTTCTATAAAGGCCTTGGTTCCCGCCTGGAACGTGCGGTAATTAATTTCTTCCTTGATATTAACACAAAAGAACATGGTTACACAGAAATGTTTACGCCGTTTATGGCTAACAGCAATACTTTGTTCGGCACCGGCCAACTGCCTAAATTTGCCGAAGATATGTTCAAGCTGGAAGGTTTGGACTACTATCTGATTCCGACGGCAGAAGTTACTTTAACCAACTACCACGCCGGTGAAATTTTAAACGGCGAAGACCTGCCGAAATATTATACCGCTTACAGTGCCTGCTTCCGCAGTGAAGCCGGCAGCGCCGGACGCGATACCCGCGGCTTAATCCGCCAGCACCAGTTTAATAAGGTAGAAATGGTTAAAATTGTAAAACCTGAAACCAGCTGGGATGAGCTTGATAAATTAACCCACAATGCCGAGCATTTATTGCAGCTTCTGGGCCTGCCTTACAGGGTAGTCCGTCTCTGCACCGGCGATTTGGGCTTCAGCAGCGCCACTACTTACGACCTTGAAGTATGGCTGCCTGCTGCCAACATGTACCGCGAAATTTCTTCCTGCTCCAACTGCCTCGACTTCCAGGCACGCCGCGCAAATATCCGTTTCCGCCGCGATGCCAAGTCCAAACCGGAATACGTACATACGCTTAACGGCTCCGGCCTTGCTGTTGGACGTACCGTATGCGCAATTTTGGAAAACTACCAGCAGGCTGACGGCAGCGTGGTAATTCCTGAAGTTCTGCGTCCGTATATGGGCTGTGACGTTATTGCAGCTCCCGAAAAATAAACAACATATCAGTTAATAATAAAAGCCCTGCCTTGTTGGCAGGGCTTTTTAAGTTTTTATTTATCCAAACCTTTTTCGTGCAGCCAGTTTTGCATTAAGTCTGCAATCTGTACGTTGTTAAGGTCGCTGAAGGGGAAGTGCGTGTTGCCGGTAACGCCTGTTTCCGGCAGATGTACAACGGTGCAGTCACCGCCGTGGCGGTTAACGGCTGCCGCAAATTTATGCGCCATATCCAGGCGGATGCGCCAGGAATCTTTATTCCACTCGTCGGTATAGTTTTCGGCAATGTTGTCGCCGTAGTAAATGACGATAGGAATTTTGGTCAGCTGCATAAATTCGTCAAGCGTTACGGTTTCCGGCTGTAATGGGCCGAAGGGGCTTGATGTGGGAATAGCTTCCGGTTCTTCGCCTTTGGGGAACACAAAGCTGCTGTCCGGTTCGTAACTGATTACGGCGCGTACTTTGAGGTTTTTAATGGCAATACGCCAGCCCGGGCCGCCGCCCTGCGAATGGGTGATGAGCACGCCGTCGCCGGTTTTATCAAAAACTGCGCTTAAAGCGTTAACAACAACGCTCTTGTCGTACGGTGCGGTGTTGGGCGTCATCTGGCGGTAGTACTGGTTAAGCGCTGCCGGGTCTTTGCTGAACTGTACGCCTTTAAAAAATTCCGGCGCGTCGCCGACGCGGAAGTTGCTGAACCAGAACTGGTCATTGGTTGTGGCGCTTACAGTGCCGTCAACGGTTGCCTGCCCTGCGTCACCGCGGCGCGGCTGGTCTACAAGGTAGGTAGCATAACCACGTTCCAGAAAGATATTTTGAAAACCATCGCGTCCGTCCGGTGTGGTTTCCCATGTTTTTTGCTCTGCCCTGCGCCGTGTAAAAATACCAGCGGCAGTTTATGTGCATTAACTGGTTTCTGGTAAAAAACATAGGCGTGGTCGCCGTGCAGGGTTTGCCCCTGCGGGTTTAAAGGATTGCTGAAATCAAAGCTGCCGGGTGTGGTAATGGTGGTGCCGCCCGCAAAAAAGCTGCCCTGGTCCTGTAAAAGCACGGTTTTTTCAAAGGCGTAGGCGCTTGTGCTCAGCATCAGCGCAAGCACGGCTGCTGCAAGTGTTTTGGTTGTTTTGTGCTGCATAGTATTACCTCCTTTTATTACAAATGTTTGCCGTAAAAGTCCTGCAATTTGGCAACAAACTGGTCAACATATTCGGGCACATAGTAAGTCTGGATATGTGTTGCGCCGTCAACGAGGAACAGTTCTTTATCCTTTGTGCCGGTAGCTTTTTCGTAGGCTTCTTTGCTCATATACAGGGAATCGGCTTTGCTGCCTGCCATTAACAGCAGCGGCTGGTCGATAAGCTCAAGCTGGTCGGTAGCGTCCCATGCCATCAGCTCCATCAGGCTGCTGGTGGTATAGGCAAAGGTGGAGTTGGGGTGACGGTGCGTACGGCCGTAGTACATCATGCCTTCGCGGTACAGGTCGGTAGGAATTTTGGCAATATCTTCATCGCTGAGTGCGTCAAAATCAACGTTGCCGCTGATGGGGTATTCACCTTTGGTAATTTCAACGGCACGGGCATCGCTTGCTTCGTGCAGGCGCTGCTGTACGGTGTCAAGGCCGCTGTTCATATAGCCGTTGCGTCTTACTTTGCCGCTGTTGAACATGCTTAAAGTTGCAACTGCTTTAAAGCGTTTGTCGCTTTTGGCAGCGTTAAGAGTATAACCGCCGCCGCCGCAGATGCCGAGCACGCCCATGCGGTCAGGGTCAACGCCGGGGTAAGTCATAATATAATCGGCCATGCCGTGAATGTCTTCGGTGCGGTAAAAGGGCTTGTCGGTATGGCGGGGTTCGCCTTCGCTTGCGCCCTGATAAGCAGCGTCAGCCGTGATGGTGATGTAGCCGAGTGCGGCAAGGCGCTGGGCGTACAGCCCTGCAACCTGTTCTTTAACGCCGCCGTTGGGGTGGGCAACAACAATAGCGGGGTATTTTTTTGCCGGGTCATAGCCTGCCGGGGTGTAAACATTGGCGGCAATTTTCAGCCCATTCAGCTTGTAGCTTACGGGGTGGATGTTTACCTGCCCTTTTACGTTTTGGGTAATGGCATTGCGGTAAACAAGCCCCCAGGGGTTAGTGTTTGCAGGTTCGGCAGCAAAGGCTGCGCCTGCGCTTAATGCCATTATAAGTCCTGCGGTAAGTAAAGTTCTGCGTAATTTCATGGTAGCTGTTCCTTTCTTTATATCTGTTTATGTCCGTCCGTTATTTCAAAACATTATTTAAAACTGCCTGTGCGTTGCTGCCGGTGTCTGTGCTTACGGTTTCGTTCAGCACATCAACGGCTTCCTGTAATTGCGCCGGTGTAAGCCCGGTGTTCATGGCTGCGCGGAAGTGCGAAGTAAGCTGCGGGTTTACGTTGCCGATGCCTGCCAGCGCGCCTACGGTTGCCAGTTCGCGCTGCTGCCAGGTAAGTACGTCGCGTGTAAAAATGTCATAAAACAAATGCTCGCGCAGGAAGGTGTTGATGATTGGCGCAAATTCGTTGGTTACAACGCGGCCGCTGATGGCGGTCTGGATTTCCGTGCCTTTGGCAAGACGGTCAACGGAAGGGTCGAGCGGCGTAGCGTCCGGGCCCATTTCGTCGTTAATGCCTGCCGCTTTGCGCTCCTGCACAAGATTGTTCAGCGTGCTGAGTGCATTTAAGCTGCGCGGGAAGCCGGTGTAAGCATAAAGGTGCACCAAAACTTCTTTAGCCTGGTTTACGGTCATGCCGTTATCCAAAGCGGTGGCAAGAGATTTTTTCAGGTTCGGCAAATCACCCTTGGCCATAAAGGCTGCCACCGTTACAATGTTTGCCTGCTGCGTGTTTAAGGCTTTCAGTTCCGCTGCCTGCACGCCGGTGCTGATGCCTGCCGTTAACATAAGTGCCGTTAAAAGTGCCAGATATTTCTTTTTCATTGCCGTTCCTCCTTAGTCTTTCGGATAATCTTCATCACTGACGGGTTCCAGCCAGGTTACGGTGCCGCCTGCTTCAGAAAGGGCGATATGCGTCATGGACATTTTTGCCGAGCCGCCGTGCCAGTGTTTAACGCCCGGCGGGCAGCGCACAATTCTTTCTGCGCAAAGCAGCAAATTATTTATATGATTTCTGGTAGATACCGATAACGTCTTCTTTGGTAAGTGCAACGCGGTCGCAGGCGAACAGGCCGCCCATCGGGCCCATGGCGTTGTCTGCCATTTTGGGGAATTCATCAGGCGTAATGCCGTAGTCGCTCATTTTCAGGTCTGCAACGCCGCAGTCTTTCAAAAGTTTTTGCAGTACTGTTAAAAAGTCTTCCGGTTTATCAGCGTTTTCCATGCCCATGGCTTTTGCCATGCGAATAAAGCGTTCATCACAGGCATGGTGGGCAATTACGTTGCCGAAATATGCGCGGCTTAACATAATCAGCCCTGCACCGTGCGGAAGGTTGGGGTGGTAAGCGCTGAGCGCGTGTTCCAGCGAGTGCTGGCTGCTGGTGGTGCCTACGCACATTACCGTGCCGAAAAGAATATTGCCGAAAGCAACGTGTGTTCTTGCTTCAATGTCATTACCGTCTTTAACGGCGCGTGCCAGATAGCGGCCGACATTTTCAATGGCGGTGATGGCGTACATATCGCTCATAAGGTTGGCGAATTTGGAGATATAACCTTCAAGGCTGTGGCTGAGCGCGTCAAAGCCCTGATAAGCAGTGTAATGTGCCGGTACGCTTTTCATCAGTTCCGGGTCTTCAATGCACAGTACGGGGAACAGGTCCGGCGTTTTCAGGCCGACTTTTTCGTTGGTGTCGGGGTTGGTAATAACGCAGCCGGCATCGGCTTCGCTGCCGGTACCTGCCGTGGTGCTGATGGCAACGATTGGCAGCGGTTTATTTTTAATGGGCTGCCCTTTGCCGGTGCCGCTGCCGATATAATCCCATAAATCGCCGGGGTTGGCCGCCATAACGGCAATGGCTTTGGCGCTGTCGATAACGCTGCCGCCGCCCAGTGCAACAATAAAATCTGCGTCCTGCGCTTTAACAAAGGCCGCGCCCTCCATAACGGTTTCTTTCAGCGGGTTGGGCTGAATTTTATCAAAAACGCTTGTGGTTACGCCTGCCTGCGCCAGTTGTTCTTCGGTGCGGCTTAAATAACCGTTGGCACGGGTTGATTTGCCGTTGGAAATAATAATAACGGCTTTTTTGCCGGGCAGCTGCTGTTTGCCAAGCTCATTTAAAGTGCCTGCGCCAAATAAAATTTTTGTCGGAACATACATGTTAAAATCCATTTTTTATGCCTCCCAAAATAAAATGTTTGCTTATTTGTGGTTATATGCTATAATCAACTTGTAAGTTTAAGTAAATTGTATAAGTTAAAGCGCACTTTAAGTCAATGGCAAAATTGTGAACTTTTTAAGGGAGTGATAAAAAATGTTTTATACTGTCGGTGAAATGGCTAAAATTTTAAACACCACGCCTTCCACTCTGCGCTACTATGATAAAGAAGGCCTGCTTCCGTTTGTGGAGCGCAGCGAAAGCGGCATCCGCATGTTTAAGGACAGCGACTATGAATGGCTGCTTGTTATCGACTGTTTAAAAAATACCGGCATGGGCATTAAAGATATCAAACGGTTTATCGAAATGGTTATTGCCGGTGACAGCACCATTAAAGAACGTTTGCAGATGATTATCCGCCAGCGCGAAAGCGTTAAGGAACAAATGGCAAAACTGCAGCAAACGCTGGATACTCTGGACTATAAGGTTTGGTATTACAGTACGGCAGAAAAGGCAGGCACAATGGCAGTGCCGCGCAATATGCCGGAAGAACAGGTTCCGGAAAACCTGCGCGCTGCCCGCCGCCGCTTAAAAATAATCCATGCCAAGGCTGATGACTTAAATTAAAAGGCAAACAAAAAGCAGAAACGCATTTGCGTTTCTGCTTTTTATTTTTATGTTCAATCTTCCGTTATTTTAAAATGCAGCGGTTTGCCGAAAGTTTTAAAGAACCATTTTAAATGCGCGCGTATCTGGTGCAGTTCAATAACGGGGTTGCCGTGTTCCTTCAGTTCCAGAAAAGCGCCTTCGTTATTTATTCCGGCGCGTGTAATGCTTAAAATACCGGTCTGCGTGTAATCAAGGCTTTCGGCCAGGGCCAAAAGCAGCGCCAGCCTGCTTACCGTCTGCCAGTTGTTTTCCGTCAGCATGGTCATATACAGCGGGTCGCGCGAAAAATAACTTTTGGAAATGCCGTTGTGCCAGCCTGCAACGGCCGAAGCCAGCAGCTGCTCTTTATGCGTAAGCCCGAAAAGCTTCGCGTTTTGAATCATATAGGCGCTGTGGCGCGCGTGGCTGTAAAAGTTAATGGTAATGCCTATATCGTGCAGCAGCGCTGCCGTTTTAAGCAGGCGGCGGCAGTTTTTGCCAAGCCCGTGCAGCGGTTTCCAGGCATCAAACATGGCCAGCGCCAGATTGGTTATATGATGGCTGTGCGTGAGGTCGGGCGTGTAAAGGTTTAAAATATTATCCGTGCTGCGGGCTAAGATATCTTCGGCAATAAGCGGTATGCCGCGTTCTTTGGAATAATAATCGTAAAACAGCCCTTCGCGCAGGCCGCAGCCGCTGGTTATAAGCTGCTTGCTGCCGGTAACTTCAAAAAGCGCGTTAATAATGGCAGCGCCGGCAATGATGATATCGGCGCGGTCGCTGCTGAGGCCGGAGATTTTGCGGCGTTCTTCAAGCGTGCTGTTTTTAAGGCGGTTAAAAATGCCGCGGAAAGCCTGTACCGTTAATTTATAGTTATGAATTTTGGTTGTGGGGTATTTGGTGGCGCGCTGGTGCATTTTGCCTATGGTACGTGCCGTGCCGCCTACGCCGATAAGCGGAAGCTTGGGCTGCTTCAGCCAGGGGTATTCCGCAAGGCGCGTGCGCAGAAAGAAGCTTAACTCTCCGTAAACGGAAGAACTTACGGTATTGCGTGTATTAAAAAGTGCGGTGGTGTTTACTGCGCCGATAGGAACGGAAACGGATTCCAGTATTTTGCGGTCCTGAAACAGAATCAGCTCCGTGCTGCCGCCGCCCAGGTCGAAAATAATGCCGCTGTGGTAGGGAAGGGTGTTGATAACGCCGAGGTAACTGATATAGGCTTCGGTGTTGCCCGTTATAATGTGCAGGCTGATGCCTGTTTCACGCTGTACGAGGCGCGTAAGCTCCGCACCGTTGCCCGCGTTGCGGATGGCGGCCGTTGCCACGGCAATAATCCTGTCTGCGTGGTACAGTTTGCACATATAGGCAAAGCTTTTCATGGTTTCAATGGTGTCGGTAAACGCCTGCTGCGTAAGGTTGCCGTTTTTGTCAATTTTCTGGCTCAGGCGCAGGGCTTCTTTCTGGTTGTATACCATGTTGTAGGCGCCGTTTTTATAAATATGAGTTATAACAAGGCGCGCTGAGTTAGAACCGATATCTATAATAGCTATCCTCTGCAAAATACATACCTCCCGTCATTTTACATTCAGTAAAACCGCATAATAAATATATATTTACCGGAAAAAGTAAAAAATCCTGCAAAAAAACGCATAATTTGTAAAAAGGATGGTAAGGTGCTGTAAAAAAATTGTTAAAGGCAAGGATTTAAGGGTGCTGTGTCGAATTAATATATAATGCTTTAATGAGGTGGTCATGTGAGAAAAAAACAATATAAAATTTTTGCAGCAATACATCTCGGCTCTGAGATGATAAGCATGCAGATTGTGCAGTACCGCAATTTAAACAACATGAAAGTTCTGGAGGAATGCAACCGCCGCGTGCGCCTGGGCGAAGAAACCTTCAAAAACAAAATCATTCCGTTCAGTATGGTAAATGAAATTTGCGAGCTTTTGGTTGGCTTTAAACGCCTGATGACGGAATATGAAGTTGAAGAATACAGCATGCAGGCAACAACCGCAGTGCGCGAGGCTTTAAACCGTGTATTCCTTTTAGACCAGATTTATATCAGGACGGGCTTGAAAGTAACTGTTATTGACCTTCCGGAAGAAATTTATACCAAGTATGCTTCCATACGCCGTACCATGAAGCTTGACGGCCTGACCGGCGTTGACGAGAGCATGCTGATGATGGATATTTCCTCCGGCGGGCTTGGCATTACTTTTGTGAAAGATAATATTATACGCTACCAGCAGAACCTTAATATCGGCGTTATCCGCGTTAAGGAAAGCTTTAACCGCAATCAGCGCAGTTCAATGAAATTTAACCAGGCTCTTGCCGAATACCTTTCAAGTACGATGGGCGCGGTAAGGGACGCGTTGAAAAACGAGCAGATACATTATCTTGTGCTGACAGGCGCGGAATCGGAACTTCTGCTGCAGATGATGGGCGTTGAATTTAAAGTCGGCGTTATCCGCATTAAAACGGAACAGTTCATGCAGCTGTTTAAAACCGTGCATGAGCTGAACCTGCCGCAGATTATTAAAGTGTTTAAAATCAACGAAGATGTGGCGGAACTGGTTGTGCCGACAATTTTGCTGTACGAGCAGCTTCTGGCACTGGTGCCGGTTCAGGAAATTATCCTTACGGATGACCGCTTTATTGACGGCATCTGTCTTTTGCATATCGGCCCGAAGGCCAGCAAAGATTATGCCGACGAGCTTGAACAGGAGCAGCTCAGCCTCCTGTACAGCATCGGTGAGCGTTACCAGTATGACGAAGCACATTCGCGCCAGGTGGCCAAGCTTGCCCTTGCCATGTTTGATAAACTCGGCAAACACCACGGGCTCGACAGCCACAGCCGCATTCTTTTGCAGGCAACCGCGCTGCTGCACGATATCGGCAAATACGTTTCGCTGCGCAGCCATTCGCTGTACAGCTATATGCTGATTATGTCGTGCGACATTTTAGGCTTCAGCGAAATGGACAAAAAAATAGTGGCGCTGGCAAGCTATTACCATGCGCACAGGCTGTTCAGCGGCAAACGCCATGCCGAAGTGGAAGAAATGTCGCCGGAAATTATGCCGCTGGTAGCAAAAATAGCCGCGCTGGTGCGTCTTGCAGATGCCATGGACCGCAGCTATAAGCAGAAAATCAAAAGCTGCCGCGTTAATGTTAAAAACGGCGTAATGAAGGTTGAAGCCGTTACCTTTGAAGATTTGACGATAGAAGAATGGACTTTTGCCTCCAAGGCATCTTTCTTTGAAGAAGTTTACGGATTACAGGCAGTTTTGGAACGGGTGGACAGATAAATGGAAAAGAACGAAAAAATTAATCTTAATAAACCGGAATACTTTTTTAACCGCGAACTCAGCTGGTTAAAATTTAACCTGCGTGTGCTGCGCGAAGCCGGCGTAAAAACCACGCCGCTTTTGGAACGCTTGAAATTTGTTGCCATTACCGCGTCTAACCTTGATGAGTTTTTTATGGTGCGCGTGGCAGGCTTGTGGGACCAGTACGAAAACGGCATTAACAAACGCGACGCTGCAGGGCTTACCGTTAAAGCACAGCTTGAAGAAATAAGCAAAGCGGCACATGACCAGATGAAGCTGTTAAACAAATATCTGCTTTCGCTGGTTAAGGAACTGCGCGAGGCGGGCATTTACATTTGCCGCGTAAGCGAATTAAGCGAAAAAGGCCGCCGCTGGCTGGAGGCTTATTACCAGGAAGAAATTTTCCCGGTATTGACGCCGATGGCGGTTGACGCCTCGCGCCCGTTTCCGTTTTTGGCAAATAAAACGCTGAACCTTGCGGTAGAACTTACCAACCAGGAGGGCGAAGACAGCATGGGCATAGTGCAGGTGCCTTCCGTACTGCCGCGCCTTTTGGAAGTTTCCAGCGAGGAAAAACGCAGCTTTGTATTTTTGGAAGACGTTATCAACGAGCACTGCTCCGATTTGTACAGCGGCTGCAAAATTCTGGATGTTGTTCCGTTCCGCATCACGCGCGACGCCGATTTGGAATTTGACGAGGACGATATCGACAACCTGCTGAAAGAAGTGGAAAAATCCCTGCGCAAACGTACGCGCGGCGCTTCCGTAAGACTGGAAATTTACAATAAGGCCAACAGCCGCATCAGAAAATTCCTGTACGATAATCTGGACATTACTGAGCAGGAGGTTTATGAAATTAACGGGCCGCTTGACGCAACCTGTTTCTTTAAATTCGCTTCGCTGCCGGGTATGTGGCCTTGGCTGTATGAGCCATTTGTGCCGCAGCGCCCGCTGGAGCTGCCGGACGACAGCGACATCTTTAAAGTGCTGCGTGAACGCGACGTGCTTTTGCACCACCCCTATGAAAGCTTTGACCCGGTAGTTAAATTTGTAAGCGACGCTGCCAACGACCCGAACGTACTTGCCATCAAGCAGACGCTTTACCGCGTCAGCGGCAACTCGCCGATAGTTGCTGCCCTTGCCCGCGCTGCCGAAAACGGCAAGCAGGTAACGGTACTGGTAGAATTAAAAGCGCGCTTTGATGAAGAAAACAATATCATCTGGGCACGCAGGCTTGAAGAAGCAGGCTGCCACGTAATTTACGGTTTGATGGGCCTTAAAACCCACGCCAAAATTATTCTGGTTGTGCGCAAGGAAGCAGACGGCATTAAACGCTATGTACACCTTGGCACAGGCAACTACAACGATAACACGGCTAAACTTTATACTGATATGGGCCTGATGACTGCCAACGACCAGTTCGGCAGCGACGCTTCGGCGTTCTTCAATGTGCTGTCCGGTTATTCGGACCCGCCGGTATGGAACAAACTGGTTATGGCGCCGCTCGGACTGCGCAAAAAGATTTATGAACTTATCGACAACGAAATCAGCATTGTTAAAAAAGGCGGTACCGGGCATATCATTGCCAAAATGAACTCGCTGATTGACTACCCCGTTATTCAGAAACTGTACGAGGCTTCCATGGCAGGCGTTAAAATAGACCTTATCATCCGCGGTATCTGCGGCCTGCGCGCTGGCATGGACGGCATCAGCGACAACATTACCGTACGCAGCATTGTCGGCAGGCAGCTGGAACACAGCCGTATTTTCTGGTTCCAGGGCGGCGGCAAGGAACAGCTTTTCCTCTCCAGTGCAGACTGGATGCCGCGTAACCTTAACGACCGCGTTGAACTGTTCTTCCCGGTTGAAACGCCGGCGCATATCGAGCGTATTAAAAAAGTGCTTGATTTGTACCTGCGCGATAACGTTGGCGCGCACATGATGCAATCGAACGGCACTTACCGCCGTGTTACCAACCGCCTGGAGCCCGTTGGCGCACAGAGCACGCTGTATGAATGGGCGCTGCTTGCGGCTGCAGCCGATAAAATTCCTATGCAGGACCGCCTGCGCCCGATGTATGACCGCGACAAAGCATAACTGGCAGTAAGGCCTGCAATATGGTATAATGTAACATATCAAACAATTGCGAGGCTGACATGGATACAGAAATTTTACAACATATCGGGCATAGCCTGTACAATACCAAACGCTTGAAAGAATGGAAAAGGTACGTTGTTTTCCGTTCCCGCTGCATGCTGCACAGCGAACAGATTGGCGGCCTGCTGGATTTCTTTGCGGCAACGCCGCTGCGCCGTGATATGCTGCGCCATACAACAAGTTTTGTGGAGCAGGCGACAAGGCAGTTCTTTTACAAAAATTCTACTTATGATGAACGCATTGCCCTTGTAAAGGCGCATGTGGAATTTTTGGAAAGCAAATTAACCGAGGACGCTCTGCGCAGGCTTTATGCAGAAGGTGAAATGCTGCGCCTGTGGGAAGACAGCTACGAAGAAAAGCCGCTGACGCTGGAATTATGGTTCCACGCCGGGCAGCGCAAGGAAGGCTGCCTTTCGCTGGTGCTGATGTGGGGTAAAGAAGCGCTGTATCAGATTATGTTCTGGCTGGCGCCCGGTAAAAACGGCGAACCGGCGCTGTGGATTGGCGCATTGCAGGGAACGCCCAACGGTTCGGAGGTTATTAAAGGGCTGACCAAAGCCTTTTACGGCTACCGCACCAAAAACCTTATTTTTTACGGTATCCGCAATGTGGCGGCGGCATTGGGCTGCGAAAGCATTTACGCCGTCAGCAACGAAGGCTATTACGCCATGAACCATATCCGCGTGGACCGCAAACTGAAAACTTCGCTGGATGCCTTTTGGCAGGAATGTGAGGGAACGCAGCTTGACGATAAGCGTTTTTACAAAATACCCATTCCCGAATACAGAAAATCCATGGAGGAACTGAAGCCTTCCAAACGTGCCCAGCACAGAAGGCGCTTTGCCAAAATGGACGAAATGAAAGATGCCGTAGCGGCAAGTTTTGC
>ENA-UOJQ01000508-UOJQ01000508.1-human-gut-metagenome-genome-assembly--contig:-P63-NODE-508-length-43430-cov-39.019389_pt1 | contig 43430 bp, 43 predicted proteins | sample MGYA00242352_ERZ723899 | MGnify/ENA metagenome assembly ERZ723899
CGGCCAGGGCTTTATCGACGGCTTTCGCCACAATGGCGTCGATCTGTTCCTGAGTAAATTCTTGTGCGAATACGGAAATTGGGCACAGCGCGGCGACGACCGCCATGGTTAATGGCAGCATTTTTACAGTTTTCATCATTATCTCGCTTTTAATAATTTATATATATCCTAAATAGTTCGAGTTGCAGGAAGGCGGCAAGGGAGTGAATCCCGATGAGCTTACTTTGGTAAGTGATTCGGGTAAGCGAGCGCAGCCAACGTACATGCAGCTTGAAATATGACGGATATATTTAGATAATAGCTATCCCGCCAGGATAAGCTGGTATATTTAGTTCGGGTACAGTTGCTAAATATTGATATAAATTAACGCTGGTATAAATGAATTAACTCTTCCGAAAATTCACGGGCGAGCAGTGAATTCATTAAGTGATCCTGAGCATGGACCATAATTAACGTCATCGGCTGGCGCGCTTCGCCAGCGTCCTGCTCGATAAGCCGGGTCTGCATCTGGTGCGCCCGGCGGGCATAGCCATCGGCTTCATTCAGAAGCAAGCGCGCTTCATCTATATTACCGTTGCGGGCGCAATGGAGCGCTTCAAAACATAATGAGCGTGACTGGCCCGCATTAACGATAATTTCCATTACCGCATCTTCTAATTCAATCATGATAGATCCTGAGGTCATTAACTTTATTCTTTAAATAATGCAGTGAAAGTCCCTTTTCCGCATTATTTATGCCGTCATTTTAAATATAATATTAAATATAGAGATTAATTATTGGCTGACCGTTTCGGCAACCGGCACTGCGGCTTTTGCTTTTTCAACTTCAGTTTTCATTAACGAGCGTTCATAGGCGCGCAGGAAGGGCAGGTAGATTACCGCCGACATCACCATGCAAATTAAACACATCACCACCGGGCTTAGCGTCCAGTTTGCAGCCCATGATGCGCCGATAGGCGCCGGCGTCGTCCACGGCGTCAGCGAAACGACCTGGCTGAGCCAGCCGAGGCGCGTCGCCCCGTAAGCCAGAACGGCGTTAATCATCGGCACAAAGACGAACGGGATAAACATCATCGGGTTCATGATAATCGGCGCGCCGAACAGAATCGGTTCATTGATATTAAAGAAGCTCGGTACGATACCCATTTTGCCAATGGTGCGCAGGTGGGTGACGCGGCTACGCAGCAGCAGGAACGCCAGCGGAAGCGTGGAGCCGACGCCGCCAATCAGCAGGTAGTGGTCCCAGAAACCCTGCAGATAGACATGCGGCAGAGCCGCACCGGCCGCCAGCGCTGCCTGGTTCGCCGACAGGTTGGCCATCCAGAAGGGGTTCATAATGCCGGTCACGATCAGCGAGCCGTGGATCCCGGCGAACCAGAAGATCTGGCACATCAGGACGGAAAGCAGAATCGCCGGCAGGGAGTCAGAGGCGGAAACCAGAGGCTCCAGCAGATGCATAATCGCCTGCGGCAGGATCATACCGGTCTGCGCTTCGATAAACAGATTCAGCGGATGCAGGGTCGCGATCACCACCAGCACCGGGATAAGGATTTCAAACGAACGCGCAACGCCGGTCGGCACTTCTTTCGGCAGGCGAATCGTAATGTTGTTCTGCTTTAGCCAGGCGTAAACGCGGGTGGAATAGATGGCGGTGATCAAGGCGGTAAAAATACCCTGACCAGAGAGGTACTGGGTGGAGATTTTGCCATCGGCGTACGGCGCGGCAACCAGTAAGAAAGCCATAAACGCCAGCAGACCGGACATCACCGGGTCGAGCTGGAACTGGCGTCCCAGGCTGGCGCCGATCCCCACCGAAATAAAGAACGTCATCACGCCCATGCTGAGGTTAAACGGCAGCATCAGCTGTTCGCGATACTGCTGGGAGAAGTCCAGCCAGCCGCGGGCGAAACCGTTAGTGGTATCCGGGGAAAAAGGCGGAAAGATAAATACCAGCATGAATGAGCCGATGATCATAAACGGCAATGCGGCAGTGAAACCATCGCGAATCGCGATAACGTATTTCTGCTGCCCAAGGCGTCCTGCCAGCGGGGTAATTGATTGCTCGATCGCGGCAATCATGGACTGATACAGAGAACTCATTTGCACACCTCTTAATGCGCTTCAATCAGCGACAGGGCATAATCCAGGACGTTGTCTCCCCGCTGCATTCCGTAATCCATGGCGTTAATCGGCTGGACCGGAATATTCAGGGGAGCGGCTTTCTCAGCTAAGTTTTTCAGCATGTATTTCACCTGTGGCCCAAGAAGCACCACCTGGTATTGCGGAAACTGCATGTCAAATTCGGAAACTCCGTAGGCGTCAATCTGCACCGGCAGGTTACGTTCCTTCGCGGCATCAACCATCTTTCTGACCAACAGGCTGGTGGACATTCCGGCAGAGCAGCACAGCATAATCTTGTACATCGACGATTGTCCTCAAAATGTAAAAAGTTATTGCGTGGATGATTTGATATCAGACGGAAACCGGTTTCCATTTATAAAAAACAGAACTGTGATAACCGTCAAGATCTGTCAGTCAAAGGGCGTGTTAATTAGATTTGGCTCACAAATTTTCCTGGTTTTTGCTACGATTTTCCATGAAACGGAAAATCGGTTTCCAAATAAAAAGGGAAACGGATATACTGCCGCTGGTTATTATTGAAGCGATTCAGGTTTAAGGATTTACAGGGATCGGACTGGCCCTGTCAGGGGAAAATAATGTCTACAATCAACGATGTATCACGGTTAGCTGGGGTATCTAAAGCCACAGTCTCTCGGGTGTTGAGTGGTTCGCGCGGCGTAAAGGAAGCCAGCCGACAGGCGGTATTGCAGGCGGCGGAAGCGCTTAACTACCGGCCGAATATGATCGCGCAATCTTTGCTGAGTCAGACCACCGGCTGCATCGGCGTCATTTGCGCCCAGGACAACATTAATCAAACCACCAGCTATCTCTACGCGCTGGAAAAACAGCTCAGCCAGCACCAGATGCACCTGCTGCTGCGTTTTGCCAACAGCCGCGGCAGAGTGCTCCATTCGCTGGAAGAGTTGACCTGCGGCCTCTGCGATAATGTGTTAATCATCGGCGCGCGGTTTCCGCTCAATATCGACCGGCCCGACGTAGTGCTGATTGACTGCCTGGAAAGCGACGCAACGAATAGCATTCAGTTTGACCACGCCTTTGCGGCGGAAACGGCCTGCAACTATCTGATAAGCCAGGGGCGGCGGCAGATTGCGCTGATTCATCCTCAGGCCAGCGGATTTGCTGACCAGGTTCTGCTGGGCTATAAGCACGCGCTGGAAAAGAATTTTCTGCCGTTCAATCGCAACCTGGTTTTTCTCGACAGCCATTCGCCGTCCGTGGCGGTTCAGGAACTGGTGAACAACGCAACCACCCTGAATTTTAATGCGTTATTGGTTGCCAACGAGCAGCAGGCGCAGCTGGTGGTGCCGCAGCTCCAGGCGTTTAATCGCGCGGTACCGGAAAAAGTCATGGTGTTCAGCCTGGCGGGCTCGTTACAGCTGCCCGGTATTCCGACGATTCCGGCGATTGAATATTCCATGGACGCGATGGCCAGCCAGATAGTCAACTGGCTGACCGAGAAGACGCAAATGCTCGCCAGCAGCCCGCTGCGCGGAGATTTGATCATTCCGAACCGCTAATGGTGACGTCTCCGCGCCCGGTACTAGGGCGTAGGGCACTGAATGCCGCTAATGGCCTTCTGATAAGCGGCGCTGTTGTTTTTATCCAGCGCCCGCGTCGCGCTTTGTACGGCGGTCTTATTTTCCGCTGATTCCAGCACGCGGTTAGCAAACTGCGTATCATCCAGCGCGCTGCTGGCAGGGCAATTTTTCCTCACATCTTTCACTATCTGCTGCTTTTGCTGTTCAAACTTCAGTCCGGAGAGCGGTGCGGCTGTCGCCACGCTGGAGAACATCAGGCTGGCTGCCAGCGAAAGCGCAAAACTCATTCTCTTCATCACGGATATCCTTATTTTTATTAAAGGGTTCCTCTAACTATAGACGCATTCCTGAACCAACATTTTGCGCGCTGGTTTCCATAAGAATGAGTCTGTTTCAGCCGCTGAAATTTATCTTTCGTACCGGCAAGCAAAGCCGTTGATGCGCAGGTGTTTGCGCTTTTTGGGACGGATATATTCCAGCCATTACGTTTCAGGGATGGCGGATCATGACGCAAAAAGGAACCCCCTCGACGCCGCACGATGCGGTATTTAAACAGTTTTTATCGCATCCCGAGTGCGCCAGGGATTTTATCGAGATTCATCTGCCCGCTTCGCTACGCCAGCTGTGTAATCTGCAAACGCTCAGGCTGGAGTCCGGCAGCTTTATTGAGGCAGATTTGCGTGCCAGCTACTCCGACGTGCTGTGGTCACTGAAAACCCGCGACGGCGACGGCTATATTTACGTGGTGATTGAACACCAGAGCACGCCGGATGCGCATATGGCCTTCAGGCTGATGCGCTACGCGCTGGCGGCGATGCAGCGTCACCTGGATGCCGGGCATAAAACGCTGCCGCTGGTGGTGCCGATGCTGTTCTATCACGGCGCGAAAAGTCCCTATCCCTTCTCGCTTTGCTGGCTGGATGAGTTTACTGATACGCAGACGGCGCGAAGACTTTATGCCGCCGCTTTCCCGCTGGTGGATATTACGGTGGTGCCGGATGACGACATTATGCAGCACCGGCGCGTGGCGCTGCTGGAGCTGATTCAAAAGCATATTCGCCAGCGCGATTTACTTGGCCTGGTGGAGCGATTAGCCGAGCTGTTGGTTAAAGGTTGCGCTAATGACAGCCAGCTGAAAGCGCTGTTTAATTACATGCTGCAGTGCGGCGATGCGCCTCATTTTGGTGAATTTCTTCACGAGGTCGAGCGGCGCGTTCCTCAACATAAGGAGGTACTCATGACGATTGCGGAAAGGCTACGGCAGGAAGGGAGACAAGAAGGCAAGTTGGAGGGCAAGTTAGAGGGCAAGTTAGAAGGTAAACAAGAGGGTAGACAAGAAGAAGCGTTGCGTATTGCCCGTTCACTTCTGGAGCAGGGGTTTGAGCGCGAGCTGGTACGGATGACTATTGGGCTCTCTGATGACGATCTGAATGCATTCCAGGATGCATCCCTCAAGATGGGGGAAAATTAATGAAGATTGTAGAGAGGCTACCGCTGGAAGAGATACCACAGGAGTTACAACCTGAGTATTTACTGGGATATCTGTTGGAATTATACCTGGAGTTTTATGAAGGATTTCAGGAAGGTAAACGAGAAGAGGCGTTGCGTATTGCTCGTTCATGTCTGGAACAGGGATTTGAGCGCGAGCTGGTGCAGGTGGTTTGTGAGCTGTCGGATGACGACCTGAAGATGCTGCAAACGCCGGTCGCAGCCTCTCCTGGCCGATAATCGTCAGGCCGTTTTAACCCGCCGCCGCGAATCCATGGCGATCAGCACCACCGATGAGAGAATCAGCAGCGTGCCCAGCCAGTCCGGGAGAGTAAAAGTGATGCCGAGCAGCAGCAGGGAGAGCAGGGCGCTACTCAGCGGCTCCGCGCAGCTGAGGATCCCCGCCTTCGCGCCGCCAATCTTCTGCGCGCCGTTCAGATAGAGGCTGAAGGTCAGCGAGGTGCCGATTACCACCAGGTAGAAAAAGGCCAGCAGCAGGCCGCCGGTCACCACAAAATGGTTGCCCTGTCCGGCGTAGAACGGCAGCAGCATGGCGCCGCCGAGCAGCATGCTCCAGCCGACAATCGGCAGCGTGCCGTAGCGGGCAATCAGCGTCGAAGGATAAGTCGTATAAAAAGCGGCGGCAAACGCCGAAGCAATCCCCCAGAACAGCGCCGTGGGGGAAATCGACAGCGTCGTCGGGTTGCCGTGGGTCACCAGCAGGAAAGTGCCCGCCAGCGAGGTGGCGATGGCCGCGAGCACCAGCGGGCTGGGGCGCGTTTTGCGGGCGATGGCAAACCAGGCGACGATAATCGTCGGCGACAGAAACTGCAGCACCGTCGCGGTGGCGGCGTTGGATTGCTCGATAGTCATCAGAAAGGTGTACTGCACGGTGAGCGCGCCGAACAGCGAAAAGATCAGCAGGCTGGCGGCGTCTTTGCGGTTTTGCAGGACGCGGAAAATCTTATCGCCGTGGAAGAACGAGAGCATCAGAAGGATCAGGCCGGCGAACAGCAGGCGCGTCATGGTCAGAAACGGCGATGACATCTGGCTTTGCTGCATAATATATTGCGCGCAGACGCCCGAACTGCCCCACAGCACGGCGGCGATCAGTACGTTCAGCATCCCTTTTTTGCTGGAGCCCATCTTTCCCTCAGGTGAAAATAGCGCGAAAGCAGTATCATAGCATGAGTACGCGCGGGAAGCGGGGCAGGAAAGGGTAGTCGGAGTATTTGCGTGCCCCTTGCGGCGGAAGATCGTTGGGTTTGGCGATCTGACGCGTAAGCTTGTAGCGAGTTAGATCCCGTCGAAAAGAAAATCCATTGAAGCTTTAACGACTTCGCGCTGGTGATTCAGATTACAAACTTCTTCACCCAGAACACGATGTGGGATACTGGCGAGTTCGTGAGTCATCACGACGTATTCTTCCCCTTCTACGGTGACAAGCGGTGTTAAACGATCGGCGCGTGGACCTTTATAGTTTTTCAGTGGAAACAGTGGAATCACGACCCGAGTATTGCGCTTGCCGATAATGTCACTCTGTACATCAAGGAGGTAAGGATACGCAGCAATTCGACCTGTATTCTTATAAACGTAATACTGCATATTTAGAACGTCCTGTATTCATCAGAGAGAAGTCCATTTTCCTCAGTTAAATTATTGAGGTAGTCGATTGCCTGGGCATTTTCTTTTTGCCAGCGGGCTATTTCGAGGCTGTGGATTTCGCTTTTTAGAGCGTTAGTCAACGTTAGAGACAGATTGATGCCGACCTCACGAGCCTGTTTGACCAGGCCTGGGTCCAGTGTCACGCTGACGTTCTGCTTATTGCGTTTTGCGGCTGGCATAGGGAATCTCCTGTGTAATCTACACGTGTAGATTACACAGAAATAAATAAACCCGCCATTCGGCGGGTTAAAAAAGATTCAATTTTTATGCGCCGGACGCGCCTCTTAGCTCAAATCAACGTTTTTACTGCCGAACAGCCAGGTCAGGGCAAAGCCGCACAGGTAAGAGACCGCCAGTCCGGCGGCATACACCGCCATTCCGGCGTAAATCCCGCTGCCGGAGGTCATCAGCGGCAGCGCCACCAGCCCGGACGGGCCAAATACCGTATTCAGGCCGACCGGTAGCCCCAGCCAGGCGATGAGCCCGAGGAAAAAACCGCCGCAGGCGCCGCCGAGGCAGGCGGTGATAAAGGGCTTCATGCGAGGTAGCGTCACGCCGTAAATCAGCGGTTCACCGATGCCGAGAAAGCCGGGAATAATCGCCCCTTTAATCTGCGTGCGCAGCAGAGAACCGTGCTTCGCCCGCCAGAACAGCGCCAGCGCCGCACCAACCTGTCCGGCACCGGCCATGGCCAGGATCGGAAACAGCGAGTTAAACCCCTGCGCATCCACCAGCGCGAAATAGACCGGCACGAAGCCCTGATGGACGCCGAACATCACCGCCAGCAGGAACAGGCCGGCCAGTACTGCAGAGCCGAACGGGTTACCGTTAAGGTGCAGAAACAGCCATGACATCCCGGTGAACAGCCAGCCGCCGATAGGCATAATGACGGTAAAGGTGATCGCGCCCATGATCAGCAGCGTCACCGCCGAGGTGAGGATCATATCGAGGTTGGCAGGCATGATGCGGCGTACCTGTCGTTCCACCCACGCGCCGATAATCGCGGCGATAAGCACGCCGATAATATTGCCGCGCGGGTCGATACCGTGGCCGAAGAAGGTGGAAATCCCGGAATAGAAGCCGCTGGTGGCTTCCGGGTTATAGCCGAGAACAAACAGCGCAGCGATGATGGCCCCGTTGACCCCGGAGCCGCCGAAGGCTTTCTGGGCGTTATAGCCGATCAGGATGCTCAGGAAGGTAAACATCCCTTTGCTGAACACCTTCATGTAGCCGATCAGCGCTATCAATGTCGCGTTCGGATGCGCGTTTTCGAGGACAAATATCTGCTCCGCCAGGGTCGCGAACCCCAACAGCAGGCCGACGGCGATAAAGCCGGGAATAAGCGGGGTGAAGATGGTGGCGAATTTCGCGAGGAATTTTTGAATACCGCTGGTTTGCTTGCTCTTCAGCGCCTGTTTCTTTTCGGCGGCGACATCGGCCAGCGATGGCGCATCCGCCGGGGCTTCTTCCAGTAACGCATTCATCATTTCCGCCGCGCTTTGCGCCTTGCCGGGCCCAAGGACGACCTGGAACTGTTCATCGCTAACGATCACCCCCATTACGCCGTCAATCTGGCGGATGGCGGCGCTATCGGCCCGTGATTCATCGCGCAGGGTCAGGCGCAGCCGGGTCATACAGTTGCCCGCCAGCGCGACGTTCCCGGCTCCGCCAACGTGCTGCAGGATCCGCGCTATCATCTCTTTATTTATTTTTGCCATTGCAGATTACCCGTGAGTCAGCGGTCAGGAGTGGCTCAGCGCCTTGCGGATATAGCCGTTATTTTTTGCCAGCAGCGCCTGGGCATCCGCGGCGCTTAAATCAGCCAGCACCATCACAATCGCCGTTTTGCAGTGGCGATCGCAGGCTTCCAGCGCGCTCTGGGCGGTTGCGCGATCGCATTCGGTCGCTTCCATGACGATGGACACCTGGCGCTCGATAAGCTTGGCGTTGGTCGCTTCCACGTCCACCATCAGGTTGCTGTAGACCTTGCCGATGCGGATCATCGCCCCGGTAGAAATCATATTCAGCACCAGCTTTTGCGCGGTGCCCGCCTTCAGGCGCGTTGAGCCGGTCACCACTTCCGGACCCACGACCGGCGTAATGGCGACGTCCGCCAGCTTGGCCATTTCGCCGTGCGGGTTACAGCTGACGATGGCGACAAAAGCGTTCTGGCTGTGGGCATACTCCATCGCGCCGATGACGTACGGCGTGCGTCCGCTGGCGGCCAGGCCGACCAGCACGTCGCGGCTGCTAAAGTTCAGGTTCTGCAGGTCCATCGCCCCTTGCGCTTTGTTGTCTTCGACGTTCTCTACGGCGCTCAGTATGGCTTTATGGCCGCCCGCGATAATGCCCACCACCTGCTCCGGGCGGGTGCCGAAGGTCGGCGGACACTCGCTGGCATCAAGGATCCCCAGACGCCCGGAAGTGCCCGCGCCAATGTAAATCAGTCGACCACCCGCCTGCAGCGCCGCCGCGACCTTATCCACCACCTGGGCAATTTGCGGCAGATAGGGGGTGATGGCGTGAGCCACCTGCTGGTCTTCCTGGTTAATCACCGTCAGCATCTCTTCGGTGGTGAGGATATCAATGTTGGCGCTATTGGCGTTGCGGCGCTCGGTCAGCAGTTTGCTCAGGTCGATACTCATAGGAACCTCTTTATTCACGGTGGCGGGCAGTATAAGGAATTAATTATTCCTTTCCTGTGAAGGTTATCACGATTGGTGTTGAAGGAATAATAGGAGATTACAGTACTGACGGGAAAAATAGGGGTAATATAATTGGAATATTTTATTACCCCGGAGGAGGTTATGCGATGGGGCGCGGCTTTTTCAGGCCAATCAGCAGCGCGGCCAGATAGCAAAGGGTCATCGCGAAGCTCATTTTGAGCATCGTTTCGCCGCCGAGCCCGGCCAGCGGCGCGGCAATACCGCCGAACACAAACATCAGCGTGCCCATCAGGGCGGAAGCGGTGCCGGACTGGCGGGCGTGAATGGCGTTCATCGCTTCCGAGCCGGCAACGGTACTGATACCGCTCATCATGGAAACGGTAAAGAACAGGCCGACCAGCGCCAGCGTCGGCTGCGGTAGCCAGGCGAAGAGCAGGGTGATAGCGGCAAACGCCACCGCCAGCAGCTGGCCGCCGCGCAGCAGGGCTTCGGCGCTGAAGCGGCGCGCCAGGCGGGAAAAGATCAGCGCCGCGATAATCAGCCCGATACCGTTAAGGCCGAACAGCAGGCTGAACTGCATCGCGCTCATGGCATATTCGCTCTGGATAACGAACGAAGACGAGCCGATATACGAAAACAGCCCGGCCATCATAAAGGCCTGAATCAGGCAGTAGCGCATAAAGCGGCGGTTTTTCAGCACCGGCGCATCAGCCTGTTGCCGCGTAGCCGAGGCGGCGCTTTTGGCCGGCAGCGTTTCGTGCAGCACCGTCAGGCTGAGCAGCAGCAAGACAACGCCGATCGCCGCCATCGCCCAGAAGAGGATACGCCAGTCGAAGGCGGTGATGATCCAGCCGCCGAGTACCGGTGAAAGCACCGGCGCAATGCCGTTAACGGTCATCAGCAGGGCGAAAAACTGGGTCAGCAGCGTACCCTGATACCTGTCGCGGGCGATGGAGCGCGACAGCACCGAGCCGCCCGCGCCGGCGAAGCCCTGCAGAAAGCGCCAGGCGATCAGCATATGGATATCGTAGGTTATCGCGCACATCGCCGAGGAGAAGATAAACAGCAGCAGGGAGAGCGCCAGCGGCTTTTTACGGCCAATGCGGTCGCTCAGCGGGCCAAAAAACAGCTGTCCAAGGCCGAGGCCAATCAGCGCCGCGGTCAGCGAAAGCTGAGTCTGCGTGCCGGTGGCGCTGAGCTGCTGGGTGATTTCCGGCAGCGCGGGCAGATAGAAGTCGGTACACAGCGGCCCAATGGCGCTGAGCAAACCGAGAACCACGACCCAGGAGAGGGAAATTCGGGACATATCAACGGGCTCCTTGTCATCAAACCGGGCGTTGCCGCCCGGCAAAAGCGTTAGCTGGCGCCGCCTCCCAGCGACTGCCAGAGGGTAATGCGGTTTTCCAGATCCGTTTGCTGGAGGGAGATAAGCGTGGCCTGCGCCGACCACAGCGTTCGCTGGGCGGTCAGCACCGACAGATAATCTCCGACCCCGGCCTGATAGCTCTTCATCGCGATATTCAACGATTTCTGCTCCGCCGCGACGTATTTATTCTGCGCGTCCAGCTGTTCGCTGAGCGTTTCCCGGCGCGCCAGCGCGTCGGCGACATCCTTAAAGGCGCTCTGAATCGTCTTCTCATAGGTGGCGATCAGCCCCTTTTTCTCCGCTTCAGCATAGCGCAGCTGCGCCAGGTTGCTGCCGCCGGTAAACAGCGGCAGGCTGATGGACGGCGCGAATGACCACACCTGCATGCCGTGGCTGAACAGCGACGAGAGCGAGTCGCTGCCGACCCCGGCGCTGGCGGTCAGCGAGATGGACGGGAAGAAATTGGCCCGCGCCGCGCCGATATCGGCGTTAGCGCTCTTCAGATTATGCTCCGCTTCCTGGATATCCGGGCGGCGCAGTAGTACCGATGAAGAGACGCCCGCCGGCACCAGGGTGATACTCCGATCGCCAAGGCTTTCCAGCGTGCCGGGCAGCAGGCTATCCGGCACGGTTTCTCCGGCCAGCAGGTTGAGAGCGTTTTTATCCTGCGCCACCAGCGTGCGGTAGCTGGCGACGCTGGCGCGCGCCTGCTGATAAACGCTTTCGGCATCGCTCAGGTCGCCTGCCGAGGCGGTGCCGACTTCCATCTGGCGGGTGACGATGCGGCGCGAGTTCTCCGCGCTGGCCATGGTGTCCTGCGCCAGCGCCAGATTGCTGTTGTCCGCGGCGAGCGTTATCCACGCGGTGGTCAGATCGGCGATCATCGTCAGACGCGTATTCTGGGCGGTGAATTCGCTGGCAAGCCAGGTTTCCCGCGCCGCGCGCGTCAGGCTTTGGTTCTTGCCAAACAGATCCAGCTCGAAGCTGGAAACCGCGCCGTTGGCTTCCGCTGACGAGGTGAGGCCGCTGGCCACCGTTTTACTGCGGGTATGGCTCAGCTCGGCGTCGAGGGTCGGAAACAGCGAGGCGCGGGTTTCGCCAAACTGGGCGCGCGCGGCTTCGATATCGGCCAGCGCTTTCTGCACGTCGCGGTTGCTGGTCAAGGCGATGTTCACCACTTTTTTGAGGCGAGCGTCATTCACTACCTGCTGCCAGTCGCTGACTACCGCGGTTGCCTCGCCGTGGCTACCCGGCAGGGTCGCCGGGACAGGTGCGGCCGGACGTTCATAGTGCGGGTCGAGAGAGACGCAGCCCGCCGTCAGGAGCGCAACAAAAACTAAGGTAAAACGAAACATAACTTACTCCTGAGAAGAACGATGGCGGGTGAAGAAACGTTTCACCAGCACAAAGAACAGCGGCACGAAGAACACCGCCAGCAGCGTCGCGGTCAGGGTGCCGCCGATAATTCCGGTACCGATCGCCACGCGGCTGTTGGCCCCGGCTCCGGTGGCGATCGCCAGCGGCAGCACCCCGGCTATAAACGCCAGCGAGGTCATCACAATAGGGCGTAGACGGGTCTGCGCGGCGCGCATGGCGGCACGCGACAGGGAGTAGCCCTCTTCCACCGCCGATTCAGCGAATTCGACGATCAGAATGGCGTTCTTCGACGACAGGCCGATGGTGGTTAATAGCGCCACCTGGAAGTAAACGTCATTGCTCAGACCGCGCATCCACGCCGCCAGCGCCGCGCCGAGCAGCCCAAGCGGGATCACCATGATCACCGAGAACGGTACCGACCAGCTCTCATACAGCGCCGCGAGGCACAGGAAGACCACCAGAATCGAGATAGCGTAGAGGCTCATCGCCTGGCCGCTGGCGAGTTTTTCCTGCAGCGACATGCCGCTCCACGCCCAGGTGGTACCGGCGGGCAGGTTATTGGCTAAGGCCTCCATCTTGTCCATTGCCGCGCCGGAGCTGAAGCCGCTGGCGTTCTCACCCTGGATTTCAAAGGCGGCGGAACCGTTGTAGCGCACCAGGCTTTCCGGACCGTATTGCCAGCGGGTGGTGGCGAAGGCGGAGAACGGCGTCATGCTGTCGTCGCTGCCGCGTACAAACCATTTACCGAGGTCGGACGGCACGGCGCGGGCGTCGCTTTCGCCCTGGATATAGACCTTCTTCACGCGACCGCGATCGATAAAGTCGTTAACGTAGGTCCCCCCCCAGGCGCTGGAAAGGGTATCGGTGACATCGCTTAACGACAGCCCGAGCGACACGGCTTTGTTATTATCGATATCCACCTGCAGCTGCGGCATTTGCGGCAGATCGTTGGCGCGCACCGATTGCAGCTCGGTACTTTGATTCGCCGCGGCCAGCAGCTGGCTGCGCATTTTCATCAGGCTATCGCGATCGGTACCGCCGCTGGCCAACAGTTCGAAGGTGAAGCCGTTGCTCTGCCCCAGGCCATCTACCGACGGCGGGGTCATGGCGAACAGGGTGGCGTCGCGAATGCCGCCGAGCTCTTTGGTGGCGCGCAGGGCGATGGCCTGAGCGGTATTTTCTTCGCCTTTACGTTCGGACCAGTTTTTCAGCGACACGAAGGCCATCCCGGCGTTTTGTCCGCTGCCGCTAAAGCTAAAGCCGTCGACGGTAAAGATCACGTCGGTATTGGCTTTCTCTTTCGTCAGGAACCAGTCGGTGACCTGGCGGCGAACCTCGGCGGTACGTACCGCCGTCGCCCCGGCGGGCAGCGTGTACTGGACCATGATTTCGCCCTGATCCTCCGTCGGCAGGAAGCTGCCCGGCAGTTTCCACATCGCCAGCGCCATGCCGCCGCAAATCAGGACAAAAGCGCCCATCATCATCGCCGAGCGGCGCAGGCCGCCAACAACACGATGCTGATAGCCCTGCTCGGTGCGTCCCCACAGGCGGTTAAAGGCGCCGAAGAAGCCTTTGGTATGCGGTTTAGAATGGCTCAGCAGCGCGCCGCACAGCGCCGGGGTTAAGGTTAAGGCGACCACCACGGAGAGCATCATCGCCGAGATAATGGTCACCGAGAACTGGCGATAAATCACCCCGGTTGAGCCGCCGAAGAAGGCCATCGGCAGGAACACTGCCGAGAGCACCAGGGCAATGGCGATCAGCGCGCCGGAGATTTCGCCCATCGATTTTTCGGTGGCTTCGCGGGCGGGCAGCCCCTCGTCGCGCATGATACGCTCGACGTTTTCCACCACCACGATGGCGTCATCCACCAGCAGGCCTATCGCCAGCACCATCGCAAACAGCGTCAGGGTGTTGATGGAGTAGCCGAACAGCGCCAGCACGCCGAAGGTGCCCAGCAGCACGACCGGAACCGCCACCGCCGGGATCAGCGTGGCGCGGAAGTTTTGCAGGAACAGATACATCACGCAGACTACGAGGATAATCGCCTCGAACAGCGTCTGAATCACATCCTCCACCGAGATTTTGATGAATTCGGTGCTGTCTTTCGGATAGGCGATATCGTAACCCTGCGGCATCTGACGCTGGAACTCGGCAATCTTGTTTTTCACCAGCGTCGCGGTATTCAGGGCGTTAGCGCCCGGCGCCATCATCACCGCGATCCCGGCAGCCGGATGGCCGTTGAGATTGGCGGAGGCGGTGTAATCTTCGCTGCCCATCTCAACGCGGGCGACGTCGCTCAGGCGCACCACCGAACCGTCGCTCTTGCTCTTGACGATAATCTCTTTGAACTGGGCGACGGTTTGCAGCCGCGACTGGGCACGCACGGTGGCGGTCAGCTGCTGCGCGTTGGAGGCGGGTAGCGCGCCGATTTTACCGGCGGACACCTGCACGTTCTGCGCCTCAATGGCCGATTGCACATCGGATGGCATCAGCGAATAGGAGGCCAGTTTGGTCGGGTCCATCCAGATGCGCATGGCGTATTCCGCGCCAAACACCTGCAGGCTGCCGACGCCTTCAATACGCGCCATCGGATCCTGCATGTTGCTGACCAGCCAGTCGGAGATATCGGAGCTGGTGGCTTTGTTGTTTTTGTCATACACCGCGAGGATCAGCAGGAAGCTGCTCTGCGATTTCTCCACCGTTACGCCGGACTGCTGAACTTCGCTCGGCAGACGAGATTCCGCCTGCTGCACTTTGTTCTGTACCTGAACCTGGGCGGTATCCGGATCGGTACCCTGCTCAAAGGTGACGGTAATGCTGACCGAGCCGTCGGAGCTGCTGGTGGATGTAAAGTAGAGCAGGTTGTCCAGCCCGGTGAGCTGCTGCTCAATAACCTGGGTGACGCTGTTTTCCAGGGTTTCCGCAGAGGCCCCGGTGTAGGTGGCGGAGATTTTTATCGCCGGCGGGGCGACGTCAGGATACTGGGCGACCGGCAGGGTGCGGATAGCCAGAATCCCGGCGAGCATAATCAGAATGGCGATAACCCAGGCGAAGACCGGGCGTCGCACGAAGAAACGGGAGAACATCAGGCGTTGCCTCCGTCATTTTTGACTTCGGCGGCTTTGACCTGCTGGCCCGGCGCCACTTTGCCGGTCCCTTCGACAATCAACCTGTCGCCGCTCTTCAGGCCGTTGACGATAAGCCATTTGTCGCCGTAGGTTTCGCCGGTTTCCACGCTGCGCTGTTCAACCTTGTTATTAGCGTCAACCACCAGCGCGGTGGCATCGCCTTTGGCATCGCGGGTGATGCCCTGCTGCGGGGCGAGGATCGCATCGTTCATGATGCCTTCGTCTATGCGGGCGCGAACGAACATCCCCGGCAGCAGCACGTGCTGCGGATTGGGAAAGACCGCGCGCAGCGTGACCGAGCCGGTCGATTCATCCACCGCCACTTCGGTCAGCGCCAGGCGACCTTTTTCGCTGTAGGTGCTGCCATCTTCAAGAGTCAGGGTGACGTTAAGGGTATCGCTGTTGCTCGCCAGGCTTTGCTTACGCAGGCGCAGCAGATCGACGCTGGATCGGGTGAGATCGACGTACATCGTATCCAGGCCGCGGATCGTCGCCAGCGCGGTATCCTGATCGGCGGACACCAGCGCGCCCGGCGTGACGGAAGAGATCCCGATGCGCCCGGCAATCGGTGCGGTCACGGTGGTCCAGTTCAGGTTGATGCGCGCGCTTTCCAGCGCCGCTTTTTTCGACTCGACGCTGGCCTTATCCTGGTTACAGGTCGCTATCGCGTCATCGGCGTCCTGACGGGAGACGCCGTTATCTTTGACCAGCACCGCGTAGCGCTGGGCTTTTTGGCAATCGGCGATGACCAGCGCCTGGGCCTGTTTCAGCGATGCGGCGGCTTCGTTAAACGTCGCGCGATAGCTTGATGGGTCGATTTGGTACAGCGCCTGTCCGGCTTTGACCATATCGCCCTCGGTAAACAGGCGTTTTTGCACGATCCCGCCGACCTGCGGGCGCACTTCGGCGCTAAGCGAGGCGGTGGTGCGTCCGGTCAGGCTGCTCACCACCGGGACAGGCTGGCCGTGCAGGGTAACGACACCCACTTCCTGCGTCATCTGCTGCGGGGAAGCGTTTTGCGCATTATCGCACCCGCTAAGGAGAAATAATGCTGCTGCGATGGGGGCTAAAGTATATTTCATTATATTTTCTCAGGATGAACGACGTCCGCCCCGCAAATTCAGTGGCGGGGTGATGGGCCGGGCGATGATGCATCTCCGGGCAAGCACAAATAACCCAATGGGAAATAAATATTCCTGTTTGCAGTAAATAACTCGGTGAATACCGCTATTGATTAAGCGGTTTTTCCGAGATTTTCCCGTGCGGCGAATACGGCATCAGACGGCGGTTACAGGCTCTGAACCGAGCGATAACGCCTGCTACAGGGCATTACTTGTGGGGTTCTCCATGGTTTTTGGTTTTGAGAATGATCGTTCTCATTTTTCCCCATTATACGTCTGTACCGAATGATGGGAAGGTTTTTTACACAAAATTTAGTGCAGGGAATTTAGTCAGGAAATAATGGAGAAAAAAAGGATATTTTGTGAAAGTAGGGTGGTGAATGGTCTGTGAAAAATAAAAGATGGAGATAATCAATGACATTAATAATAACAGAGAACATTAATCCCGCCGATCAAGAAGAGCTGCTGGCGGGGCTACGGGAATACAATCTGCGCTTTCTGGACCCGGCTCAGTTCGGCGAGCTGGGCGTTTATTCACGCGATGACGCTGGCGCGATGCGTGGCGGATTGATCGGTAAACGCAAGGGCAGCTGGCTGTGTATTGAATATCTGTGGGTCAGCGAAGCCTCGCGCGGCAGCGGCCTTGGCAGCGAGCTGATGCATGAAGCGGAAAACCAGGCGCGGGCGCGCGGCTGCAGCCACGTGCTGGTGGATACGTTCAGCTTTCAGGCGCTGCCGTTTTATCAGAAGCTGGGCTATCAGCTGCAGATGTCGCTGCCGGGTTTTCCGCACGTGGGCATGCAGCGCCACTATTTATCGAAAGCATTGTAAACCTGGCCTCAGGAGACCCTCCCGGAGGCGGCGCTGTGCGCCTGTCCGGGCTACCCGAACGCAGGCGGCTGTGAAGCGGATTGAATCCCCCGGATGGCGGCTGTCGCCTTATCCGGGCTACCCGATCGCAGGCGGTTGTGAACCGGATTGCAGACGGCTGTGAACCTGTAGCCCGGCTAAGCGCAGCGCGAGCCGGGGGAATTAGCCGCCGATCCCCCGGCCTGTCAGGGCCAGGGCGTGGCTGACAATCATCTTCCGGTCTACCGATTGCAACCGCGGATCGGTGTGGGTGCGGGAAAACGGCACCAGCACCAGGCTTATCAGGGTGGTAAACAGCAGCTCCGGGGAGAGCGCCGGATTAAGCTTACCCTCCCGCTGCCAGCGGCGCACCGTCTCCAGCATCTTGTGGTACTTCTCATCGCCAAAACGCGCGTGCATATGCTGGCGCAGCACCGGCATCTCGCCGATGATCTCCTGCATCCACAGCGGCGCGAACCACGCGTTTTTCTCCGCCATGGCCGCCAGGGTTTCAATAAGCAGCGTAAAAGCGGTGACCGGATCGTCGCCGTGCGCGACAAAAATTTGTCCGATCTCGCTGCGTAGCGGCATAAAGCGCTCTTCGACCAGCTTTTCCACCAGCGCCTCGCGCGAGCTGAAGTAGTAGTGCAGCATCGCGGGCGTTACCCCCGCCTCTTTGGCGATGGCGTTCAGCGAAATGCGGGCGATCCCGTGGCGCGCAAACAGCGCCAGAGCAATATCCATCAGCTGTTCGCGGTTGGCGGAGCCGGATTTCTGCCCGCGCGGGCGACCGGGACGACGCGGGGCTTCGTTGTCTTTTTGTGCTGACATCCTGTGGCGATCCCTTGACCAGATTCATCATTTCCCTAAATATTAATTATGCATTTAATTAATTTCAAGCGAGTGATGCTATGACATCTGAAATCGCCAGCCAACCGGCGGTGCCCTCGATCCGCCTGCTCTTCAGCGCCCTGCTGCTGGTGATGCTGCTCTCGGCGCTGGATCAGACTATCGTTTCCACCGCGCTGCCGACCATCGTCGGCGAGCTCGGCGGGCTGGATAAGCTCTCCTGGGTGGTCACCGCCTACATCCTGAGTTCCACCATCGCGGTGCCGCTGTACGGCAAATTCGGCGATCTGTTCGGGCGCAAAATCGTTCTGCAGGTGGCGATTGTGCTGTTTCTTGCCGGTTCCGCCCTCTGCGGGCTGGCGCAAAATATGACCCAGCTGGTGCTGATGCGCGGTCTGCAGGGGCTGGGTGGCGGCGGCCTGATGGTGATCAGCATGGCGGCGGTGGCTGACGTCATCCCGCCGGCGAATCGCGGCCGCTATCAGGGCCTGTTCGGCGGCGTCTTTGGCCTGGCGACGGTAATCGGGCCGTTAATCGGCGGCTTCCTGGTGCAGCACGCCTCCTGGCGCTGGATTTTTTACATCAACCTACCGCTGGGGCTGTTTGCGCTGCTGGTGATCGGCGCGGTTTTTCACAGCAGCAACAAGCGCAGCCAGCACCAGATCGACTGGCTGGGGGCGATTTACCTCAGCATGACGCTGCTGTGCATCATCCTGTTTACCTCCGAGGGCGGCAGCGTCCGCGCATGGAGCGACCCGCAGCTGTGGTGCATCCTGGCGTTTGGCCTGGTCGGGATCGTCGGCTTTATTCATGAAGAGCGGCTGGCCAGCGAGCCGATTATTCCGCTCTCCTTATTCCGCAACCGCAGCTTTTTGCTGTGCAGCCTGATTGGCTTTGTTATCGGCATGGCGCTGTTCGGCTCGGTGACCTTCCTGCCGCTCTATTTGCAGGTGGTCAAAGAGGCGACGCCGACCGAGGCGGGCCTGCAGCTGATCCCGCTGATGGGCGGCCTGCTGCTAACCTCGATCGTCAGCGGGCGCATTATCAGCCGCACCGGCAAGTATCGCGTATTTCCGATTATCGGCACCCTGCTGGGGGTCGTCGGCATGGTGCTGCTGACGCGCATCACCATCCACTCCGCGATGTGGCAGCTGTACCTGTTTACCGGCGTGCTGGGGGCGGGCCTGGGGCTGGTGATGCAGGTGCTGGTGCTGGCGGTACAGAACGCGATGCCCGCGCAGATGTACGGCGTGGCGACCTCCGGGGTCACGCTGTTTCGATCGATTGGCGGTTCCATCGGCGTGGCGCTGTCTGGGGCGGTGTTTACTCACGTGCTGCAAAGCAATCTCCAGCGCCTGCTGCCGGAAGGCGCGCAGCTGCCGAGGGCGCTAAACCCGGCGGCGGTGCAGAACCTGCCGGCGGAGATCCGCCTCGATTATCTGGACGCCTTCGGGTCCGCTATCCATGCGGCGTTTCTGATGGCGGCCTGCATTATGGCGGTGGCGTTTGCCCTCTCCTGGCTACTGAAAGAGGCGCCGCTGAAAACCGGCACACGCTAGACGGCGGCGGCAATACGCCGCAGCGCCCGACGGAGAGCCGGCGCGGCGAAATCGATAAATTTACGCAGCTTAAGCGGAGCCAGATCCCGCGAGGTGTACAGCAGGTGCACCGGTGCAGGCTCTGGTTCCATCGCCTGCAGGAGCAGCTTCAGCTCGCCGCGGGCCAGGCCGTCGATCGCCTGGTAATGCAGCAGGCGCGCCACGCCGGCCCCCAGGCGGGCGGCGTCGGCGGCGCTCTCCGGCGTGGTCAGCGACAGCACCGGCTGCAGCGCCACCAGCCGGTCCTCCGCCTCTTCGGCATTAAAGCGCCAGCCGCGATAAGGCATTGGCGATTCAATACGAATGATCGGTAGCGCGGCCAGCTCGCGCGGGCGTTCGGGTATGCCGTGTTTTTCCAGCAAAGCCGGGTGCGCGCAGGTCACAATGCGCATCTCGCCCAGCCGGGTGGCCACCATCCCGCTGTCCGGCAGCGTACCGATACGCACCGCTAAATCAATATGATCGCCCACCAGATCGGCGTTGCGGTCGCTAAGCAGTAAACGGACGCGAATCTGCGGGTAGCGGGCGAGAAAATCCGTCACCACCGGCAAAACATGCTGACGGCCAAACATGGTCGGCGCCGAGAGAACCAGTTCGCCTTTTGGCTCCTGATATTCGCCCGCCGCCTGGCGCTCTGCGTTCTCCACCTCTTCGAGAATGCGCCGCGCGGCGGCGACATAATCGACGCCGGCATCGGTCAGCGTCAGCTTGCGGGTGGTGCGGATCATCAGGCGCACGCCGAGGGTATTTTCCAGTTCGCCAATCTGGCGGCTAACGGTGGTCAGGGGCATATTCAGCGCCCGCGCCGCAGCCGACATGCTGCCGAGTTCGGCCACTTTCACCAGCAGCGCCATCGCGCTGAGTCGGTCCATAATTATCCCGTTTTACGGAAAGATGATTGTCATATTGCCACTATTATCTTTTCTGCCAGCACAGTCCATGATGAGTTACGCCGCAACGCATCGGGAGGACCTATGCCAGCAGAATTTCTTGATATCGCCATGACGCCGGACGTGATGGATGTCCAGCATGAAATGGGCAGCGATGAGCTGTGGCAGTCGCCGCATCGCCAGCGCCGGGGTGAGCGCTTCGGCGCCAGCGAGGAGGCGATGATTGCCACCCGCGACAGCTTCTATCTGGCCACCCTTTCGCAAACCGGCTGGCCCTATATTCAGCATCGCGGCGGCCCGGTGGGCTTTCTGCATCTGCTGGATGAAACCACCCTTGGGATGGCGGATTTTTCCGGTAATCGCCAGTACATCACCACCGGCAACCTGCGCGGCAGCGATCGGGCCTGTCTGTTTTTGATGGATTACCCGCGCCGTGCCAGGCTGAAAATCTACGCCACCGTAGAGGTTGTAGCGGTGGATGCCGACCCGCAGCTGCTGGCGCAGGTCGCGCCGGAGAACTATCGGGCCCGGATTGAGCGCATCTACCGTTTCCACTTACAGGCTTTTGACTGGAACTGCCCGCAGCATATTACCCCCCGCTACACCGCCCGGCAGGTGGCGGAGTATAGCCAGACGCTGCAACAGCGTATTGACGAACTGGAGCGGGAAAATCAGCGCCTGCAGCAGCTTATATACCCAAAATAATTCGAGTTGCTTAAAGGCGGCAAGGGAGTGAGTCCCCAGGAGCATAGATAACTATGTGACTGGGGTGAACGAGTGTAGCCAACACATAAGCAACTTGAAGTATGAAGGGTATTCATACAGGAGATTCATGATGACCGAACAACGTCCGCCTCTGCCGCCGTTCACCCGCGAGAGCGCCGCGCAAAAAGTCCGTGCCGCTGAAGATGGCTGGAACAGCCGCGATGCCGCTAAGGTCGCGCTGGCCTATACCGTCGAGAGCGAATGGCGTAACCGCAGCGAATTTGTTCACGGCAGAACGCAGATTATCGACTTCCTGCAGCGCAAATGGCGTAAAGAGCAGGAGTACCGGTTGATTAAGGAACTGTGGGCGTGGAGCGATAACCGTATTGCGGTACGCTTTGCCTATGAGTGGCACGACGACAGCGGCAACTGGTTTCGTTCATACGGCAACGAGAACTGGGAATTCGACGAGCACGGACTGATGCAGACGCGCTACGCCTGCATCAACGATCTGCCCATTACGGAGAGCGAGCGTCTGTTTCACTGGCCCCAGGGCCGTCGCCCGGACGATCACCCGGGGCTGAGTGAGCTGGGGCTGTAAGGCGCCGTTCTGCGGAACGAGCCTCACCGTTGAAGAGATCCCCGGAGGCGGCGCTGCGCACCTGTCCGGGCTACTCGATCGCAGCCGACGGTGAACCCGTAGCCCGGGCAGGCGCATCGCGCCGCCCCCGGGAGAAAGGGGGAAGATGATTTTATTTCCGGTTGCGGTTTTTGCGTTTAAAACCCCAGCACAAAGTCGTTATAGTTTCAGACGAAAAAATAATAACGATTTCTATGGACTGACGGGGTGATAACAATGAAATTGCGTTTACGGACAGCCGCCGCCGTGATGCTGGCGGGCCTGCTGCTGGCGGGCTGCGACCAGAAGGGCAGCGATGCGAAACACATTAAAGTCGGCGTCATTAACGGCGCGGAACAGGATGTGGCGGAAGTGGCGAAGAAAGTGGCTAAAGAGAAATATGGCCTCGACGTGGAGCTGGTGGGCTTTAGCGGCTCGCTGCTGCCGAATGAGTCCACCAACGCCGGCGATCTGGACGCCAACGTCTTTCAGCATCGCCCGTTCCTCGAACAGGATAATAAAGCCCACAACTATCGCCTGGTGGCGGTGGGCAACACCTTCGTCTTCCCGATGGCGGGCTACTCGCGCAAAATAAAATCCGTCGCCGAGCTGAAAGACGGCGCGACCATCGCCATTCCGAACGACCCGACCAACCTGGGCCGCGCGCTGCTTCTGCTCCAGCAGGAAAAGCTGATTACCCTCAAAGCGGGGACCGGCCTGCTGCCGACGGCGGTTGATATCATTGACAACCCGCATCACCTGAAAATTATGGAGCTGGAAGGAGCACAGCTGCCGCGCGTCATCGACGACCCGAAGGTCGACGTGGCGATCATCAGCACTACCTACCTGCAGCAGACCGGCCTCTCCCCGGTACGCGACGGCATCTTTATTGAAGATAAAAACTCGCCCTATGTGAACATCATCGTGACCCGCGAAGACAACAAAGACGCGGAAAACGTCAAAGCGTTTATCCACTCCTACCAGTCGCCTGAGGTGGCGAAGGCGGCGGAGACGATCTTCAACGGCGGCGCGGTGCCCGGCTGGTAATCACTCACACAAGGAGACGTGGCGATGACCCGGCAACGCCAGGCTGATTTGCTGCTCATAGCCGCGACGGTTATCGCCGCCTGCGGATGGATTTTTTCCCGGGAAGCGATTGCCGGCATGCCGGTTTTCGCTTTCCTCGGCCTGCGCTTTTTCTTCGCCGCGCTGCTGCTGCTGCCTTTCTGCCGCGGCCTTCGCGTCGAGAGGCAGCAGTGGCCGCGCATGATTATCAGCGGCCTGTGGTTTGCGCTAAACCTGTGCCTGTGGATCTACTCGGTATCAACGACCCCATCGCTGGGCGAAGGGGCGTTTATCATGAGCCTGTCGATGCTGTTCGTGCCGCTTACCGCATGGGTGATGATGAAGGCGCGGCCGGCGCGGGCCTACTGGGAGTGCCTGCCGATTGCGGTTGTCGGTCTCGGCTTACTCAGCCTGCATATGCCGATTGCGTTTCACCCCAGCCAGGGCTGGTTCCTGTTGACCGCGCTGGTGCAATCGATCTGGTTTTGCTACACCAGCAAAAGCGCCCGCGAGGTGCCGCTGATCCCGCTGACCACCGTGCAGCTCGGCATTACCGGCATTGTCGGACTGGGGATCTCCGCCGCCGTTGAAAGCTGGACTCAGCCGTTTACCCTGCCGACCTTCGGCTGGCTGCTCGCCAGCATCGTTATCGCCACCAGCCTGCGCTTCGGCCTGCAAATGAAGGGGCAGAAGTACGCGGCGGTCGCCAGCGCGGCGATTATTATGGTGCTGGAACCGCTGCTGACGGTGATTGCCGCCGCGCTGTGGTACGGCGAACAGCTACCGCTGCAGAAAATTATCGGCGGCCTGCTGATCCTCGTCGCTCAGCTGTGGTTCCGCTGGCGGATGCTGAAGCCGCTACGCTAAACCGGTGCGCCGCTGCGCCATCAGATGCAGCAGCGGCACCAGCGATAGCCCGTCCGGCATCTCGCCGCGGGCGATCAGCTGGCCTATCTCTTCGAGGGTAAACCAGTCCGTTTCCATCACTTCGTCCTGATCTTCATCCATTCCCACCCAGGTCAAATCGTGGGCCAGCCAGGTAATAAACAGCTGGTCGCTGCTGCCGTAGGAGGGGTTATAGCGGATAATTTCGTCGGCGCGCTGCGCCTGCCAGCCGGTCTCTTCCCGCAGCTCGCGCAGGGCCGCCTCGCGCGGGTCTTCGCCTTCATCGACGCCGCCGGAAGGAATCGCCCACACCACCCGATCGATCAGGTAACGGTAGTGGCGAATCAGCAGCACTTTGTCATCCTGCATCGCCACAATTCCCACCGCCGGGCGAGGATAGTGAATGGAGAAAAAATCCCGCCGATCGCCGGGGGCCATATCAATTCCGACCTTGCGCATGCTGAACCATGGGGTGTCTGCCAGAACCTCGACATCGTGCATATCGGCGGAGGTGAGTTTCTTTTTCATCGTAGCCACTGTTCCTCAAAGTTGAGCATTCAGCACACCATAGCCGGGAGCCGATGGCAACCGTCGCAGATTGGCCCGATTTCATCGTTCATTGCCCAAACGCCCATATTGCGCCAGGCTTGTGGGACGTACGATGTTCAGCAGATAACCGCGAAGAGGAATGAACATCATGAAAATCACCCATGTGCGTAATGCTACCCAGCTTATTGAATATGCGGGTAAAAAGTTTCTCATTGACCCGATGCTTTCAGCCAAGGGCGCCTGGGCGGGCTTTGCCGGTACCGCGCGCAGCGAGTTGCGTAACCCGCTGGTGGAACTGCCTTTTTCCATCGAAACGATCGTTGACGTGGATGCCGTTATCGTCACTCACACTCATCAGGATCACTGGGACGAGGCGGCGATCGCCGCGATCCCCAAAACCCTGCCGGTTTATGTCCAGCATGACGCCGACGCTCAGCTGCTGCGCGGCCAGGGCTTTCGCGATATTCGTCTGCTCTCTGAGGACAGCGCGTTTGCTGACGTTGCGCTGGTGAAAACCACCTCGGGCCAGCACGGCAGCGACCGCACCTATGCGGTGCCGGCAATGGCCGAGCGCCTGGGCGAAGCCTGCGGCGTGGTGCTGCGCCATCCGCAGGAGAAAACCCTGTGGCTGGTGGGGGACACTATCTGGCGCGATGAAGTGGAAGCCGACATGCTCAGGCTGCGCCCTGACGTGGTGGTGCTGAATGCGGGGTATGCGCACGTCATCGGTTTTGGGCCGATCATCATGGGCAAAGAGGATGTGCTGAAGGCGCACTTCGTCCTGCCGGAAGCCAAAATCGTCGCCAGCCATATGGAAGCGGTGAACCACTGTCTGCTGAGCCGCGATGAGCTGCGCCAGTACGTGGCTGACAATCAGATTGCCGAAGCGGTCAGCATCCCGCAGGATGGGGAAAGCATGGTCTTTTAGAAGCGGAGCGGGCGATGAAACTCACGGAAGTGGCGATTGTGGCGGTGGACGGGTTTAGCCCGTTTCACTACTCGGTGCCCTGTATGCTGTTTGGCGATACGGTCTCGGAAACCAAACGCTTTAACCTGCATATTTGCGCCGAACGGCCGGGGCTGCTCAGCGCCCGCGACGGCTTCGCGCTGAACGCCAGCGGCGATTTTTCCCTCCTGGCGCAGGCGGATATCGTGGTGGTGCCTTACTGGGGGGCGGTGAATCAGCGCCCATCGCAGCCGCTGCTTGACGGCCTGGTTCGCGCGCGCAATAACGGCGCGCAGATCGTCGGCCTGTGCCTCGGGGCGTTTGTACTCGGCTACGCCGGGCTGCTGGACGACAGGCGCGCGGCGACCCACTGGGAGTTTGAGCAGGATTTTCAGCGCCAGTTTCCGCAGGTGCGGCTGGATATCAACGCGCTGTACGTTGACGATGAGGGGATTATCACCTCGGCGGGCACCGCGGCGGCGCTCGACTGCTGCCTGTATCTCATTCGCCAGCGTTTTGGCAGCCTTGTCGCCAATCAGATCGCCCGGCGGATGATCGTCCCGCCGCACCGTGAGGGCGGCCAGGCGCAGTTTATCGCCCAGCCGGTACCCAAAAACACCCGCGACGCGCGGATAAACGGCCTGCTTGAGTATCTCCAGCAGCACATCCGCGAACCGCATAATCTCGACTCGCTGGCGCAGGTCGCGGCGATGAGCCGCCGGACCCTGACCCGCCATTTCGCCAAAGCGACCGGCATGGGCATCGCCGACTGGCTGGCCGCCGAGCGCCTGCGGCGCAGCCAGATCCTGCTGGAGGCCGGGGATTTACCGGTCGGGCAGGTGGCGGAGGAAGTGGGCTATCGCTCCGCCGTAACCTGGCGCCAGCAGTTTAAAGCGCGCTTTGGCGTCAGCCCGGCGGAGTGGCGGCGCACTTTTCGTCGCGGGGCTTAGCCGCCGAGCGTGGCGCTGTCGATGACGAAGCGGTATTTCACGTCGCCTTTAATCATCCGCTCCCAGGCCTCGTTAATCTGGTCGCCGCGTATCAGCTCTATATCGGCGACGATACCGTGCTCGGCGCAGAAATCGAGCATCTCCTGGGTTTCCGGGATGCCGCCGATCATCGACCCGGCAATTGACCGGCGGCGGAAGATCAGATTAAACACTTCCGGCGAGGGATGCGGCGTGGCGGGCGCGCCCACCAGCGTCATGGTGCCGTCGCGTTTGAGCAGGGTGGTGAAGGCATCGAGGTTATGCGGTGCCGCCACGGTGTTGAGTATGAAGTCGAAGCTCTTCAGGTGGGCGGCCATTTCGTTTTCGTTGCGCGAGACCACCACTTCGTCCGCACCCAGCTCCCGCGCCGCGTCACGCTTGGATTCCGAGGTGGTAAAGGCCACCACGTGGGCGCCCATGGCGTGGGCCAACTTGATGCCCATATGCCCCAGCCCGCCAATGCCCACGATGCCGACTTTTTTGCCCGGCCCGACGTTCCAGTGGCGTAGCGGCGAGTAAGTTGTGATGCCCGCGCACAGCAGCGGCGCGACGGCGGCCAGCTGCTCTTTGGGATGGCGGACGCGCAGCACGTAGCGCTGATGCACAACGATCTGCTGGGAGTAACCGCCGAGCGTGTGGCCGGGCGCGTCCTGCGTCGGGCCGTTATAGGTGAGCACCATACGATCGCAATAGTTTTCCAGCCCGTCCCGGCACTCCTCGCACTCTTTACAGCTGTCGACCATACAGCCGACGCCCACCAGATCGCCAACGGCGTGGCCGGAGACCCGGCTGCCTACGGCGGTCACCCGGCCGACGATTTCATGGCCCGCACGCAGGGATAGAGCGTCCCTGCCCACTCGGAGCGGGCCTGGTGTACATCCGAGTGGCAGACGCCGCAATAATCAATGGCGATCTGCACATCGTCCGGCCCCGGTTCGCGGCGGGTGATGGCCATAGACCCCAACGGCTGGCTGGCCGAGTTCGTTCCAATAGCGTTGATCTGCATAGCAAAACCTCTTCTACATAACGGCGTTGAATAAAACGGAGGGGGGAGAGCGTTTTTTGAGCGGCAGGATCAAGCGTAGCCTGGTTGAGGCGCGATGGGTGGGGGAGAGCTCAAAGGGTTAAAGATAGGCTCACCCCCGCAAATGGAATGTAGAAAATATCAGGGCGCGACGGGTGTCAGATAATCCAGCCGCAGCGGCCCGGCAAGCAGGCTATCCATCTGCGCAATAAAATCCTGGAAGTGCGGCAGGGCGATATGCGCGTCCAGCGCTTCCTGATTGCGCCAGGATTCGCGCATATAGAACGTATCCGGCGCATCGCGCAGCTGAAACAGGGCGTAATCGAGGTTGCCTGGCTCCTGACGCGTCGGCAGCAGCAGCGCCTGCAGGGCCTGACGCAGCGCGTCGCTGTGGCCCGGTTTTGCCGTCAGCACCGCGAGAAGTGAAATCGCCTCGCCGCTCATCTTAAAAGCCCTCCAGCACGATTTTGCCCACCGAACGCCCGGTTTCCAGCTGCGCGTGCGCTTTTTGCAGGTTGGCGGCGGTGATGGCGCCGTAGTGCTCGCCGAGGGTGGTCTTAATGGTGTTGTCGTCAATCAGCGCCGCCACGCGGGTCAGCAGCTGATGCTGGGCGATCATGTCCGGCGTTGCGAACATCGAGCGGGTAAACATAAATTCCCAGTGCAGGGAGATGCTTTTCGCCTTCAGCGGCACCACGTCGAGGGTTTGCGGATCGTCGATGAGCGCCAGCTTGCCCTGCGGTGCGAGAGCGGCGATCAGCTGCGGATAGTGCTGGTCGGTATTGGTCAGGCTGGCGACGTGGGTCACCGCTTTGACGCCAATCCGCGCCAGCTCTTCGGCGAGCGGTTTGCTGTGATCGATAACATGATGCGCGCCCGCTTCCCGTACCCATTTCTGGCTTTCCGGGCGCGAGGCGGTGCCAATGACCGTCATACCGGTGAGCTTGCTGGCGAGCTGGGTCAGTATCGAACCGACGCCGCCCGCCGCGCCGACGATCAGCAGCGTGTCGCCCGCGTTGCCGCCTTCCTCTACGCCAAGACGGTGGAACAGCAGCTCCCAGGCGGTAATGGCGGTGAGCGGCAGCGCGGCGGCGGCGGCATTATCCAGCGAACGCGGTTTGCGGGCGACGATGCGCTCATCCACTAACTGAAACTCGCTGTTGCTGCCCGGACGGCCCAGCGCGCCGGCGTACCACACTTCATCTCCTGCGGCGAACAGCGTCACCGCGCTGCCGACGGCTTTCACCACGCCCACCGCGTCCCAGCCCAGCACGCGCGGGGTATCGGCGTTAAACCCGGCGCGGACTTTGGTATCCACCGGGTTGACGGAAATAGCCTTCACTTCAACCAGCAGGTCATGCCCCTCGGCAACCGGCTGCGGCAGCTCGATGTCGGTTAAAAAAGGAATATTGCTGCCTTCTGCCGCCGCGCGGGTAATGGCGATCGCTTTCATACACTCTCCGGTTTTGAATAAGGTTCATCGTTTGAATGTATTGAGGATAGACCGCGGCACGCGGGGGAAAAATGGCCCGACGGCGATAACAGTTATATTGAAAAAGTGAAAATCAGCGGACGCGATAAAAATCGAGCATCACGCCGTCCTGCGTGCGGCCGCCGGAACAGATAAACAGCGAGGTGGTCAGCCAGCGCAGCGCCGGCGCATCCACTTCAAAAGTCGGTACGGTACGAAAATAGATAGCTTCCGGCGGAATATCGCTAAAAAAGCGCATATCGTCGCCGAACAGCCGTTCTTTATACTCTTCGGGTAGGCGGCGAATGCCGTTGTTTTCGATGTATACGGTGCCTTCTTCCACGTGTAATGCATAGCGGGCGGAGAGGCGGCAGGTGCCGTCAGGTTCGACGATCTGGCTGTCGACGCCGCCGGGTAAGACGTGGCCGTTAAGCTCACCGCGTACGGTTCCGCTGAGGATTGGGATCAGCTGACGTTTCCCGCTCTGCGGGCTGCGGGAGACGATGACCGGTTTGTCGACCTGAATGGTGATAGAGAAGCTGTGTTCGAGTTCGGGTGTCATCATTGGTCTCCTTTCTAAGCCACGTTATCCCGTTAGTGTAAGGATTTAAAGGTGAAGGGAATAACGCAAACATTGGATGGAAATGATTGGCTGGGGAGATGGAAGTGAACAAAAAACGGCCGCGACCGCGGAATTATTTGGCGTATTCTGCTGACATAATGCTTTCACACGGACGCGAGGAATAAAGATGAATACGCTATTTCTGATTGGCCCCGGCGGGGTGGGAAAAAGCACGGTTGGAGCGCTGCTGGCGCAGGCGATGAGTTACCGGTTTATCGATCTCGATAGAGAATTTTGCGAGCAGATTTTAAATATTCGCCAATATATTCAGCGCAATGGATATGAGCGCTATGTGCGTGAGAACGCCGCGCTATGCTCTCGCCTGCTGGCGGAGAAGCCGCATGAAAAACGAGTGGTGGTGCTCTCCTCGGGATTTCTTGCCACCGATGTCTGCCCGGAGATTGTCGCCGGGAATCGACAGCTTGTGCGGCAGTCCGGGTATTCCATCCTGCTACTGCCTTCAGAGGATATTAATATCGCTACGCGCATAGTGGTCGCGCGCCAGCTGACACGCGGCTTAGGTCTGGTCAGAGAAAAAGAAGAGATGAAGTTCCGCCAGCGCTTTAGGGAATATTGTGCATTAGACGATTGCCGGGTGGTTTCGTCTGAGGAGCCGGAGAGGGTGGCGGAGCTGGTGCGGGAGAAGGTGGCTGCGGAACAGCGGAAACAAAAAAGCCTGGCGGCGATGCGTGAACTGAGCGAGCTGTCACAGAAGCTGGGATTGTCTAACTAAACGCCATGCAGCGCAGCTCGGTGGGAATACACAGGCCCAAAGATAATCCCGGATCGCGTAGGCCGGGCAAGGCGCCGCCCGGCAGAAAGGCGCGAACAACAGGCAATTATCTCTCGTACGCGCAAGTAAACGCGCCGTTCGCTGGCGCGAATATCGCGGATGCGCTCCAGCATCTCATCGAAATAATCGGGTACAGCCGATGTACCAACAGGCGGATTTTTCAGCCGCTCATCGTCCATCACAAAGCCTTTGATCAGATACTCCTGGAGCGTCTGGGTTGCCCACTGGCGGAACTGAGTGCCGCGAGGGGAGCGAACGCGATAGCCAACGGCAAGTATCAGAGGCAAACTAAAGTGTTGAACCTGATAATTTTTTCCATCACTGGCAGTTGTTCGGTAAAACCGAACAACTGAATTTTCCTCAAGTTCGCCTTCTTCAAATATATGCTTTATATGCTCGCTGATGGTGGCTTTCGCTTTACCATAGAGTTCGCAGATCATTGCCTGCGAGAGCCAAAGCGTATCGCTTTCAAAGCGGCATTCAACACGTACTTTCCCATCACCGCTGGCAAACATAACGAACTCGCCTACGGGGGACGACGTTAAGTGTTCATTTGCCATATAGCCTCCGGGTTAACCTGCTTTGGTTCGCATAGTATGTCAGAAGAGCATAAATTTCATTAGACGGACGATTAACCCGGCGTCATTTGGGAGCGGCTATCCAGAAGGTGAAGATTTCCGGGCGTCAGACGAGATGAAGCGTATTGTTGACGCTTTTAAAGGATTGCTGAATTTGCAGTAGCTCCGCTTTAAGCATTTCTTCCTTATCGCTCTGCGGCAGCAGAACAATACAGCCATCCATTACCTTAACCGTGAAGCGCTTTCCGGTATCGAACCCCGCTGCGCGTAACCACTTGCCGGAAAGGGTAAGACTTGGTGTACTGGTGTCCCGACCTTGCGGGCGATATCCCACAATCAGGTGACGCTCGGTTCCGGAAACGACAAAGTCTGGGGTAGAATGCGAATCAGCCATAATCAACTCCTTGATAGTTGGTGTGGTTAGACGCTCCGACTGTGTTCCCGCACATCGGAGCGTTGTCTGTACAAGAGGCTTTTAGGTGGCCTCCTATTAGTTTAGATTAGATGGATAGGTGGCCTCATGTCAATCATAGCGCGCGAAAAAAAACCAAAGGGCGGCGGTCAGTCTCCGCAGTTTAAAATGCGCATTGATCCGGCATTAAAGGAACAACTGGATGCCGTGGCGGCGGAAGAGGGGGTGAGTCTCGCGAGCTGGTTTAAAGAACTGGCGAGAAGTGCGCTAAAAGCGAAAGGCATTGAACCGAAAGGCTGATTTTCTGGATAAGTTCACATGGATAAAAATGATTGAACTGGCGGAAGATCGCAGGCGTGCTATCATGCATATAAAAAATTGTATTTATTGATGTTTTTTATTTTCGTCGTCGTTTTTATACACATTTTTTTAACTGACAAGTTCTCTATAGATAAAGCGCTAGTGTACGATCTTATCTAAAAAATTTTTTTGGGAAAACTGTTTACTACGCACTTTTATATTTAATATTCATATAGTTATGTGGTGAATAGTTGGTGAACAGTGATTACTTTACTGTTCACATCCCCAGAAATTACAGATGCAAACATTATAGTCTGTTGTGAGTGAGGAGCGGATATTCGCAAAAGCTATGATAGCAACTAAATGTGTCCTAGTGGAACGTATCATTTGAGTTTATCTCGAATATTTTGAATCTGCTGAATCATAGAGTCCATCGTTTGTTGTAATTCTTGGAGAGCTTCGATTGTAGTAGACCCTTTTCTTTCGATTGCATCAATAAAATCTTTAAAGCCATCTATTTGATTGAATACATTTCTGTGATTTAACAATTGCTCATCTAAAGCATTTAAATACTCCTCATCACTATCGTAAGCTATTTTTTTCGGAGTATGCATTGTCATTCTTGCATTTTTCAGAAAATTTGTGACCTCATTATATTCTTTCCAAGATCTCACAAAGGTTATGTTTTCAACATACCGCCCTAAAATCTGTCGAATCTCATATTCTTCATCCTCAGGGCAGCATATAATTTTTATTGCAGCGTAGGGGAAAATTAACCCTCTATCCTTGTTATTTTCATATCTCCATTCTCTTTCCCACATAAACCCTTGATTGAATTTATTTTCCAATAATGGCATTATTAGAGGATAAGCCCTGCTTATCATAGAACGTAGTCTATCACTAAGATTTCTATCTCTTATCTCTTCATTTTCAATAATATGCTTAATTGCTATCAGATCTCTCGTTAGTTGCTCATCTGCATAAATACAAGGTCTGGCGCCTAATTGAGCCAGATCACTTTTATCCAATCCTATACCGAACAATTGATCTTCTTTCCATCTTCTGAAACTGCGATAACGAAAAAAATCTAAGCAAAATGTAGGGGACTCAGTTAAACAAACAACTTCTGCATCGTAATTTCTTTCCTCGCCTTGTTTTTCAGGAATAGATGCACGGATAAAGCCGGTGTTTTTATTGACGCCATCAAAGTCAGGGGCTAAAATAGACGTCACCGCTTTCTTTCCTGTCATATGGAATAGAAATGGTGACATATCCGGCTTTTCAATTGGACTAAGGCGAAAAGTAGGGGTGTCAATTTTATAATCTCGCCATACAATATTACTTGAATATTTAGGTAATGTCATAGTTTATTCCACTTTAATAATGCGTAAGGCAATATAGGTGTAATTACAAATAATCATATCAGCACTCACCACGAATTTTAATTTCTAACCTCCATTCAGGTAGATATTAATAATTTCATAAGTGATTCATTGACTGATATGAACCAACTAAACACTACATCAGATAATATTAAACTACAACTACTTATAACTATATGACTAGTTCTCACTCATAAGGTCAGTTTCTAGCACTAAGCGGTCTGATAAGTTATGAAGGAAAAAGTTTTTTCTGGAAAAACTGTTCACTCTGGCTGCTGCGCCGATGAAAAAAGACCGGTAATGCCGGTCCGGGTAGATTATGTCGCTGTGGGGTCGTCGCACTTCGGTAGCCAGTCAGCGTTGCTTTTCTCGCAGAGGGTTAGATTGGTCTGCATACCCTGATTTGTGCGGCGCTTCTCATAATTCAGTCCGTACTCTTTCAGCATGGCTGAGAGCCCCTTGCCGAACATGGTCAGACTGAGCACATTCCTGTAGCCATGGGCCTCCATGCACACCAGATAGGCGTGATACAGATGGCTGGCGCGGGATAATGTTGGCGCTCCCCATATACACCCATCAGGCTCCGGCAGCGCCTCCAGATAGCCGCGAAAATCAAACGTCGGGTCAGCGTCGCGTTTGATGCTCAGAGCCTCATCGGAGTTCTGCTGCGACTGGAGCAGTGAACGGGCACTCATCGGGTCGCTGAATTGCAGCATCAGCTGGCGCACGATGACGGCCAGCTCGCGGGCGATTTTATCCCTGAGCTGCGGGTCGCGCTCCTCTGGGGCTATCTGTTCCGGGAAGTGGATAATCACCCTGCGACGTGACACACCGCCGCTGCGGTCGGTGAAGGGTATCGGGTTATTGTTCACGGCCAGAATGATCGCCGGAATATGCGTCGAGTACAGGTTCTGGTATTTCGGGTCAACTGACACCGCGTCGCCACCGGTGATGGCCTTAAGTCCGGTACCGTCACCGCTCCATTTCTCTTGGTCAGGCATCAGGGCTACATCGAGCCGGAGAAAGAGGTCATGCATCAGGTGGTTACCTTCCTGACCAGGAAAGTGAGCGACTTCTCCGTCACGCCAGCGGATAAGCCGGTGCTCTCCCTGACCAGCTTCCCGGCCGTCGCGCTTCCGCATATGGACCACGACGCCGCCAGCACGCCCGGTCAGCGTAAGGTCTGGCAGGAGAAAATCCGTCAGCGCAAGACGGACCTGAAAGCGCGGGGGCTGCTGCCATGATGCACTGTCCGTTCTGCAAAAAGTCGGCGCATGCCCGCACCTCCCGCTATCTGTCGGAGAACGTCAAACAGTGCTACCACCATGCACCAATATTGAGTGTTCGGCGACGTTCCGCACCACTGAATCCATCGACGAGGTTATCCGGCCCCCGGCGGAGAAAACGCCGCCTGTCGCGGAGCCGGTCACACCCCCGGCACCCCGTAAAGTGCAGAGCACAGCTCTCCATACCGTCATTAATCAGGGGAGAACTGACCATGACCACCCTTACGCTATAGTAGGCCTTTGAGGTCTGTCAGAAGAACGAAACCGCTTGGTTGAACCATAAAGCCGAACTCGCGTCCGCCGAGCAGGAATACTGGGTACAGGTGCTGGTCGGGAATGACCGTATACCGGGCAGAATGTAGACACTGCGCGACATTATCGATGTCAAAAAATGGGAGATAAATCAGGCCGCCGGACGCTATATCCGCTCCCATGAAGCGGTGCAGCGCATCCGTATTCGCAACCGGCTGAATGACTTTATGCAGGCGCACGGGACAGAGCTCGCCCCGGAGCTGATGGGTCTCAGCCAGCAGCCCGCACTCCTGACCTGCCATGCGCTCGACCGTTCGGCGCATTACCTGCGCGGAGCCCTGTCCGTGTGGCTGAGTACCGGTGAAGAAATTCATTATGCCGCAGGAGACAGCGATATTTTAACGGCCATCGGATTCAGGCCTAACGCGGCTTCGCGGGTAGATAATCAGGAAAAATACACCCCCGCACAGAGCCTGATTTATTCCCGCCGGCGCGCGGAACTGGCCGGCAGGTAGCCCCCGCAAAAATCCCCGAAAATACCGCTATTTTTCCCGAATTAAGCCATGCATCCACATAGTGCATGGTTTTGCATGCGTTTTCCCGTCCCGTCACTCCCTTCCCAGACCCGTTCCGGCGCGGCCTGAGCCCCCCGATGCACCTGCATGAAAACCGACCCACGAAGCGTGCAGGCGAGGCGGGGAAAGCACTGCGCGCCAGCGGTAAAGTATTTATTTAATGATATTTAATTTCGCGGCCTGAGCGCGTCGCTGCGCTGTGCGGATTCACGGGAGTGTCGGTGGATGGTGCGTTACTGTTCGAGAGCGTGGCGAGCCTCTGAGGCGGTCCGGTGAGGGGTAAAGAAAAAGCCGCCTGCTGGCGGCTTTGATATGAAGGAACTGGACTATCAGGCAACTTTTAAAACTGGATAAAAAATAGTTTTAAAATCATCAGGAATTGCCTCTCTAAGTTGACTGATAATCGAACTGTTCTTAGGCAACTGCGATGCCAGGTTACTGAGCAGTGCATCAAGCTTTTCACTGCGATCCCATTGGATCTTATAGCTTGAGGAATCAATTTTTTGAGCAATCGATAGTAATTGTTGTTTATCGTTATAGACATATTTCATTTTAATTAAATTGACACCATCATCATGAATGTCTGAATAAGTTAAAATGAAATGAACTAGCTCACCTTTCTTATAAGTTTCGATGTGTTGATATTCACGCTCAAAAATAGATGTAACTAACTCATGAGGCTGCACCCCTTTTACCATGCAAAAAGAAATTATTTTATTAATCTCTTTCATGATTTGAGTATAGTTTGTCATTTAATCATCCTCTCAACTTCTGCGAGAACCTTATCTAAATCATTAATCGACTGGAGAAGGGCTTTGTTATCTCGCTTATCAACTGGGCCATAAGCTTTGGCTAGCTTTATAAAAACATATCGAACCAATATAGCATCATTAGCCTCATTTGTCTTTAAATATGGCATGTAACGGCTAAAAATCGCATAAAGCTCTGAGCTTTTCTCACCAATACCATTATCAATCAGTAGATTAGATACCGCGTCTTGAGTGCGTGTTTTCAGAATATCCCTCATTAATTTTCTTGCTTGGTGAGGTCTTTTCTCAATTAACTCAGGATCAATGTATTCAGCAGCTTTCTGAACTTCTTTTTCAGCTAATTTCTGGCGTAACTCTTCTAATGTATCCTCTGGAAGGTCTAGGCCAGCCAGTCTAATTTTTTCTATTTGCTGATTTACCGAATCGCTTATCTCAAGGCGTTTTTGTTCGAATAACGCATTGAAGTCAATGTCGTTTAAGTAAGAATCTTTATCGCTGACATAAGCACTTTCACTTTCGACTCCTGCTAATTCGTTGCCTCTTTCGACATAGTCTCTATCAGTAAACGTATACTCGCGTACAGTTGCTCTACGAGCTTTTTCTACCTCATTCTGGAAATTCTCCCACATCACATTTAGGCCTATTTCCTCATGAAATATCACTATGCCATTATTATCAATTTCGAAATGTGTGATTTCAGATTCAGGAATAACTCGTAAAATACGACCGACAACTTGAGCAAAAGCATTAAGGCTTCTATATGGCCTAAATATAGCAAGAACAGTTAAGTATTTATGGTCATAGCCTTCCATTAACATATTAACGGAAATGACAACATCACACTGATGATGTTCAACTTTCATTAATGCATCAGCTAATTCACTTTGTTCCATTTCACTATGTACTATTACAGAAGTCATGCCTCTGTCTTTATACCAAGTAAGTAAGTCTTCAGCATGAGCGATACTACAACCCACAGATAAAATTTTGTGAGGAACGTTTGGCGAGGCCTCTTTAAGCTCTCTGAGTTTACTAATACTATGGTCTATAACATCTAAAGAGCACTCTTTAGATAATGCGATGCTTTTTTCAATCCATTCTTTATCTTTGAGCATTAGTATTTGCTCTTTAGATAATTTTATGCCGGGTTGCTCTGGAGTTGAAAAAAATAACTCATGCGCATTGACTGTTTCTTTTCTTAACCATTTTACATATTTATCTCTCATAACTTCAGATAAAGGTGTTTCATGGATTCTTACTCCCGGAATTTCCTGATTATCTCCCCGATAAGGTGTTCCTGTTACATGAAGTATTTTCGCATTAGAGAAATAACGGAGCGTATCACGCCAGCTCTGAGCAGGTGCATGATGAGCCTCATCAATGATAATTAAATCAAAGAAATCAGAAGGAACTCTATTGATTAATGCATTATCGCGAGTTGATGCAACCTTTTGTATATTAGAGTAAACAATGTGGCTACTTAAAAGATGTTCGTCTGATAACTCGGTAGAATATTCATTAACAATGGGTATATCTTTACTGCTAAATACAATATCGAAGTTTACCCAGAAATTATCAGAGAGAACTTCTTGGGTTTTTCTTATGCTATCTTTTGTGATAAGTCCAGGGGTAATAATTAAAACTTTTTTTTGTGCAACACCAAACGGAGCTATTGAGATAAGACCACTCTTTCCTGTACCTGTAGGCAAGACAACTAAAGCCTCTTTATTTTCTTCATCGCTGAAGAAATCTTTTATTTTTATATAGGCTTCGATCTGCGGAGCTCTAAGTTTGGTATTGCCTTCGATATTTACTGCTGTGTCAAAAAAATAAGACATTTTAATGGCCCTTAATTAGTTAACTAATTATTACTTTTTTGGGGTATAGTTGGTCGGCATAAATTTGAAGTATGCGAGCCCTGGCATCAGGATACTGAGCATGGTTATAGATAGCACGAATGCTATTCTTATCCGCATGAGCAAGTTGTGCCTCAATCCATGCACTGTCAAAGCCCTCTTCATGCAGTAGTATTGTTGACATTGGGTGCCTGAAACCATGTCCGGTAGCCCTCCCTTTGTAACCTAACAACTCTATTACTTGGGTGATGCTTTCCTTACTTATAGGCTTTTTACGGCTATTTCGTCCAATAAAAATGTAGGGATAGTGACCAGTGATAGGTTTTAACTGTTGAAATATATCGATCACTTGTCTTGAAAGCGGTACTAGATGAGGCCTACGCATTTTCATACGCTCCGCTGGTATCTCCCAGATCCCCTTCTCTAGATCTACCTCATCCCAAGTAGAAAAACGCATTTCTTGTGTCCTTACACCTGTCAACAGAACAATCTTTACCGCATTCTTAGTAATGACACTTCCTGTATAGGCCTCAAGATCCCGTATGAAATGAGGTAGTTCTTCTGCTGAAAGAAAGGGATGGTGCTTTTGTTTAGGCACAGCAAGAGCGATAGCTAGATCAGGTGCAGGGTTATACTCAGCACGGCCAGTAATAATCGCGTATCTAAATACCTCTCCGCACCGCTGGCGTACTTTACGTGTTTTCTCCAGTGCTCCACGTTTATCTATTCGTCGTAGCACTTCAAGCAATTCTAAAGGTTTGATTTCACTGATAGAGCGTTTGCCAATGAACGGGAACACATCTTGCTCAAATGTCTTGATGATTTCTTCGCGATGGGCCACTGTCCAGCGGTCAGCTTTGTTGGCGTGCCATTCTCGACATATGGCTTCGAATGAGTTCTCTGTTGAGAGTTGCTGTGCCTGCTTTTGAGCTTTTCGTTCTTCAACCGGATCAATGCCATTAGCAACTTGCTTACGGGTGGTGTCACGCTTCTCACGTGCTTCTGCAAGACTCTCCAAATCGTAGCTACCAAATGACATTAATCGAGCTTCCCCGGCAAAGCGGAAACGGAAACGCCAGCTCTTCGATCCATCGGGATCGATAAGCAATGACAGGCCTTGCCCATCGTTCAATGTGGGGCTTTGCTCGTATGTTTGTATGCCTGTAAGTGCCATGTGTATAAGTCAAAAAGGGGCATAAAAATCTATACACATCACTATATATATTCTTCATGTATTCAGAGAGAACTTGTAGGTGGTTACGGATGAGAGATTTACTATATCTATTGAAAATAAAGAATTTTTATTCTTTTGGGGATGGAGGTGGAGCAATTTTGGCGGAAGATCACAGGAGTTGAACCTGCCCGGGACCGCTGGCGGCCCCAACTGGATTTGAAGTCCAGCCACCTCACCGGAGATGACGATCTTCCGCGCCTCGATTGCTACATGGAGGCGGGGCGCATTATAGCTACTTTCCTGCATTAACCACATCCCCCAACGCACTTTTTTACTGTTAAAACTGGACTTTACAGAACCTTCTTAAACAATTCCTTGCAAAATCCGTGGCTTACACTTTTACACACTCTTTCAGGCTACCGGGATCACATAAAACAAGAAACGTAATTTGAATATGAGATATCGCAATTCATCTTACTGCGCGGATGGTTTACAAAGCATGTAACCGGTACCAACCCGCGGCAGCGCTGAGAGAAGAGTGTGCGATGAAAGATCATATTTTGTCCGTCAAAGAGAAGATTGGCTACGGCATGGGCGATGCCGCAAGCCACATCATTTTTGATAACGTCATGTTGTATATGATGTTTTTTTATACCGATATCTTTGGTATTCCTGCCGGCTATGTCGGCACCATGTTCCTGCTGGCCCGCGCGCTGGATGCGATATCCGACCCCTGCATGGGGCTGCTGGCCGACCGTACCCGCAGCCGCTGGGGCAAATTCCGCCCGTGGATCCTGTTCGGTGCGATTCCGTTCGGCCTCGTCTGCGTGCTGGCTTACAGCTCGCCGGACCTGAGTCATAACGGCAAGCTGATTTACGCCGCGGTCACCTACACGCTGCTGACCCTGCTCTACACCGTGGTTAACATCCCGTACTGCGCGCTGGGCGGGGTCATCACCGACAACCCAACGCAGCGCATCTCCCTGCAGTCCTGGCGCTTTGTGCTGGCGACGGCGGGCGGCATGCTCTCCACCGTGCTGATGATGCCGCTGGTGAACTTTATCGGCGGCGAAGACAAAGCCTTTGGCTTTCAGGGCGGCATCGCGGTGCTGTCGGCGATCGCTTTCCTGATGCTGGCGTTTTGTTTCTTCACCACCAAAGAGCGCGTCGAAGCGCCGCCGAGCTCTACCTCAATGCGGGAAGACCTGCGCGATATCTGGCGCAACGATCAGTGGCGTGTCGTTGGTCTACTGACCATCCTCAACATCCTCGCGGTCTGCGTTCGCGGCGGCGCGATGATGTACTACACCACCTGGATTATGGGGTCCGCTGGTCTGTTCACCGCCTTCCTCACCACCTACTGCGTCGGCAACCTGATTGGCTCGGCGCTGGCGAAGCCGCTCACCGACTGGAAATGCAAAGTCAGCGTCTTCTGGTGGACTAACGCCCTGCTGGCGGCGCTGAGCGTGGCGATGTTCTTCGTGCCGATGGACGCCGAAATCACCATGTTCGCCTTTATCTTCGTGATTGGCGTGCTGCACCAGCTGGTGACGCCGATTCAGTGGGTGATGATGTCCGACACCGTCGACTACGGCGAATGGTGTAACGGCAAACGCCTGACCGGCATCAGCTTTGCGGGCACCCTGTTCGTGCTCAAGCTGGGCCTGGCGCTGGGCGGCGCGCTGATTGGCTGGATGCTGGCGGGCGGCGGTTACGATGCCGCGGCCAAAACCCAGAACAGCGCCACTATCACCATCATCATCTCATTGTTCACCCTCGCTCCGGCGGTCTGTTATCTGCTGAGCGCGGTTATCGCGAAACGCTACTACACCCTGAAAACCCCGTTCCTGAAAAAGATGATGGCGGAGCTGGCTCAGGGCGCGCGCCGCAACGAACAGGAATTCATTTCAGCGCCGAACGGCAAAGAATTGCAAAACTAAGAGGAAGCTATTCATGAAAATCAGTGATGGAAACTGGCTTATTCAACCAGGGCTCAATCTGATCCAACCTGTACAGGTGTACGAGGTTGAGCAACAAGGCAACGACATGGTGGTCTACGTCGCGTCGCGCGAAGTGCGCGAGCGTGCCGCCCAGCTGGACGTTCCGCTATTTACCGTGCGCTTCTTCTCTCCGCAGGAAGGGGTGATTGGCGTACGTATGGAGCACTTCCAGGGCGCGCTGAACAACGGCCCACACTATCCGCTGAACGTGCTGAAAGACGTCAAGGTGGAGATTAACAACGGCGCTGAGTATGCCGAGCTGAAGAGCGGCAATTTGACCGCGCGCGTCACGAAAGGCGATTTCTGGTCGCTGGATTTCCTGCGCGACGGCGTGCGGATTACCGGTAGCCAGCTGAAAAACGACGGCTACGTGCAGGATACGAAAACGAATCGTAACTATATGTTTGAGCGCCTGGATCTCGGCGTCGGCGACACCGTTTACGGCCTCGGCGAGCGCTTTACCGCGCTGGTGCGCAACGGCCAGACGGTCGACACCTGGAACGAAGACGGCGGCACCAGCACCGAACAGTCGTACAAAAATATCCCGTTCTATCTGACCAACCGCGGCTACGGCGTGCTGGTGAATCATCCTGAGCGCGTCTCTTTCGAAATCGGCTCCGAAAAAGTCTCTAAGGTGCAGTTCAGCGTCGAAGGTGAATACCTGGAGTACTTCGTTATCGACGGCCCGACCCCGAAAGAGGTGCTGAACCGCTATACCCGGTTTACCGGGCGTCCGGCGCTGCCGCCGGCCTGGTCTTTCGGCCTGTGGCTGACCACCTCGTTCACTACCAACTACGATGAAGCGACGGTTAACAGCTTTATCGACGGCATGGCGGAGCGCAACCTGCCGCTGCACGTGTTCCACTTTGACTGCTTCTGGATGAAGGCCTTCCAGTGGTGCGATTTTGAATGGGATCCGGTGACCTTCCCTGACCCGGAAGGCATGATTAAGCGTCTGAAAGAGAAAGGGCTGAAGGTCTGCGTGTGGATTAACCCCTATATCGGCCAGCGTTCGCCGGTGTTTAAAGAGCTGCAGGAGAAAGGCTATCTGCTGAAACGCCCGGACGGTTCGCTGTGGCAGTGGGATAAATGGCAGCCGGGCCTGGCGATTTATGACTTCACTAATCCGCAAGCCTGCCAGTGGTATGCCGACAAGCTGAAAGGCCTGGTAGCGATGGGCGTTGACTGCTTCAAGACCGACTTCGGCGAGCGTATCCCGACCGACGTGCAGTGGTTTGATGGTTCCGATCCGCAGAAAATGCACAACCACTACGCCTTCATCTATAACGAGCTGGTGTGGAACGTACTGAAAGAGACCGTCGGCGAGAAAGAAGCGGTGCTGTTCGCGCGCTCCGCCTCGGTGGGCGCGCAGCAGTTCCCGGTGCACTGGGGCGGCGACTGCTACGCCAACTATGAATCGATGGCGGAAAGCCTGCGCGGCGGCCTGTCGATCGGCATGTCCGGCTTTGGGTTCTGGAGCCACGATATCGGCGGCTTCGAAAACACCGCGCCCGCTCACGTCTACAAGCGCTGGTGCGCCTTCGGCCTGCTGTCGAGCCACAGCCGTCTGCACGGCAGCAAATCCTATCGCGTGCCGTGGGCCTACGATGACGAGTCCTGCGACGTGGTGCGCCACTTCACGCAGCTGAAATGCCGCATGATGCCGTATCTGTACCGACAGGCGGCGCTGGCCAATGAGTTCGGTACGCCGATGCTGCGTTCGATGATGCTGGAGTTCCCGCACGACCCGGCCTGCGACTATCTGGATCGGCAGTACATGCTGGGGGATTCCGTGCTGGTGGCGCCGGTGTTTAGCGAAGCGGGAGACGTCCAGTTCTGGCTGCCGGAAGGCCGCTGGACCCATCTGTGGCACAACGATGAAGCGCAGGGTAGCCGCTGGCATAAGCAGAATCACGATGTGCTGAGCCTGCCGGTGTACGTGCGTGACAACACTCTGCTGGCGCTGGGAAATAATGACCAGAAGCCGGACTACGCGTGGAACGAAGGTACCGCCTTCCAGCTGTTTAGCCTCGACGATGGTCGCGAAGCCGTCTGCCAGGTGCCGGCCGCGGACGGGTCGGTGGTCTTTACCCTGACGGCGAAACGCCAGGGCAACGTCATCACCGTCAGCGGTGACGGTGAGGCCAGCGGCTGGACGCTGTGCCTGCGCAACATCCAGCAGGTGGCGGGCGTGCAGGGCGGGACTCAGGCGGGTAGCGAGCTGGGCGTGGTGGTGACCGCGCAGGGCAATGCGTTGACGATTACGCTGTAAGCGCTTTGGAGCCGGACAGGCGCATCAGGCGCCGCCTCCGGGGAAGGTGCCAAACCTGATGCATCAGCGCAGCTGCTTCCCGGCTCGCGCTGCGCTTAGTCGGGCTACAGGTTTCCAGCCGTCTGCACGCCGTAGCCCGGACAAGGCGCGTCAAGCGCCGCCTCCGGGGAAGGTGCCAAACCTGATGCATCAGCGCAGCTGCTTCCCGGCTCGCGCTGCGCTTAG
>ENA-UOJQ01000510-UOJQ01000510.1-human-gut-metagenome-genome-assembly--contig:-P63-NODE-510-length-43347-cov-16.392636_pt1 | contig 43347 bp, 34 predicted proteins | sample MGYA00242352_ERZ723899 | MGnify/ENA metagenome assembly ERZ723899
AGCCGCCGGAGCGGTGCTTAAGCCGTCAGGCGGGAATTGTGCGGTGTTGCCTAAAGAATCATGTCGGTGCGCCGCGGCGCAAATACTCTCCTGCAAAATGAGTCAACCGTGAGCATGGAAACCTCCGAAACAACAAAAAAGCCGCGCGTCCCACCCCCCATACAAGGGGCAAAACGCGCGGCACAAATTTATTTTGTTGGTGCTATATTAGGTAAAGCAAACAGGCGTAACTCTGCCCAGCCGATTACTTCTCATCCTCATCCCACGTGCGGTCACTGATGATGTAGCGGGGGCGGCGCTTGGTTTCCATGTAGATCTTGCCGATGTACTCGCCGATCACGCCCAGGCAGATCAGCTGTACGCCGGAAACAAAGCAGATGATGCTGGTCATGCTGGCCCAGCCGGATACGGTGGCACCCAGCAGCGCTTCCACAATGGCCCAGATCACGCCGATAAAGCTGATGAGCGCCACAATAACGCCAAACCCGGTAATGAACCGGATGGGCTTGACGGAAAGGCTGGTGATGCCGTCAAACGCAAGGGACAGCATTTTGGACAGGGGATAGTGGCTTTCACCCGCAATGCGCTCGTGGCGCTCGTAAGCAACGCTGGTGGATTTAAAGCCCACCAGCGGCACCATGCCGCGCAGGAACAGGTTGACCTCCTTGAAATTGGCAAACTCATGCAGCACGCGGGCGCTCATCAGGCGGTAGTCCGCGTGGTTGTAAACAACCTCGGCCCCCATGGCGTTCAGCAGCTTGTAGAAACTTTCTGCCGTAAAGCGCTTGAAGAAGGTATCCGTATCGCGCTTGGAGCGCACGCCGTACACAACTTCGCAGCCATCGTTCACATAGGCATCTACCATGGCGTCCATGGCGTTGATATCGTCCTGACCGTCGCAGTCAATGGAGATGGTGATATCGCACTTGTCCTTGGCTTCCATCAAACCGGCCAGCACTGCGTTCTGGTGACCGCGGTTGCGGCTCTGGCTGATGCCGATGTAGTGCTTGTCGCTCTTGGCCAGGTCGCAGATGATGGACCAGGTTTTGTCCTTGGAGCCATCGTTGACAAACAGCACGCGGCTGTCATCGCTGATTTTACCGGCGGCAACCAGGTCGGTGATCTTTTTCAAAAACAGCTTGCTGGTAATGGGCAGAACCTCCTGCTCGTTATAGCAGGGGATCACGATGTACAGGATCGGATTTTCGCGGGTAGCCTTCATGGTTTACAGCACCTCTTTTTTGCTTTTTCTGCTGCGCCGCCCGGCCAGCAGGTAAATTGCCGTCAGCAGAATGCTAATGGCGCTGACCCCGATCCCGCACCAGAGCGGGGTGGGGGAATAGTGGAAACGAATACAGTTTTTACCGGCATTCACCTTGACGGCCATCAGGCCGTTGATGTTCAGGATCTCTGCAGATTCGCCGTTGACCGTGGCGCTCCACGCCTTGTCATAGGGAACACTGAAAAATGCGTACTGCTCGCTGCCGGGTGTGATTTCGGAATAAAAATAGTCTGTGCCATAATCAAACACATCGGTGCAGGCTTCGCGGCGCTTGTCCATGTCGGCATACTTGTTTTCCTGGCTGATCTTACCATCCAGCGCGGCATCATAGTGGCGCAGTATGGTGGAAACCGTGGCTTCGTCCTCGTCTGCCACCACAAGGGTCTTTAACATGGAGTGGGCGCGCTCGGCGGGGTCAATCTCGTCAAACTCACTGCGGGTCATGTAGGTATCATAGCAGAAGCCAATGGGCAGGGCGTGGGAATCCTGATAGACGTTGATCTGCTCGTGACCGTTGGAAAAACTGGTGTAGATTTCATCCGGCCAGTCGGAGTTGTTGCGGATATAATACCCAACGGAAAGCAGCTCGTTGGTGCCCTCCGGCCCGGCGGGGGTAATGGCGTGGCGCTCGTCCCCCAGGGCATCATACAGTGTAAAGATGGAGGGGGAAAGCGTGCTCAAAAAGGAGGTACGGTCCGGCAGGTAAGCCGCCATGCCGCGGTTGGAATACGGCTCCCAGAAATAATAGCGGTAGGGCAGGGCATCAGGCAGGCCGTCGCCGCTGTGGATAACGTCACCATAAATTTCTGTGGTGGTCAGGCCGATCGTCTGGGTGTAGGCACGCTGATAGGTGCCCACGGTAAAACCGGTAGTCAGTGCAGCAACCAGAGCAGTGCAGGCCGTCAGGGCAGCCATGGGGCGGCGCAGGCGCAGCCGCCGCACCCCGCCCAGGGCAGCAAACAGCAGAACCACGCCGCCGATGGCAATCAATGTCAACACAACCAGCCAGTATTTGCGGTACACTATGGTATCGCGCTTGACGTACAGATACAGCGTGATAGCGGCGATGACTGCAGCCGAAATACCGCAGCCCGCACGCCAAGGGTAGTCCTGCAGATGGTCCAGCACCTTGATGGTGGCCAGCACCAGCAGGAACACCAGCATGTAATACCAGCGGCGGTACGGCTCGCTGGTGAACATGACGAACAGACTGTTGCTGACCGGGCTGGCTGCTACAAGGAACAGCCCCACCAGCAGCACATGCAGCCAGTCCCACTTCCAGCGCAGCAGATAAGCCAGAACCAGGCAGACGCCTGCCAAGGGCAGGTACGCCGCGATGGAATACCAGTTATCATGCACCACAGCGGAAAAATTGAACATATTCTCCGCCGGGAAGAAGAGCGCCCGCAACATTTGCAGGTAATTGGGCCAGTCAAAGGTCAGTTGGCTCAAGCTGATGTGATCCGATACGCGGGGATTATTGAGCACCGCCGCAATGGAAGGGATGAACAGTACCCCCGCCATGCCGACGCCCAGACAGCCTTCCAGGATGCAGGCCGGAATTTTGCGGGCATTTTTGCGCAGATCCGCCCCGGGGCGTGCGTCCTCGCCGCCAAAAAGATACCGCGTAATATAGTAAAACACCAGGAAGAAAACTTCTCCGATAAAGAAGTAATAGTTGACCAGCGCGTTGATGGCAACGGCAAACAGGAACGGAGCTTTTTTGCCCTCCTGCATGCGTTTGTCCAGCCCCAGCATCAAAAGCGGGAACAGGGCGATCACATCATGGAAGTGATAGAACACCACGTTGATGCAGGAAAAACCGGAAAATGCATACAATACACTGCCAAGCAGGGCGCTTTTCTCGCTGGCATTGCGGCGGAAGTAGGCAAACGAGGTCAGCCCGGCAACAGCATATTTGAGCATATAGATCCAGCCGACCAGATAGGGAAACGCGCTGGCGGGGAAGAGAAAGCTCAGCCAGAAAAACGGGCTGCCAAGGGTGTAAAAGCTGAACGAGGATACAAAGTCCGAACCAATATCAATGCGCCAGTTCCACAGCACCTCGCCGCTTTTGATGGCGTTGTTGCACAGCATGTTGTAGGAGAGCTGTTCTGCGTCAAAATCCGCCGCAACCAACAGCAGGCCGCCGTCCCGTATCATGTAGGGCAGCAGTGCAGCCGCGGCAATGGCAAAGTTCAGCACAAAAGCCAGCAGCAGCCACCGGCGCGGGAAACGGTTTTGCAGTGTTTGTTTCATGTAGCAGCCTCGCGGCATCAGCCCTGACCGTTAGAAAGTCCGATCCCGCGGGTGGGCATGTTTGCCATATTGTTCAGGGTAGAGTTGTATTTTTCACTCAGGGATTCCATAGCCCAGTCAGTGCAGTCCATAAAGGTATTGTCAAAAATATCATTCATGAACGCATCTTCGCCCATAAACACCCCGGCGTAATGCCCGCCGGAAATGGTGTTGCGGGCAATGATGTTCTCATAGCAGGGGGTAAAATCCAGGCCCTGCACGGCTTCGTCCGCGTTCAGGTCAGTGCTGAGCTCAATACCAAAGAAGTGGAAGGTATCGCTGGCACCCCGGTTGTTGTCAATGATCTGGTTGCACAGAATGGTGTTGCTGAACGCCGAGCGCACAGCCTTGATGCCGGAACCGTAATTGTCCCGCACAATGTTGCCGTAAATGGTGTTGTAGGCGGTGTTATCCAGCGAGATGCCGGGCAGCTTGGCGGGGGAGGAACCATCCGCCATGCGGCCCTGATCCAGAATAAAGTCAGCTTCCAGATCCTCATCACTCATGCGGTTGCGGCCGCCGTTCTGGCGGATCTCACATCCGGTAATGTAGTTGCCGAAGGAGCCGTAATCCAGGCACATGCCCTCTTTTTCGTTCTTGTAGATCGTGTTCTCTACATAATAGTTCAGGTAGCCGCTTTCCGAATAAATGCCGGAGGAATGGTTCTGCGCAACCGTGTTGCCGCGCACAACCAGCTGATGGGGAGACTGTAAAATATCGTACAGCATTTCATCCGGGAACGGATTGTAGGCGGTCTCAATGTCCTCAATGGGCATGGAGCAGAGCACCAGCCCGGCGGTCAGGTTGCGGGCACCAGAGTTATTTTCAATGCGGTTGCCCTCGATCACGCCATTGCTGATCTCGCCGTTCAGGAAGATGGCACCATTCTGGTTTTCATGGATGCTGTTATTGACCAGTGCAAAGCCGGTGTTCTCCCCCATAACGCAAAGGCCCTTGAGGGAAACATTGCTGATGTCAAGGTCAGCCAGATAGAAACTGCTGGAATTCTTGACATACACACCGTAATTGCACCCGCCGTTGATGACAAAGCCGGTCACGGCGGTATTTTCCGCCTGGTCCAGAACAATGGCTTTGTCCAGCGTTTCATTGCCGGGGGTCAGCACTGCGCCGTTGCCGTGCAGGATCGTACCAGTGGGTACCACCAGGGTGGCATCCATCACCAGAGCAGGGGAGATGACCTCCACCGTGCTGCCGGGGTTGGCTACCAGAAAGTCATTCAGTTCTGCAAGGCTGGAACCGGTAAAATTCACAGCCTGGGCGGTTTCGGCGGTGGCCAGGGGGGCCAGCCGGGTCATGACAGAGTTGTACAGGTTTTTCCAGTTGGCCTCCGGGGTATCAAAGGTGGCAGGGTCAATACCGAGGGTCTGAATGCGCTGGATGACCTGCAAAGGGGCAATCAGACTTTCGGTGTCGGACTGGGTCATCCGCTCCAAAGCGGGCAGGGCATAGCGCTCGGTCAGGCTCTGGCTGTCGGTATCCAGCGGGGAAACATATTCCTCTGCGCCGGGATCCGCAAAATCCACAACCTGCCCGGTACCGGCCAGCACGCAGCTGATGGGCTCCGGCTCAGCGGTAGCCTGTGGTTCTGCGCTGGGGGCCAGGCTGAAAATCACATGCGGGGCAGGGGTCAGCTTGACCCCAACCACACCGATCACGGTGGCAGCAGCAATGCCCGCAATGGTAAGAACAAACGAATTTGCCTCTTTTTTGGCCATAAGTGTAAGATTCCTTTCCAGGGAAGACCGGGGATAGGCCCGGTAAAATTACTTGTCCAGGTTCAGATACTTTTTCCAGAAGTCCAGACTGCGCACTTCGCCGCAGCGCTCGCGGTAGCTCTGGGCGGCAGCGTCAAACTGGGCGTCGATCTCCTTCATGCAGGCTTTCATCTCGCGCACGCAGCGGCTGTATTCTTCCTTGCTGCGCTCGGTCACAAAGCCTTTCTGGGAGTTGGAATCATAGTTCAGCACCTTCTGCACGCGGTAAGCATTGTAGGCGGTCATGTGCATCATGCTCACAACGGTGTTTTCGCGGGTGGGGGGCACCAGCCAGCCGTTGCGGGTCAGCTTGACCTTGAGGTTTTTCAGCTTGCCCTTGTTTTTTTCTTCCTCTTTGGTGGCGTACAGGTAGCGGGAATAATCAAACGGAACATCCAGCTGGTCCACCGGCTGGGCTTTGTAGCCATATGCCATAATCTCTTTGTGCAGGGCTTCGGCATCGGTCTGTTCCAGCCAGTCAATGCCTTTCAAAAAGTCGCGCACGCCGCGGATCAGCAGGTCAGCATTCTTATAGCGGTAGCGGTTCACTTCGCCCATCACCTGGCTGCGCAGGTCGGCTTTCAGGGCGTTGGCATCATAGCCGGGGCAGTGCATGCTGTTGTCAATGCACTGGTTGCGCAGGATGTAGTAGTACATCGAGGAAGAATACTTGCTCTCAAACGGCTCATGCCATACGCAGATGCCGTTCAGGGTGACCAGGCGTTTGCAGTTGCGTAGGCCGTATTCAATGTCATCGCCGCGGATAAAGATGGGCATGGGCAGGTTGTCCGGCCGCACAACGGCAATGGGGATGCAGCAGTACCACCAGGCGTTATACTCATGGCGTTCTTCCAGCTCATTGGCAACGCACAGGTCAACCTTGGTCAGATCAAAGTTGGCTTTGTGGCTGATCAACTGGCCCTGGTTCCAGGCGGCGCCGTTTTCTACCTGAATGTTAGGGCGGTCCAGCCGCAGCATGGCACCGCCGACAAATACATCCGCATATTCCGGCTTGCGCAGGCTCAGCAGGGTGTAGGTGCGCAGCAGCACATCGGTATCCAGCACAATGTCATCATCCATGACCAGTACATGGGTAACGCCTGCGCCATTTTCGTTGGCTTTCAGGATCTCGATCATGCCGCGGGTAAAGCCGCCGGCACCGCCTACATTGGCGTTGGGCACAACATGCACGGTATCGCTGTTCAGCTTATCGTAATCCAGCGTCTGGCCGTTATCGGAAACAAACACTTCCAGGTGGTTGTGCAGCGGGCTGGCGGCGTTTTCCAAAATATCGCTGCGCATGCGGGCAATGTTGCCCATAACGAACGGCTCCCGGCGGAAGGTGCAGATATCCACGCCGATTTTGACGGGCTGCACATCCTTTTCAGCGGCATCGCACTCATAAGCGCCGCCGCAATAGGCGGCATTGCCGCTCAGGGCCTGCAGCTCAAAAAACAGCATGCCGTCAGCGCCCTTGGGAAAATCGAAGCAGAATTCCTGCACGGAATCCGCCTGCACTACTTTTTCGGCCAGCACGGTGCGCACGCTCTGGCTGTTGATGAAATGGCGGCTGCACAGCACAACGCGCAGCTTGCCGCTCAGTTTCAGCCGCAGCGAAAAATTCTGCGCGGCGGTGTAGCGGCGCCATTTGTCTGCGCTGACGCTGTTAAAGTAGGTATCAAAGCAGACGCGTTCGCCCTGCTCAATGCGCAGGATATCCCCCTCATCGCGGAAGCTGGGGGCTTTCATACGGTAATACAGTCGGTCCTCGGTGCATATGCCCACGCGGGGCCAAAGCAGCTTTTGCAGCAGCATACGGTATTCTCCTTTCACTTTTTGCCTTATCATATCCGGCAAAGTATTCAAGTATCCGGCACAGCATTATAAAATGCCGCCATTGGATTGTTTTCCGCGCGCCCATGCGCTCAATGTGCGGTAGGGCAGGTAACGCCCGGCCCGCAGCAGACGGGTGTTTTTGTTGGTCATCATGGCAGCGATGTGTGGGTAAGTCTGGCACAGCATCTCGTCATACCGGCGCAGGGCCAGGCCGGTTTCACGGTCGGGGGGAAAGCGCAGGTACAGCTCAATCAGGTACTGCGCCACATCCCGCGCCCGCTGCACCAGCAGCAAGTCCCGCCCGGCGGGGGCAGGCTGTGCGGCCAGCGGTTCGGCAACATCCAACAGAATGCGCGCTACGCGGATGTAATCCTGCGTGTGGGCGCGGTAGCTGGCCATGCTCACGCTCTGGCCATCCCGCCCCAGGCGGTACTGGTACAGAACCACCGGCACAAAGCAGATGGTCTGCGCCGCAGCCATGCCAACAAACGTATAGCCCATATCCGTGTAGCTGCAATGCTCCGGCATAGGGCGCCATGCGGCGCGCAGAGTTTTGGTGCAGAGGGTCAGCGCGTGCATCTCCATGCACAAATCAGGTGTGGCCTGCTGCACTTCACCCACAGCATACACACGGTTTGTATCAAATTTGCAGCAGACATCAAAGGCCTTTCCGCTGCCGTTTTCCTGCACGGTGCGGTAGTTGGTGTATACCGCATCCGCCGTGCAGCTTTGCAGGCGGCGCAAAAGGGTCTGCAAAGCATTGGTGTCAAACCAGTCATCGCAGTCCAGCGTGCGAAAGTACCGCCCGGAGGCCAGCTCTACCGCGGTATTCAGCGTGGAGCCGTACCCGCCGTTCACCTTGCTCACCAGCCGGAAACTGCCGGGGTGTGCCTGCACAAAGGCATGCGCCAGCGCGGCGGTGCCATCGGTGGAGCCATCATCAATAATGATCACATCCAGCAGCGCCTGCAGGCTTTCATCCGCCACCAGGCAGGATTCAAGCGCTTTTTGCAGCGTGGCAGCGCCGTTATAGGCGGCAACCGAAACCGTCAGCAGCTTTTCCATCAGGTTTCACCGGCCTCCATAGCGCGCACATAGTCCGCGCAGACTTCACGCGATGGCCCATCCCCGCGCAGAACACCGTGATCCAGCCAGATGGAGCGCTGGCACAGCTGCTGCACCTGGTTGATATCATGGCTGACGAACAGCAGCGTGGTGCCGTTGGAAAGCATCTCTTCCATGCGGCGGTGGCATTTCTGCTGGAACATAAAGTCGCCAACGGCCAGCACTTCGTCACAAACCAGAATGTCGGCCTGTACTTCAGTGGCAATGGAAAAGCCCAAACGAGCGATCATGCCGCTGGAAAAGTTTTTGACCGGAACATCCACAAAATCTTTCAGCTCCGAAAATTCAATGATGCGGTCAAAATGCTCCATCATATAGTCCCGGTCGTGGCCAAGCACCGCGCCGTTCAGGAAAATGTTTTCCCGCGCGGTCAGATCCATGTCAAAACCGGCGCCCAGCTCGATCATGGGGGCAATTTCGCCGTTGACGGCAACGCTGCCGCCGGAGGGGTACATCACGCCGGAAATCACTTTCAGTATGGTGCTTTTGCCGCTGCCGTTGCGCCCGATCAGCGCCAGGGATTCGCCGCGCTTCATGCTGAAAGAAACATGTTTCAGTGCGTAAAATTCGTTAAAAAACAGCTTGTGGGTCAGCAGTTTTACGGTGTATTCTTTCAGGGTCTCAGTTTTTTCCTGCGCAAGGTTAAAGCGCATGGAAACGTCATTGACTTTAATAATCTCGTCCATACGTTACCTCACGTCAGATATACAGGATAAAGTTCTTTTGCAGCTTGCGGAACACCAACAGGCCAATAGCCATAGAGGCAACGGCGCAAAAAATGCAGGCAATCCAGGTGTTGGGGCCGGGAATGTTGCCGTACATCATCAGGTTGCGGAACAGGTTGATGTAATGGTACAGCGGGTTCAGCTTCATCAGTTTCTGCAGGGTTTCCGGCAGGGCGGTGATGGGGTAGAACAGCGGGGTGGCGTACATCCAACCCATGGTAAGGATACTGTACAGGTGCATCATATCACGGAAATACACCGCCAGCGCGGAAAGCAGCAGCCCCAGCCCGCAGCTGAAAAAGAAGAGCAGCACCAGCGGCAGCCAGCTCAAAAAGATGGTCCAATAGAAGGTGGCACGGGTAAAGATCATGACCAGCAGAACCGCACCAAAGCTGAACAGCATGGTGACAAAGCGGGAAACCGCCTGGCTGATGGGGAAGATGAACTTGGGAATGTACACCTTTTTGATCAGCGGGGCGTTCTGGATAACAGAAGTCAGGCCCATGCTGGTGGTCTCATTGAAAAAGGTAAACAGGGTGTTGCCGCAGATCAGGTAAAGCGGGAAGTTTGGAATATCGTTGCGGAACATGTACGAAAAGATGATGCTTTGCAGCAGCATCATCAGTAGCGGGTTCAAAATGCTCCAGATGTAACCCAGAAAGCTGCGGCGGTATTTGACTTTCAGATCGCGGCTGACAAGTTCATGGATCAGCGGTTGGTATTTTTTCAGGTGGGTCCAGGCGCGCTGCGCGGAGACCTGCATTGTTTCGGCCATGTTTGGCTCCCTCCAGATGTATGGCCCGCATAAAACGTCAGAACGCTGTTTTGTGCGGCACTTGTATCAACACCCTGCGCGGCAGCCGCCGCCAGGGCACAGTTTCTACTATTATACAATAAAAGACATTAAAATGCAATTCGAACCGGGCGGCAAAAATCATGGGTGTGCGATGTTTTTTGCCGCCCGGTACCGCCCTTTTTGTGCAACAGTGAAAAGGAACGCAAAATATGAGCGTAGTTTGTGTAAAAATCGTTGAAACCGGGACGAAAATACGGTACAATAAATATGACATAACAAACCCTGCGGCGGGCCATGACCTGGTTTTGCCCGTGGGACCAGAAAAGAGAGGTAGATGTTATGGAACATTTTAACCCCCTGCTCCTGCATAACGACAGCCCGGCTAAATTTATTACGATTGGTGAGGTCATGCTGCGCCTGACCCCGCCGAACTATGAAAAGATTCGTATGGCTTCCAACTTTGAAGCCAGCTATGGAGGCAGCGAGGCCAACATTGCCCTGGCTCTTGCCAACCTGGGTGTAGACAGCACGTTTTTCAGCGTGGTGCCCAACAACTCTTTGGGCAAAAGTGCGGTGCGCTGGCTGCGCTCCAATGATGTGCACTGCACCCCGATGATCCTTTCCACCCCGGAGGAAACCCCGACCCACCGTCTGGGCACCTATTACCTGGAAACCGGTTACGGCATCCGCCCCAGCAAGGTTACTTACGACCGCAAGCACTCCGCTTTTACGGAGTATGACCTTTCCAAAGTGGATCTGGACGCCCTGCTGGACGGCTTTGACTGGCTGCATCTTTCCGGCATTACCCCGGCTTTGGGCCAGAACTGCGCCGATTTTGTGATGGCCTGCCTGAAAAAAGCCAAGGAAAAGGGCCTGACCGTCAGCTTTGACGGCAACTTCCGCTCCACCCTGTGGACTTGGGAAGAAGCCCGTGACTACTGCACCAAGTGCCTGCCCTATGTGGATGTTCTGTTTGGCATTGAGCCTTACCACCTGTGGAAAGACGATGCTGACCACGCCCAGGGCGACTGGAAAGACGGCGTGCCCCTACAGCCCAGCTATGAACAGCAGGATGAGATCTTCCAGCGCTTTGTGGAGCGTTACCCCAACATCAAGTGCATTGCTCGCCATGTGCGTTATGCCCATTCCGGCTCCGAGAACAGCCTGAAAGCCTTTATGTGGTATGAGGACCATACCTTTGAAAGCAAGCTGTTTACCTTTAATATTCTGGACCGTGTAGGCGGCGGCGATGCATTTGCCAGCGGCCTGATTTACGCCATGCTGCACAACTACAAGCCGATGGATATGGTCAACTTTGCGGTGGCAAGCTCCGCCATCAAGCACACCATCCATGGCGATGCCAACATCACCGATGATGTTTCCACCATCCGCAACCTGATGGACATGAATTACGATATCAAGCGCTGAGAATAAGTTTATTTTCAGCAGTGCCCCAAAACGGTGCAGCAGGCTGCGGCTTTGCTGCACCGTTTTTGCATGGGGGTAAGATTGTTTTAGAATCGTTTAAGAATGTACAAACCTTGCATCCCGTGTTATAATAATGCCGGATCAGTAAATGAAAAAGGTGGGTAGATTATGGAACAAAACACCGTTCAAAAACCGGATTGCGCCGCCATTACGGCGCAGGCACGCCAGGCAGCGGAAGAACTGCTGGCGGCTGCACACCTGCGCGCCGGGGATATTTTTGTGGTCGGCTGCTCTTCCAGCGAGATCGTTGGCGGGCATATTGGCAAGGACAGCAGCATGGAAGCCGCCGCGGCTGTGCTGGCGGGTATTCTGCCGGAGCTCAAAGCGCAGGGCGTCTATCTGGCGGCCCAGTGCTGCGAACACCTGAATCGCGCCATTGTCATCGAGCAGGAAGCTGCCGAAAAGTATGGTTATGAACAGGTGAACGCCGTGCCGCAGCCCCATGCGGGCGGCAGCTGGGCAACCAACTGCTGGCAGGCGTTTGAACATCCGGTTTTGGTGGAGGAAGTGTGTGCTGCTGCCGGAATTGATATCGGCGGTACGCTGATTGGCATGCACTTAAAGCGCGTGGCCGTGCCGGTGCGCCTGACCATCAAGCAGATCGGCGCTGCGCCCATCATCTGCGCCCGCACCCGCCCCAAATACATCGGCGGCAGCCGCGCCGTTTACCAGGAGATGTGAACCATGCTGACACAGGAACAACTGACAATGATGGCCGAAAATGTGGCCCACATCCGTGAAAATATGGCCGCCGCCGCCCGTGAAGCCGGCCGCGACCCGGCAGATATTCTGCTGTGCGCCGCCTGCAAGACCCGCACCGTGGAAGAGGTGATTGCCAGCGCCGTTCTGCCCATTGACCTGTTTGGCGAAAACCATGTGCAGGAACTGGTGGAAAAGACCGATGCCAACGCTTATTGCGGTAAGCCGGGGCATTTTATCGGCCATTTGCAGACCAACAAGGTCAACAAAGTGGTGGGCCGTGCTGCTTTGATTGAAAGCGTGGACAGCGAGCACCTGCTGCAAAAGGTGGAGCGCGCCGCTGCCGCCGCAAACCTGACCCAGGAAATTTTGATCGAGATCAACATCGGCGGGGAAGAGAGCAAGTCTGGCGTTTCTGCCGAAAGCCTGTGGCCCCTGCTGGATATGGCAGCCGCACAGCCGCATATCCGCCTGCGCGGCCTGATGGCCATCCCGCCGGCAGCTGCAACCCCGGATGCGACCCGCACGTTCTTTGCCCAAATGCGGGAACTGCTGGCAAAAGCTGCTGACCGCCATTATGAGAACGCCAAAATGGATATCCTTTCCATGGGCATGAGCGGGGATTACCCTGATGCCATCCGCGAGGGTGCCACCATTGTGCGCATCGGCACCGCCATTTACGGCGCACGCGATTACAGCAAAAAGGCATAAGGCAATACCGCATAATTCTAAGTGCCGATACGGCGAGCGAGGTGCGGCAGATGCCGTGCCGCAGCTGCCGGAGCGGTGCTTAAGCCGCAAGGCGGGAATTGTGCGGTGTTGCCATAAGGCATTCCAGGAACCCATACCTGCACGTTGACAGCTGCAAGGTGAATAGGTAAAGCAACAGCCCGGAACCACCGCAAATGCAGGCGGCAGTTCCGGGCTGTTTTGTTAAGCGGTGGTGGGGGCGTGGGCCTCAAAAGTCTCCACCGGAGACTTTTGTGCGCGGTTTAGCCGTGCCGCCCTGTTCGACCCCCGTGACCATGCAAAAAAAGACCCCAAAAAGCTCTGCGCCTTTTGGGGTTTTATATCAGTGCCGGTGGTGGGGGTCGAACCCACACGGTGTCACCACCAACGGATTTTGAGTCCGTCTCGTCTGCCAATTCCAACACACCGGCTCATATGTTGCTTGTATAGTATACTACAGGCCTGTCAAAAAATCAAGATTTATTTTGCGTTGATTTTTACGCCTCAAATACGCTCAAAATCCACCCTTGGCATTCCCCGCATGCGTGCTATACTCTACTGCGTAGTCCTAAAAAAGACTATAAACACAAAAACGAAACATACAAAACGTGAAATACAAACAAAGGGGAGCGAATGAAAGAGCAATACTGGCCGCTGATGTGGCAATCCAACCTGGCGGTCATCAAGCTGCGCGGTGCCTATGCCGATTGGGCGCGTGCCAATGGGATGAACTATCACGAACTGCTGGTGTTTTACTCGCTGCATGAGCTGGGCAGCTGCACCCAAAAACAAATCTGCGCCAGATCCACCGTTGGCCGGATGTGTAAAAAGTCAGACTGCTGAAAAAGAATTTTGCGCGGCGGCAAAAACCCCCTTGACATCCCGGTATTAATATTGCATAATGAAACCAGCAAAAGGGAGTAGCGGACGCGCAGCGTCTGCAAGTTACGTCAAGACGGCTGACAGCCCGTAATTTGTATGAAATAACGCAAGACTTTTGCCGAGCATGGGTGTAGTACCCCTGCGCGGCGGAAGTCTTTTTCTTTTTGCTGTTTGTATTAAGATTGCATTAAAACAAGGAGGGCTATGGATGCAAGAACTGTTTGGAAATCTATGGAACCTGCAATGGCAGCAGGTGGTTATGTGGGGGATCGGCGGCCTGTTGATCTGGCTGGCGATCAAAAAGGAGATGGAGCCATCCCTGCTGCTGCCAATGGGCTTTGGGGCCATTCTCGTCAACCTGCCGCTGTCCGGTGCTGTTACCCAGGTGCTGTCCACCGGCACCGAGGTCGGCCCGCTGGATGTGCTGTTTGATGCTGGCATTGCCAACGAACTGTTCCCGTTGCTGCTGTTTGTGGGCATTGGTGCAATGATTGATTTTACACCGCTGCTTTCCAACCCCAAGCTGATGATTTTTGGGGCGGCGGCGCAGTTTGGCATCTTTTTCACGCTGGGGGCTGCGACTTTGATGGGCTTTGAACTCAAAGATGCCGCCTCCATTGCCGTGATCGGTGCGGCGGACGGGCCGACCTCCATCTTTGTGGCGAACTTTCTGGAATCCAACTATCTGGGGGCCATCATTGTGGCGGCGTATTCTTACATGGCGCTGGTGCCCATCATCCAGCCGCCGGTCATCCGGCTTGTGACGACCAAAAAAGAGCGCCTGATCCGCATGCCATATGCCGAAAAGCAAGTCAGCAAAACGGCAAAAATCCTGTTCCCCATCATTATTACCATGGTGGCTGGGCTGTTTGTGCCGCGCAGTGTGGCGCTGGTTGGCTTTTTGATGTTCGGCAACCTCATCCGGGAATGTGGTGTGCTGGACAGCCTGTCCGAAACCGCACAAAAGGTACTGGCAAACCTCATTACCCTGCTGCTGGGGCTGACGGTGGCATCCAAAATGCAGGCAGAGTATTTTTTGAATCGGCAGACCCTGATGATTCTGGCGCTGGGGCTGGTAGCCTTTGTGTTCGATACCATCGGCGGCGTGCTGGTGGCCAAGGTATATAACCTGTTTGCCAAACAAAAAATCAACCCCATGATCGGTGCAGCGGGCATTTCGGCATTCCCGATGTCGGCCCGTGTGGTGAACAAGATGGGCCTGCAGGAAGACAACCAGAACTTTTTGCTGATGCACGCCGTTGGGGTGAATGTATCCGGTCAGATCGCGTCCGTGATTGCGGGCGGTATGATTCTGACATTGTTTGCCTAAGGTGTATCTGAAAACAAAGAAAATGACGGATAGTTTCGACTTTTCAGATACACTCTAAACAAAAGGGGAGAACAAGATGAATTTAACACTGTTTATGCAGGTGCTGCCCAAAGCGGGCCTTGGCTGGCTGGGTGTTTTTGCGGTAACAATTATCATTGTGGCGGCGGTGGAGCTGCTGGAGCATTTTACAAACCGAAAAAAGTAAAGGCAATACCGCATAATTCTAAGTGCCGATACGGCGAGCGAGGTGCGGCAGATGCCGTGCCGCAGCTGCCGGAGCGGTGCTTAAGCCGCAAGGCGGGAATTGTGCGGTGTTGCCTAAAGTGTCCGATTTGCCGAACAACTCTGAAACCGTTTCCATTGGCGGAGATCTGCCGACGATGGGGATTCTTAAAGGAAGGTAGGAGCATGGCGCAGCCACAGTGCGGCAAATCCCTCTCTTGAGGAAGGGATTATTTAACGTACAGGGCAAAATTTTATTGACAAACGCGGCGTTAAACGGTAAAATAAGAACAATCGCATTTATCCAGGGAGGAAAGTAGCCATGCCGCAGCAGATGGATGACGAGCTGCTGCAGCAGGCACAGGCTGGGGAGGAAAGCGCTATTGCCGCGCTGATCACCGCCATGATGCCTGCTATACGCAAAGGCGCCGCTGCCGTTGCAGCACCCGGCCTTGACTTTGACGATGCGGTGCAGGAAGGGCTGATTGGCCTGTTCCATGCCGTGCGCAGCTACCGGGCAGATAAAAAAGTCCCCTTTACCGCGTATGCCGCAGCCTGTATTGCCAACGCACAGCAGGATGCCCGCCGCAGTGCCACCCGCAAAAAGCATGCTCCGCTGAACAACAGTGTGCCCCTGCCGGAAAATTCTGCCGCGCCGGGGCCGGAAGAGCTTGCCATTGCCAACGAGCGCTGCGCCGCCGTGCTGGAACGCATCAACACGCAGCTTTCGCCCCTGGAACGCAGCAGTCTGCTTGCCAGTTTGGAGGGGCACACCGCCGCCCAGACAGCCCAACTGCTGCACTGCACCCCCAAAGCGGTGGAAAACGCCCTGATGCGCGCCCGCAAAAAGCTGCGCAGTGATGAAGTGCGAGAATGAATTTGGATTCAGGCGTTTTGGCCTGGACATATAAACAATGCCCCAAGTAGCTTAGCAATCAGTTCATTGGTGACCCCAAGCGTTGGTTGAAATTCTTCCGCGGGCAAGTAAACAAAGAGGAGATACCCACTATGTACGAAGACAAGACTTTGGTATGCAAAGATTGCGGCAAAGAGTTCGTTTGGACCGCCGGTGAGCAGGAGTTCTACGCAAGCCGTGGTTTCGAGAACCAGCCCCAGCGCTGCAAGGCATGCCGCGATGCCCGCAAGAACGCTACCCGTGGTGAGCGCCAGATGTTCGACGCCGTTTGCGCAAGCTGCGGCAAGACCTGCAAGGTGCCCTTCCAGCCGCGCGAAGACCGTCCGGTCTACTGCAGCGAGTGCTTCGCTAAGATGAAGCAGAACTGATTGTAACTGATTTGTTCTAAAAAGCAGCCTTTCCCGCAAGGGAGGGGCTGCTTTTTTGTGTTTATAGAGCTTAAAGTAAATAACACTATTGACAATTATTATCCTTAATGCTATTATATACATATAATAAACGCTATGGTTGAAACAAAATAGTTAAAATGCAACAAACTGACTTAGAAAGGAGCAAGACATGACTAAAAAGACATTAAGTAGGTGTTTAACAACAATCGGCATGTTGGCTTTTGCAATTAGTATGGCGTTGCCGGCGGCTGCTCTAGAAGACAGAGCATTACCAACTTATCCATGTCCAAAATGTGGAACGACAATGACGACTTCGGTTGAAACTGGGTATGAATTTTTTACAACGCCATGTATCCATGGAAATGTAAATGCGCGAGATCAAAAATGCTTTGAGGTTAGTTATACCTATGCAGATTGCCCGGAATGCGGAACGCGTTCGATGATGAATCGTAACCAGATAAGAGATTTGGGTTGGACATGCCTGAAATAAGCAGAGGGGAGATGACAATAATGAAACGAAGATGGATAGTAATTATTTTTACTATTTGCTTTGGAATGGGAATGCTTTTGCCTGTTCATGCACAAGAAAAAGACAAAATTTGGGCCGGGACAAATAGCAAAATTGAAAAAATAGAAGAAGCACTTTATAAAGATTTTGATGATGATGTAAAAGAATATCAGAGTGGACATTCGAATGACGTAGCAGAACAAGTTGCGGGACAATGTATACAGTGCGGAAGTTTTGACATTAGGTACAAAACTCAAAACTCCTATTATGCACGTACAGCAGCATGTATGCATGGATATCATGCTGGACATGACGTAGTGAAGCAAGATATTTTGGTAAGATACGTAGAATGTCAGGTGTGTAGGTATCAGGAACATATAAGCAACACAAAGATTGGAGAACCATATATTGAATGCTATGGATTTAATTAGTATATGAGGGAATAAAGAAAGAGCATAAAATCAATGAAGAAAAGACTGTTGTTGATTTGTGGGATTCTTATACTTGTAGCAGTGATTGCTTTGGAAGCAACAAATGCAATGAACAAAGGTTCCACAAATACAGAAGAGGTCATAAGTAAACCTAATAAAATGGCAGAACCAGCACAAAGCACGGCGGAATCGGCGTTGCCGGAACCAGTGCTGCAGGGGAGAAAGGTCAATATGGATGATGCAATGTGGGAAGATGCAATCAACGAATTAGATGAATACATCGACCAACAGATTGGAGAAAATTAAAAGAATAGGATCGTGTGCCGGGTCTGGCGCGGCGCTGTTTTGTGTGCGGCGCGAACCAGAACCCGGCCTTTTGACATATTGCCCAAAAGTTGACACAAAAATACAAAAAATCCTTCTTGGTGCAACATTTCGTGTTGTGTTGACACCATTGTCCCGGCATGGTACAATAATTAAAATCATATGTGAAAGGGTGAACTGTGCCATGGTATCCATCCGCGAAGGCTTGTCCTGCTGCGATAAAACCCACGGTGCAGTGTTTCTTCCCCACGCTGTATCAGGTGCTTCTTTTTGACTTTTCCTCTTTTGGGGAAAAGTTATTTTTTTGCCTGCGCGGCTATGCCGCGCAATCGCGCGAAGCGCGGTGCAAAAACAGCCGGAGCGCAGAGCGAGGATGTTCCTCTGTTCACCCGCCGCCGAACAGGCGGCGAATGGGTGGAGATAGCAACCCTGCCCCACCACCAACAGGCTATGCCGCGCAATCGCGCGAAGCGCGGTGCAAAAACAGCCGGAGCGCAGAGCGAGGATGTTCCTCTGTTTACCCGCCGCCGAACAGGCGGCGAATGGGTGGAGGTAGCAACCTTACCCCACCACCAACAGGCTATGCCGCGCAATCGCGCAAAGCGCGGTGCAAAAACAGCCGGAGCGCAGAGCGAGGATGTTCCTCTGTTCACCCACCGCCGAACAGGCGGCGGATGGGTGGAGATAGCAACCCTGCCCCACCACCAGCAGGCTATCGCCGCGCAATCGCGCGAAGCGCGGTGCAAAAACAGCCGGAGCGCAGAGCGCTGCGCCCGCAGGCGCGTTTCGGAGCGCAACCGCCGCAGGCGGCACTTGGCGCGGAGATAGGATGTTCCTCTGTTACTCCGCCGCCGAACAGGCGGCGAATGGGCGGAGGTAGCAACCCTGCCCCACCACCAACAAGCTATCGCCACGCCGCGCAAAGTTGGCACTTAACGTGAGGATAGGCTGTTCCTGCCGCGCCCACAACCACCACAAATTCTCACACAGAATCTTGCAACCCCACACCAAAAGGAGGGCCAGCCATGCTGATTAAAAATGCACGGGACTACGAGGGCCGCATCTGCGATTATCTGATCGCGGACGGCAAAATTAGAGCAATCGGAACCGACCTGCCGGAAGCAGGCGAGGTGATCAATGCAAAAGGGCTGACCATTCTGCCCGCGTTTATTGATACCCACTGCCATTGGCGTACCCCCGGCTTTGAATATAAAGAGGATATTGCCACCGGCTCTGCGGCTGCAGCGGCAGGCGGATATACTTTCGTCAACCTGATGCCCAACACCAAGCCGATCTGCTCTTCGGCAGAGATCGTGCATGAGGTGGAGGAGAAAGCGCGCGAGATTGGCCTGTGTGATGCCAACCAGACCGTTTCCATTACCAAAAACTTTGACGGCCACACCATTGACCATCTGCTGGACCTGCCGGATGATATCAAGTTTATCACCGAGGACGGCAACGGCGTGATGAATAACGCCACGATGGCTCGCGTGTTTGCTGTGGCAGCCGAGCGCGGTCTGACCGTGATGTCCCACGCAGAGGACCGCGAGATCAGCCCGTGGGATTACCGCCTGGCCGAAAACATTGAGACGGTGCGCAACTGCCACCTGGCCGAATATTACGGCACCCGCCTGCATATGTGCCATGTTTCCACCAAAGAATCTGTGGATATGGTGCGCCAGAGCCGCCGCCGCGGTGCAATGGTCAGCTGCGAAGTGACCCCGCACCACCTGTGGTTCGATGATTCCCGCCTGCAGTATAAGGTCAACCCACCCATCCGCAAGGCGGACGATGTGGCCGCCCTGGTGACGGCAATTAAGGATGGCACAGTCAGCTGCATCGGCACCGACCACGCCCCCCACAGCGCCGAGGATAAAGCCAAGGGCGCTGCCGGTATGGTTGGGCTGGAAACCGCCTTTGCCGTGTGCTACACCAAATTGTGCCGCATGGAGGGCTTGCCGCTGGAAATGCTGAGCTTTTTGATGAGCTCCGGCCCCGCTCAGGTGCTTGGCCTGGATGAGCATAAGGGCCGCCTGGTGCCCGGCTTTGATGCCGATATTGTTCTGGTGGATACCGACCACATGTTTACCGTACATGCGGACGAGCTGCACAGTAAGAGCAAAAACTGCCCCTATGACGGCGAAAGCTTCTATGGCCAGGTCATGATGACCATCAAAGGCGGCAAAGTGACCTACCAGAAAGATAAACAGTAACCCGCAGAAAAGTTAGAACGAGCTTTTTTGATACAGAAAACGGAGGAACAGCAATGACCAACATGGATAAACTGTATGCCAGCGTGGCAGCCAACGGCCCGGTGTGCGTGGGTCTGGATACCGAGTTCAGCTACCTGCCCGCCGATGTGGTGGACGACACCAAGACTGCCGGTGAAAATGTGGTGGAATTCAACCGCCGCATTATTGAAGCCACCAAGGCTTCCGCAGGCTGCTACAAGGTTCAGATCGCTTATTATGAATCCCTTGGTCTGGATGGCATGCGCGCTTACGCCGAAACCCTGAAGATGGTGCACGCCACCGGCCTGCCGGTCATTGCCGATATCAAGCGCGGCGATATTGCCAAAACCGCCGAGATGTACGCCAAGGCACACTTTACCGGCGACTTTGAGGCTGATATCATCACGCTGGCCCCCTATATGGGCCTGGATTCCATCAGCCCCTACCTGCCGTACTGCAAGGAACAGGGCAAGGGCCTGTTTGTACTGTGCCGCACCTCCAACCCCGGCGCAAAAGATTTTGAGTATAAAAAGCTGGAGGACGGCCGCCATGTGTATGACCTGGTGGGCGACAGCCTGAGCGAGCTGGGCAGGGATTACATCGGCGAATCTGGTTATTCCAGCATCGGTCTGGTCATCGGCGGCACCCATACCGAGGAAGCAACCGCCATCCGCGCTGCTTACCCCCAGACCTTCTTCCTGATCCCCGGCTACGGCGCACAGGGCGGCAAAGCTGCCGATATTGCCCAGTATATGAACAACAGCAACGGCGGTGTGGTCAACTCCAGCCGCGGCATCCTGCTGGCTTACAAAAAGCAGCCGGGCGTTGCCTTTGACGAAGCCGCTTACAACGAGTGCGTGAATATGAAGGAGGCCATTGCCCATGCGTGCAGCCTGCTGTGAAGCCACCGTCCTGCGCAATGAGGTCATTGCTCCGGACATCCGTCTGCTGACCGTGGTCTGGCCCGACCGCGACCACGCCCCCCACGCAGGCCAGTTCTTCACCCTGCGCTCCTGGGGTGCCGACGAAGCCCCCTTCCTGTCCCGGCCCATCAGCGTGCACCGCTGGAACCCGGACAGCAGCACCATCGAGTTTCTGTATCAGGTGGTGGGCGAGGGCACTGAAAAGATCGCGCAGCTCAAAATGAAGGATACATTTCAGCTCACCGGCCCTATGGGCAACGGCTTTGATGTGCCGGACATCCTGAGCAAGTACAAAAAGATCGCTGTGGTGGGCGGCGGCATCGGCACCGCGCCCATGTTCCAGCTCACCCGCGAGCTGGCGGCGGAGGGCGTGAAGCCGGACGTATTCTTCGGCTTCCGGGATGCCCCCTACTGCATGGAGGACTACCGCGAGATCGCAAACCTCGTCAAGGTGTCCACTGACACTGGCACGGTGGGCTTCCACGGCTTTGTCACCCAGCTGTACGACCCCGCCGACTACGACGTGGTGCTGGTGTGCGGCCCCACGGTCATGATGCGCAATGCCGCCCGCCTGTGTGCCGAGAAAGGCACCCCCTGCTTTGTGAGCATGGAAAAGAAGATGGCCTGCGGCATTGGTGCCTGCCTTGGCTGCACCTGCGAGACCAAGGGCGGCGAGGGCAAGAGCGTGTGCAAGAACGGCCCGGTATTTGATGCAACGGAGGTGTTCTTCTGATGGCTGACCTGAAAACCAACCTGCTGGGCTTTGTGATGAACAGCCCGGTCATCGGCGCATCCGGCACTGTGGGCTACGGTGTGGAGTACGAAGAGCTGGCAGACTTTGCCAAGATCGGCGGCATCTCCGGCAAGGGCCTGACCCTGCACGGCCAGTACGGCAACAAGGGCGAGCGCCTGTGGGAGACCCCCTCCGGCCTCATCAACAGCATCGGCCTGCAGAACCCCGGCGTGCAGCACTTCATTGACGTGGAGCTGCCCGAGATGCTGGAACTGAAGCAGAAGTACGGCACGGTGGCCATTGCCAACCTTGGCGGCCACAGCGAGGAAGAGTATGTGGAAGGTGCCGCGATGCTGAGCGACAGCGCAGTGGACATCGTGGAGCTGAACATCTCCTGCCCCAACGTCAAGGTGGGCGGCATGGCCTACGGCGTAAAGGCCGAAGCTGCCGGCGAGGTGGTGCGCATGGTGCGCGCTGCCTGCAAAAAGCCCCTGATGGTCAAGCTGAGCCCGCAGGCTGAGAACATCCCCGAGATGTGCAAGGCTGTGGAGGCCGCCGGTGCGGACGCCATCAGCCTGACCAACACCTTCCAGGCCTGCGCCATTGATCTGGAAAAGCGCCGCCCGGTGTTCAACAACACCTTTGCCGGGCTTTCCGGCCCGGCCATCCGCCCCATTGCACTGCGCATGGTGTGGCAGGCTGTGGGGGCCGTCAATATCCCGGTCATCGGGCTGGGCGGCATTCTGACCGGCCGCGATGCGCTGGAGTTCATCATGGCCGGTGCAGCCGCCGTTCAGGTGGGTACCGCAAACTTCCTGGACCCGAAAGCCTGCACTCGCATTACTGCCGAGATTGGGGAATGGATGGACGCCCACGGCGTGAAAACGCTGGATGAGATCCGCGGGTGCGCGAGAGGATAAGCGGGTTAAAGAACAGAGAATAAAGAATAATGAAAAAATGGTGGAGTGCGCACCGCGCGGCGGTCCACCGCAAGGATTCTTTATTATTTATTCATTATTTTCTGAATTTGTCTGTATAAACATTCAAGATGTTGCAATTTTATGCAACTTGTGGTATAGTAAAACAGCTTTTATAAACGGAGGAAAGTATCATGGCAAGAGAATCGATCGAAGTTTTGAAGGAATGTGAAGCATTTTTGGAGGGGCACTTCCTCCTTTCGTCCGGCCGTCATTCCGGCGCATACTGCCAGATGGCCTATCTGCAGCAGTACCCGGATAAGTGTGCCGAGGTTATGGCTCATGTGGCAGAAAAGCTGAAGGATACTGATGTTGACGTTATCGTTGGCCCTGCCATGGGCGGCATTGTGTATGCTTACGAGCTGGGCCGCCAGCTGGGCAAGCGCGCCATCTTTACCGAGCGCGTGGATAACGTGATGACTCTCAAGCGCTTTGCCATCCATCCGGGCGAGCGCTGCATCATCGCCGAGGATGTTGTGACCACCGGTGTTTCCAGCCTGGAAACCAAGCGCGTCATCGAAGAAGCCGGCGGTATCTGCCTGGGCATCACCTGCGTGGTGGACCGTACCCGCCCCGAAGCTCCGTCCCCGATCCCCATCCTGGCCAGTGCCCTGAAGCTGGATCTGCCCAACTATGCTCCCGAAGAATGCCCCATCTGCAAGGAGGGCAAGTTGCCCCTGGTCCACCTGGGCAGCCGCAAAATGAAGGAAGCAGCAAAGCAGACGCTGTAAAAGAGTTAGGAGTTAGGCAGTAGGAGTTATTGCGTGGGAGATAGGCTCTGCGCGGACGGAAACGGCCTTGGCTGTTTCAAAAGGCGGGCGCACGGTGTGCGCCCGACCATAAACTCCTAACTCCTTACTCCTACTTCCTAACTCTAACCGGAACCGGATTTCGATACAACAAAGGATTGCGAGGCAAAACATGCAGGCATATCTGATTTTGGCAAATGGCCGGATCTTAAAGGGCAAAAGCCTGGGCTGCCAGGGCACTACCGTGGGCGAAGTTGTGTTTGCCACCGGTATGGTCGGGTTTGAAGAAACGCTGACCGACCCCAGCTACTATGGCCAGATCATTACCCAGACCTACCCGCTGATCGGCAACTACGGCATGAACAGCGAAGACAAAGAGAGCGGCAAGATCTGGGCAAAGGGTTACATCGTGCGCGAAGCATGCACGACCCCTTCCAACTTCCGCAGCGAGGAAACGCTGGATACTTTCCTGAAAGAAAACGGCATTATCGGCATTGAGGGCATTGATACCCGCAGCCTGACCCGCATCCTGCGCGAAAGCGGCGTTATGAACGGTGCCATTACCACCGAGTTTGACCCCGAAACCGAGCCGGAAAAGCTGGCTGCCCTGATGCCCATCATCAAGGCTTATGCCGTGACCGGCGCGGTGGATGCCGTGACCTGCACCGAGCCGCAGTGCTTTGCCCCCACTGCCGGTGTGGCGGAGGGCGAAGAACCGCTGCACATTGCCCTGCTGGACCTTGGCTGCAAAAAGAACATTGTGCGCTGCCTGTGTAAGCGCGGCTGCCGTGTAACGGTGCTGCCTGCTTCTACCACCCTGGCAGAGCTCAAAGCCCTTGCGCCGGATGGCCTGATGCTTTCCAACGGCCCCGGTGACCCGGCAGAAAACGTGCAGGTCATCGCCAATATCCGCGATATGCTGGATACCGGCATCCCAGCTTTCGGCATCTGCCTGGGCCACCAGCTGACCGCCCTGGCTGCAGGCGCCAAAACCTGCAAAATGAAGTATGGCCACCGCGGCGCCAACCAGCCTGTGACCGACTTTGCGCTGGAACGTACCTTTATTACCAGCCAGAACCACGGTTATGCGGTTCTGGGCGATACTTTGCCCGCAGGTACCGGCCGCGTCAGCCATGTGAACGCCAACGATAAAACCTGTGAGGGAATTGAATACCTGCAGTGGAACTGCTTTACGGTGCAGTTCCACCCCGAAGCAAACGGCGGCCCCAAAGATACCGAGTTCCTGTTTGACCGCTTTTTGCAGAATGTCCGCCGCATCAACCGCGTGAAAGGGGGCCGTTGAGATGCCGAAAGATCCTAGAATCAAAAAGGTGCTGGTTATCGGTTCCGGCCCTATCATCATCGGTCAGGCTGCCGAGTTTGACTACTCCGGCACGCAGGCCTGCCGTGCTCTGAAATCCGAGGGCATTGAGACCGTGCTGGTCAACTCCAACCCGGCCACCATCATGACGGACCCGGATATTGCGGATCATGTTTATATTGAGCCGCTGACCGCCGAAGTTGTGGAACGCATTATTGAAAAGGAAAAGCCGGACGCCATTCTGCCCAATCTGGGCGGCCAGATGGGCCTGAACCTTTCCATGGAACTGGCCCGCAGCGGCTTTTTGGACCGCAGCGGCGTGCGCCTGCTGGCCTGCAAGCCGGACACCATTGACCGTGCCGAGGACCGCCAGCTGTTTAAGGATACCATGGAAAAGCTGAACCAGCCCTGCATTCCCTCCAAGGTGGTGGAGGACCTGGATTCCGCCATGGCGTTTGCCGATGTTATCGGCTATCCCGTTATCGTGCGCCCGGCTTTCACCATGGGCGGTACCGGCGGCGGTATCTGCGAAAACCCTGAAAAGCTGCACGAGATCGCAACCAACGGCCTGCGTCTTTCCCCCATCCATCAGATCCTTGTGGAAAAGTGCATCGCCGGTTGGAAAGAGATCGAATACGAAGTGATGCGTGACCACAAGGGCAATGTGATCACCGTATGTAACATGGAAAACCTGGACCCTGTCGGCGTGCATACCGGTGACTCCATCGTTGTGGCACCCAGCCAGACTCTGTCCGATAAGGAATACCAGATGCTGCGTACCGCCGCGCTGGATATCATCACCGAGCTGGGCATTGAGGGCGGCTGCAACTGCCAGTTTGCCCTCAAGCCGGACAGCTTTGAGTATGCGGTCATCGAGGTCAACCCCCGTGTGTCCCGCTCCTCGGCGCTGGCCTCCAAGGCAACCGGCTATCCCATCGCCAAGGTGGCAACCAAGATTGCCCTGGGCTACACGCTGGACGAGATCACCAACGATGTGACCGGCGAAACCTGCGCCTGCTTTGAGCCTGCGCTGGACTATGTGGTCGTCAAATACCCCAAATGGCCGTTTGATAAGTTCGTTTACGCCGATAAGAGTCTGGGAACCCAGATGATGGCCACCGGCGAAGTGATGGCCATTGGCAACAACTTTGAACACGCCATGATGAAGGCAGTCAGCTCCATTGAGCTGGGCATGGACACCCTGACCCTGTCCGACTTTGAAAAGCTGACTACCGAGGAAGTCATTGAGCACCTGCATGTACAGGACTCCGAGCGCGCTTTCTGCGTATACGAAGCCCTCAAGCGCGGTGTGCCGCACCAGACCATCTATGACATCACCAAGATCGACTGGTGGTTCCTGGATAAGATGCAGCACCTGGCGAACCTGGAGCTGGGCCTGAAAAACGGCCCCCTGACCCGCGAAAAGTATCTGGAGGCCAAGCATTACGGCTTCCTGGATAAAACCATCCTGCGCCTGTCCGGTGCCGAAAAGCTGCCAATGGACAACTATGTCTGCGGCTTCAAGATGGTCGATACCTGCGCTGCCGAGTTTGCCGCCAAGACCCCGTACTTCTACTCCACCTGCGATAAGGAGAACGAGGCCGAGCAGTTCATCAATGCCCATAAGACCAGCAAAAAGAAGATCCTCGTCTTTGGCTCCGGCCCCATCCGCATCGGCCAGGGCATCGAGTTCGACTACTGCTCTGTCCACGCAGTCTGGACGCTGAAAAAGCACGGCTGCGAGGCCATTCTAGTCAACAACAACCCCGAAACGGTTTCCACCGATTTTGATACCGGTGACCGCCTGTACTTTGACCCGCTGAACCCCGAAAGCGTTGACCATATTATCGCTGCCGAAAAGCCGGACGGCTGCCTGGTGCAGTTCGGCGGCCAGACGGCCATCAAGCTGGCAAAGCATATGGATGAGATCGGCCTGCCCATTTACGGCACCCCGGCCGATGCCATCGATGAAGCCGAGGACCGCGAACGCTTTGATGAGCTGTTGGAACGCTGCGGCATTCCCCGCCCGGCGGGCCGCACCGTCTTTACCCTGGACGAAGCCCTGCAGGCGGCCCAGGAGGTCGGCTACCCCGTCCTGATGCGTCCGTCTTACGTTCTGGGCGGCCAGAATATGATTGTGGCCTATAACTCCAGCGATGTCATCGAGTATATGGGCGTTATCACCAAGCATGTGGACATGAGCCACCCGGTGCTGATGGATAAGTACATCTACGGCACCGAATGTGAAGTTGACGCCATCTGCGACGGCACCGATTACCTGGTGCCCGGCATCATGGAGCAGATCGAGCGCACCGGCGTGCATTCCGGCGACTCCATCTGTGTCTACCCGCCGTATAATTTCCCGCAGGATGTGATTGATACCCTGGTGGATTACACCGGCCGCTTTGCCCGCGAGCTGAAGGTTGTGGGCCTGGTCAATGTGCAGTACGCTGTGCAGGACGGCAAGGTTTACGTCATCGAGGTCAACCCGCGTTCTTCCCGTACCGTGCCGTATATCTCCAAGGTCACCGGTGTGCCCATGGTCGATCTGGCCGTGCGCTGCACCCTGGGCGAAAAGCTGAAAGATATGGGGTACGGCACCGGCCTGTGGCGCAACGGCAAGAGCCCCTATGTGGCTGTTAAAGTACCCGTCTACAGCTTCCTGAAGCTGCACGGTGTGGATACCATGCTGGGACCCGAAATGAAGTCCACCGGCGAAGTTTTGGGCATTGCTCCCAACATGCACGAAGCGTTGATCAAGGGCTTGGTTGCCGCCGGTTACCAGTTCAAGACCCCCGGCCCCGGTTCCTGCGTAATTATCTCGGTCAAGGATTCCGACAAGAAAGAAGCCGCCGAGCTGGCCTGGAAGCTGCATGACTACGGCTATAAGATCTATGGCACCCCCGGCACGGCACGCTACCTGAACAGCCAGATGGTGCCCTGCAGCACCGTGCGCCAGATGAGCGAAGAACGCCCGAATGTGCTGGATCTGCTGGAAAGCGGTCTGGTGGATTACATCATCTCCACCAGCCCCCATGGCCGTGACCCGCACCGTGATTCCGTCAAGTTCCGCCGCAAGGCAACCGAGCTGTCCATCCCGTGCATCACGGCGCTGGATACCGCCCGCATTCTGGTGAATGCCCTGCGCAGCGACCATGACATCAGCGGCATGGAGCTGGTGGATATCGCCACCCTGCACCGCGATGCCGCCAACGGCAAATAACCAAGGGGAAAACAGAAAAACAACCTGGGGCAGCAAAGCCCGGCAGCCGTTGTGCTGCGGGGAGCTTTGCTGCCCTGTTTTTGTGCCGTACAGCAAATGTTTTGCGGCGGTGCCCGTGCGCTATGCACGCGTTCCCGAAAGAAACGCGGGATTGTTGCATCTTTTTGTGAGATATGCCAATTTTTGATTTTTTGGGCTAGGTTTTGGCAGAATCACTTGATTCTGCGCGAAATTTTCCTTATAATAATCAGCGTACTAAAACGTGGGGCAGTTACTTGCCTGATGATGAAATATATGCTTAGGGAGATAACGAGTTATGACCAGATCACAGTTGATTACCAAAGTTGCAAACGATACCGGCATTTCTGCCGTTGAAGTTGAAAAGATTATGGACGGCATTTTCGGCACCATCGGCGATGTGCTGAAGGCTGGTGATAAGGTTACCATTGCAGGCTTTGGCCGCTTTGAAATGCGCGAACGCCAGACCAAGAACTTCACCAACCCCAAGACCAAGGTCACCAGCCAGCTGGAACCCACCGCTATCCCCGGCTTTAAGGCAAGCGGCCGCCTGAAGGAAAAGGTTGGCAAGTAATTGCTGAACAGCAGAACATAAACAAAATCAACCGCTCCGGTTTGCCATGCATGGCTGACCGGGGCGGTTTTTAGTTAGGCGTTATGGAATTTTGCCGATTGTGACAAACGCTGCAAATGATTTGTAGGGGACGATGTTCGCATCGTTCCGCGGGCTTTGGCTTTGCAGCAAACGATAAAGAGTGTGATGTGCCCTGCCATTTCCTGTAGGGCGGGGTCACCTGACCACGCCGTGGCCTTGCCGTGTTTCTCATGCAAAATTTATGATATGCGAATAAATTATTTGTAAGGAGCGGCGTCCTCGACGCCCGGAAGGGCGTAAAAATATTGCACATTTGTTGGCGATAACGTGGTAGGGCGGCCATCTCCGGCCTAAGAGCCGGGGCATTGCCCCGGTTGGCCTCCGAAACGCGCCTGCGGGCACAGAGTCCCCTGGCCGCCGGATGGGGAAGCGCATGTTCAGGCTCTGCGCGTGGAACCACCCTTCAGTCACCTGCGGTGACGGTTCCCCTCGGAAGGGAGCCAAAGGCCTTGCGGAATATGTACCGCAAGGCCCCGGAACGGTCAAGACCGTTCCCTACAGAATATTTTATAATGGGCAATCAACCGGTTGAGCGTGGTCACCTGACCACGCCACCCTCCCCATATAAAACCCTCAAACGCATGCGCATCGTTCCCGATTTTATAGCCTACCCCCACCCTCCACAAAAAATCAGCAAAAACTATTGCAATCTGCATAAAGTGCGGTATACTAAAGCAGTAAAATAATATTTACGCAGAGTAGAAACCCGCGCGTTAGGCAAAGCGGCAATGGCGCCGCTTTGCCGCAGTGCCTGACCAACGGGGAGTTGTGGCAGGACGAAGATGCAGGGCAGGGGAGTGCAATGTGCACGCCGCTGCCGGCACGCGGTGCTGGTTTCGCATCCCACTGCTGCATAAAGGTGTGCAACGGCGGGTGTGGTTGCACACCTGCCCTTTCCCCTCCCTTGTGCGGCAACACGCACGATGGAGGTATTTTATTATGCAAAAATCCGTTCAAGTCCGTACCCCGCTGTATGCCGCGGCCTATTGGCAGCAGGCCGCCGATGAGTTTAAGAACATCCGCGTTCTGGCTTTTGCCGGTATGGTCACGGCGCTGGCCATTATTCTGGAAAGCTTCCCCATCTATCTGCTGGGCCAGAGCCTGAAGATCTATTTCAGCTTTGTGGTGGTTTCGCTGGGGTGCGCCTGTTATGGCCCGCTGGTGGGCATGGGCGTTGGTGCGGTCATTGATACGCTGGGCTTTCTGCTTTCCAGCTATGGCGAGCCGTATTTCCCCGGCTATCTGATTACGGCCATGTTGTCCGGCCTGATTTACGGCGTTATGCTCTACCAGCGCAAACCCACCATCCCGCGCCTGATCGTGACCCGTCTGCTGATCAATTACGGCAGCAATGTGCTGCTGGGCAGTGTGTGGAAAGCTATGTTGTATGGCAAGGGTTACCTGTATTACCTGAGCACCGGCATGGTCAAAAATACCATCATGATCCCCATTGAAGTTGCCTTGATGTGGCTGGCCCTGAACGCGGCAGAAAAACACGGCCTGGACCGCCGCTACCTTCATCAGCGCTGATGAAGCGCAGATTTTTTGTTCAAAAGTCATACTTTACGGCTAAAAGATTGTGCGTTTTGCTGGCAGAACGCAGCCGAAATTTGAAAATTGTTCCGTAATTTACAAACTTTTAACAACGTATTCACAAAGCATTGAAAAATGTCCCTGCCGCGTATACAATAACATATGTGAAAAGAATGTGTCGGATTTCCTGCAAGCATGCAGCAAAACGGCGCATTTTTGGTTTCAGGACCGTGGCTCCGGCTGGCAGCTGCCGCCGGGCCAGACGTAAAAAGAAAAGGAGCACTTACACATGAAAAAATTGTTGGGTATTGTGTTGTCCGCAGCTATGCTGCTCAGCATGGCCGCCTGCGGCAGCACTGCTGCATCCAGCGCAGCAGCAGATTCTACCGCTGACGCTGCCACTGCTACCGATGCAGCTGCCAGCGACCTGAAGGTTGGCGTTATCACGATTGGCGACGAGACGGAAGGCTACACTGCTGCGCATATCAACGGCATCAAGGCTGCTGCACAGAAGCTTGGCATGAGCGACAGCCAGATCGTTTGGAAGTACAAGGTTCCCGAAGGTGCTGAGTGCTCTGACGCTGCAGAAGACCTGGTTGGCCAGGGCTGCAACCTTGTTGTTTCCAACTCTTACGGCCACCAGACCTATATCGTAGAAGAAGCTGAAAAGTATCCCGATGTCACTTTTGTTTCCATGACCGGTGATTTTGCTGCCCTGACTGGCCTGGATAACTTCAAGAACGCTTTCACCAATGTTTATGAGAGCCGCTATGTTGCCGGTGTTGTTGCCGGTATGAAGCTGCAGGAACTGGTTGAGTCTGGCACCCTGACCCCGGAGACCCAGCCCAACAGCTTTACCGCTGACGGCAAGGTCAAGATCGGCTATGTCGGCGCTTACAACTATGCTGAGGTTGTTTCCGGCTACACTGCATTCTTCCTGGGCGTGCAGAGCGTTTACCCCAATGTTGCCATGGAAGTTATGTACACCAACTCCTGGTTCGATATCGACAAGGAAGGCGCTGCTGCCGAAGCTCTGATTGCAAACGGCAGCGTGATCATTGGTCAGCATGCTGACTCCACCGGTGCTCCCGCTGCCACCCAGAAGCAGAAGGATGCCGGCAAGATCTGCTACTCTGTCGGTTACAACATCGACATGCTGGAGACCGCTCCCACCGCTGCCCTGACCTCCGCCACCAACGTTTGGGAAGTTTACTATGAATACCTGTTCAAGAGCATGATGGACGGTGAAAACCCGGCTACCAACTGGTCCGAGGGTTACAACGAAGGCGCTGTTGCCATCACTGATCTTGGCCCCGAAGTTGCCGAAGGCACTGCCGAGAAGGTTGCCGAAGTGGAAGCAGCCCTGAAAGATGGCAGCCTGCATGTGTTTGATACCAGCAAGTTCACCGTCAACGGTGAGACTGTTACCACCGCTCCCATCGACCTGACTTTCTATGATTACTCCACCGGCACCCCGGTTGCTGTGTACCAGGGCGATACCGAGGAAGCCATCACCGATGGTTACTTCTCTGAATCCACCCTGCGCAGCGCTCCGTATTTCTCCCTGCGCATTGACGGCATTACCGAGGATGCAGACCCGGTTGCCTGATCCCACAAACTGAACTGACATGGAGGGAAGCTCTGCCTGTTACTGAACAGAGCTTCCCTCTATTGGTGTTTACGGCACCGCATGATGGATTTTTACAGAGAGGAGCATTCCCATGCCGCAGACTGAGTACGCCATCCAGCTGGAACATGTAACCAAAACTTTTGGCCCGGTCATTGCAAACCATGATGTTACCATGAATATCCGCCGCGGGGAGATTTTGTCCCTGCTGGGCGAGAACGGCTCCGGCAAAACAACCCTGATGAATATGATCGCCGGTATCTATTACCCGGACGGCGGGCAGATCATCGTCAACGGCCAGCCGGCAGATATCCGTTCCCCGCGTGATGCCCTTGCCCTTGGCATTGGCATGATTCACCAGCACTTCAAACTGGTGGATGTGTTTACCGCCGTGGAAAACATTGCCCTGAGCATGGACAAAGGCGAAAAATTTGACCTGCGCCGCGTGCGGGATAAAGCCCGTGCGATTTGCGAAAAATACCAGTTTGCGCTGGATCTGGACCAGAAGGTTTACGAGATGAGCGTGAGCCAGAAGCAGACGCTGGAAATCGTAAAGGTGCTGTTCCGTGGTGCAGATATCCTGATCCTGGACGAACCCACCGCCGTGCTGACCCCGCAGGAAACCGAAAAGCTGTTTGCCGTGATGCGCAACATGAAAGCGGACGGCAAGGCCGTGGTCATCATTACCCACAAGCTGCATGAGGTGCTTTCGGTTTCGGACCGCGTGGCAATTTTGCGCAAGGGCGAATACGTTGGCACGGTGGAAACCGCCACCGCAACGGAATCCAGCCTGACTGAGATGATGGTGGGCCAGAAGGTGGAGCTGAACATCAACCGCACCACGCCGCAGGACCCCACCCGGCGTTTGGCTATCAGCCACCTTTCGGTGCGCAGCCCCGAAGGTACCAACGTGTTGGACGATGTGAGCTTTGATGTGTATGGCGGCGAGATTTTGGGCATTGCCGGTATTTCCGGCAACGGCCAGAAAGAACTGCTGGAAGCCATTGCCGGTTTGCAGCATACCGAATCCGGCTCCGACGTTAAGTTTTTTGCCCCCGGCGAAGAGGACAAGCCGATGGAGCTGCTGGGCAAGAGTCCCAAGGACATCCGCGATGCCGGTGTACACCTGAGCTTTGTGCCGGAGGACCGCCTGGGCATGGGCCTGGTTGGCACCATGGGCATGACGGACAACATGATGCTGAAAAGCTATGGCGAAGGCCGCTCCCCGCTGGTGGACCACCGTGCCCCGCGTGAACTGGCCGAAAAGATCCGCAAGGAGCTTGGCGTGGTTACCCCCGGCCTGAACACCCCCGTTTCCCGCCTGTCCGGCGGCAATGTGCAAAAGGTGCTGGTTGGCCGCGAGCTGGCGGCTTCGCCCATTGTGCTGATGACGGCTTACGCCGTGCGCGGCCTGGACATCAATACATCCTATACCATTTACAACCTGCTGAATGAGCAGAAAGAAAAAGGTGTTGCCGTGATTTACGTCGGCGAGGATCTGGACGTTCTGCTGGAGCTGTGTGACCGCATTCTGGTGCTGTGCGGCGGCAAAGCCAACGGCATGCTGGATGCCCGCACCACCACCAAGGAAGAAGTTGGCCTGCGCATGACCAACCTTGTACAAAAGGAGGGCAAATGATGAGCAAAACTGCAGCTGAACCGCTTGTGCGTATCTCCAAGCGGGAGGGTACCACCTTTGTGCAAAAAGTGCTGGTGCGTGCCATTGCTATCCTGCTGGCACTTGTTGTGGATGCGTTCTTCATCTTTTTTGTTACCGGCCTGAACCCCATCAGCGTGTACGGCGTTATGTGGAACGGCACGTTTATGAACACCACCCGTTTCTCTTGGGCGCTGCGTGATCTTTCCAGCCTGCTGTGCATTGCCATTGCACTGGCTCCTGCCTTTAAGATGCGCTTTTGGAACATCGGCGGCGAAGGCCAGGTACTGATCGGCGGCCTGGTCGCGGCGCTCATCATGGTGTATTTTGGCAGCAGCCTGCCCGCACCGCTGCTGTTTGCCGCCATGGTCATCGGCAGTGTGCTGGCCGGTGCCATCTGGGCCTTTGTTCCGGCCTGGTTCAAATCCCGCTGGAACACCAACGAAACGCTGTTCACCCTGATGATGAACTACGTTGCCACTAGCATTGTGGCCTGCATGACGAATATCATGCGCGGCCAGGCATCCAGCCTGGGCACCCTGAACAAAGCCACCAAGGCTGGCTGGCTGCCCGTGATCAACGGCCAGCGCTACACCATCAATATTATTGTGGTGCTGGTGCTGACCTTTGCGATGTACGCTTACCTCAAATACTCCAAGCAGGGGTACGAGATCAGCGTTGTGGGCGAGAGTGAAAACACCGCCCGCTATGCCGGCATCAATGTCAGCCGCGTGATGATCCGTACTATGCTGCTGTCCGGTGCCATCTGCGGCCTGTGCGGCTTTTTGGTTGTGGCCGGTAAGGACCAAACGATCTCCACTACCTCGGCAGGCGGCAACGGCTTTACCGCCATTATTGTGGCCTGGCTGGCAAAGTTCAACACCTTCTATATGATGCTGATTTCTTTCCTGCTGATCTTCCTGGACCGCGGCGCTTCGGAAATTGCTTCTGCTTATTCCCTGAACGAATATGCAGCGGATATCATCACCGGCATTATCCTGTTCTTTATCCTGGGCAGCGAATTTTTCATCAACTACCGCCTGGTCTGGCGCGGCCATCATGATGGTAAGGAGGGCAAGTAAGTATGAGCAGTCTGATTGCATGGATCCTGCGTGCCATCCCGTTTGGCACCATCATTATGTACGGCGCTTTGGGCGAGACCCTGACGGAAAAATCTGGCAACCTGAACCTGGGTGTTCCCGGTATCATGTACCTGGGCGGCTTTGCCGGTTTTGCCAGCGCTTATTATTACGAAAAACTCAGCGCCAACCCCAGCGCCTTTGTCTGCGTAATTCTGGCCCTGCTGTGCGCCCTGATCGCATCCGCCCTGGGCGGTCTGATTTACGCCTTCCTGACCATCACCCTGCGTGCAAACCAGAACGTGACTGGCCTTGCGCTGACCACCTTTGGCATGGGTGTGGCAAACTTTTTTGGTGTGTTTATCCTGAACGGCGCCAGCTACACCGCGGCACCGCTGGCTTATAAAGCATTCAGTGCCATGATTCCGGTGCTTTCCGGCCTTGGCGTTGTGGGCAAGGTGCTTTTCTCTTACGGCTTTTTGGCCTATGCGGCCATTGTGCTGGCAGTTGTGCTGCACTGGTTCTTTACCCGCACCCGCGCGGGCCTGAACCTGCGCGCGGTTGGCGAAAACCCCGCCACTGCCGATGCCGCCGGCATTAACGTTACGCTGTATAAATATGTGGCTACCTGCACGGGTGCTGCCATCTGTGGTGTGGGTGGTTTGTATTATGTTCTGGATTATAACCAGGGCATCTGGGCAACCACCGGCCAGATCGAAGCCTTGGGCTGGCTGGCTGTAGCGCTGGTCATCTTTACCACCTGGAAGCCGCTGAACGCCATTTGGGGCGCTTACCTGTTTGGCGTGCTGTACTGGCTGTATCAGTTCCTGCCCAGCCTGCTTGGCATTACCGTTGCCAGCTACATGACCGATCTGATCCAAATGCTGCCCTATGTGGTTACCATTGTGGTGCTAATCGTGGTCAGCCTGCGCAAAAAGAAGGAAAACCAGCCCCCGGAGCATCTGGGCCTTTCCTACTTCCGCGAGGAGCGGTAAAAAATATTTTTGCAGAATTCGCAAAAAATTGCTCATTTTGCATCAAAGCCTCGTTTCCTATTGGAAATGGGGCTTTTTTGTTTTTTGGGGAAGGGCAGGGGGATTGGCGGATTTCGGAGAGTGATATCCGGCATGGCCCATCACACATTTTTAATTTGACTGTGTGGCCGGGGGAGTTCGTTGCTATTGTGGGTGAATCCGGCTCCGGCAAAAGTACCCTGATGAATATTATCGGCGTGCTGGACAAGCCGACCTCTGGCGAGTATACGCTGGACGGGGTGGATATCCATAAAGCAGACGATGACGAACTGGCGGGCATCAGCACAAAATTGAACCGCATACAGCAAAAATGCTCCCGTTGCACGGGGGCATTTTTTGTGGTATACTTCTGCCTGAATGATAAAAATGGGGTAGTTTTTGCCCTGGGGTGTATCTGAAAAGTCAAAAGTACAGTCTGTTTCGGCAGTTACAGCCGGATTTTGCGCTTGCAAAATGCGGCATCTTCTTTTCTTTCAGATACACACCTTAGAGCGGAGAGGAAAGAAGGAAGGTCTGACAATGCAGACACAACAAAAACTATTTACCAACCGTATGCTGCTAACACTATTATGGCCGCTGGTGGTGGAGCAGGCGCTGAACGTGCTGGTGGGCATGTCCGATACCGTGATGGTATCCAGCGTAGGCGAAGCCGCCATTTCCGGTGTTTCGCTGGTGGATATGATCAACTACCTGATCCTGAATATTTTTGCCGCGCTGGCCACCGGCGGCGCGGTTATCACCAGCCAGTTCCTGGGAGCCCAAAAGCCGGGGGAAGCCTCCCGCAGCGCGGGGCAGCTGGTTACTTTAAGCTCTATCCTGGGTACGGCTGTCATGGCGCTCTGCCTGCTGCTGCGCGGGCCCATGCTGCGGCTGTTCTTTGGCAGCATTGCGGACGATGTGTTCCAGGCAGCCATGATCTACTTTACCATCACGGCAATCTCTTACCCGTTTTTGGCGCTGTACAACGCGGGCGCGGCCATCTTCCGCTCCGTCGGCAACAGCGAGGTATCCATGCGGGTATCCGTTATCATGAACATTACCAATATTGTGGGCAATGCGTTCTGCATCTTTGTGCTGCGCATGGGGGTTGCCGGTGTTGCGGTGCCCACGCTGGTTTCCCGCGTGCTGGGCGCTGTCATCATCCTGAAACTGACCACCCGGCATGATAATGTCGCCCGCGTTACCTGGGATGGCGTCAAGCACCTGCAGCCCCAGATGGCAAAGAACATTTTGTATATCGGCATCCCCTCCGCGCTGGAAAACAGCCTGTTCCAGCTGGGGCGTGTGCTGGTTGTCAGTATGATCTCTTTGTTCGGCACGGTGCATATTTCCGCCAATGCGGTGGCCAATAACCTGGACGGCATGGGCTGCATTGTGGGCCAGGCCATCGGCCTTGCCATGATCACTGTGGTGGGGCGCTGTGTGGGCGCCCAACAGCTGGACCAGGCCAGCTACTTTACCAAAAAGCTGCTGCTGTGGGATTACATTGCCCAGGGCGCTACCAATGCCCTGATTTTGATCTTCCTGAACCCGCTGCTCAGCGTGTACACCCTTTCGGATGAAACCCGCCACCTGGCCTGGCTGCTGGTTATGATCCATGCGGGCAGCGCCATCTTCCTGTGGCCGGCGGGCTTTGTTCTGCCCAACGCCCTGCGTGCAGCCAATGATGTGCGCTTTACCATGCTTACTTCCATTCTGTCCATGGGAATCTGGCGCCTGGCGTTCTCTTACATCCTGTGCGTTCAGATGGGTATGGGTGCTGTCGGCGTCTGGATCGCCATGGTGGTGGACTGGGTGTGCCGCGTGACCTGCTTTGTGGTCCGCTTTGTATCTGGTGCGTGGAAGAAAAAATGTGTGGCAAAATAATAGGAGGAACCCCCGATGAAGCTTATCAGTTGGAATGTGAACGGCCTGCGCGCCTGCCTGAAAAAAGGCTTTGAGGATACTTTCAACCAGCTGGATGCGGATGTGTTCTGCATTCAGGAAACCAAAATGCAGCCCGGCCAGGCGGATTTTGCCCCCGAAGGCTATACCGAATACATCAACAGCGCTGAGAAAAAGGGCTATTCCGGCACGCTGATCTATACCCGCGTAAAGCCCCTGAACGCCTGGAACGGCATTGGGGTGGAAGCCCACAGCCACGAAGGCCGTGCCATCACACTGGAATTTGAGGATTACTACCTCGTCAATGTCTATGTACCCAACTCCCAAAACGAGCTGGCCCGCATTGACTACCGCATGCAGTGGGAGGACGACTTGCGCGCCTACCTGAAAGACCTGGACAGCAAAAAGCCGGTGATCCTGTGCGGAGATTTGAACGTGGCCCATGAGGATATTGACCTGAAGAACCCCGGCCCCAACCGCGGTGCTGCGGGCTTTTCGGACCAGGAGCGCGGCAAGCTGAACGAGCTGCTGGCCGCTGGCTTTACCGATAGCTTCCGCTACCTGTACCCTGATGCCACCGGCATGTACAGCTGGTGGAGCATGCGGTTCCGCGCAAGAGAGCGGAACGCAGGCTGGCGCATTGACTATTTCCTGGTATCGGACCGGCTAGCCCCACAGATCAAAAAGGCTGAGATTTTGATGGATGTGCAGGGCAGCGACCATTGCCCGGTGCTGCTGGAACTGTAAAGTTGCAAAATGTCCAAGAAATATTCGGTGTGTCGAAAAAACTGTGCCTTTCTTTTGCAGAGCATGTGGGTATAAAACATGTAGGGGTGCACGATCTCACCCCGCTGCGGCATTGCCCCGGTACACATTACAAATTTGTGATGGACCTAACGCCAATTTGCAGGGGACGATGCTTCGCATCGTCCCGCATGTCGGACCTTGCCATATATTCCATCACATCATTCTCCGCAAGGCATCGGGCGCACAATGCGCCCCCTATGAAGACCTTTTCGACAATCTGAAATTTTCATAATTTTTTCAAAAATATCTGCTCCCGCTGCAAAATGCCGGGAGCATTTTTCGTATTAGTATACAGAAGCGCTTCCAACAAAGAAAGCGCGCCGGTAGATGAATGCGAAAGGAGGTGTGGGGCACTGAACCAAACAGATTTTACCCAGCTGATGCAGCAATACCAAAAACTGGTTTATACCGTTTGTTTGCAGTTTGTCCACAACCCCCACACCGCCGAGGATCTGACCCAGGATACCTTCCTTTCGGCATGGTCGTCCATTGACCGGTGCGAGCCCCAATACTATAAGCAATGGCTGGTGCGTGTGGCAGCCAACAAATGCAAGGACCACCTGAAAAGCTCCTGGGCGCGCAGGGTGGAGGCACAATCCGACGAAACGATGCCGGAACCACGCGGCACACCGCCGCCCGGCAGCGGCCTGCAAAGCGCAGAGCCGGACCCGCAGGATGAATTTATGCGCCAGACCGATGCCGCAGAGCTGGAAACGATGGTGCGCACCCTGCGCGAACCCTATGGCCGGGCCGCGGCCATGTATCTGCTGGACGGGCTGCCCGTGGCGGCCATAGCCCAAAAGCTGGGCCGCCCGGCACCCACTGTTCAGAACCAGCTGTTCCGCGCAAAAGCGATCCTGCGCAAACAGATCATGGAAAGGAGGCAGGAATAATGGAACAGGCAATGTTTCCGCAAAACGAAAATAACACCCCATTTGATAACGAAGCCCTGTTTGATGCTGAAGGCCACCTGACGGATGATGGGCTGCACGCCCTGCAGGAGGGCCGCCTGGATGAACTGGGCAGCCTGGAGACCGCAGAGCACCTGACCTTCTGTGATTACTGCCTTGCCCGCTATACCGCCCTGATTGAATCGGCCCCCGAAAAGCTGAAACAGCCCATGCGGGACCTGATCCCCCAGGTGCAGGCCCTGATGCGGCTGCGCAGCTTCCGCATTATGACAAACCGCTATGTTTCCACGGCTGCCGCCGTAATGCTGGCCTTTGCGCTGTGGCGGTTCGGGTTCTTTGGCGGCGTTGGTACGGTGCAAAAGTCCGTGCAGCAGCTGCCGGACGTTACCCCCAGAGTGACGGTAAGCCAGGCGCTTGGCGGCATGTTTGACAGCATGAGCAGCGGTCTGAGCAATATGTTCGACGGAATGCAGCTTACCATCAACAGTGGGCTGGCCCAGCTGGCCGACCCGGTTGTGCCCCGCAGCAACCCCACCAATAACGGCGGCAGCCCCGCCCACGGAGAGTGATACACTATGAAGAAAAACGCATTTTTGACCTTTATTTTTGCCTGCATCCCCGGCGCAGGGCAGATGTATTACGGGTATATGAAGCGCGGTACCTCGCTGCTGGTCTACTTCTGCCTGTTCATCATGCTGGGCGCCATCATTTCCCCGCTGGTGGTGGGCGTCGCCGTGGTGTATATGTTCAGCTTTTTTGACACCTATGACCTCATCCGCTACCTGGTAGCAGGGGACCCCAAGCCGGATGGCTTCCTGCTCCCGCCGGACTGGCAGAATCAGCTCGGCGGTGCCAAAACCAAAATGACCCCCAAAATGAACAAAATCATCGGCTGGTGCCTGCTGCTTACGGGTGCCTATGTGATGTATGACCGCGTGATCTGGCCGATCGTGAGCAATATTCTGCAGCAGCTGGGCGTTTACTGGGATATAATCTATACCATCAACAACGCAATCCCTTCCGTTGTGGTGGCGGTGCTGCTGATTGCTTTTGGCGGCCGCCTGCTGGGCTTTGGCAAACATGCCCACCACAACGATACCGACGACCTGCCCCCGTACCAGGGCTGAACCGGCAAAGCAAGCAAATTTGAAAAGAAAATTGAAAAGAAAGTGTAGGGCAGGGTGCAACACAGCACCCCGCCTGGTAACCTGCGGCCATTTGGAATAAAAACAGCGCCGCCCGATAGCCTGACAATGATTCAACAGACAAAAGAGAAAATGGTGATTCACTATGGAAAACAATTTTAACCAGAATACCCCTGTGCCGGAGGAACCGACCCAGGATACCTGCCAGGATGCCAGCCAGGAAACCACCGCGCAGGCCGCGCCCGAAACGGCCCCCAAGCCCCCGGTCAAAGTGCGGCGGGTGGGCACCTTCAGCCTTGGCCTGATGCTGGTTGCCATCGGTGCCATCCAGCTGGCCCAGATTTTTATGCCGAATGTCAATGTGCTCAGCGTGGTAAAGTATGCCCCGATGGTGCTGATCGTTCTGGGCATTGAGGTGCTGATTTACGCCGCACGCCCCGATGTAAAGATCAAGTATGACGGCATTTCCATCTTCCTCTGCATTATCATCATGCTCACGGCGGGGGCTTCCGGTGCAGTGGCCGCAGCAGCCCAGGTATTCACTCCCGAAAACGTGACCAAGCGTGTTACCACTGAGGAACAGTACAAGAAGTCTGTTCAGAAGGCACTGAGCAATATCCCCAATGCCCATGATTTTGTACATGATTATTCCATCGATGTCAGCAGCGAGAGCTGGTTCATGGATATGCCGGTGGGTACGATGCACGCAACGGTGTACCTGACCATGAATTACGGTGCCCAGACCACCGCCGAAGAATTTGTGCGCGACTGCATGAAGGTAATGGATGCGGTAAATGCCACAGATATCCCGGTAGAATACTATCGCTTTGATGTGGACCAGAGCAACCTGACCGATGGCGAAGTGTGGAGTGTATGGCTGGATGAGTGGGAAATGCACGGCAACCTGCAAAACATTGCGGCCCATGTTGATACCGTGTACTATGTGGACGGCGATGCCTACACCAGCCTGGATGATGTGCCCAAAAAGGACGGCGATGAACTGTTGAACCGCTACATGGCCGCCTTTGGCACCAACCCGCTGACCGATTACCAAAATGAATACGGCACCGTTGAATTTGGTGATAAGCTGGAAGAGTACATGCAGAATCGCGTGGAAAACGAAGCCGGCCAGGACCTGACGGACACTGACAACGCTGGGGAAACCGCAGCCAGTGAGGAAACACCCGCAGCGCAGGACGATGTGACGATGGAAGCCACTGAACCCGCAGCGGGCGCTGCAGAAGCTGCCTCTGAAAATGCAAACTGACATTTGAACAAAAATAATATATTTGTGCAATTTCGTTAAAAACGACGGAAAAGTTGACCAGATTTTTACGCCCCGCATACGCGGGGCTTGTTGTTTTTGCCTGCCTGAAATGCTACAATACCAGTAAGGGCAATTTTGCCCTGTAAATGCGGCCTGCCCGGCGGCGGGATGCAAAATCAGGAGGTACCCCATGCACATCCTTAAAGGCTATACCAAGCAGGAAATCAGTTGGATGATGTACGACTGGGCCAACAGCGCCCATTCCGTTATCATTGTAACGCTGCTCCCCATCTTTTTTGACACGGTTGCGGGCTATACGGCGGACAGTGTTTCCAGCATGTCCACCTGGGGCTATGCAACCAGCATCGCCATGCTGATCGTGGCGCTGGCTGCTCCGTTCCTGGGCGTGTTTGGCGATATCCGCGGTATGCGCAAAAAGCTGTTCAGCTTTTTCATGCTGCTGGGCGTTGCAGCCTGCGCGGGCATGGCGTTTACGCCTGGGATGGATTTTACCTCCGGCCCGGTGGCAGCAGGCAAGGTGGCCAGCCTGATCCTGGTTCTGTACATCGTCAGCGTCATTGGTTTTGATGCTTCCGCCATCTATTACGATGCCTTTTTGACCGATGTTACCACCGAGGACCGCATGGATAAAGTTTCCACCATGGGGTACGGCCTGGGTTACATCGGCGGCTCCACCATTCCGCTGCTTATTTTTCTGATCATGAACCTGGTTGGCGTGCCCATGCTGACCTGCCTGGCGGTTGTGTTTGGCCTGACCGCTGTGTGGTGGCTGGCGTTCAGCTTGCCGCTGCTGAAAAACTGCGAGCAGACCTCTGGCAAGCCGTATGAAAAGGGCGATGTTGCCCGCAGCATTAAGGGCGTTGGTACCACCATCAAGGAGATCATTGCCAACAAGCCGATGCTGATCTATATTCTTTCGTATTTCTTCTATATTGACGGCGTGCACACCGTCATCAGCATGGCAACCACCTATGGCACCAACCTGGGGCTGGATTCCACAGGCATGATGCTGGCGTTGCTGCTGGTGCAGATTCTGGGCCTGCCGTTCTGCCTGCTTTACATCAAGTGCAGCGAAAAGTTCGGTGCCCGCACCATGGTGGGCTTTGGCATCTGCGTGTATATGTTCATCTGCATCTTTGCGTTCTTTATGAACAGCTTGTGGCAGTTCTGGGTGCTGGCTGTGCTGTGCGCCACCAGCCAGGGCGGCATTCAGGCGCTGTCCCGCTCCATGTACGGCAAGCTGATCCCGGATAAGGACCGCTCCGGCGAGTTCTTCGGCTTCTTCGATATCTTTGGCAAGTTCAGCTCCATCATGGGCCCGGCTTTGGTCGGCGTTGTCAGCAGTGTGGTGGCAAATGGAATGCTGGGGGCCCAGGGGCTGACCGCTCAGACCGCAACGGCGGAGCAGATCGATGCGATCAACGCCCAGTCCAGCCATTACGGCATTTTGTCCATCATTATTATCATCATTGTGGGCGCGGTGCTGTACTTCGGCTTTTTGCCCAAAGCAGAGCACGCCAAGCAGTAAATTTGACAAGATATTCGATTCGCATTACAATATAGGGGTATATTCTGTTCAGGTACACCTGGGGAATATACCCCTTTTTAAGGTATATCTGAAAACAAAGAAAATGACGGATATTTCGCAAACACAGACAGGATTTAAGGCAAAGAGCCGCAGGAATTCTTTGTGGATTCCAAGAGTTTTTAACGCAAAATCCCGCTGCGTTTGTAGAAACAGAATGGCAATACCGCATAATTCTAAGTGCCGATACGGCGAGCGAGGTGCGGCAGCTG
>ENA-UOJQ01000513-UOJQ01000513.1-human-gut-metagenome-genome-assembly--contig:-P63-NODE-513-length-42979-cov-9.728543_pt1 | contig 42979 bp, 41 predicted proteins | sample MGYA00242352_ERZ723899 | MGnify/ENA metagenome assembly ERZ723899
CGGAAAGCGCATTCACCAAGCAGCTCAGCGAGCTTGGTGTCATCGTGCTGATGTTCTCCGCCGGTATGGGCACGGATGTCAACGAGCTCAAGCACAGCGGCAAGGCGGGCTTCATGGTCGCGGTCCTCGGCGTGATCGTGCCGTTCCTGATGGGCACGGCGCTTGCATGGGGCGCAGATGAGCTGGGACTCATCGAGAGCACCGGCTTTATCGAAAACATCTTCATCGGCACCATCCTGACGGCCACGTCCGTGAGCATTACAGTCGAAACGCTCAAGGAGATGAAAAAGCTCGAGACCAAGGTCGGCAACACGATTCTGGCCGCCGCGCTCATCGACGATGTGCTCGGCCTGATCGCACTGACACTCGTTTGCAGCCTTGCCGGCGGTGACGAGAGCATCGGCATGGTGCTCCTCAAGATCGTGGGCTTTTTCGTCTTTGCCTTCGTGGTCGGCTTTGGCGCGAACCGCATCTTCTGCTGGATGCTCAAGCGTCAGCACGGTTGGGCCAGCCACAGAAACTCCGTGTTCGCCTTTGTCCTGTGCCTTGTGATGGCCTACTGCGCCGAGAAGTTCTTCGGCGTCGCTGATATCACGGGCGCTTACGCCGCGGGCCTTGCCGTCGCGTGCACGCCCAAGGGCACCTACATCCAGACGAAGTACAACCCCCTCGGGTATCTTCTGCTCACGCCGGTGTTCTTCGCGAGCATCGGTATCAATGTGCAGATCACGGGTCTGACGGGCGGCATGGTCGTCTTCTCGATTTTGCTGCTGCTTGTTTCGATCATCTCGAAGCTCCTCGGTTGCGGCCTTGGCGCCAAGGCGTGCCAGTTCACCACGCGCGAGAGCATCCAGGTCGGCGTGGGCATGGCCTGCCGCGGCGAAGTCGCGCTGATCGTCGCCAACCGCGGCCTTTCGATGGGTGTGCTGTCGCCCGCGATGATGACGCCGGTCGTCATCACGGTCGTATGCGGCACGATCCTGACGCCGATTTTGCTCAAGCTGTCCTTCCGCGGCCATCAGGAGACGGAGCTGGTGCAGAACAACATCGCCGACCGCATGGCCAAGCACCGTCAGCTCGATATCATCACGCAGCAGCTTTTGCAGCAGGATGAACAGCTGATGAAAAAGAACTGAGCGCAGCGCAATGAAATAAAAAGAGCTTTCTCCTGAAAATCGGAGAAAGCTCTTTTTTGATTTTAGGACGCTACCTTTTCCTGCGCGGTGCACTCGCGCAGGATGCGACAGAGCGCGTTCACATCCTCTTCCCGCGTCGCCCAGCTTGTGGCAAAGCGGATGATGCTGTGCGTCTCGTCATATTGCTCCCAGACGGAGAAGTCCACGCGCTCGGTGAGCTCTTTGCGCTGCTGCTCACTGACGATGCAGAAGCTCTGGTTCGTCGGGGAGGGGAAACAGGGCAAATAGCCGTTTTCCGCCATCGCGCGCCGGATAGCGTCGGCGTAGCGAACGGCGTCTGCGCCGATGCGCTCGTAGAGCCCATCGGTAAAGAGCGTGTCGAACTGGATGCCGAGCAGCCGTCCCTTGGCGAGCAGCGCGCCGTGCTGCTTGATGATGGTGAAAAAGTGTGGAATGAGCCCCGGCTGGGGAATGACGACCGCCTCGCCGAGCAGCGCGCCGCATTTCGTGCCGCCGATGTAGAAAATGTCGCACAGCGCGGCAAGGTCGCGCAGTGTCACGTCGTTTTCAGGACAGGCGAGCGCGTAGGCAAGGCGCGCGCCGTCGATATAGAGCGGCAGGCGCTTTTCGCGGCAGAGCGCGCTGATGGCCGCGAGCTCCTTTTTGGAATAGAGCGTGCCGTACTCCGTCGGCTGGGAGAGGTAGACCATCCCGGGCATGACCGTGTGGTCGCGGTTCGCGTCGTCCTCGTACTGATCAAGCAGTGCGCGGATTTGGGATGCGGTGATCTTGCCGTTCTCCTGCGGCAGCGTGAGCACCTTGTGCCCGCCGAACTCGATGGCGCCGGCCTCGTGCACGCTGATGTGCCCCGTGTCCGCGGCGATCACACCCTCGTAAGAGCGCAGCAGCGCGTCGATGACGGTCGCGTTCGTCTGTGTGCCGCCGACAAGGAAGTGAATCTCCGCGTTCGGCGCGCCGCAAGCGGCGCGGATCTTCTCGCGCGCGGATTCGCAGTATTCATCCGTGCCGTAACCGGCGGTCTGCGCAAAATTCGTTTCGCACAGGCGCTGCAGGATGGCGGGATGCGCGCCCTCAAGATAGTCGCAGGAAAAAGAAAGACGATGCTCCATGAAAAAAGACCTCGTTTCAAAAACAGGATTGACGGTTTCTGACTGCTATTGTAGAATAAGAAAAAACATGACGCAAACGGTTATTTGAAATGAAAAACATGATATAAAATCATGGATAGGAGGGTGTATGGAAGCGGTCAAATGCGAGGCGTTCCTTGCCGCGGCAGAGCTCGGCAGCCTGACGGCCACGGCGGAGCTTTTGGGCTACACGCAGTCGGGCGTGACGCGCATGATCGGCACGCTGGAAGAAGAGCTCGGCTTTCCGCTGTTTCTTCGCAGCAAAAAGGGCGTGCAGCTCACGGAAAACGGAAAGCTCATGCTGCCGCTGCTGCGCGAGGTCGTGCGCGCGCACCACAACGCCGAGCAGCTCAGCGCGGAGATCGGCGGCGTGTCAAAGGGCTCGCTGACGATCGGCTGCTATTACAGCATTTCGGCCCTGTGGATGCCAGAGATCCTGACGGCGTTCCGCGCCCGCTATCCGGGTGTGACCGTGCGCATGCAGGAGGGTGGCAACCTCGAGATGGCGCGCTGGCTGAACGAGCGCTCGGTCGACTGCTGCTTCGGCGCGCAGATGCACGGCGATAAGTATGACTGGCTGCCGGTCTTTCGCGACGAATTGGTCGCGTGGCTGCCGCGCGGACACGAGCTGGCGGAGGCGGATGTCTTTCCGCTTATGCGCTTGCAGAACGAGCCGTTCATCCACACCTCGCCCAATCACGACACCGATCAGGACCGCCTGCTCGAGCAGCATGACCTGCACCCGCAGACCTGCTTTACGACGCGCGACGGCTTCACGACCTACAACATGGTCGAGGCGGGGCTCGGCGTCAGCTTCAACCAGCGGCTCATCTCGCGCAAGTGGAGCGGCACGGTGGCGGAGGTCCCGTTCGACCCGCCGCAGTTCGTCACGCTCGGCATCTCGGTCCCGTCGCTCAGGGAGGCCTCGCCCGCAGCGAAAAAGTTTATCGCCTGCGCCATCGAGACCGTCACGGGCGGGGAGAAGAGCCGTTGATAAGGAAAACGCTTCGCAGAAACACTGCGAAGCGCTTTTTATTGGGAATTTATTTGAGCTCGGCGGTGAAGGTGATCTTCCCGTCGTCCACGATGGCGCGGATGGAGCCGTGGTGCCCCTCGGCGATCGAGCGCGCGATCGAAAGGCCGATGCCAAAGCCGCTGCCCGACGAGCGGGATTGATCGGCACGGTAAAAGCGGTCGAAGAGCTTCTGCGCGTTTTCCGGAGCAACATCCTCGCAGGCGTTTGACGAGCGGAGGACGACACCGCGCTTCGCCTTTTCGAGCGAGAATTCAATGGGGGAATCCGGCAGTGCATATTTGACCGCGTTGTCGAGCAGGATCGAGACGAGCTGGCGCACGGCGTATTCGTCGCCGCGATAGGTGAGGCCGTCCGTGATCGAAAGGCGCAGCTCGTGCCCCTTCGACGCGGCGAAGTCGACGAACGTTTCCGCCGTTTCGCGCACGGCGTCGCTCACGGGGAACTCCTCCATCCTGAGCGGCGAATCCTCCTCGTCCATGCGCGAGAGCGTGACGAGCGAGTTGACGAGCGAGGTGAGCTTTTCCGTCTGCGCCATCGCCTTGTCGATCCATTTCTGCTTGCCGGTCTCCATTTCGAGCACCTTGAGGCTCGTGGCAATGACGGTGATGGGCGTTTTCAGTTCGTGGCTCGCGTCGGTGATGAACTGCTTCTGCTGCTGCGCGCTGCGAACCACTGGGTCGATGGCCCGGCGCGAGAGCAGCACGACAAGCAAGAAGACGAGCAGGATGCACGCCGCGTCGGCGAGCAGCGACCACATGAGCACCACGCGCATCGCACGCAGCTCGTGGTAGCAGTCGAGGAAGATGGCGATATTCTCGCCGTCATCCGTCTGCGCGACGAAAAAGCGATAACTGTTGAAGTAGCCGTAGCCCGCGCCGTGTGCGAGCGCGGCGGAGAGATATTCCTGCGTATCATCCTCCGTGACGGAGGCGATATTGTCGAGGTCTGCCTGTGTCAGCGTGCCGCTTGATGTGTAGTGCAGGACAAAAAAGCGCGTGGAGAACGGCGTTTCCGCCGTGAACGGCCCCTCACGCCGCGCGATTTTGTCGTCGGGCGGGGCCTGCGGCGTCCGTGAATCGTCCGCATCGTCGGGCAGCGCGGGGGCGATGTCGCCGCTGCCGCCGTCATTTTCCGGCGGTGTCGGCGCGTCGGCGCTGTCCGGCAGCTGAAAGCGCGAGTGGGGGATGGTGCCCGCGTTCTCGTAGATGAGCGTCAGCGTTTGCTTCAGGTCGGAATCGGTCGAGACGTAGTTCGCGACGTTCAGGATGATCGTCAGCAGCATCATCACCGCCGTGACGGAGAGCATCGCGATACGGATGAAGCGGTTTCGCAGGCGCTTGATCATACGCTCTCCTCCAACACGTAGCCGAGGCCGCGGTTTGCCTGCAGGGTGACGTGCGAGCCGATGGACTTGAGCTTTTTGCGAAGATTCGAGATGTTCACCCATACGACGTTGATCTCCGCCTCATTATCCCAGCCCCACACGCGCTCCATGATGCGCTCGGCGGAAAAGACCTGCCGCGGCGAGCGCATGAAAAGCTCCATGATCTGGAACTCACGCCCGCTCAGGCGGATGGGGTCCTTCCCGCAGCTCAAATTGCCGCTGCCGGGGTCGAGCGTCAGATCGCCGTAGGCGAGCACCGTCGGCTGGTAGGCCTCGCTGCGGCGCAGGATGGCGCGCACGCGGCTCAAGAGCTCGTCGGGGTCGAAGGGCTTGGGAAGATAGTCGTCCGCGCCGGCGTTGAAGCCCGTGATGCGGTCACTCTTCTGGCCCTTGGCCGTGAGCATCATGATGGGCGTTTTCACGCCCTCCTGCCGCAGCTTTTCGAGCACTTGAATACCGTCCATCTTGGGCATCATCACGTCTAAAATGACGGCGTCGTATGCGCCCGACGAGGCATATTCATAGGCGTCGAAGCCGTTGTGCACAGCGTCGACGGAGAAGTGATTTTTTTCAAAAAAGACCGCCAGCGCCTCGGCGAGATCGACCTCGTCCTCTGCGATCAGCAGCCGCATAAAAGGTCCCCCCTCTGATTCTGATAGTAAGTGTAGTATAAAGAGCGCGCGGGCAAAAATCAAGATGGCTCAGAGCGCGTCTTTCGTCGCCTCGCGCCCGCAGGTGATGTTGAGGTTGCCGTTGCGGCAGCGCAGTTCGTCCAAAAACGCCTTGGGCGCGTGGTCATCAGGGAGCGTGACGCGGTAGGTGAGCTCGTAGAGCGTGCCCATGTTGCTCGTTTTCACGCGCTCGAGCACGCAGGACTTGGTGTACTTTTCAAAGAGATCGTCGAACAATCCGTCGTAGTCAAGACTTTCGGGGATCGTGATCCTGAGCACGCGCTCGTGCTCGTCCGCGCCGCCGAAATTCACCGCCGTGAGCAGCAGCATCACCGCCGAGACGATGGCAAACACCATGACGGCGAGCCATACATAGCCCATGCCGGTCGCAAGGCCGATGGCCATCGCGAGGAACAGCGCTCCAATCTCCTTCGCTGTGCCCGGCGCGGAGCGGAAGCGCACGAGCCCAAACGCACCCGCCACGGCGACGCCCGCGCCGAGGTTGCCGTTCACCAGCATGATGACAAGCTGCACCACGGCGGGCAAAATCGCGAGCGTGACAGCGAAGCTCTGCGTCGTACGCGAACGGTACATGGAAACGAGCGCCGTGCCGACGCCGAGCAGCAGCGACACCGCCGTACAGATGAGAAACGAGACGAGCGTCAATTCGCTTCCTAAGATCGAGTTAAGCACAGAAGGTATCCTCCTTTAAATTGGTCGTGTGGACGCCTGCGGACAACTCGTCACGGTAGCAGGCACCGTATTTGGAAAACGACGCGGGGAACGCCCTGACGTCGGAGAGTAGATGGCAGAGCCACAGCGGGCACGCGCCGGGAATCTTGACCTCCATCAGCACATCGCCGCAGGGCAGCGCGATGGGTGCACCGTGGTTGCCGAGGCGGAGGTCGACATCCGTGTCGCGCCACCGTAAGTTCGTGTCGAACGTGATGCGGAGCTGCGGATCGTCGATGCCCGCAAAGGCGAGCCGGTCGTAGCCGATGAAGACCTTGGGCGCGGTGTGATAAAACGACTGAAAATAGCCGATCTCGCGTCCGATCTGGCCGAAGTTTTCACTCGGCAGCTCGCCGGAGAAAAACGGCTCCACGTTCTGGATGCCCGCTGTGATGCGGCGCTTATAGACGACGCCGTCGAACTTCTTCTTGAGCTCGACGAAGACCTTGCCGTCCTCCTGCGGCACGCCGTAGCTGCGCACGCGCAGCTTTTCCTTATAGACGGGCTTTTCGAGCGACGCGCGAATCAGGCGGTAGTCGTCGGTATCATAATAAATGTTGCAGATGGTGTACTCGCCGTACGCGTCCTTTTTCATGTAGGGTGTCATCCGCTCCAATAAAAAACGCTGCTGGGAGAGGGTCAGGCAGTATTTCTTTTCATATCGTTCAAAACAGCATTGAATCGCCATGGTGTCGAACCTCCTTTGTGCGCTCAAGTATGAACGCGCAACCTAAAAGAAACCTAAAGGTAAAATCTTTATTTTCTTTAGGTAACCTTTAGGCAAAGCGGGTATGCTGTCGCCAGGCTCAAAGGAGCGGGCGCAGAGAGTGAAAAAGCTCGCGCCTGCCCCGGGGGGACCATGCGAGATCATTGATTGAGGAGATATTATGATGAAAAAACTACTGCCTTTCCTGTGCGCGTCGGCGCTGGCGCTGTCGCTCACGGCCTGCGCCGGTACGATAAATAATAGTACGGCGGACACGGCAAGCAATGTGACCTTTACCTTTACAGACAGCGGCGTGACCGCTGCGGGCGAGACGGACACGGGCTACGAGATCGACGGCACAGCGCTCACGATCACGTCGAGTGGTACCTACACCGTCTCCGGCAGCTGCGCGGACGGCTCCATCAAGGTGAAAAAGGGTACGACCGGCGTGACGCTGGTGCTGAGCGATCTAACCCTCACGAGCGAGGACACCGCCGCCATCACCTGCGGCAAGTCGAGCGAGGTGACCATCCTTGTTTCCAACGGTACGGAAAATTCCCTGAGCGATACCGAGCAGAACAATGACGACAACTACCCCGAAAACGAAAATGCCGAAAACGCCGTCATCAAGTGCAAGGACGGCTCGACCGTCACCCTCTGCGGCGACGGAGAGTTGACCATCACGGCCAACGGCAAAAACGGCATCAAATCCGGCGCGACGACGGACGAGGACGGCGAAGCGTCGCTGACCATCTGCGATTTGACGCTGAATATCGACGCGCCCGTCAACGACGCGATCAACGCAGAGCAGCTCTTGAACGTCGAGAGCGGCACGCTGACCATCGACGCCGCGGATGACGCCATTCACTGCGACTTGGTGCTGAACATCGGTGCGGACGGCACGGACGGCCCCACAATCGATATCACGAACTGCTGCGAGGGCCTTGAGGGCGTGGAGCTGAATGTCTGCTCGGGCGACATTACGATCAACGCCTCGGACGACTGCCTGAATGCGGCAAATTCCGACCTGACGGACTACGACTTCACGATGACGATCTCCGGCGGTGCGATCGACGCCTATTCCTCCGCGGGCGACGGCTTCGACTCCAACGGCGACCTGACCATCACGGGCGGCACAGTGATCGTGTGGACGGACAACACGGCGGACAACGAGCCGCTGGACGCCGACGGCACCATCACCGTCTCAGGCGGCACGGTGCTCGCCGCGGGCGGCAGCAGCGGCATGGGCATGAACCTGGAGGCCGCGCAGCCCTGCGTCATTTACGGCTCAACGGGCTTGGGCGGCGTGCCGGGCGGCGCGCAGAGCAGCCTGATCGCCGCAGACGCAGACTTTACGATCGAGGACGCCGACGGCAATGCTGTGTACAGCGGCACAGCCAGATGCGGTGCGAACTTCATCCTCTTCTCATCTGCCGATGTGGTGGCGGACAGTGCGTATACCCTCAAGGCGGGTGACAGCTCCACCGAAGGGACCGCGCAGAGCGGGACGGTTTCCACCGGCATGGGCATGGGCGGCGGCTTCCCCAGCGGCGGACAGAAGCCAGACGGTGAACCGCCCGAGGGCTTTGACGGTCAGATGCCAAACGGCGAGAAGCCAGAGCTTCCCGACGGGGAAGTGCCCGAAATGCCCAGCGGCGAGCGCCCCACACCGCCCAGTGGGCAGGGAAGCCCCGCTGACGGCAACGCCCCAGCGGGCGACAGTACCTCCGATACCACTCCAACTGCCTAATGGCAGAGATAAAGAAAAGCAGACGGCTCGCGCAGGCCGTCTGCTTTTTGCTGTCTGTTCGGTTTTACATCGTCTCAAAACCGACGATCACGCCGCCGCGCTCGGCATAGTAGCTGCAAAGACCACGGCAGGGACGGATCTCAATGTCTGCTTCGGGAAAGTGCCCGCGCAGCGAAGCGGCGAGCGCCCCAGCCGCCTCTGGATTTTCGGCGTGGTGGATGCGCACCTTGCCGCCGTGGTAGTCAGCTTCCAGAAGCTTCTGTACCATCGCCGCGCACGTCTTTTTTTCGCCGCGGCATTTTTCAACGGGCTGGATCGTGCCCTCAAGACTTGCGGTGGCGAGGATGTGAATGCCGAGAATGCCGATGGCGCCCGCGGCGATTTTGCTGACGCGGCCGTTTTGCGCCAGATTGTGCAGGGACTTAAGACTGAAGAAGAGGTGCGTGGTGGCAAGATATTCCTGTGCCTTTTCGCAGACCACATCGAAGGGGAGGCCCTTGGCGTGCAGCTCTGCGAGCTTCTCTGCGAGCAACTGCATCTCCGGTCCCGTGCTCAGCGTGTCAAAGATGTGAATTTTGACCTCGGGATGCGACTGGAGATACACGTCGCGCGCGGCCATGGCCGAGGCACAGGTGCCGGACAGGCTGCTTGTGATGGTAATGACGAAAATCTCATCCGCGCCCTCGAACGCCTTGAGCCAGCCATCGAGGCTGGGGCAGGCCGTGCCGGATTTGCCGTTGTGGGCCGCGAGATAGTCGAGCAGCTCGTGCGTGTCGAGCGTTTCATCGTCCACGAAGTCGCGCTCGCCGGCGCGGATGGTCATGGGCACGCTCTGATAGGTTACGCCCTCCAGCATCGTGAGGTTGGCAGAGGAGTCGGCGATCAGTTTCATCATGGGGAAGCCTCCAAAAAAATAATCGGTTATTCAAAAACCTGTTGTCAGGTGAAATTATCTTTGACTACAATACAACGATTTTCAATAACTGTCAATCGGTTTTTGAAAAACTTATTGACATTTTTTTAACCAAAGTTTAAGATGATGAAAACGCAGTTTGAACGGAGGAGCAGCTATGGACGAAAATATGCGCAGCCGTCTGGCGGAGTCTGTCCGAAGCTTTCATATCCCGCGGCTCGGGGAGATCCCCGACGTGGGGCTGTATCTCGAACAGGTGACGCGTTATGTCAATCAATCCATCACGGGATGCGGGCTCAGTCCCATCACGGCCTCGATGGTCAGCAATTATGTTAAGCAGAAGATCATCCCCGGGCCAGAGAAAAAGGCCTATGGCGCGGAGAGCATTGCATACCTCATCTTTGTCTCGTGCATCAAGAGCGTCGTCGCGATGGACGACATCCGCGCGCTGATCGGCATTCAGCACGAGACCTACGATCTGCCGACCGCTTATCACTACTTCTGCGAGGAATTTGAAAATCTCATCCGCTATGTCTTCGGCGCGAGCGACCATCTTGCAAGCGTCGGACAGGACGAGTCGGATGAAAAGGAACTGCTGCGCTCGGCACTTTTAAGCGTGACGCACAAGCTCTATCTCGACGCCTATCTGCGGCTGCTGAGGCAAGACGCGGAGCGCGCACAAAAGGAAACAGAGGAAGCGCAATGACCGTTGAACAGTTTGTCATGGCCTACGGCGCGGAGCAGGACCGTCTGCGCGCCCTGCTGCCGGAGGGCTTTGCCTCGCTGCGGCCGGTGCTGCGCATCAACGCGGAGGTGCGCGACGGCAAAACGGGGGCTCTCGAGTTCAACACTGCCGCGGAAAAAGCCGACAATCGCGGCTGGGTCAACATCGGCCGCTGGGACGATGTTCCCTTTACGAAGGACGGCAAAAAGACGACCTTCACGCTGCCGGAGCTGACGATCTCGTTCACCGGCGCCGGCATCGAGGGCGGCTGCCCTGCGGAAAAGGACAACGTAGGCTGCTATTACTTGAAAGACGGTACGTTTACGCTCGTGCCCGCGGAGAAGATCACAGCAAACAAGGAATTCTGCGACTGTGAATTCGCATGGCGCTTTGCAGGCAGCGCGCACGGTGTCAGCCTTGGCAAAACGCTGCCCGCCATCCCCGAAGAGGAGACGACGCACTATGAAAAGGCGGCTTTCACGGTCGAAAATGCCGCCGTCATCCCCTGCATGCAGGTGTTGGGGGCCTATCGCGTGACGTTCGAGCGCTGATTTTTGAAAAAGGGCTTGCATTTTTGCCAGCGCTTTGCTATACTGCGCAGTCGGGAATGAGGTTCTCCCACGGCACTGCCGAAACCGCTTTTTTGAGCTGATGACTTCTGTGATTTTGAACGGTCACAGGGGGCATCAGCTTTTTTGTGTCCGGAGGAGGAAATTTATGTTAACTTCACTCGCACTCGTCTTTTTGGTTGGCCTTGCGCTGGCCGCGCTGTGTCAGAAGCTGAAGCTGCCGCGCATCATCGGCATGCTGGCGACGGGCATCCTGCTGGGGCCGTGCGTGCTCAACGTGCTGGACGGCTCGATTTTGTCGATCTCAGCCGACCTGCGCAAGCTCGCGCTCGTCATCATCCTGCTCAAGGCGGGACTGTCGCTCGATTTGGGCGACCTCAAAAAGGTCGGCCGTCCGGCGATCCTGATGTCGTGCCTGCCCGCAACGTGCGAGATCATCGGCTATGTGCTGCTCGCGCCGTGCTTCCTTGGCATCACGCGCGCGGAGGCGGCTGTCATGGGCGCGGTGCTCGCGGCGGTGTCGCCCGCGGTCGTCGTGCCGCGCATGGTGCAGCTGATGGAAAGCGGCCGCGGAACGGACAAGAGCATCCCGCAGATGATCCTGGCCGGCGCATCGTGCGACGATATCTTCGTCATTGTGCTGTTTACAACGTTTCTGCACACGGCGCAGGGCGGCAGCGCCAACGCCGCGGACTTTTTGAGCATCCCTGCGTCGATCGTGCTCGGCGTTGCGCTGGGTGCGCTTGTCGGGTGGTTGCTCAGCCGCTTTTTCGAGACTGCCTATGCCCGATCGCACTGCATCCGCAACAGCATGAAGGTCATCATCGTGCTGGGGGTCTCGCTGCTGCTCGTCGCGGCGGAGGGCTGGCTCGAGGGCATCGTGCCGGTGTCGGGCCTGCTCGCGGTCGTCAGCATGGCGTGCTTACTTAAGATGAAGTGCACGCCGTTCGTTGCCAAGCGGCTCTCTGAAAAATTCGGCAAGCTCTGGCTGGCGGCGGAGGTCATTTTGTTCGTCCTCGTCGGAGCGGCGGTCGATATCCGCTATATGGCGGGCGTGGGCCTTGCGGCGGTCGGCATGATCTTCTCGGCGCTCATTTTCCGCGCCGTGGGTGTGTGCCTTTGCCTTGTCAAAACGCCGCTCACGGCGAAAGAGAGGCTTTACTGCGTGTTTGCCTATCTTCCCAAGGCGACGGTGCAGGCGGCCATCGGCTCGGTGCCGCTTGCGGCGGGGCTGCCCTGCGGCAGCATCGTGCTGTCGGTCGCGGTACTCGGCATCGTCATCACCGCGCCGCTCGGGGCGTTTTTGATGGATACGAGCGCGTCGAAGCTGCTGAGTAAAGCGGAGGAATAAAGAAAAGGACTTGGACGCTTTCGTCCAAGTCCTTTTCTGCTTTTATCAAGTGCTCACACGTCGAGCGCCATATTTGTGCGCTCCATTACCACCACAAGGATGGGAATGAGGATGAGCTGCAAGATGATGCCGGGGATGGCCGTCGTCACCGCGCCGGAGAGGAAGAGGGCGAGGCTGAACTCCGTGCCCTGAAGGCCCGTGAGCAGGAACTTCACAAGCCCCCACACAAGGCGGCCCGCGACCATCGCGGAGATGAGCGAGGCATAGATGCGCCAGCCTGTTTTCGGTAGCTTGCGGTACAGAAGACCGGCGATGGCGCCGTAGGTCGCCATTTCAAACGCCATGGGAATAGCAATCCAGATCGGCGGCATGCCGGACATCGAGCGCAGCAGCGGGGAGATAAAGCCGACCGCGAGTCCCCACGGCCAGCCGCACATGAAGCCGCACAGCAGCGCGGGCAGGTGCATGGGACAGAGCATGGAGCCGATCTCGGGGATCTGGCCGGTCAAAAACGGCAGGACCATCGCAAGGGCGAGGTAGAGTGCGGAATAGGTGAGCTTTCTCACCGGGGAAGCGGTACGGGCAGTTGCAGTGGCAGCGTTGTTCATGGTTTGTTCTCCATTCCTTCGAGCAGCAAACGGATGTGCGCCATGGCGTCGTCCAGAATGGCGGAGGACTTTTTGTCCACGCCCGCGACATACGTGCTGCATAGATTCATCGGGATGAGCACACGGTAGGCATTGCTTGACGCGACGGCGTTTGCCATGGCGGGGGAGATCTCGCCCATCAGCGCATCGGCGATCGCGATGCCGATGGGGCCGACGATGATCTGCGCGCTGCGGCAGGCCACGATGACGGGGTTTTCGCCCGTGGCCACGCGGTCAGCGCCCGCGCGGCGCATCACGTCGGAAGCGGCGCTGTTCGTACCGACCGCCATGATCTCGAGGTGCGGGAAGGACTTTTTGATGTTCTCGACCAAAGTTTTGCCGAGCTTTCCGCCCTGGCCGTCGATGACAAGGAACGTCACGGTGTTCTCATCCTCTCTTGCGTCTTGTTTTCTGCGCGAAAACCCTTGAAAAGACAAAGAAAAGGCATCAATATTCCCCTTGCAGGGAGATTGATACCTTGGTGATACCTCGTTTGCTTTCAGGAAACGCGCGGAAGAAAAGTCAGCTTGTGCCAACGCTGCCGGCTTGTGCCGACGCAGAAATTTTATCAAAAAAGCGCAGGGCTGTCAATCCCTTGCCCCTTGCGAAAGGGGCGAAAAAGCGCTATGATAAACGAAACTTTTTGGTAAAGGAACCCCGCCGCTATGACGAATTTTACCGATATTCGCGACTTTCTGCGCGCCCACTGCGCGCGCTATCCAGAGCTGGCGCTTCAGGACGTCTTCAAGGCGCTCTATCAGAGCGCCTTTGGCTGCGAGCATCTGATCGCCGACCCGTCTGCCGCCGCAGACTACATCCGCGCCGAAGCGGCGCGAAGCGGTGACCGTATCTCCGAGCTCGTCGAGCTGCTCGGCGGCGACTACTGCCGCGTGCACCTCGGCATTTTGCAGGACGGCTTGAGCGCGGAGACGTTTGCGCGGCTCTTCGCCCTCTCTGCGCGGCACGAGGAGTGCGGGCGCGAAAAGCTCGAAGCGATGCTTACCGCCTTGCAGACAATGGCCGACGCGGGCGAGCTGCCGTTTTCTGCGCAGGAGACGGCGGAAGCTGTTGAGAGGTGGCGCAAGGACGGCTTTCCGCCGCTGCACCACTCCGAGATATTTCGGCAGAATTACGCGCCCGCGTACCGCGTCCTGCGGCGCGACTTCGCCCGCGCGCTGCCGCTGTTTGCGCGCATCGACCGCCTGACGGCGGAAAGAAGCCGCGTGCTCGTCGCCATCGAGGGCGGCAGCGCCAGCGGCAAGACGACGCTCGGCGAGCTGCTGCAAAATGTTTACGGCTGCCCTGTCTTCCACATGGACGACTTTTTCCTCCGGCCCGAGCAGCGCACGGAGGCGCGCTTCACGCAGCCCGGCGGCAACGTCGACCGCGAGCGCTTTTTGGAAGAGGTGCTGATCCCTCTGCGCGAGGGAAGACCCGTCGACTACCGCCGCTTCGACTGCGCGACGTTTACCATCGCCCCGCCGCAGAGGATTGAGGCGGGAACGCTCAACATCGTCGAGGGCGCGTATTCCATGCACCCCGACCTCGCGCCGTACTACGATTTATCTGTTTTTCTGCCGATTTCGGCAGAAAAACAGCGCGAGCGCATCCTCAAACGGAATGCGCCCGCGCATGCAAAGCAGTTTTTTGACCGCTGGATCCCTTTCGAGCAGCGCTATTTCGACGCGCTCGATGTGCGGAACCGCTGCGATCTCATCCTTTCGGCGGACGGTTAAATGAGCGTGCCGCTCGGCGCGATGCCGAGCACATATTCGACCGCAATCGCCACAAGAACGACCAGCAGCGAAATGATGAAGCCGTGAAGCATCGGCTTTGCGCCAGACTTGCACAGCGCCGCGAAGTTCGTATTGAGGCCGATGGCGGCGAGCGCTGCGACCATCAGAAACTTGCTGATACTCTTGAGCGTCGTAGCGAGACCGGCGGGAATGACGCCGACGCTGCACAGAATGGACATTGCAAGGAAACCGAGGATGAACCACGGGAACACCGACTTCATATTGACCTTGACGCCATGGTCGCCGCTTTGCGCGGCGGCCTTTTTCTTGAGGTGCACGCTGATGGCGGCGAAGACCAGCACCGTCGGGATGATGGCGAGTGTGCGCGTCAGCTTGACCATCGTGGCAAAGTCGCCTGCGGCCTCGCTGAAGGCGTAGCCCGTGGCGACGACGCTCGAGGTGTCGTTGACCGCCGTGCCGGCCCACAGGCCGAACGCCGCGTCGGAAAGGCTCATCGCGCGGCCGAGCAGCGGGAACACGACGACCATGATCGTGTCAAAGAGGAACGTTGCCGACATGCCGTAGGCGATGTCCATGTCCGTTGCCTCGATGACCGGCGCGATGGCGGCGATGGCGCTGCCGCCGCAGATGCCCGTGCCCGCGTTGATGAGGCTGCTCGTCTTCCAGTCAAGCCCCAGCGCCTTGCCGATCACATAGCCGAGGCCGAAGCACGTCGCCAGTGTGAAGAGCATGACGGTGAGCGAGAACTTACCGACCGTCAGCACGGTCGTGATGTTCAGGCTGGCGCCGAGCAGGATGATGGCGAATTTCAGAATTTTCTTTGAGGTGAATTTGATGCCGGGCTTCGTCTTGTCATTCGGCGCGTAAAAGCGGTTCACGATCATGCCGATGAACATCGCGATGACCGACGCGCCGATCAGGTGCAGCCCCACGGATTCCTCCAGCTGCTCTAAAAACTTGGCCACCACGGCGATGACGAGCGCGATGGCGCAGCCGGGCAGCATTTTCTTTACGGATTCGATAAATTTCATGTGCTTTTTCTCTCCTCCAATGCGTGTTGCGGGTGTATTATATCACCGACTTATGATATAATAAAATTATAAATAAGAATATGTCGATTCCTGTTTGTTATCGACAAAGGAGAGAGAACATGGACCAGCGGCTTGAGACCTTTTTGACCGTGTGCGCCACGATGAACTACCGCAAGGCGGCGGAGCAGCTGCATTTGACGCAGCCCGCCGTGACGAAACAGATCCAGGCGCTTGAAGCGCTGTACGGCGTGCGCCTTTTTACCTACGACAGCCGAAAGCTCAGAAAAACGCCGCAGGGCGAAACGCTTGAGATCTACGCCATCAGCCAGCGCTATCAGGACGAGGAGCTGCGCCGTGCGCTCAAACGGCAGGAGAAGACGAGCCTTCGCATCGGCGCGACGAAGTCCATCGGCGACTATATCCTGCTGCCGCAGATCATCCGCTTTTTGAAAGAACCGGACAACGAGCTCTTTTTTACCGTCGACAATACGGCACACCTGCTCGCCCAGCTCGAGGGAGGTGAGCTTGACTTCGTCGTGCTCGAGGGCATTTTCGACAAAAGCCGGTACGAGAGCTTTCTGCTGCGCAACGAGCCCTACATCGGCATCTGCGCGAAAGATCACCCGTTTTCGGGCTGTGAGGTGCCGATGGATGAGCTCTTTTCCGAGCGGCTCATCCTGCGCGAGCCTGGCTCCGGTACGCGAAAGATTTTAGAGCGAGAGCTCATGCAGTGCGGCTACACGGTCGAGGCGTTTCGCGCGAATGTCTGCATCAGCAGCTTCAAGCTCATCCGGCATCTGGTGAGCGAGGGCTGCGGCGTGAGCTTCCTCTACGAGGCCGTCGTCAAGAATGATGCGCAGTTCGGGCATTTTTCCTGCCCGCCGCTCACGGGCGTGCACGAGCTGAACGTCGTGTGCCTCAAAGACACCAATGTGCCCGCGCTTGCGCGGCGGTTCCTTGACCTGTAAATTTGGGCAATTCTGCCGATCTGCGCAAAAATGCGGGGAATTGAGCGATATGACTGCGGTTTATGGAATCAGTCAATGAAAAAATCCAACATTTTCCTGTAAAATAGAGCTCGGATAAGATAGGTGATGATCGCCGCGCGATATTTTTGCTGCGCGGCGGCAAGCACGCGGTGCGCCGCGAAAAGGGAGAGCAGGAACATGAGCGATATCAACGGCAGCAAGCCCACGAATTTCCCTCTCGACGAGAGTAAACTGGATTTCAAAATACCCCGCACGGACGCTCCGCGTGAAAACGTCCTCAAGCTCGGCAGCATGATCACGAACCGCATCGGCCTCAAGGCCACGGCGGACGACCCCGAGTACTGGGGCCTTGCCGGCGTGATGACCGACGAGATGGTCGACGTCGCGCTCAAAAAGGGCGTGCGCAAGCCCAAGACGACCGAGCAGTTGATGAAGCTCACCAAAATGGAGCGCGAGCCGCTCGAAAAGCTCCTGACGGAGATGGCATGGACGGGCATCATCGAGTACAACTGGGAGAACCTGAATGGCAAGAACCCCAAGCATGAAAAGCGCTGGGTGCTGCCGCTGTTCGTCCCCGGCAGCGCGGAATTTCTGAACATGCGCAAAAGCCAGATCGACGAGCATCCCGAGGTCGCGGCGTTCTTTGAGCGCATGACGATGCTCCCGCTCGAAAAGATCACGCCCATGGTGCCGCCGGGAGGCGCAGGCATCGGCATGCACGTCATCCCTGTGGAAAAGGCCATCGAGACGGAGAACGAGTCCGTTGACTTAGAGCACATCTCTTACTGGCTCAGCAAGTACGAGGGCAAGTACGCCAAGAGCATGTGCTCCTGCCGCTTGAGCCGCGCCAAGCTCGGCGAGGGCTGCGGCGACGACGCCGAAAGCTGGTGCATCGGTGTGGGCGACATGGCCGACTACATCGTCGAAACACAGCGCGGCGAATACATCACGAAGGACGAAGCGCTCGAAATTTTCAAAAAGGCCGAGGACAACGGCTTTGTCCACCAGATCACGAATATCGACGGTGAGCAGAAAATTTTCGGCATCTGCAACTGCAACGTCAATGTCTGCAACGCGCTGCGCACATCGCAGCTGTTCAACACGCCGAACCTGTCGCGCAGCGCGTATGTTGCGAGCGTCGAGAGCGAGAAGTGCGTCGCCTGCGGCCGCTGCGAGGATGCCTGCACGCGCGGTACGGTCGATCAGGCCGTCGCCATTGACGAGGTCAAGCGTTTCATCGCCCAGCAGGACCTGAACGCGGAAACGCGCTTTGTGCCCGAAAAGGTCATTCCGAAGGTCGACGGCGAATTTTCCGAGAAGATCGCCGTCATCGGCGGCGGCCCCGCGGGCCTGTCGTGCGCATACTACCTCGCTGAAAAGGGCTACCGCCCGACGGTGTTTGAAAGGGAAGCGCGTCCCGGCGGCATGCTGATGAACGGCATTCCGAGCTTCCGCCTTGAAAAAGACGTGGTGGAGGCAGAAATCGACATCCTGCGTGAACTCGGTGTCGAGTTCCGCTGCGGCGTGGAGGTCGGAAAAGACGTGACCATCGCGCAGCTGCGCGAGCAGGGCTATCAGGGCTTCTACGTGGCCGTCGGCCTCCAGTCCGGCGGCAAGCTGAACATCCCTGGCGGCGACGCGGACGGCGTCATGGCGGGTATCGACTTTATGCGGCAGGTCAACCTGCATGAAAAGAAGACGCTTTCCGGTAAGGTCGTCGTCATCGGCGGCGGCAACATCGGCGCGGACGTTGCGCGCACGGCGGTGCGCTGCGGCGCGGAGAGCGTTGACCTCTACTGCTTAGAGGCTTACGACGATATGCCGATGGGCGAGGAAGACCGCAGCGAGTGCGAGCGCGACGGCATCACCGTCCACGCCGGCTGGGGCCAGACCGAGATCGTGGTGGAGGACGGCAAGTGCGCGGGCATCAGGTTCCGCAAGTGCACGCGCGTCAAGAACGGCGAGGGCCGCTTCGCACCTGAGTTTGACGACAGTGTGAGCGAGCAGGCCGAGTGCACGACGGTTCTCTACTGCATCGGCCAGAAGGTCGACTGGCGCGAGCTGCTCACCGGCACCGCTGTTGAGTTCAACCCCAACGGTACGGTCAAGGCAGACCCCGTCACGTATCAGACGGCGGAAAAGGATATCTTCGTCGGCGGCGACGCTTATACGGGTCAGAAATTTGCCATCGACGCCATCGCCGCGGGCAAGGAGGGCGCGATCTCGCTGCATCGCTTTGTCCAGCACGCGACGCTGACGGTCGGCCGCAACCGCCGCCAGTTCATTGAGCTCGACAAGGAGAACGCTCTGATCCCCGTCAATTACGACACAACGCCGCGCCAGCGCATCGGCTATAACGAGGCGCTGCGCAGGACGTTTAGCGACGAGCGCGTCGCGTTCACCGAAGAGCAGATCAAAAAGGAGACCGCGCGCTGCCTTAGCTGCGGCGCGAGCATCGTCGACCCGAACAAGTGCATCGGCTGCGGCGTCTGCACGACGAAGTGCGCGTTCGACGCCATCCACCTGCACCGCGAGAGACCGGAGTGTAGCAAGATGTACGCCTGTGAGGACAAGATGAAGGCCATCCTGCCGTACATGATCAAGCGTGAGTTCAAGATCAAGCGTGCGGCGAGAAAGAGCAAGTAATGCACGAGCTGGGCATTGTCTTCCACGTCATCAAGAGCGTGGAAAAAATCGGAGAGGAAAACGGCCTGACGAACGTCGCGTCCGTGACGCTCGAGCTCGGCGAGGTGTCCGGTGCGATCCCGCACGAACTCGAAAGCTGCTGGAACTGGGCAGTCAAGAAGACCGAGCTTTTACCGGAGGCCGCGCTCAAGATCGAGACCATCCCCGCCGTTACGTACTGCGAGGGATGCGGGCGCGACTATCCCACGGTGCAGTTTGGCTGCACCTGCCCGCACTGCGGCAGCGAAAAAACGTGGCTCAAGCAGGGCAGTGAGATCAACTTAAAGGAGATCGAGGCAATATGACAGAACCCTATAAGATCATCGAGGTGAAAGAGAGCGTCTTCGCCGACAACGACCGCGAGGCCGCACGCCTTCGCACGCAGCTCAAGCAGGACAGAACGTTTCTGCTGAACCTGATGTCCTCGCCGGGCAGCGGCAAGACGATGACGCTGCTGCGCACGCTTGAAGCGCTCAAGGATGAGCTGCGCATCGGCGTGATGGAGGCAGACATCGACTCCGACGTGGACGCGAAGACTATCGCGGACGCGGGCGTCAAGTCCATCCAGCTCCACACGGGCGGCATGTGCCACCTCGATGCAAGCATGACGGAGCAGGGCCTCAAGGAGATCGGCACGAAGGACTTGGACCTCGTCGTGCTCGAAAACGTCGGCAACCTCGTCTGCCCCGCGGAGTTCGACACGGGCGCGGTCAAAAACGCGATGATCCTCTCCGTGCCGGAGGGACACGATAAGCCGCTCAAGTACCCGCTCATCTTCACTGTGTGCGACGCGCTCATCATCAACAAGATCGACGTGCTGCCGTATTTCGACTTCGACATGGAAAAGGTCGTCGAATACGCGCACATGCGCAACCCGAAGCTCAAGATATTCCCCCTCTCCGCCAAAACCGGCGAGGGCGTGGACGCTTGGTGTAATTGGCTGAGCGAGCAGGTGCGCGCTTGGAACGGGTGAGAAAAGAGAAAGAGATGTACCGCAAGGTACATCTCTTTTTTTGTTATGCGTCCAGCCGAAAGACCGACGGATAAATTTGTCCGTCCCTGAACTCGAGCACGCCGTAGGTCGGGCGGCGGGGATCGCCGATCGAACCGGGATTCATCATCATCGGCCGCGACGCCGCGTCCACGAGCGGCACGTGCGTGTGGCCGAAGAGCAGAATGTCGGCGTTCATTTCGAGCGCGCGGTACTGCGCGCGGAGAAGTCCGGTCTTCACCCCTAACGTGTGCCCGTGCGCGATGAGCACGCGGTGATCGTCCAGAATCAGCACGCGCTCAAGCGCTTCAAAGCGCCCGAAATCGCAGTTGCCGGGGACCTGCTCGAGCGGCAGGCTGGGGAAAAGTTCACGCAGCTCCTCGACATCGCGCCAGCCGTCGCCAAGGTGGATGATGCCGTGCGGCTTTACGAGCTCTACCGCGCGCACCATGTTGTCGACATTGCCGTGCGAGTCGGATAGTACCAAGTATTTCATAGCGCTTACAGGAACTTGTCGAGCTCGCGCTCGACCTCATCCATCTTCTTGATCTGCGGCTTGTCGATGCGGTAGCCGCCCTTGACGACCATGTCGAGCTCACGCAGCGCGCTCAAATTCTGAAGAGGGTTGCCGGAGCAGACGATCAGGTCGGCCTGCTTGTCCGCCTCAATGCTGCCGGTCAGATCACCGATGCCCGCGAGCCGGGCATTGAGTTTCGTCGCGCTGTAGAGCGCGAACGCAGGCGTCACGCCGCAGTATTTGACGAAATAGTGCAGCTCGCGCCACATGTCGTAATGTGTGATGTACGGGCAGCCGACGTCCGTGCCGAGACCGACTGGCACGCCCGCGGCGAGGTTTGCCTTTGCGAGCGCGACGATGCCGTCGAAGACGATCTTGCCGTTTTCCTGCTGCTCATACGTCGCGTGCGAAATGCTGCGGTCGAAGAGCGCGTAGGGCAGGGCGGGGGAAATGGTCGAAATTTGGAACGCCTTGCGCTGCTTGAAGAGCGTGATCATCTCATCGCTTGGCTGCGCGCCATGCTCGATGGAGTCGACGCCGTTTTGCAGCGCGACCATCACGCCCTCAGGGCTCTCAACGTGCGCCGCGACGATCATGCCGAGCGAATGTGCCTTGTCGCACGCGGCCTTGACAAGCCCGGGCTGCATGCGCAGCACGCCCGGCTCGCCCACGACTTCGGCGTCCAGCACGCCGCCGGTGATCATCAGCTTGATGAGGTCGGGCTTTTCGGCGGCGATCTTTTCGACGAGCGCCGCGGCCTCTTCGGCGGAGTGCGCCTCGTAGGCGAGCGAACCCGCCATGTGCCCGCCGGGGACGGAGACCGCCATGTTCGACGCCAGCACGCGCGGGGCAAGAATTTTGCCCGCCGCGGCGAGGTCGCGAATTTTCGTGTCGTAATCGGCGACGCCGCCGACTGTGCGGATGGTCGTGACGCCGGAGAGCAGCTCGGTTTTTGCGTAGCCCTCGCACATGTTGACGCCGATCCTGTTCGTCAGCGCGCAGGAGGTGATGAGCTTGACGAGCTTTTTGGGGTCGCTCGCCTTCTTTTTCGGCTTGCCCGAGGCGGGCAGGTGCACGTGCATGTTGATGAGACCCGGCAGCACATATTTTCCGCCGAGGTCGACTGCCTCATAGCCCGCGGGGATATGCTGTGCGTCGACGATCTCATTGATTTTCTCGCCGTCGATGCAGACGGCCTTGCCCGTCTGCGGCTCCATGTGTTCAGAGCCGTCGAGAAGCACGCAGTTTGTCAATGCGTACTTTTTGTCGTTGTGGTACATCGGAGTGTGCGCCTTTCCTGTTATCGAATCTGGCCGCTGCCGGTGATGACGTATTTATAGGTGCTCAGCTCGTCGAGCCCCATCGGGCCGCGCGCGTGGAGCTTCTGCGTCGAAATGCCCATCTCGCAGCCGAGGCCGAACTCCCCGCCGTCGGTGAAACGGGTGGAGACGTTGACGTACACCGCCGCGCTGTCGACCTCGTCGACAAAGCGGTCGGCCGCAGCTTGGTTCTCGGTCACGATGCAATCGCTGTGGTGCGTCGAGTGATGCTGGACATGTGCGATGGCCGCATCCAGATCATCTACGACCGCGACGGCGAGAATGTAATCGAGAAATTCCGTGTCGAAGTCGAGCTCCGTTGCCGCCGTGCCGGGAATGATTTCCGCCGCGGCTTCGTCGAGCCGCAGCTCGACGGGGACAAGGCCCGCTTCTCTACGCTTGTCGACAAGCGCGGCCTTGAGCTTGGGGAGAAATTCCTTTGCAATGTCGCGGTGGACAAGGCAGACCTCCTCCGCGTTGCAGACGGACGGGCGGCTCGTCTTGGCGTTTTCGATGATCTTTACCGCCATGTTGAGGTCAGCGTCCCTGTCGACGTACACATGGCAGATGCCCGTGCCGGTCTCGATGCAGGGAACGCTTGCATTTTCCACGCACGCGCGGATGAGCCCCTTGCCGCCGCGGGGGATCAGCAGGTCGACAAGGCCGTCCGCCGTCATCAATACCTGCGCGCTCGCATGCGTTGTATCCTCAACGATGTTGACAATGTCGGAATCGCCGCCGACGGACTCAACGCCCGCCTTGAGCGCCGTGACGATGGCGTGAGAGGAGCGATAGGCCTCCTTGCCGCTGCGCAGCATGCAGACGTTGCCGCTCTTGATGCACAGCGCCGCGGCGTCCGACGTGACGTTCGGGCGGCTCTCGTAGATGATGGCGACCAGACCGAGCGGCACCTGCCGCTTGGTGATGGTCATACCATTGGGGCGCTTGAACTGCGCGAGCGCGCGGCCCACGTGGTCGGGCAGCGCCGCGGCCTCGCGGATGCCCTCGGCCATCGCGTGGATGCGGCTCTCCGTCAGGGCGAGACGGTCGAGCATCACGTCGGAGATCGTGCCCTTCGCCGCCTCCATGTCCTTGGCATTTTCGCGCAGGATATCTTCGCTGTTGGCCTCAAGGCTCTCCGCCATCGCGAGCAGCAGCCGGTCCTTCTCCTCGGCGCTTGCGCTGCGGATGCTGCCCCAGGCAGCTTTTGTGCGTTCCAGAAGTTCGATCGTTGTCATGCTTCATCCCTCTTTGCCAAAAATCTTGTGCCCACGCGCTTGCCCGCGGCCACATCGTAGAGTACCTCGGGCGACTGGCCGTTGGCGATGACCATTTCGCAGCCTGCTGCCGTCGCCATCTGCGCGGCGCGGAGCTTGGTCGCCATGCCGCCGGTGCCGAGGTTCGAACCGCTGCCCCCGCCGAGCGAAATGATGTGCTCGTCGATCTTTTCCACCGTGTCGATGAGCTTCGCGTCGGGGTTCTTGCGCGGGTCTCCGTCGAAGAGCCCGTCGATGTCCGAAAGCAGAATGAGGAGGTCCGCCTGGATCGTCACGGCCACGATGGCAGAGAGCGTATCGTTGTCGCCGATGCCGAACTCCTCGGTGGAGATGGTGTCGTTCTCGTTGATGACCGGCAGCGCGCCGAGCTCTAAAAGCCGCGCAAGCGTGTTGTGGAAGTTCTGCTTGCGCACGCCGCCCTCTTCGATATCCGGTGCGGTGATGAGCAGCTGTGCCACGGTGTGGTTATACTCGGTGAAGAGCTTGTCGTAAATGTACATCAACTCGCACTGGCCGACTGCGGCGGAGGCCTGCTTCGTCGGCACGTCTTTCGGCCGTTCACTCAGGTTGAGCTTGCCAAAGCCCATGGCGATGGCGCCAGAGGAGACGAGGATGATCTCGTGTCCCATATTTTTAAGGTCGCTTAAAACCTTGCACAGCTTTTCCATACGCTGGATGTTCAGCCGCCCCGTGGGGTGTGCCAGCGTGGATGTGCCGACCTTGACGACAATTCTCATATCGTGATCCCTCCGATCAAAGCGGGCGCGCGATGCGCGCGGACGCTGGAATTTGCCCATTATTATACCGCGCCGATTTGCATTTTGCACTCTTTTTTTGCAAATTTTGCGCCGTACTGACACAGTAAAGTGAAAAAGCACAGGAGCGCGAAAGCGCGCCTGTGCTTTTTTGTGAGATTCTGCTTAAAACGGCTTTTTCGCGACCTCTAAGATCACGTCGAGCATGCCTTGGATCTGCGGGGTGATGACCTTGTTGCGGTGATAAAGCACCTGCCGCCACTGGCTCATCTGACAGTCGGCCACAGGGATGATGGCAAGGTTGCCCTTGTGAATGCTCATCTTCGCCGTGTAGCGCGGCAGCACGGAGAGATACTCTGGATTCTCGCGGATGAGCTTGAGCGCGAGCGTGTCGCTCTCGAGCTCCAAAAACGGCTCGACACTTAGATCCTGACGGGCAAGCTCGCGGTCGAACTGGTCGCGGTAGGGGTTGCCGTGGTTCATCAGGATGAACGGGTGCGACACAAGGTCGGCAAGGTGCACATCATCGCGGGCAGAGAGCGGGTTTTCCGTGTTCGTCACGATGACGACGTCCTCCTGCGCTTCAAAGACTTTGACAAACTGCGTGTCGAAGATCTGCTCATCGAGCGTGTAGATGATGTCGAGCTCATTCTTGACGAGCATTTCGGTGATGGAGGCGATATTGCCCGCGTGCAGGCTGATCTGCACGTGCGGAAAACGCTCGTGGTAGAGCGGCACGATGTTAGAGAACGAGGCGGTGAGCAGCGAATTGAGCGTGCCGACGCGCACGGTGCCGCTCAGCTCGGAATCCGACGAGGCAAAGGCGCTGGCACGCGCGATGGCGCTCACCACGTCGCGCGCGTAGGAGACAAAGTCCTTGCCGTACTGCGTGATGGAGACCGTTTTGCCGATGCGGTCAAAGAGCTGCACGCCCAGCTCGCGCTCGAGCTGCTGGATCTGCACCGTGACGGCGGACTGGGAATAATCCAGAGCTTCCGCCGCACGGGAGAAGCTCTTGAGCTCCGTGACTTTTAAGAATGTGACCAGGTTGCGGACTTCCATGGCTGTCCTCCGATTCAAATTTGTAATACATTTTCAAAAATATATTAGTGGAAATATCTTAATTTGTCAATAGACGCATTATAAAAAATAATGAGTCGGGCGAAAAAGTCGGCCGTGGACACACGGCCGGCTTTTTATGAAGGGGATCAGTCCTTGTACTCGTGGTGCAGCAGCTCGTGCGCGCGCTCATTGAGACCCGCGGCATACATCGCGTCGAGGACGGGGTTGCGCTCGCTGCGCTTGAACATCGCGCTGCGGTCGATCTCGTACAGGCCGTGGGCGCGCTTGAGCTTGGTGCTCATCAGCGCGTAGGGCTGGCCCGCGCCGCCGACGCAGCCGGTGCGGCAGGACATGACCTCGACCAGGTCGACCTCGACCTCGCCGTTTTCGATTTGATCGAGCAGCTTTGCCGCGTTGGCAAGGCCGTGGGCCAGGGCGACGCGCACGTCGCGCCCGTTAACGGGGATGGTCACAAAGCGGATGGCCTCCGTGCCGCGAAGACCGCTGTGCTCGAGCATGCGCAGGACGTTTTTGCTCTTGTCGGGCAGGCAGCAGCGTAGTACCGCCTCCGCCACGCCGCCGGAGGTGCCGAAGATCTCGGCCGCGCCGCTGCCCATGCCGAACGGCAGGTCGGGCGACTCCTTTTCGAGCATCTGGAAGCGGATGCCGGATTCCTTGATCATCTTGATGACCTCCTGCGTGGTCAGCACGAGGTCGACGTTCGGTACGCCGTCGCGGCGGAATTCCTCACGTCCGGCCTCCATTTTCTTGGCTGTGCAGGGCATGATGGCGATATGGAAGGTCGTGCGGCCGTCGGCGGCGTCCTTTTCGCGGTACTTGTCCTTTAAGACCGTTGCGAACATTTGCATAGGCGAGAGTGCGGAGGACAGGTTCTTGATGAACTGCGGGCGCTCCTGCTCCACATAGCGCACCCAGGACGGGCAGCAGGATGTCATCAGCGGGAGATTTTCGCCCGTTTCCAGGCGGCGGAGGAATTCCTTCGATTCCTCGCGCACCGTGAGGTCCGCGCCGAAGATCGTATCGTAAATTTCGTCCGCACCCATGATCTTGAGTGCCGTGACGAGCTTGTCGAGCACATTTTCGCCCGCAGGCAGACCATAGGCCTCACCGATGGCGACGCGCACGGCGGGCGCGATCTGGATGACGACACGCTTTTGCGGGTCGTGCAGGGCACGCCACGCCGCGCCGATGTCGTTTTTGACGGTGATGGCGCCGGTCGTGCACACGGCGGCGCACTGGCCGCAGCTGACGCAGTGCGTGGTCGAGATGGGCTGGTCGTCGCCTGCCTCAATGTGCAGCCCTGGGCCGCGGCCTGCAAAGTGCAGGATGCTCATGCCCTGGACCTCTTTGCACACGCGCACGCAGTCGCCGCAGAGGATGCATTTGTTGAGGTCAAATGTGACCGCAGGGCTTGAAAAGTCCATCGGTACATGCTCGCGCGTATCCTTGAAGTGAACGTGATGGATGCCGAAGCGCACGGCCATCTCCTGCAGACGGCAGGAGCGGTTTTTTTCGCAGGCGGTGCAGTCGCGGCAGTGCGAGGCAAGCATCAGCTCCAGTATCATGCGGCGGTATTTGAGAAGGCGCGATGTGTTGGTGCGGATGCGCATGCCGTTTTTCGGCTTGGTCGTGCAGGCGGCGTCGATCTTGCCGGTGTCCAGATCCTCGACCATACACATGCGGCACGCGCCGTAAACGGAAAGGTCGGAGTGGAAGCAGAAGTTCGGCATTTCCACGCCCGCCTTGCGGCAGACATCCATGATCGTGGGCTCGTCATCGAACTCCACGCGGATGTTGTCGACATACATGATACCCTTAGCCATCGATCTCCACCTCCTGGATCGCATCAAAGGGGCAGGCCTCGATGCAGGTATAGCATTTGACGCATTTTTCCGGATCGATCACGAACGGCGACTTGATGACGCCCGTGATGGCCTCGGCGTGGCAGGAACGCGAGCACTTGCTGCATCCGCGGCAGATGCTCGGGTCGATCTCGAGGCGGATGCGGTTATAGGGAAGTCCACCCGGCTCGATCGGCTCGCGGTCAAGCTCGCAGAGCGCGCAGTCCCCGCGCAGGTGATCCTTGAATTCCTCGGGGAAGTATTTGATGGCCGTTTCCAGCGTGTGGTAGGAATTGCGGCCCAGATTGCAGAACGCCGTGACTGAGATCATCTCGCCAAGGTCGGTGAGCATATGAAAGTCCGACTCGCTGAGGCGGTAGTCCCGCATGGCCCAGAGCAGCTCGTTCATGCGCTTTGTGCCCTCGCGGCAGGGAACGCACTTGCCGCAGAACTCTGTCTGCGTGTACTGCATAAAGCGACACGCGACATCGACCATGCAGCGGTCCTCGTCGAGCACCGTGATGACGCTGTCGCCGCGGCGCACGCCGTAGGGTTTGAGCTTTTGAAAGTGCAGGGGCAGATCGAGATGCTCCTCGACGAGAAGGCCGCCGCTCGGGCCGCCGATCTGCACCGCCTTAAACTTTTTCCCATTCGGAATGCCGCCGCCGATCCCGTAGATCGCCTCTCGGATGGTGGTCGCCTCGTCGGGAATGTCTACATAGCCGGGGTTGGCGATGTCACCCTTGAGTAAAAAAATTCTTGCCATTTCTCTCTCCGTGTTTCGTTTTTAAATTTCAAAAATCTAATAGAATATATAGCACGAAAAACTCTAACACTGCGCCTTAAAATTGTAAAGGGATGCACTGATAAATTATTTGAATAGGAGAGCGGGCTATAAGCAAAAGACGGAGGAGACCGCCTATAATAAGGCGGTCTCCTCCGTTTCTTCTTCGTCCAAAAGCTGCATGATCGACACTTCGAACGCCGTGCGTTCCTCACTGCCGCTTTCGAGCAGCTTGGTGTAGGTCCGGCTCTGCACGCGGCCCTCAAGCGCCAATCGCTCGCCGACGTCCATGCCCGCGATCTGCACGGCGGTCTGTCCCCAGGCGATGCAGGGTAAGTAGTCCGCGCGCCCGTAGTGGCGGTTGACTGCCAGAATGACATCGCATATGCTGCGGCCGAGCGGCGTGCGCCGCAGCACGGGCTTTTTGCACAGCGCGCCCGAAAGCAGGATGCGGTTAAAGTACGAGCCGTCGCCCGGCTCGATGCTCTGGGCGAACACGGTGATGACGAGCCGGTTGCCCTGCCCGCTCTTGTTGTTAAACGAGCGCAGCTGCCCGACGATGCGAAGGCTCTGTCCCTCATCCACAGGGCAGACGCGCAGCAGTGCCTCGCTCGCCACGATGACGGGCATGTCGTTCTGGCCTGACAGGCGCTCGACCCGCAGGGAAAATTTGTCGAACCGGCGGGTATGGTTCTCGTGCGAAAAGACGGGCTCGCCTGCGGCGACGCCCCACAGCTCCACATAGTTCTGGTTGCGCTCCATATCGTACACCTCAGCACAGTTTTGTTGGTGTATCCTATGAAAAAGAACGTGGAGATATGCCGTGCCGAGCACGAGGACAAGAAGAAAGAGCCGTCTTTCGACGGCTCTTTCTTTTTGTCATTCGCGTGAGCGATAAATTACATCTTGGAGATGATCTCGACCAACTCTTCGCCGATGCGGCCCTGAGCCTCGACGGTCGCGGAGCCGATGTGCGGCGTGCAGGAGACCATCGGGTGGGAGTAGAGCGCAACGTTGGTCGCGGGCTCGTCGGCATAGACGTCCAGACCGGCGGCGCGGACCTTGCCGCTGTTGAGCGCGTCAAGAAGCGCAGCCTCGTCGACGTTGGTGCCGCGGGAGGTGTTGATGATGACGACGCCGTCCTTCATCTTGGCGATGCGCTCAGCGTTGATGAGAGCGCCGCCGTCGACAGCGGGAGCGTGGACGGAGATGAAGTCGGACTTGGCGAGCAGCTCGTCCATCTCAACATAGGGGATGCCGAGCTCTTCCTCGATGCCGGGGATGTGGAAGATATCGAACGCGATGACGTTCATGCCGATGGCCTTGGCCATCTTGCCGAGCTTCTGGCCGATGCGGCCGAAGCCGACGATACCGAGCGTCTTGCCGGTCAGCTCGATGCCCTTGCCGTAGGCCTTCTTCTCCCACTTGCCCTCGCGCATGGAGTGGCCGGCGATGGAGATGTAACGGGCGCAGGAGAACATGTGAGCCATAGCGAGCTCAGCAACGGACTCGGAGGGGGACTTCGGGGTGTTCTTCACCTCGATGCCGTTGTCCTTGGCGTACTGCACGTCGATGTTGTCGAGGCCGACACCGGCGCGGATGACGCACTTGAAGCGGCTGCCCTTGGCCTCGTCGATCTGCTTGGCGCGCAGCTTGGTCTTGGAGCGAATGATGGCGACGTCGAAGTCGCGCAGGGCCTTGCCCAGCTCGTCGGGCTCGTAGAACTGCTCAACGAGCTCGTGACCCATCGCGCGAACCTTCTCGATCGCGCCCTTATCCATACCGTCGGTAACAAGAATACGCATTTTAACTTTCTCCTTGTAAATATTTTAATCGTTGACCCAGCCGCTCCTTAAGCGGCGGCACCGGTGAACGCTTCACCAGTGAGGGAGTATCTAAAAGGGGGATGTGATCCCCCTTTTAAAAAGCAATTACTTGGTATGCTCGGCCTCAAACTTCTTCAGGAATTCGACGAGAGCCTGAGCGCCCTCGATGGGCATGGCGTTGTAAACGCTGGCGCGCAGACCGCCGACGCTCTTGTGGCCCTTGAGGTTATCGTAACCGGCAGCCTTGGTAGCGGCGACGACTTCGGCGTCGAGCTCGGCGGAATCGGTGACGAAGGGGATATTCATGAGGGAACGGAACTCGGGCTCAACCGTGCCATGGAACATCTTGGAGGAATCCAGGAAGTCATAGATGACCTTGGCCTTCTCGATGTTGCGCTGATGCATGACCTCGAGACCGCCGATGCTCTTGAGGTACTTGAACACCTTGCCGCAGCAGTAAATCGCCCAGCAGTTCGGGGTGTTGTACATGGAGTCGTTCTTGGCGTGGGTGTCATAGCGCATGTAGATGGGCATCTTGGGATCAAGATCCTCGCGGATGAGGTCCTCGCGGATGATGGCGATGACCATACCGGCAGGGCCGACGTTCTTCTGCACGCCCGCATAGATCATGCCGTAATCGCTGACATTGCAGGGCTGGGAGAGGAACATGGAGCTCTGGTCGGAGACAAGGACGTGACCCTTGGTGTTGGGGAGCTGCTGCCAGGTCACACCGTGGATGGTCTCGTTCTCGCAGATGTAGACATAGTCGGCATCGTCGGGAATGTCGAGATCGGAGCAGTCGGGAATGTAGCTGTAGTTCTTGTCCTTGGAGGAAGCGGCGACGATGACCTCGCCGTACTTCTTGGCCTCGGCAATGGCCTTCTTGGACCATGCGCCGGTCTCGACGTAGACGGCCTTGCCGTTCTTCATCAGATTCCAAGGCACAGCCGCGAACTGCAGCGTAGCGCCGCCCTGAATGAACAGGACCTTGTAGTTGTCGGGAATGCCCATCAGGTCGCGCAGGTCAGCCTCGGCCTCGTCGATGATCTGCTGGAAAACCTTGGAGCGGTGGCTCATTTCCATGACGCACATGCCGCTGCCGCGGTAGTTCATCATCTCGTCACGGATTTCCTCCAGCACGGGCTCCGGCATCATAGCGGGACCGGCAGAGAAGTTGTAGGTGCGATTGTACTTCATTGTTGGTGTCCTCCTGATTGTCTTTTTTGAGCAATAGCAACAGAAATTGCATGATATGACAGCTACAGTATAGTCTATTGTGCGGGGATAATCAATAGAAAAAAGCAAACTTATCATTTATTTAAAAACAACTGTGCCGCGCTTTGAAAAACAAAAAGGAAATGAAGAAATTATTGACAAACGATAATTCTTCTGCTACGCTGACGATAGAAATTATCGCAAAACAATAATTCTGGAGGTGCGATATGAAACGTGACCGGATCAAGACCTTACTTTTGGCGGAGGCGCTCATCTGCGCGCTGCTTGCGCTCGCCCTGTGGCTTTTCGAGGGCGACGCCTTTTCTGTCGCCGGATTCCCCGGCAGCGCAGTGGGGCAGGGTTTGAGTGCGCTGGCCGCCTCGGGACGCTTTGGCTTCGCGCTGGCGTTCACGCTGTATGCCGCGGTGATCCTGCTGCCGCTCTATGCGCTCGTGCACATCGCGGCGCGGCGGGAGCTGAAGCCCGAGGACGCGCTGCTCGTGCTCATCGCGTTTGCCGCGGCCTGCGCGCTCTTTCCGCACGGCTGGACCACCTATTGGAGCACATCGGCGGAGGCACTGTTCCCGCGCCTTGCCTGGCAGTGGCTCATTTTCGCGCTGCTCGCGGGCTGGGTCGTGCTGCGGCTGCTGCGCCGGGTTTCCGGCGGCGATACGCAGGAGCTCTTGAAGCTCTTCCGCGCGCTGCTTATCCTCGCGGCGGCATACTTCGTCTTTGAGGTCTGCTTTGCCGAATTCGCGGGCCTGTTTTCCGCCGTCGACGCACTCAAGGCGGGCAACACCGCCTTTACGGTCGATACGGTCCTGCCTGCGGCAACGGACATAACGGGATCGAAGAGCCTTGTGTTCAGCTATGTTGTCCTCGCCCTGCGCTTTGCCGCAGAAAGCCTTCCTACGCTGCTCGCCGCGGCGACGGCGTACTTCGCCATCGGCCTTCTCGACACGATGGAAGACGGCGCATTTACGCAGGAGAGCGCCGCCTACGCGCCAAAGCTCGCCGAATGGTGTGTCAAGGTGCTCAAGATCAGCGTGCTGTTTGCGCTCGCGGTCAACGTTTTACAGGCGTTCTGTGCGCCGATGCTCCTGAGCACCAGCATTTCGATCCGTCTGCCGATCTTCGAGCTGTGCTTCGTGCTCGCCGCGCTTCTCGGTGCGCGGCTCATCGCCTCGAACGTCGCCCTTGCGGCGGACAACGACCTCTTTATCTGAGGGTGCTGCCATGGCGATCACGATACATCTCGACGAGGTGCTGAAAGCGCGCGGCATGACAAGCAAGGAGCTTTGCGCCATTGTCGGCATCACGGAGGCGAATCTTTCCATTCTGCGCAGCGGCAAGGCCAAGGGCGTGCGCTTTGCAACGCTCAACCGCATCTGCTGCGCGCTCGAGTGCAATGTGGGCGACATTCTGCAATGCGACGGAGAATTGGAGGCAGAGCATGAAGAGTAAAACGAAAACGATACTGATTTTTGCTGCGATCCTCGCGGCGGTCTTTCTCATTGCCTTTCTCGACGGCGGCGCGGTGCAGTCCGCCGCGGACGAGGAGGAAGAGGGCACGCTCATCGGCGCTTTCGTCTCGGAAGAGGACATCGACATCGGCGGTGATCTTGCGGTCTCGGCCGCGGGCAAATTCGTCTGGAAGGCCGGGCGGCTCTATATGGAGACAGACGACTGGTCCGCGCTCGGTGAGCGCGGCGGCATCTACTGCACGATGGAGCCGAACGCGCGCTACGGTGAGGAGGATGCCAAGTCGCCGAATATCACGATCTTCGGCGAACTCGGTGCGCCGCTGGGGAAGGCCGGTATCGACGATGACAACGGCGTCCGTACGACGGACATCGACCTCTCGGGCGAGGTCTACGCCTGCGGCGACAGACAAGTGATTTTCAAACTTTATCCCATCTATCAGACGTCGGATGGACGCATTTATTTGACGCGCGGCAACAGCATGGGCATGTCCGGCGCGGACGGCGCCAGCATAACCCACACGCTCACGAGCGATAAGACCGAGACGATCGGCGGCAAGTCCGAGCGCGTGAAGGTCAGAGTCGCCATCACCGCCGTCTCCCGCCCGACACCGACGAAGTTCACCGTCGCGCACATGGACGAAAACGACGATCTCTTGAAGCTCGAAGAGTTCGCGCCAGACGCGCTGCCCGAGTCCATCACCGCCGCGGACGGCGCGGCGTATCTCATCGGCACGAGCTATGGCACGGACTGGAACGGCGAGACGGCGGAATACGACATTTGCAGCCGCAGCAATGATAGTGCGCCGTATGCTTACTCAAATCTGGATACTTTCCGCTATCAGGACGGGAAGCTCTGCTCAATCAGCATCAAGGTCAACTGGGGGGAGGGAGTAGCATGAAACGGCTAATCGCTTTTGCACTGGCACTCGCGGTGGTGTTCGGCGTGAGTTTTGCGCTCTACAAGCCCGAGCGGATCGAAGCCGCGGCGCAGGAGACCATGGACGACGAATGGGTCGGATACTTCTTCGCCCTCGAACCCTTCGACGGCAGGCGCTGCGCGACGGAGAACGGCGATGATTACGACTTCGGCGTGCCCGGCGTGCCGGTGTTTGTGACCATCACAGCGTTTGAACCCGACGATCCGGATTACGAAGAGGGCTCTGAATTCAACAATTCCGTCGGTGCGGCGGTGTCCGACGAGGTGGTGGGCAGCGGAATGCGCGTCAACGTCGACGACAACGGCAGCAGCTACGAGACGGGCGGAGAGATCGCGCTCGACGCGCTGGGACAGGTAGAGTTGTACGAATGTTATGTCTACCGCACGCCCGCGGGGGACTACTACGCTGAGTGCACGCAGGCCAACGGCACGAACGTATGTTACAGGACACCCAGCGCAAACCTGAACCAGACGCGGACGATCTCGACCGAGCGGTCGAGCGACTGGCGCGCGAACGGCAAAACGCAGAGCCGCTCGATCAAGGTGAGCGTTTCGTTTGCGGCGCACACGGCGGCAGAATCGGTCGAATTTGTCTGGATGGACAGCGATAAAAACGTTCTGTCGCGCGCGGCATACGCCGCCGACGCTCTTCCCGAGACGCTGGCCGCACCCGAGCATGCGGCGCTTCTCGTCACGGCGATGCAGAGTGTGGACGGTACAAGCGCCCGCACGCTCTGCACGCAGGACGATCTGTTCGCCAGAGCCTATGTGCCCTCGACGCTTTCCGGCCTCCTGCGTGTCGTCGATGTGTCGCTCGACTGGGGAGAGGACGAGACTTAACCAATTCTTAATAAAGGATTCGCTAAGAAAATGATTGCAATACGCGGGCAAAGCGGGTAAGATGGGGTTAACTCAAAGAAAAGAGGAACTTGCCATGCGTCCCGACGGAACCCGAGTGAAAGAGGCGTCCACCATCGTTTCGGCACTGCCCTATGTCATGCCGCGGCGCTACGATGCGCAGAATTTCATCACCGAATACGCTGATATGGAGGTCCTGCGCCGCTACATTCAGGAAAAGCGCCGCGAAGGCGTCCGCATCCCGTATATGACGCTCATTCTGGCGGCATACTTCAAGGCGTATCAGGAAAATCCGAAGATCAACCGCTTTATCATGAACAGCAAGATCTATCAGCGCAATCACTTCTGTGTCAGCTTCGTCATCCTGAAAACGCGCGCCGACGGCCGCGCGGATGAGACGTCGATCAAGGTGTTCTTCGAGGACGGGGATGACATTTTCTCCATCAACCGCAAGATCGAGGAGGCGGTCGCGCAGAATCAGGTGGCCGCGCACAACAACAATACGGATAAATTCGCGAATTTTCTGTTCGCCATCCCCATCCTGCCGGGGCTTTTGTTCGGCCTTGTCAAGCTGATGGACCGCTGCGGCCTGCTGCCGCGTAAGATCATTGATCTGAGCCCGTTCCACACGAGTCTTTTTATCACGAACCTTGCCTCCATCAACACGAATTCGATCTTCCACCACTGCTACGAGTTCGGCACGACGGGTGTGTTCGTCAGCATGGGCAAGCCTATTGCCAATTACAGGAGCGGGGAGTATAATAAAAAAATGATCCCGCTCTCCGTCGTGATGGATGAGCGCATCTGCACGGGACACGAGTACGCGCTGTTCTGGGCAAGCGTGCGCCGCTATTTCAAGCACCCCGAGCTGCTGGAGGGGAAGCCGACGGAGGAAAACGCAGATCTCGCGGAGGACTGCGTTTGATCAGCAGCCACAAGCCGCAAAGCGCGGGATCTGCGCTTTGCGGCGTTTTCTACTTTTATATGTAGAAGAAAGGACAGGGAAGCTTCCTTGCTCGGACCAAAGTCTCAGGTAAAGAAATGCAGCGCCCACGCAGAAATTTTGCAGCAAAACGAGGAACGCACCGTCTACCGTCTCAGGGAGACGGACGGCGAGGTGTGCATCACGGCCTATCCCGTTTTCCCCGGCATTGAGCTTGCCTATCACGATGTGCACGCGCCGTCGTACCGTCTGGCAGAGCCGGGCGCGGCGGGACTCATCGAGATCCAGCACTGCCGCGAGGGACGCGCGGAATACTGCTGCGGCGGCGAGCATTACTTTTTGGCCCCCGGAGACCTCTCTGTCGTGCGCCGCGCCGCTATCGAGGGGGAGGTGGAATTCCCCACGGGGCACTACCACGGCATCACCGTCACGCTCGACCCAGCCCTCGCACCTGACTGTTTGTCCTGCATTTTGCAGGATGTCGACGTCCGCCCCAGCGTGCTGGCGGAGAAGTTCTTCGCCGACTCGGAGTGCTTTGTCTCGCGTTCGTCGGCGCGCGTGGAGCACATCTTCTCTGAACTCTACGCCGTGCCCGCCGGCATCAGACGCGGCTACTTTAAGGTTAAGGTGCTTGAACTTCTGCTCTTTTTGAGTGCGCTCGACGTGGCGCATGAAAAGCACGGCTATACCGCCGCGCAGGTGCGCCTTGCGCGCACGGCGCGCGACGCGCTGCTTGCAAGCACGGAGGACGACGTCACGATCTCGGCGCTTGCACAGGAACTCGGTGCGTCGTCCTCGCAGCTCGCCGCGAGCTTTCGCGGTGTGTACGGCATGACACCCGCAGCGTTTTTGCGCGCGCAGAAGATGCACAGTGCCGCGCAGCTCCTGCGCACGAGCGACCGCACGGTGCTCGATATCGCGGGGCAGTTCGGCTATGACAACGCCAGCAAGTTTGCCAAGGCCTTCCGCAGTGTGATCGGTGTGTCGCCGAGCGCGTACCGCGCGGGCACGGACAGCGACAGCTGCGCGCCGACGGCGGAAAAGGCAGAATAAAATATTTTGGAGCCTCATCCGATCAATTTGGAGCGGATGGGGCTCTTCTTTTCGGGTATCCTAAGACACGTCAAGAGCGAGGACGCCGCTCCTAAAAGTTAGAGGAATCTAACTTCTGGGGGAGCCACCACCGAAACCAAAGGGGAGGGAAACGGGCATGTCTGAAGAGATCCTGGTGCGGCAGGGTGCGCCGACGTTGGCAGGTATCAAAACGGGCAGCCTCTTCCCTTGTCCTTGCGAAGATAAGGAAGCGCTCTTTGCGGACATCCGCCGCCTGAACCGTCTGCTTGTGCCAAAGGGCCTGTGTCTGCTGCCGATCCGTTTTCTGAAAGGACAGGTCCTTTTGTACCTGTACCGCCCCTCTGAGCTGCGGAGAGATTTGGAGAACGAACAGGCGGCCGAGATCCTGCACCACGCGGGCTACAATAGCGGCCACTGCGGACGCTGCATCGCAAACCTCATCCGCCGATTCCGCGAGGGCGGCGAATTCCCACATGAGGTCGGGCTTTTCCTCTCGTATCCGCCGGAGGACGTCAAGGGCTTCATCGACCACCGCGCCTGCAACTTCAAATGCGCGGGGCTGTGGAAGGTCTACGGCGACGAGAAGAAGGCGCGCGAGCTGTTCGCCCGCTTCAAAAAATGCACGGAGATCTACTGCGCACTCTGGGAGGCCGGCTCGGGCATCGAGCAGCTTGCCGTGGCAGTGTGATAGATACTGATTTATGAAAGGAATATACTAATATGAAAAAGACTGCTGTTGTTTATTGGAGCGGCACGGGCAACACCGAGGCCATGGCCAAGGCCGTCGCTGAGGGCATGGAGAGCGCGGGCGCGCAGGTCACGATGTTGACCCCTGACCAGGTCAAGGCCAGCGAGCTGAGCGCTTACGACGCGATCGCCTTCGGCTGCCCCGCCATGGGCAGCGAAGTGCTCGAGGAGATGGAGTTCCAGCCCATGTTTGACGAGGTCAAGCGCAGCCTTGGCGGCAAGAGCGCCGCGCTGTTCGGCTCCTACGGCTGGGGCGATGGCGAGTGGATGCGCGGCTGGGAAAAGGACTGCGATGATTCCGGCATCCGCCTTGTGTGCGAGAGCGTGACCTGCTGCGAAGCGCCTGATGACGCCGCGCTGGACGCCTGCCGCGCGCTGGGCAAGGAGCTGGCGAAGTGAGGATTCCTCTGTGGACGAAAAGCGCGCGATGAGGAAGCTCAGGCGGAAAGCACCTGTGCTCGTTGCGCTTGCGGTCATCCTGCTGAGTCTTGCCATCGGCGGATGCCTGCCTTTTTGAAAACACGATGCGATGGAAGGCCGCGTACGGGGAGTGCGCGGCCTTCCGATTTTTATTTGCGCTGCCGAAACGGCAGATTTTTACTGATAAGTATTAGCATAACTTATAGATATGTAGATTATTATCAAAAAACTGATAAATAGGGCGAAGCCTTTCTCTCTTTTGCCGCATGGACGAAAAGAACCCTCTGTGATACCATATTGCTTGTCAAGTTGAGCTCTTTGTAACTGACGGAAACGTGGGTCACCACAGGGGAGCAGAGAGCGTTTCTTGCTGAAATTCAGCAGCCGACCGTCTGGGCACTTCAACTGCACATCGAGGCAGTGGAGCGCCCATTTTTGCTTTTAAGGAGGCAGAACTATGCGAAAGGTAGCCGTTATTATGGGCAGCACGAGCGACCTGCCCGTCGCCGAGAAGGCGATCCAGACGCTCAAGGAATATGGGATCGAGACCGAGGTCCGCGTGTTATCCGCCCACCGGTGCCCGAACGAGGCAAGAGAATTTGCAGCGTCGGCACGGGAGAGCGGATTTTCTTGTATCATCGCGCTCGCGGGCATGGCCGCGCACTTGGCCGGCGCGATGGCCGCGAACACAACGCTTCCCGTCATCGGCGTGCCGTGCAGCGGCGCGAAGCTCGACGGCATGGACGCGCTGCTCTCGACCGTCCAGATGCCGAGCGGCATCCCCGTTGCCACCGTCGCTATCGACGGGGCGAAAAACGCCGCCATCCTTGCCGTCCAGATCATGGCTGTGAGCGACGAGGGCCTTGCCCACAAGCTCCAGGCCGCACGTGACGAGGGCACCGCCGCTGTCTTGAAGGCGGACGAAGAGCTTCGCGAGCGCTACAAAAACTGAGAAACCATCCATCCATATCAATCAACAAAAATATAAAATAAAAGGAGAACAGTCATCATGGAAAAGAAAGAACAGCTCTACGAAGGCAAGGCCAAGAAGGTTTACGCCACCGAAGATCCCAACCTCGTCATCGTTTCCTACAAGGACGACGCCACCGCCTTTGACGGCGCAAAGAAGGGTACCATCGTCGGCAAGGGCGTCATCAACAACCAGATGACCAACCGTCTGATGGCCAAGATGGAAAAGGCCGGCATCCCGACCCACTTTGTTGAAGAGCTCAGCGAGCGCGACACGCTCGTCAAGAAGGTCTCCATCGTCCCGTTGGAGGTCATCATCCGCAACATCTCCGCCGGTCATTTTGCCTCCCGCTACGGCGTGGAGGAGGGTATCGTCTTCTCCGAGCCCACGATCGAGTTCTCCTACAAGAACGACGATCTGCATGACCCCCTGATGAACGCCTATCACGCCGTTGCCCTCAAGCTCGCGACCTGGGAGGAGATCGAGCTCATCAAGAAGTATGCCTTCGCCGTCAACGACACGCTCAAGGCATTTTGGAGCGAGTGCGGCGTCACGCTCGTCGACTTTAAGCTCGAGTTCGGCAAGACCGTCGACGGCCAGATCGTTCTCGCCGACGAGATCAGCCCCGACACCTGCCGCCTGTGGGACAGCAAGACGAACGAAAAGCTCGACAAGGACCGCTTCCGCCGCGACCTCGGCGGCGTGGAAGACGCCTACGCCGAAGTCATGAAGCGCCTGATGGCTCACGACGCACAGTAAGATCAAATATGACAGAGAATCACAACATCATCCCGGCGCGCCACATTCACGAAGAATGCGGCGTGTTCGGCATCTTTACGCCTCAGGAGGCGGACGTCGCGTCCTATGCCTACTACGCGCTCTACTCCCTCCAGCACCGCGGACAGGAGAGCGCAGGTATCGTCGTCAACGACGACGGCCTGTTCCGCTCGCTGCGCGACACTGGCCTTGTGAGCGAGGTCTTCCCGCCCGAGCAGCTCAAGTCGCTCGGCAAGGGTACCATCGCCGTCGGCCATGTGCGCTACGGCACGACCGGCAGCGACAACAAGCGCAACGTCCAGCCCATTTTAGTGAACCACTTCAAGGGCCGTATGGCGCTCGCGCACAACGGCAACCTGACGAACTCCCGCGAGCTGCGGCAGGAGCTTGAAAGCCGCGGCTCCATCTTCCAGACCACGACCGACAGCGAGGTCATCGCCTATATCATCGTGCAGGAGAGACTCAACCGCGGCTCCATCGAAGAGGCTGTTTCCGCTGCGATGGACCGCATCGAGGGCGCGTATTCCCTCGTCCTCTCCTCGCCGACGAAGCTCATTGCCGCGCGCGACCCCCACGGCTTCCGTCCCCTCTGCATGGGGCATCTGAAGGACGGCTCTGTTGTCTTCGCGTCTGAATCCTGCGCGCTCGACGCCATCGGCGCCGAGTTTGAGCGCGACATCCGCCCCGGCGAGATCGTTGTCGTCGACACGGCCGGCGTTCGCTCCGACACGAGCCACTGCGGCAAAGCGCCGAAGAAGCTTTGCGTCTTCGAGTTCATCTACTTCGCCCGCCCTGACTCCGTCATCGACGGCAGCAGCGTCCACGTCGCACGCCAGCGCGCAGGCGCGTTCCTCGCGCTCGAGCATCCTGTGCAGGCGGATGTCGTCATCGGCGTGCCGGATTCCGGCCTTGATGCAGCCCTCGGTTACGCGCGCCAGAGCGGCATCCCCTACGGCATCGGCTTTATCAAAAATAAGTACATCGGCCGCACGTTCATCTCGCCCACGCAGACGATGCGCGAAAACGAGGTCAACATCAAGCTCAACCCCATCCGCTCCGTGGTCGAGGGCAAGCGCGTCGTGCTGATCGACGACTCCATCGTCCGCGGTACGACCTGCCGCCGCACGATCGACCTATTGTGGAAGGCGGGCGCGAAGGAGATCCACATGCGCGTCAGCGCGCCGCCGTTTGTCTCCGAGTGCTACTACGGCACGGACATCGACGACAAGAACAACCTCATCGCCACGCACCACACGGTCGATGAGATCGCGAAGATCATCGGCGTCAACTCGCTCGGCTACTTAAGCCTTGAGGACGTCGTCAAGCTCGCCGACAACACCGAAAACGGCTTCTGCACGGCCTGCTTCGGCGGCGGCTATCCCACCTCTATCCCGAAAGACGGCGGCAAGGACCGCTTTGAGTGCAAAATCAGTGAAGGGGAGAAAAAGAAAAATGCGTAGTTTTTCCGAGAGCTACCGTGACGCCGGCGTGAATATCGAGGCCGGCTACGAGGGCGTCAAGCTGATGAAAAAGCACGTCCAGCGCACCATGATCCCAGGCGTTGTGTCCGATATCGGCGGCTTTGGCGGCCTGTTTGCGCCCGATCTCACCGGTATGAGCGAGCCCGTGCTCGTTTCGGGCACGGACGGCGTGGGCACGAAGCAGCGCATCGCGCAGCTGATGAACAAGCACGACTCCGTCGGCATCGACTGCGTCGCCATGTGCGTCAACGACATCATCTGCTGCGGCGCAAAGCCCATCTTCTTCCTCGACTACATCGCCATCGGCAAGAACGAGCCGGAGAAGGTCGCGACGCTCGTCTCCGGCGTGGCCGAAGGCTGCGTGCAGTCCGGCTGCGCGCTCATCGGCGGCGAGACCGCCGAACACCCCGGCACCATGTCTGCCGACGACTACGACCTTGCGGGCTTCGCCGTCGGCATTGTCGACCGCGCGAAGATCATCGACCACGACCGCATGCGTCCGGGCGACGTTGTGATCGCGCTTACCTCGAGCGGCATCCACTCCAACGGCTATTCCCTCGTGCGCAAGGTCTTCAACGTTGAGCACGCGGACCTCGGCGCATATGTCGACGAGCTCGGCTGCACGCTGGGCGAAGAACTGTTGCGCCCGACGAAGATCTACGTGAAGCCCGTTCTCGCCGCGATGGACGTGGCCGACGTCCACGGCGTCAGCCACATCACAGGCGGCGGCTTCTATGAAAATATCCCCCGCTGCATCCCCGACGGCCTGTGCGCGAAGATCGACAAGTCCTCTCTCCGCACGCCGCCGATCTTCTCAATGCTCCAGCGCATGGGCAGCATCCCCGAGCACGACATGTTCAACACCTACAACATGGGCGTCGGCATGACGATGATCGTCGCCAAAGATGACACCGACAAGGCGCTTGCCGCCCTCAAGGAAAACGGCCAGGACGCCTACGTGATCGGCGAGGTCGTGAGCGGGGAAGAGAAGGTCGCACTATGCTGAAAAGCGCGCGCATCGCGGTGTTCGTCTCGGGCGGCGGCACGAATTTACAAGCCTTGCTCGACGCGCAGAGAGACGGCAAAATTCCACACGGCGAGATCGCGCTCGTCATTTCCTCTCAGGCATGCGCCTACGCGCTCGAACGCGCGGAAAAGGCGAACGTCCCCGCACACACCGTGCCGTCGAGCCTCATCCAGCATGACTTTGAGGCGGCGATCGAGCTTCTGCTCGAGCAGTACAAGATCGACGTTATCGTCCTCGCGGGCTTTTTGAGCATCCTGAGCGAGAACTTCACGAAAAAGTGGCCGCGCCGCATTCTGAATATCCATCCGTCGCTGATCCCGTCGTTCTGCGGCAGGGGCATGTACGGCTTAAAGGTGCACGAGGCTGCGCTCGTGCGCGGCGTGAAGGTCACGGGCGCGACGGTGCACTTTGTCAACGAAATCCCCGACGGCGGCGAGATCATCCTGCAAAAGGCCGTCGAGATCGAAGCGGGTGACACGCCCGAGGCCTTACAGCGCCGCGTGATGGAGCAGGCCGAATGGAAGCTCCTGCCGCGCGCGACGGAGCTTGTCTGCCGCGCCATCACAGAAGAGGAGAACTGAAATGGTCGACTTTTTGCACTTTCTGAAAAATACGTCTTATCCCGGCCGCGGCATTTTAGTCGGCAAGGACCGCGTCTATTATTTCATCATGGGCCGCAGCGAGAACAGCCGCAACCGCGTCTTTGTCAAGACCGACGACGGCATCCGCACCGAGGCCTTTGACCCCGCCAAGCTCGCCGACCCGAGCCTCATCATCTATCACCCCGTCCGCACGATGGGCAGCGACCTCGTTGTGACGAACGGCGACCAGACCGACACGATCTGCGAGCACGGCGACTTCCGCCGCGGCCTGATGACGCGCGAGTACGAGCCCGACGAGCCGAACTGGACGCCGCGTATTTCCGCCATCGTGCATGAGGACGGCTCGTTCGAGATGTCCATCCTCAAGCATAACAACGGCCGGTGCCTGCGCGAGTTCTTCTGTTACGAGGGCTGTGACGCGGACAAGGCCTACTTCATCAGCACCTATCAGGGCGACGGCACGCCGCTGCCGACATTTGCGGGCGAGCCGATGGAGGTGAGCGTCCCCAGCCCCGAAGAGGTCTGGGACGCGCTCAACGAGGACAACAAGGTGTCCCTTTACGCAAACGTGAACGGCGAAGTCAAGTTGTTCAACAAGAATTTAGGCGATTGAGGAGAACGATATGAACGAGCTCGAACTCAAATATGGCTGCAACCCCAACCAGAAGCCTGCGCGCGTCTTTATGAAAGACGGCGGCGACCTGCCGTTCACCGTGCTGAACGGCAAGCCGGGCTACATCAATCTGCTCGATGCCTTCAACTCCTTCCAGCTCGTGCGCGAGCTGAAGGAGGCCACGGGCCTGCCCGCCGCGGCGAGCTTCA
>ENA-UOJQ01000529-UOJQ01000529.1-human-gut-metagenome-genome-assembly--contig:-P63-NODE-529-length-41944-cov-15.217193_pt1 | contig 41944 bp, 35 predicted proteins | sample MGYA00242352_ERZ723899 | MGnify/ENA metagenome assembly ERZ723899
ATTAAGATACCACTTCCATAGGAACTATGTACCGCATGGGAGTTGGACATTCATCTCACTTTTAACTCTCGACATATTCTTTCTCCTGTTATGAATTAGATGCTGTTATCGACCAAACAGTATATTCCCTTACCATGCTTGCCATGTAAAAGTCTTTGTACCTTCTCTAAAGATTCTGCCGGAGATGAAAAGCGGCTACCAGCAGTCTGTGTATCTGACTTCCTTCTTTCTATATTCTTTACGCTAAATTTGCCAAACCTCTGCTCATAATACATTGTACTCATTTAACAGACCTCCATTATTTAATAAATATATTGCATTTATACTTTATCATACATCATTTTTATCTTTGTGCAGCGATATCTTTCACAACCAAGTTTTTTATAGCATTTCCACATTAACACGAATATTTTCGCTTAATTCCTGAATATTAACTGACTGCGCGGAAATTTCCTCGGTTGTTGCTGCAATATTCGTAATTCTGTTATTCATCGCTTCAATGCTGTGGAGCAAATCCTCGATTGCTGAAATACTAGCCTCGATTTTCGGTACAGTTTCCTCTGCCTGTGTTTTATTCTGCTCTATGAGTTTTTTTGTATTGTCAGAAAGTTCTCTTATACTCTCTGCTACAACAGAAAATCCTCTTCCTGCTTCGCCGGCTCTGGCTGCTTCAATTGAAGCATTTAATGACAGCAGATTTGTCTGCCCGGCAATATCGCTGATTTCCTTGGTGCTTCCATTATAGGCATCAATGAACTCCGAAAACACAGCTAAACTGTTTTTTATATGATCACATGCATTTGTTACATTTGATACTACCTCAGTAATATCTGTTGCATCCTGTGCTGTCACTTCATTCGCAGAAGCAAGATCCTTAACTCCGGTATTGAGAAGAACAAATTGCTCTACTACTTCTTTAAGTTTCTGGTTATGAACTTCCTGCTCGCTGATATTTTTCTGATGCATCTGTTCAACTTCCTGTTTTTCCAGATCGGCCAATTTCTTATTGTAGTAAATACAGTTTTCTTTTTTATTAACACCATTATGTATTGCCTTAACCATTTCCTTGCAGGAAGTATATCCACAGCAGCTGCAATCAATGTTCTCTTCTGCTTGTGTTTCTTTTAACATTGATTTGAAAATATTACCCTCATCAATACTGTCCGGTATTTTAACATTGATATTTTTATCCGTATAAGACCGTTTGAAATCATTCAGATTCAGCTCGCTGAACTGCTGATCAAATGCATTCCATCTTTCTTCGCAGGATAACGTGCTGTTCCACGGTGAACAAACCTTCTTCCGTCCGAACAAAGACTTCTTTACCGGAATATCTGTTACAAGTTTTTTCATTTCATTGCTGGCAAGTTCAACTGTAACATCATCAACAGTATCGTCTGTACCAGTACCACGCAAACATCCTTTCTGACAGTTAAGGATATCTACCAGGAATGGTTTATTCGTTGCTCTTAATGCATACGAATTTAAAAACTTGTAGGCTTCCTTTTCGCCTTCAACCTGAAGTACAGGAACATTCCCCAAAAAGAAATTGACATTTTCCTTCAGTCCACCCGGATGCGGATATCTGCTTCCAAGACCATATGAATCCTTTTCTTCACACTCCCTTGCAGTAGCGTATGCCGTGCCAATTGCTTCCATTAATTTTTTGAAGGTAACATTGTATTTAACAACACCATTTGTATTTGCATCTGCAATTTCATCTTTTTTTGCGATACATGGGCTTAAAAAGACCAAATCTTCTTTTATACCTTGATATTTTTTAAGATATACTGCTTCACATATCATCGGACTCTGAATCGGCATCAGCTGTTTGATTAACATTGGCTGATAATGTTCAATATAATTGACAATTGCCGGACATGGCTGTGAAATTAAGCCAGTCTGACCGGTCTCTTTAATATATTTGATATATGCCCAAGTGGTAATATCTGCACCAAAAGACACCGGATAGATGTCAACGACACCAAGTTCCTTTAAATAACCAAATATTTTTTGTAATCATTTGGATAATTTGCTATAAAAGCTGGTGCTACGATAACTGAATATTTCTTACCAGCTTTTAAATCATCAAGAAAAAATGCTGTATCATCATCGTAGTCTCTTGCACCATGCCTGCATACATCAAAACAATCACCACATTTGATGCATGCATCCTTATTAACCTGTATACTATCTTCATGTGCAACATTTGCTAACAGTACAGGACAGCTGCTGATGCATTTGTTGCAGCCGATACAATTTTCATTCGTATAAATCATACTTTCTCTCTCTCCTTTTGTTCTTGAAACAAAAAAAGAGGATTTCTCCTCTTTTCTTGTATTCACTTTTTTAATTGAATGGCAACTCTTCATCAATTCCATCCGGAATATTCATAAACCCATCACCATCCGCTCCTGAAAATGCACCCGCATCATTGGAAGGCGCTGATCCACCATCTTTTGACTTGCTCTCGGCGAACTCGACGTTTTCAGCGATAACATCTGTTGTATAAACGCGCTGTCCATCTTTGTTCGTATAGCTGCCTGTCTGGATACGGCCCTCCAAAACAAACTTTGTTCCTTTGTGACCGAATTTTTCCAAAAATTCTGCTGTTTTACCGAAAGCTACACAGCCAATAAAATCTGCGGACTGCTCTTCATTATCACGATGGAAACGACGGTCAACTGCAAGCGTAAATCTGGCAATAGCAGTTGAGCTCTCCCCCTGTGAATAACGAATTTCTGCATCTCTGGTCAAACGACCCATAAGAATTACTTTGTTCATGTTTATATCCTCCTTTTGTCTTTAAAAATCACTTATAATATGAAACAAAAAAATTTCAAACTGTTTTATTTTTCTATTTTATATATGGACAAAATTTTAAAAAAGTAAAAAGCAAATTCAAAATTTTATTGTGATTTTTGCAAACTCATATTAATTTCCGACAAACAACAAGGAGATTTTAAAATGCAAAAAATATTTAAAAGTTTTGGATCTGTAGCTTATTTCTTTTTTATCCAGTGTTTCTGTATACTGGCATATGCCATGTTCAAGCTATACACGGATACCACATGGGCCGACCAACTGTATTCCGTATTAATGGACAAGGGCATTATGTCCACCGAGTATCTTACAATGATTGCACAAATATGCATTCCTGTGTTAATAGTAGCTGATGGACTTATGATCATACCTCTTATGATATATAGCAGAAAAAGCGGGAAAACAATAGTTAAAAAACTATCTACAAAATCAGTTATGTTTTTGGTCTCAATGGGGTTAGTTCTGAACTTTATAGTGTCAGCAATTGTAGACCATCTTCCAAAAGAATGGATGGGATCATATAGCAGCCTTACAAATATGCTGTTAAGCGGCAACTTTATTGGTATATTCCTGTCATCTGCTATTATCGCTCCGATTGCAGAAGAACTTATCTTCCGCTTTGTAATATGTAGGTGTGTATATAAAGATGATGTTAAAAAAGGAATCATTATATCAAGCATCATGTTTGGAATTGCACACATGAATCCGGTTCAAAGCAGCTATGCTTTTATTCTTGGACTTATACTTGCAGTGGTTTATGTAAAAAGCAATTACAATCTGCTTACAACAATCATTCTTCATATAGCCATCAACGGAAGCTCCGTTATGTATGAGTATCTGAATCATATAGCGATACTGGTTTCAGGAACAATCATTGTTTTACTAACAGCTTTTGTATACAGAAAAGAAATTTTGAAACATATGAGCCATCGAAAAATATATTAAATAATCAGCCAACCAAACTCGGCTATTGAATATACGAGCATTTTTGTAAGTTTTATCGTAAAAATTTAACCCAGATTTCAAGGAGGACATGTCAAATGTACCGTTTAAGTAATGAAGATGATAAAATATTAATTCAACAACTTATGTGGATGTGTTTTGGGGATAAAAAAATTTAGAGCCATATGAACACTTACAAAACAGATACTACCTCTATTTCAAAGACAATAATCTAGTAGCAATGACTGGACTTACTTCTAACAGTGAATATGGACATTTGGAAATTGATTGGACATGTACGCATCCTAAGTACCGGCATAACGGATATATGCAAGAACTATTTAATGTAATGTTAGATAATGTACGGGAACCAGTTTATTGTAGTTGTTGGCGTTTACAATATAACGATAAAGCAAATTTGCATACGATCATGTCTTTATTTAATTTCAAAGAAGTTATACATTCAAGAATTCATTGGAAAGTTCCTCATAATTGTTTTCGTTGTTATAAGGGTGGGTGTTCATATTGTACTGGCTCTGACTGTGAATGTTATGAGGATTTGTATTTGCGAAAATAAAATCAAAGATCCTTGAACACAACAAAACACCCCTTATAAAAGGGGTGTTACACTCTAACTCGTTTTCTTGACTTTTTTCTCAAAGTATTCAGCCGTAGCTGTGTTTCCAGGTACAGCACAGATAACATACTTGAATCCTGCATTTTTGAATACATCATTGATCATATCTGCAACTTCTTTGTAATCCTGTCCAAATACACCACATCCCCACGCTCCGAGAATCAATGTATCGACATGATTTTCAAGTGAAATATCCCGGATAAATTCAATTCTTGACAATAGAGCTGCAGAATTGTCTTCATCAGAAACATCCTGATATCTCTGTGCAGTAGCTTTGTTAGGAGCTGCGCAGGTAATAACATCTGCTTTTACACTGTTTTTCTCTCTGGTAAAGACGATATCAGGGCTGTATAGCGCCCGGTTTTTGTACAAAGCTCGGTTTAATGCCTTTTTGTTTGGCTCGTAATATGATCCTTCAAACTGCACCAAAACATTATATAATGTACTTTCATGGCATAAGCACTCTTCCTGTGCTCCACTTCCTGCAAGAAAAAAACCACCTGGCATTTTGTATGATGCGAAATTGAGGACAGCCGTCTTTCCTACTTTATCTGGATTACAGTGCATCAGAGCTGACACCGAATCTTCATTTGTAAAAACGAACTGTGTTTTACCTGCATTTTCATTGCCTTGCGGAAAAACGTGTTTTTCATCATAAATAATGGTATTCTTTTTTGATTCATCAATTTCTTTCCCATATTTTTCTTTCATAAGTGCTACATGCTCTTTCGCTTTTTTAATTCTGTCATGTTTACCTTTCCAGTAATGACTGTTATCTGGCATAATCATATCCTCCTTTTAAATATACAATAATTACAAGATTATTATGAAAAGATTTTAAAAATAAGTGCCCTGAAAACATCTCTGGCAGATTTTATATGGATACATAACCGATAAAGGTCTTCCGCAATATTTGCATGTCTTACTGTTATCCGTCTTGCTTTGTTTCAATTCTTCCATAATTTTCAGTGAAACTTCTTCTTTTTCCTGAACAATCGCGTTTTTAAATTCCGTATATTTTTCTCCAAACAAACGGGCAAAGGAAAAATACAAATCAAGTTTTTTATAATACTGCTCACAGTCATTCAGTTTCATTACGGAGATATCTTCAAAAACAAAACCATCTTCAATGGATTCATTCTTTGCCGCAAGTGACACGATGCTCATCCATTCTCTCTGCATTTCAAGATTTCTTTCATCATATGGAATACATAAAAAACTCCACATTGCCTCTTTTGAAAAATCCGGATACTCTTCTTCAAGCCATTCACACATTTTTATTCTATATTCATTCGACACTTTTCTGTAGATATCAACATCTGCAATAGATGCCCATTCTTTTAAAGTTTCCGAAAGAGTTATCGGAAGTGAAAACAAAGAGTCCGGCATCTGAATTCCGGCATACTGGATGTTTTCGTAATTTTTAAACAACTGTTCTTTGATATATGGACGATCAATAGCTGTATTTACGTAACCTTCATTGAAAATACCTTGACGACCGGCACGCCCAGCAATTTGTTTGATCTCCGGTATGGTAAGAGGCCGATTGGAATGACCATCATATTTTGACGAACGGAGAAATACAATTCTGTGGATTGGCATATTGATTCCCATTCCAATTGCATCAGTGGCAACTACAACATTTGTCTCATGTTCCTTGAAGCGTCGCATTTCCTCTTTTCTAGCATTATATGGGAGTGAACCGTAAATAACAGATGGACACCAGCCCTCTTTTTCAAGTTCAGCCGCAGCTGCAAGGACATCTTTTCTTGAAAAAAGAACAACGGCATCATCTTCACGGACATCAGCTGGAAAATCAAAAGGAGTATCCTCAAAAATTAGTTCTGTATTTCTTTTATGTTTTACAATCTCATAGGTATCTCCACAGGAATTGATCATTTTTATAATGATGTTCAGTGCATTTTCGGACATACATACGTGTATCAGTGGACAATAGCATCCAAGGATAGCGTTTGTCCATGCATAGCCTCGGTTTTCATCTTCTATCATCTGAGCCTCATCAATAACCACGAGGTCATAATACTGTGTAGTATCCAGCATTTCTACAGTACAGCTTACGTGAGTAGAACCTGGTCTTGTATCATCTTCTTCGCCTGTTCGCATAGAACAGTTTACACCTTCTGCAAGCAATTTCTCCTGACCCTCCAATGCAAGCAGACGCAATGGTGCAAAATACCCGCCTGTTTTTGCCGCAGCAAGTTTCTTCATTGCATCATATGTTTTCCCAGTATTGGTGTCCCCTACATGCAGTACAAAATGTCTTTTAATCTCCCGTGCCTCTGGAAATAACAGTGTTACATCTGATGGAATCTTGTCCATAACCTGGTTTCTCTTTTTTACAAAAGCAAGATCCTGATAGTATATATTCCCATATATATATTCGATATAGTCTTTCATGTTTGTTGATATATTGCTTTTAAGAAACCGGGTCATAATAGAACCAACACATGTATCTTTAATGTTGCCAGGACATGAAAGCCACCTTGTAAGTGCATTCCCTATATATCTGCGTACACGGGAAATTAAAATATTCTTGAGGCAAATATATTCATCCCTGTTTTTTAAATAAAAACATTTAACCGTGGCCATTGGCATTGCAACCTGTGCCCAGTATAACCATGCACTTGTAATCTCACAAAATTTGGCACCATCACGATAATATAATTTTTCATTCTGCATCAAATCTCTGGTTGTTTCTTCCATATATATAATGGTCTTTTTATAATACTGTTTCCTCCAGCTTTGAATGATTGCTTCCGCATCCTTTAAATTATTATTTCTATTATTTTTCTTATGATATTTACTCATTGAACTCTAAGTCAGTCAATAGGACTGATTGCTCCTTTCTTTAGTGACACACCGTGCTTTTGCATTTTATCTATCTTCTTAATGGACAAAAATAAAAAAAAGTAAAACACAAATTAAAAAGTTTTTCTTTTCATATTAGAGATAGTCATATATGGAAAAGGAGGAATTTATAATGGCAGTAAAGAAAAGTTATACAGTGGAGGAATTAACACCTCCAAATATTTCATATGCAGATATGCATCATGTCGCACTTGATGTCAAAAAGGGAATCAACGAGCAGATCCGGCTTGTTGCGAACCCGGACGGTAAAACCTTTAATATCATCAAAGGAAGAGAAGGTGTGAAGGTCGGTCTCCAGAAAGCACATTCCATGGGGCCATTCCCTATTGAAGATTTTGCATCAGAATATGAAAAACTGATCAAAAGAGGCTTTCGTCTGACATTTGACAAAGCTCCACAGGAACTTGTTGTACAGGGACAATCAAAATACCGTCCTATGCCAGAACAGGATACAGAAGATATTATTTCTGAACTTGTTCAGGTATCCCGACAGGCGTTTGAAGATTACTATGCTGTTGATATGACCCGTATTACAGACATTCCACAGGAATCAATTGATACGGCGAGAAAGGTTCTCAATATCATGGAAAAATCACTGGATACAATGACAGTAAAAGAGTTCAATGACAGTCTGTGTGTTGTTTATGAAGTTCTTCCACGACGTATCGACAACCTCTGGAAACTTGTTGCCCGTAAAAAAGAAGATTTTCCTTCTATAATTCTGCGAGAAACAGAAGCCATCAACATGATGGAAGAAAAAATTCTGGAAGCCCGTGCCGGTGCTATTACATCAAGCAATCGACAGACAATCTGTGATGCCCATGGTATAGAAGCAAGGCTGGTTAACAAGGAAGAAAAAGAGGAAATCATGGAACTTCTTCATGGTAATGCCGGTGGAGGCGATACCTATGATAACAGGAGCCGATATAAACGAGCATGGAGAATAACCAACCATCGAACCAGAAAAAATCTGGAAGACTTCTGTGAAAGAAGAAATATTACCGGATACGGGAACGGTCTTACACCACTCTTTCACGGATCCGGCACAGAAAACTGGTGGTCGATTATGATCAATGGACTGGTATTAAGACCGGACGCAGCTTACTGTGGCTCCGCTTTCGGACATGGTACATATTTTGCACCATCGTCACAGAAATCGCTTGGCTATACATCTGGGTCAAATATGTGGCGTGATAATTCTGGAAATACACACTCTATCTTTCTTGGCATCTTTGATGTTGCGACTGGGAATATTTACGATATTTACAGAGAAGGTAAAGGCACTCCGGACAATGAATTACAGCTTCATGCAATCAATCCGGATTATGACTGTCTGTGGGCATATGGTGGAATAACTTGGCTTTATCATGATGAGGTCGTTGTGTACAATGAACATCAGAGTTCTATCAAGTACTTGATTGAATGTGAATAACACGCAAAAAGGAACCTTTAAGGTTCCTTTTTTTACGCCATGACAACAATCATAAAAAAGAAAATTGCCAGTGCTGCAGCATATTCACCATCTTTTATGTATGAAATCATTGCAACAATAAAAACAAACAATAAAACAATTTTCATGTTTTTCTCCTTTCTTTTCTGTTTTAAAAAAATAAAACAGAAAAATTTATTTAAACATCATATTGCTATCTTGCGTTTATAAAAGATAACTGGCATCACATATTTCATTAATTTAATTTGTTCCATCTTTTGCTATTTGTGACAGAAACATTTTATGGTTTGAAAGAATTTCTTTTCATATTAGAAGTAGTCATATAAGGAAAAGGAGGAATTTATAATGGCAAAAATTAAGAAAAAAGACCTTACAAAAGAGGCATTTTGTGAACACCGTTCACAATATCAGTTCGGAGATTTGGATACCCGTTCTGCTGCTTCAAAACCATTGAATGTTTACTCAATGGTTACAGAAACTATCAAAGGTATCTGTGATGATGAATATTCATTAAATGAATCATCAGATATTATTGACACAGCAGGACAGATGTCAACTCTCCCAGCCGAAGACGAAGCAGTAAAAAACACTGCCAAAGAAATGGTCAGAAAGTTTTTTATTCTGACATCAGGCAGAAAAGTAACAAAAGTGCTTCACAAAGCAGCTACAGTTACACTTCCATATAGCGGTGATGAAATTGATATCCGTCCGGATCTTGTATACGATAATGGCGAAACAATTGAGGTCGCATTTATCAAAACCGGATCTTCTTACGTGATGGGTGATGAATTTCTTCCAACTATGTATAATGGAATCCTTTATGGAAGAACCCTTGTACCTGACGGGGAAACAAGAGAAATTATCTGTTCTTACGTAGAAGTAAAGGCAAATAAGATTCAGTCTATTGTAGATCCTCTCTGGCCTTTGCCAGACGGTATCACATCTGAAATGGATGATAAAGCAAAAGCTGAATACGAAGAACGTCTCCAGGGCGTTACGTGTGAAGGAAGCGACTGCAAATACTGTAGTGGTCGTTTTGAATGTCAGTACAAGGCCCCTGCTCTTGCACTTGATATCACACATGAAAGAAAAGTTGCAAAAGTCAGACTTTCTTCTGCACAGGAAGAAGTTGTTCATCACATGAACGGCAATGCACTTGTAATTGCCGGACCGGGAGCTGGAAAAACCGAGTGTATGTGTCAAAATGTACTTTATACACTTGGTAAAATGGTAGAAGAAGGTGCTGATCCGATTGAGGCACTTCACAGTTTCCTTTTAATTACATTTACGGAAGCCGGAGCAAATGAGATGAAAGGGCGCTTAGCGTTCCGTCTTTTAACTCAGGGAATTGAAGTAAATGGGAAAAGCAGGAAAATTGCAGCTTCAACCGAAGATGTCAGAGCAATGACTTTCAACAGCTATGCTTTTGATATTGACAAGATGTACTACTCAGAACTTGGCTATTCAAAGGAGCTGGCAGTAATTGAAAACACCGAGCGTGGTGCTATTATCGAAGAATTGTTGACAGATAATCCTATCGAAGGATTACGGTATGAAAACGCAGTTTTAAGAGGCGGTGCAATCGCATTTGTCAGTAAATGTTTCGAGTTCCTTAAATCAGGTAAGGTAAACATGGATGAAATTGGAGTAGAAGGCATGTTAAAAGATGAATTCTACAACGAAAAAACCATGACCGGCCTTGGAAAAACAGAACCTGATTGGGCTGGAATCGTAGATCTTTTCAACAATTACGATGAACGCCTTAAAGAAGAAGGACTGATGGAATTTGCGGATCAGGAACCTGCAGCACTCAAAATGATTGATGCACATCCAGAGATCTTAATAAATCTCGGATACAGCCACATCATTGCTGATGAGTTCCAGGACTCTTCACCACTTCAGATGGAATTTATGAAACGATTTGCAAAATCTGACATCGTAAAAAATGGAGGATCCCTGATGGCGGTCGGTGATGACTTCCAGTCCATTTATGGTTTCCGTGATGCAGATCCGGACAACATGCTTAAGTTTTATGAACGTCTTAAAGATGCTGGAAAAACATTCTTCCTGACAGACAATTACCGTTCTGTACAGAATGTTGTAAATTTTGGCAACCGAGTGATTGCTAAAAACGTGAATAAGGTTGACAAGATTATTACAACAACACGAGAAGAAGGAGACCCTGTAATTTTGAAACCGTTCTACAGAAACGAGACCGAACTGAAATATATTGCATGGAAAATCAAACTTCTGATTGAAAAGGAAGATGTATCTCCAGAATCTATAGCTTTTCTCTCTTACCGCCGTCTTACGGTACAGAAGATGGCGTCCATCCTTGCAGAAATTGGGGTACCGGTAGTGGTAAAGATTCCAACCTCAGTCGCACAGGATCCAAACGTTGCAGCTGTGGAAGCTTTATCAAAGGCTATCGAAGAACCAGGCTCTACGGAGTTATACCTGCAGTATCTTGTTGCAAAGTACAACGGCCACCTGTATGAAGACGGACGGACCAAGGAAGATATTGAATTTGAAATCGAGCAGATGAGAAAGGTATTCAATACAATTTCACTTCTTGATTTTGAACAGCAACGGGCTGAATTCCATCAGCTTGTAGATGCCTTAGACACCAGAGATGAAATCTTCGATTACTTTAAGCAGAAATGTTATAACAAGGAAGATTTTGTTGAAGAGATTGACTTTATCGATAAATTCATCCGTTTTGGACAGGAAGAAGAAAGAAAGATGAGTCAGGAATATGCGGGTGTTACACTTACAACTGCACACTCCTCCAAAGGTCTTGAGTGGGATTATGTATTTGCTTCAATCTCGGATTATGACAACAAGATTATTAATAAGAAGAAAGAGGATGATCCTGAAATCGAGGAAATCAGACGTCTTGAATTTGTAGCTTTCACCCGTGCAAAAGATCACCTGATGGTGACTGGTACTTATGAAGCATGGAATGAACCTAAGAAAGACAAGGAAACCGGAAAAACAATCGGCAGAGATGTCGGTTATAACCGTTTCTTAAAGGAACTCATGGAAAATGAAGAGATGGAATACATCCCGATTGATCCAAATGAAGCTCTTAGGGAAAAACATAAAGCCGCGGTCCGTAAGGCCAATGCCAAAAAAGCCGCTGAAAAACGTAAAGCAAACGCTGAAAAGAAGGAAAAGTTAAAACTTGCCCGTCTTGAAGCAAAAGAAAATGCCGGCAGAATTCTTACGATTCCAGAACGTCTTGACCTGAAAAAGTTAAGGGATAAATACAAACAAAAAGTATCTTAAAAAGAAAGCATCTGCAAAGATTATCTATGCAGATGCTTTTTATTTGGCATAATATTATTTTTTATCGGATTCTGGTGTCGTCCCAAATATAATTGGTGGCCCTTCTACATCAGAAGCTTCAATATTTACATTAATTTCGATAACAGAGTCAATTTCACTGTCAACAGCATCATCTCCATCTGAAAGAAAGCGGATCCTGTGTTCTGAAATATCTCCTTCTTCCTGATAGCTTGCCACGGATCTTACATTTCTTTTCTTTCCAGAAATAAAAGTATAAATCGCATTATTTGCTCTATGTTCTCCTGCCTTTACACGATCAACAGGAATTCCTAATTCATTAGCTACATCAGAATCTGACATAGGCTCATGGCATACACTGTCAGTACGGATATCGACACCATTCTTTAGACAATATATGGATTTTTCCATATCAGGAAGAGAATGCAGCGCTTTATAAAAAATCTCTTTATTTTCATTTTTTATAGCAGCAAACTCCGGTTCCCAAATTTCCTTTCCTGCACATTGACACATTTCTTCTGAGTTATCCATGCTTTGCATGTTTTCCAAAATCTGAATTGCATTAAGCGTTGATGCTATCTTCTCGTAATTCATTGATGGAATTTCAGCTGCAAGTGCAACAACATCATTCTCATCTCCACCATTATCACGTACTCTCTTCTGCCCATTTTTTACCTTTCGAATATCAGCATTAAGAGCAGGTTTTGAACCCTTTCCCATAGAATTCTTTTTCCACTCTGCAACCGCATGCTGAAAAGAACTTGAAAAGTGTGTAATCGGAGCACCTTTGTCTGGATTGTAATTTGGCAGGTCATTGACCATTTCGATGTAGCATGTATGAATCATCGCTGTCATATTATCTTTATTTTCGAGAGGATTGTTTGTAGACAAATAAGTTGGCGCATCTCTATGTATAATCTTGTATGCATAATTCTGCAGACATGACCATAATACATTTCTTGCATAAATCGTATTATCCTTGTCAAAATTCTCATATCTTCCCTGTGCGATTCCTACAAGGATTTTTTTTGACTTTGCAATATTATCACTCTGAGACTTGTTGTTCTGTTCCCACAACTGTCCACAAAGTACAATTACTTTTCTTTGTTCTGTACAATCCTTACTGCTGATCATACGGAATATTTGTTCCATACTGTTTTCTATCTGTTCAGAAGAAAACATATTTTTCTTTTTATCTTTTCCCATATTTTTCTCCTATAAAAGTTAGGTATCTGTTTTTTAATAATAACTTAGGTACATACCTCATTATAATAAGGAAAGAACTCATTCCAAAGTTCCGATTTTTATTGACAATTCCCCGAAGCCAAAGCTTCGAAATTTTGCCAGCTAAATTATAAAAAAGACTTGATCAACTTAATTACTACAAGCAATGATTAATAATAGCAACCAAGATTAAAAGTATAATTCCAATAACAAATAGAAAGTCACCTGCTTTTTCTGATCTAGTTTTTTTTCGTTTTCTCCATCTTTCAAAAAACGATTCTTTTTCACAAACTTCTTCTCCTAAAAAGACACTGTCTGCTTTTTGTTCTTCATTTTCGATAATCTTATTATTTTCATTATCTTCAAAATTGGCATCGCACATTGGACTCACCTCCTCTTGCTATTTAAATTTTGAATTCACTTTTTTTAACGAAGCCCGGTAAGAAATCCCCTTCCTCTTAGCGCAAGCGTAGGTGGGGGATGAATTGCCTTTCGTGACCTGTCACGAAACCAGCCATCCACCATTCGGATGGATTCTTCTGACTTCTGACAGGCTCCACTGCTTGTAATTCTTTCCTTCCGGGACAATGTAATTATCATCCGCATCTTTGATGTAGGCACTGGTTCTGGTAAATCCGGATATGTACCCGGTCTTACCGTTTACTTCCACTGTGTCCCAGAGGTGGAAACCTTTCACGCTGACCGTGTTCTTGCTGTTCCGCTTTGCGGTGCGGTTTGGTATCTTGCGTCCTTTTCTTGGATTGGCTTCATGCAGGGAACGTTTGCCTTTCCTCACCTGCCGGTAAGTGGTTACATCTGTGTTTTTCACATTTATATAATCCGTATCCCGTAGTGCGATTGCCACTGCATCATTGCCATGTGACTTCAGAAGATGTAGCCGCGCCCGATCCGCAGCCGTTATGTTGCCATACGTGAACTTTGCATCCGGAAATGCTGCATGCATCCTCCGTCTTAAGATGTTCATGGTTGTTGCATCCCGGTACCCCCTGGCGAACTTCTTCTTTCTGGTCATCCATTCATAGAGGATGCCGCACGGTTTATGGTTCGCTTCCGAATGGCATTCCGTACATACGCATGCCATGTAGTCCGGGTTGTCTGTTGCACCTTTGCTCTTAAATAATACATGGTGTACATGAAGCTTCACAGTGGAACCATCCTTGTGTTTGGAACCTCCCTTTGCTCCACAGACACGGCATTTGTATCCATCCCGGTCAAGGACATAGGCCCTGACGTTTTCATAACCGTACTGTGGTCCTCTCTGGTACAGTTCCCCGTTAACAGACGGGTCCTTCATGTGGGCAATGTCAAACCGCCCGGCCTCGATGATGAGGTTCTCTGTAATGCTCTCCGGCAGTGCTTCCATGTACCGTTCTGTAATCCTTACGTGGTGGTCCACCTTGGACTGAAGGCTTGGCGGAAGCCAGCCTTCCGGTCTTGACGATTCATAAGAACTGTCCACTTTCTGCCAGTGCCGGCCTTTCCTGTCCGGTACACTGTTGTACCTGCGTAATGTCTTGTGCTTCCACTTTGGATGACGGTACGGGGTTTTCCGGTAACGTCTTCCCCTGCGGTACTCCTTACGGGTTTCCATAAGTTTCCGCTTTTCCATGGACGAACGCAGGATGTGCTCGTCCTTGATTATTACTTTGTTCCCTACGGTTACGGAAATACCAATGTTCTGCGAACCGGTATCCTCACCGACGTGCCCTGCCTGTGTGGCAGAACCTGTCCTGTACAGCAGCCGTATGGTAAACGGATGTCTCCGTACGATGACTGCCTTGTTGTTTTTTATCAGCTTACGGGCTTTACAGTTGGTAGTCGGCATCAGCGGTCTGCCTGTAAGCCCTGTGACAAGTACACCCATGACAGATGCCTCCTTCTTCAGATTTACATAACGTACAGTACGCAAAAGACTGTACCATGTGCCCATGTGGTTCCCTTCGCCTTGATCGCAGAAACTTTGTGCACCGGGTCAGTGGCCGGAACCCGTCCCGCCCATCTGTTGCCCGAACCCACACCCCGCTAGGGAAACACGGGTCAGGGTATTGATTTCTGTAATCGGCAGTCCAAAGACCTGTCAGCTAGTCAACCGGCCTGTTTTTACAAGCCCCCACTTCAAACCGTTAGGTTAAGTGGTGGGTGATTGACAACGAACGTTGCCCTGCAATATCCAGATTGCTGTCATAGAAGATAATTTTTCCGCAAGAGGCTTTATATTTTCTTGCAAGGTTTTCAATTACCTTGTAATCACCTTCTTCTGGATTTTCAAGTACTGTTTCGAAATTAATTTCGAAATTATCTCCCTTTTCTTTGAATTTAACATTGGTAATATCATTTAGGTATTTTGCCGGGACTTCATTAATAAATTTTGCTTCCGCAATTTGTTCTGATGAATATGGTTTATATTCATACTTCCCGTTTTTTATTGTGACTTCACCGTACGTAAATGCAATGCTGCCATCTTCATTGAGATCTCCATACCAGGCGGTTTCATTTATATCATTTCCAGGGAAAAGAATTCCTGTACCATCAGATAGCGAAATTGTCCCATAATCTCCTTTTGACGAATCAAGGGCTTCCTTTATGAATTTAACCTTTTCATCATTACTCATATTAAGAAATTTATCACGGGTAATTTCTGTAACCTTATTTGTGGTCTTTCCTTCTTCAGAATCATAAAAAATGTCTTCCCTTATTTTGTTAACCTGATGTTTATGATTCAGTGGAATTCTCACGATCATGCAGATTACAAATATCATCCACATAAATGAAATCACTGAAAGAAGTATCCGAAACCATTTTGGCGGACCGTCCCTATTTGTAAGACACATGATAATTCCAACTGGTGGAAATAATACCAACATTAAATACGGCATAATATATCCCTCCTTGTCTAGTTTTTTGCTTATGTTTAATATACATGGACAATTTAAATAAAAAGTAAAAGATTTTTGCAATACTTTTTTCGGGTTTTACAAACTTCAAAAATAACAGAGTATAATTTGTATTTTTCTTTTACTTTTTGAAAATTTTGTCCATATATCATTTGGAGGAGCAAGGTGCGAACCCATAGCGCACAGAAATTTCTCAATAGATTCGCACCAAAACAGGATATTTTTTTGCCAACCAGATTGGTGTGGAAAAGCTGATAACAGAATTTTTTATTAATGAAATATGCAGATTGTATCAAATATATTGGCTTTTATGATGTGATTTATTTATTATTGCTGTCGCATCTCGCGCGGATGTGTGGATTGAAATACAAGAAGAAATGTATTGTATTCAACAATTTTTTGTCGCATCTCGCGCGGATGTGTGGATTGAAATCTAAATGATGACATAAAAGAAGAACGTTCCATTGGTCGCATCTCGCGCGGATGTGTGGATTGAAATATCCAAGCTATCTTTCGCAGTCAAAACAATAACCGGTCGCATCTCGCGCGGATGTGTGGATTGAAATAAACGAATATGTTAGCCAAAGTTCTCTGTTATCCAGTCGCATCCCGCGCGGATGTGTGGATTGAAATGATTATTTTCAGAAATGGTTACACTTCGGACCAGTCGCATCCCGCATGAATGCTTTGATTGAAATCCAACTATACTCTGCGTATACGTTTTTTCTTGGTCACATCCCACACGGATGTGTTGGTTGTATTCTACTTAGCATTTCAATATTTTTCATTTTTCAAAAATTTATATCAAAACATTTTACTTTTCCCATTTTTTGCTCATATACATAATAGAAAGTTAAAAATACAAATTCAAACAATCAAAATAGTGCAAAAACCCAATTGGGTTTTATAATCTAAAATTAAATCTTGACAGGTATAAAGACAAAGCAATTGAAAAGGAGAAAAATTATGAAGATCAACAAAATCAGAATTAAAAGCTTATTTGGAATATCAGACGAAAGACAATACGACCTTACCCCTAAAGTTGTAGGATTATTCGGGGGAAACGGAACCGGCAAAAGTTCAGTCATTAATTCAATTCGTTTTGCAATTGGCGGCGAGAAATCTGAAAACATTATGCATACAGGTTCCACAAAAGGTGCAGTAAGAATCGAGACAGACTCATCAGTTATTGACCGTGCTCTTACTAGAACTGCTACCGGATCCACCATGACATGCTGGCTGGACCGTTCAAAAATTCCCGGGAACAGAGTTCAGGAAAGCATTGCAGAAAACCTTGGAACTCCAAAGGAAAACCTTAAAATTCTTTCTTCTAAGGATTTGGAGAAAAGTTTAGCCTCTGACGCAGGAAAAATTCTGCTTTCGTATTCGAGTGATACCCTTGATTCCGGTGATGTTACAAGACTTCTTGTCGAAGATGCTCTTGAAAACCAGAATGTAACAGAAAACCAGATTCGCGAGATTAAATTTCCTAAATTAATCTCTTGGCAGTCTTCAAAAGATATCTGTGATATATATAAGGAAAAAAGACGACAGCTTAAGGCTGATATTAACGCTAACACTTCCATGTACAAAACAATAAGAACCGTTGATCTTGGAACGGCTGAAATTCCTGATATTACACAGGCAAACACAGAATATGAAGAATTGCTAAAAAAAGAAGCTCTTCAGGAAAAATCTTCAAAGCTTCTCGAAGAATATAATAAAACAAATGCACAAAGACAAAAGACTTTGGTAGAGTTAGAAAAGAAAGAAAAAGAACTGAATGGATTTGAGGATGCTGAAAAGTTAAGAAACATCGATGATTTAAAACTTGAAAGAGATCGTCTTCTTGCAGAAGGAAATAAAGAAGTAGGAAAAATTGCAAACGCAGAAGGAACAATCAGTGCTCTCTCCCCATTATATGATAAAATGGGTACCGGCATCTGCCCTCTTTCATCTGAACGCATAGAAATCAAATGTCAGACCGATATGACAGAAACAAAGAATTTTATTCTGCAAAGCATTGCAGTTGCAAAAGAAACAATTAAAACTGCCAATGAAAACAGAATCAAGCTTGGGGAAAAATACAATGAAACAACAAAGCTGATTTCAAAAGCGGAAAGATACCATCAGCTGCAAATGGAAATTGATACCATTCGTAAAAATCTTCCTGCTGAAATCAAAAAACCTGATATTGAAATTACCCCAATTGATGCAAGACGAAAAGCTTTTTTACAGGCAGTAATCAAAAACCATGAAGCTGAAAAACAGAAAAAAGAACTGCTTGAAAGAAAATCACAGCTTCAGAAAGAATATTATCTTGCAGAATTCATGGTGGTTGAATTTGGAGAAAAAGGGGCAATCACAAAAGCCTTGCTTGACGAATATATTGAAACATTAAATCAAGCTGCAGAAAAGGCTGAAGCAGAAACAGGTATCCGTGTTCTCTTTACTAATAATGAAGGAATTAAAATTCTTTACTCGGTAAATGGAGATGCAGAAAGACCATATTGCAATTTATCTTCCGGAGAAAAGATGATTGCTTTCCTTACTGTCTCTGACCTGTTACATAGAATTGCAAATATACCAGTTCTTGTTATCGATGACGTTGATAAGCTTGATCTTAAAAATTTTGATAATCTACTCACTCTCCTTGACCGGGTATCGCCTTCCTATGAAAACATTATTCTAGCAGGTGTTAACCACTATGGTTTTGAAGATATTTTGGCAAAACATAATATTCCAAATCTTTTAAAATCAGAATGTTAAAAACCCAATTGGGTTTTTTGTTAAAACATCAACTGTTGAATGCAGTTGGTGTTTTTCTTGATTTTCAATGCAAAACAAGAAAACCACTGTTATCGGGAATACCGGAAAGATGTAATAATTTCAAACTTAATTTCCGTGAAACATTTTATTTAACATGATTTGCAAAATTTGTTTTATAAATTCGATATTTTCTTTAAGTTAAACGCTTTTATGCTTTACATTGCCACCTAGTAGGTGGTAAAATTATCTTATCCAAAGAAAATCTAAATTCGTGAAACATTTTAAGGAGGTTTAATGGGAAGGCAAAAACTTAGAATTATTCCTGACAAATTGTTCAGCTCTATCTATCTTACATCTTTTGATGGATATAGTAAACAGGAACATCAGGATTTATTTCTTTCGTATAAAAGTTCCAAAAGAATCGACTTCTGGAAGAAATACAAAATTGATGAATATGAAGCTGCAACCTTAATTAATGCAATTTATGATCTTGCTAACATAAATTTCAATGACCTTATTATAAAGACAGGAAAAAGAAAATGTGAAATTCGAGATATTTTTTGCATTCCTCAAAGGACATTAGAAAACTGGTGCTATGGCAAACAGCCAGATAATCATACGATTCGTCTTATGATAATAAAGCAGTACCACCTTTTGAATCTTGGAAATTATATTAAGTTAGAATCAGAGCTTGAATATGAAGATACAAAACCAAAAGTATACAAAAAAGGTGATATTAAAGTGAAACCAGTTTCAAAAACCCAATTGGGTTTTTCTGATAATGATATTGTAAGCTCTCTTAACGGTGCTGAAGAAAATTATCATAACTTTATTGATGATAATAAGAACCACTCTTCTGCACTTAATGATAAAGAAGATCTTATTAAAAAATTAAATCAAAGCAAAAAGACAAAAAATATATTGTTAGCAATGGAAAAACAATCTATTGAAGATAATATGGAACAAATTAACTTTAACGAACTTAATGTTAAAGGTGAATCTAAAAATCGACTTTCTACTTATTATAATGAAAGTAATGATGACTTTAAAAATGAAAGTTCAAAAAATAAGGAAATCGATTCAAATGAAGAAAATCTGTCAACTGGTGAGAAATATACCGAAATGTCAGATGACGATTTTTTGTCATTTTTAGATTCGGTAATTGATAAAAAAGATAAGAAACAGAAAAAGAAAGAAAAACCGAATATAGCAAAAAAAGATGATTATCAAAAATATATGGATCATCTTGATAGTATTATTCACAGAAAGTAAAAAAAATAAGTAAAAACCCAATTGGGTTTTTAAGGTTAAATACATTGAACATATTATTATTCTCTGTTATAGTAAAAACAGATTGCTAATTAATTTTAAAAACCCAATTGGGTTTTTAAAAAATCAAAAAATTTAAAAACTTTCTTTTACTTTTTTGGATTTTTGTCAATGTATATAATAGAAACAAATAACAAGTATTAAAATAGGAGAAAAATATGAAAAAAATTGCGTTCATCAATAACAAAGGCGGCGTTTCAAAAACCGCAAGTTCAATCGTTGTGGCAAATATACTTGCAGACGAATTTAACAAAAAAGTTCTTCTTGTGGACATTGACCCTCAGCGTAATACAACATCAAGATTTTCTGAAACAAATTATTTTGACCTGTTTGAAAATCTGATGGAAGACCCGGATGGAGATACCCATACATCCGAGAAAAAAACAATTGAAGATGTACTTTTAAATCCTAAGTTAGATCTTCATTGTGTAATCCAGCAGACAAATTACAAAAATATCGACATCCTGCCGGCTAGACTTACATTATCAAACGCAGAGGAAAGATTACGGTCAGATTTTGCAAAAGGTCCTGTGCAGACAAGACTAAAGAGTGCCTTAAAACAGGTAGATGACGAATATGATTACTGCATTATTGATTGCGGACCGTCCGTGGCATTACTTAATGTTAACGCACTTGCTGCAGCGGAAGATGTATATATTCCAATCCGTCCAGACGGAGATTCTCTTGTGGGAATGGCTATCACAAGAAATCTTGTTGAAACAATCTCCGAATGGAACTCAGATATTGAAATTGCAGGAGTATTTTTTACATGTTACAATCCAAATGAAAACATGAGTACCCAGATGTATGACTATCTGCAGGATTTTCTTAAAGATTATGATTTTCCGTTACTTCCTATTAAGATTGGAAATTCTACCAATGTTAAAAAAAGCTCTGTCGTAAAAGCATCATTAAGCGAAATTGATCCGAAAGGAAGAGTGACCAACCAGTATAGAAAGCTTTGTGAATATATTATAGCTCCAAATAAAAAAGAATTCTTAAAAAAGCTTTCAAAATGATTTAAAACCCAATTGGGTTTTAAAAAATATCACAAAAATAGATTATATAAAAACCCAATTGGGTTTTTGGAGGAAATTAAATGACAAAAGTTGATTTAGGTTTTGAAAAAAGAACTGCAAACCGAAATAAAAATAAAAACACAAAATCCACCACTGTAAATGAGAAAATAGAAGCAAACAAAAATACAGGAAACGGATTAATCGATGGACTTCTCCCAAAAGAAGCACCAATGCCACAAAGAGCACCGCAGAGGACAAAGTACTTAAACTATGATTTGCTTTATCCAAGTGAACTGAATAAAGACTTGTCCATGGACGATATTGAAAATTTAGCGGAGCTGATTTTATGTGGAGGCGTACAGCAGCCAATTGGGGTTATTCAAGATCAGGAAGGAAGATATAAAATTATCAGCGGGCACCGCAGATATGAAGCAATTACTCTCCTTAAAAAAAGAGGGCAGTGGGGAGACAAGGTTGAATGTAAAATCTTTAATCTTGATGATATAAACCTATTTGTTTCAGATGACACAGAAAATATTGATGTTCCAGATGATATCAAAATTAAATACATATGGTTAAGTGCTAATACTGGAAACAGAAATGTCAAATTAAAAGACCGACTTATTATGCTGCAAAAAGCTCAGGAAATTTATGAAGATTTAAGAGCAAGCGGTGCTACAAAATATACAATTGCCGGCGTTGATTATGAATTAAACAACTTAAGAGACTATGTCACAAGAGCAACCGGATTTAGTTCAGGAGATTTTTCAAGGTTAAGAACGATACTTACAAAAGCATCAGATGAGTTAATGGATGCAATCAACAATAATGAAGTATCAATTATGGAAGCCCTTAATATTGCTTCTATTGACAAAGATATGCAAAAAGGTGTTTTGGAAAAACTCCTTTTATCAAAGAATACCGGTAATACAAAAAACAGCGACGAAATTGAAAGTAAAGTAGAAGATGAACCGGAAGAGGAAGCAAACAGCGATAACAAAGACAGCGAGTCGGCTGACACTTCTTATATGCCAAATCTTACATCGAAAAGATTTAATAAAGACATCCGTCCTATCAAAAAGATTGTGAAGGAAGGAATTAATCTTTCTGATGATGATATGGATGAATACAACCGTTGTGTGCAGAAGATCATTGAAATTATTGAAAAATATTAATATCAAAAGACATCGAAATATCGGTGTCTTTTTTATTGTGTTTTTTTGCTTCTCATAATAACAATGTAACTGCAAAAATATACCGCAACTGCGGCATGGAGGTTTTTAAATGGAAGAAGAAAAATTAATTGAAAAAAGAAGGGTCAAAAACGGCATTCTCGCGAATGCAAAAACAGATCCGAAAAATGCAGTAAATGAAGCGGAATTTAGTGGAAAAATTGTCAATGTTTTTAAAATGGGAAAAGACACTATATTTACTGTATCATGTGGTTATCCGGGAATGAAGAAAAACAGTGAAGGAAGCCTTTTACGAAATTTGATTTCTGTCAGATTTTTTGGCGAAGAGGGAAATTATTATGCTTCTTTGTATCATAAAGATGATTTTGCAATCTTTAAAGCTGTAGTACAGACCAGAACGAATCAAAGATATAACACAAAAACGGTTGAGTTCTGGGGATTAAGTATCGAAAGCAATAAAAAGAATATTATTGCAAAAGATATTAACAAAGTACATATTATCGGACGCATAACAGATTCTTGGCTTGAAGGCAAGACATGGGCATCCGTTATCGTTAAAACGCAGCTGTGGAAAACAAGACCAAATGTATTAAGCGAAGACGTGAATGAAACCGAGGATTTGTATCGTTCACGGACAAGAGTACGTTGCACAGCCGGACCTGAAACAGAGAATATGGTCAATTTTAAATTAACAAAAGGTACAAATATTGAAATTTACGGACATGTGTATGGCCGCTGGATTAAAGATGAAAAAACAAACAAACGGAGACTGATTCAGACTGTGATCGCAGATGAAATCACTGTAGTTGGAAACATACAGCCATCGAACGTGGATCCGATATCAGAAGTACATAATCCGGAAAACGTCGGACTGGAAGATAACGGAGAAGAATTGGAAGAGGCAGTCTCAAGTGGAACAGACGAGGAATTTGCCGGAACGGTAGACGATAATACCTCATCCGTATTTTCTGACTAAGAGACATAAGTCAAAACCCAATTGGGTTTTCGTAAAAAATACTGCTTCCATAGGGGTTTTTAAGAGTCATATGGGAGCACTGTTCATTAAGTGAGGTTTTTATGAGTGAAAAGAAAAAATTTTGCATAAACTGTGGAAAAGAAATCCCGGCAAGTGCTGCATTTTGTCCTATTTGTTCGGCTTATCAGACAGATATTATTCCTAAGCCAGCCCCTGCAAGAAAAAAGGACACAGAAGAAAATAATCAAAATGGCGATGAAACGAACCTTAATAAGACAAAAAAAGAGGAAAATGAAAATACTTACACGCGGACAACTTATAATGACAACCCGCAAGTGCAAGGATTAACCCAGGTTTATAATAAATCTGAGCAGGAAAATAAAGAAATTGAACAGTTGAAAGAAAAAGCCTATAAAGATCAGCCGACAGGACTGTATAATCGGCAAAAATTAGAAGAAGTAAAGCCTTTGGTTGATAAAAAAGAGATTGTCACGTTTATTAATATCGATATAAATAATCTCAAGAAAACAAACGACACATATGGACACACAAAAGGTGATGAGCTGATAAAGAATGCCTCAGATGCAATAAAAACATACAGCAAAGACGATCTTGCATTTCGTACCGGTGGCGATGAATTTCTGATTATACTTTTTGACAAAGATGTTTACAAAGCTACTGACTGTTTAAAATCAATCTTAGATGATCTTGAAGTACGCAAAAAAGATTCTTCTTATGGATTTGTCCCGTCGATTGCAAGCGGAATTTATCAAAAACAGCCCGGAGACAGCTTCGATGATATTTATAATAAAGCAGATCGAATCATGTATCAGAATAAATCAAGGCAAAAAGAAAAAGATAATACATTACCGAAAGTTAAAAGTGAAGTCAAAAAAGAAGAAAAGGAAGACCAGAAACACCGGGGTCCTAATATTGCCGAGATGGAATACAACAGTAAGAAAAAGACGTACGTCAAAATCTTGCACGAAAGAATCAAAGCAAGTATTATGTTGATTATTTTAATAATTATTATAATACTTATAAAAATTCATTTTGGTATTTAAAAAAGGAGGCAGAAAATCTGCCTCCTTTAAAAATGGTCATTTGTTATCATATTTATTTTTGTTGTAATAATATAAAACAATAAGAAGTCCAATTATAGCACATGCTGGCGTGATCATATTTTTCATAAGTGTAAGCTTATCCGGAATAACAAATCTGTTGAGGAGATGATATATAATCTCACCAATAATAAATCCGACACCTCCACCAAGAAGAACGTATTTCAGCCATCCTTTATCATTATCATTCATAAATTTATTCCTCCGCACCAAGATCTAAATCTGATTCCCTGCTTAAGTTACGTACAGAATCCACAAGCTTACATCCTTCCAGGTATTCATTTGAATAAGGAGTGACTGTAAACGACTGGCATTTGTATTCAAATTCTTTGCCACATTCAGGGTTTTCACATACCGTCTTCTGGTTATAACTTTGTGTATGAACGTATCCGTCGATAAAAATAAGTGAGCCCTGCTGAATCTGCTGGTAATCTTCCTCTGCAACTTTTCCATAGCTTGTGACCCATGGATAGTCCGCTCGGTCATCCTGTGTAGCATCATCTACGCTTCCTCGATCCATCGTAGAACCATAAATATAAAACTTTCTGTTTACAGCAATCTGATAAGATGATTTTGCGTGTCCTTCCCCGTCTTCGTAGTATTTTACACCTTCTTCATTGCAGACACGTCCAATTATTTTAGCTACATTGGAAATTTCTGCAAGATCAACATCAAGTAAAGCGCCAACGCCTGCAGTATCGCTTTCTACATGCTGCCTTACACAAATACTGATTGGAGATAAGTAAACCAATGCTGTATCTTTCATATGATGTGCTCCACAATGAGGACATATGATTTTTCTTTCTGCATGTGCAGTTACAATAGAACATTTAGTTTCTACGATATCATGAAGCTTGATGCTTTCCATTTTTTTAACAAGTCTTGGATCCTTAGTTCTTAAAATAGGTTTGTCCCATTTTGGTGAAAAATTACCAGCTTCATCAAAAGGCCCTCTGCGGATGGTGGTAAGAGGCATAATTCCTTCTATTGGATTGCCATCATGGTCTCTGATAAATGCAGGCTCTTTTTTAACGTATCCAACAAGGAACACGTAATTCTCTTTTGCCATTTTTATACCTTCTTTCTATTTTTTAAATTTCATTTCAAAAATTTATACATTTCTAATATGAAATTCCAAAAAACACAATAAAAAAATATTTATCCGATTTTTTCCTTTTCCATATTAATTGCGTAAACAACCAAATAAAAATCAGAAAGAAGGTACCTAAATGAAAAGAAATGAAATTGTAGGCGGAAATAAAGACCGCCAGGGGTTTTTACATACAGGTCTTATGAAAGCCCAGCATTTAAAAGCCTTAGCCGTGTTTGGATTAACAAGCTTGATGTTAAAAGCAACACCAGTCTATGCAGGAGACAGTTTTGACGACGCTGCTGATGTGCAGGGAAGCGATGTAATGAGTAACATCGTTACTGTAGTTGGCACATTATGTACTTATGCAGGAGTTATTCTTTTGGTTGGAGCTATCGTAGCCCTTATTATGGCATTTAAAAATGAGGAGCTCGAAGGAAAACACAGAGCTGGTCTTGGAATTGCAGTGGCGATTGGGCTTTTATGTATGAAAGGAATCCTTACAGCTGTCGTAGGTATTAGCTGATTGGAAGGCATATTTGCTTAAAAAGCAGTCAAAATAGGCGGTAGGCAGATATTAAAAGGCTTATCGCCTTATTCCATTTTAAATCATTGAAAGGAGAGCTACGGAATAATAATTTCCGGCAAAAAAATATGGCAAAAATAAAAATAGCAGTATGTTCATATCGTGATAAGAGTGGATGTTCTGATACAGCGATGCAGATTGCATTCTACATTGCACATAACGAAGAAAATAAAGTAGCTTTTATTGATAATGCAAAAAATCCATTAATTGAAAAGATAAAACTAGATGAAGATAAAAAAATGGATAATGTTTCTTTTTATAGCATGGATACCGACGTGACCGAAGATATGGTTGTTTATGATCTTGGAAACATATCGAACGAATATATAAACACTGAAAATTTTGACAAGATATATATTATTGTTGATGTTGAAAAAGACGATTTTTTTGAAACAGAAAAGAAACTGTCCACAGCAGGCAATGTCGATGTGTTAATATGTAACGCAGCAAAAGAAGATATATCGAATTACAAACAGATTGTAAAAAGAGTGGTTGATATTGGAGATATCAGCAAAACGGAATGCCCATATAACCTAAAAATGAACCTTGACCTTTTTTCACATATGTCCGGGCTTGATTTTCCAGATCCCGACATGGAATACGAAGCAGAAATCAAATTTAAAAATCAGATGGTCCAGATGCTGCAAAAAGAAAATGACACACCAAATAAAAAAAACAGCAGTAAAAAGAGCTTTTTTACCAGCATAAAAGACAAAAACAGTGAAAAAAAACAAGAAATAATAAAAGATGAAGAGTCAGATAAAGTTGCAGCAAAATCAGCAGAAAAGAGCATTGCATCGAGAAAAAACCCAAGTAAAAAAGAAAAACCAGAAAAAAAGATGAAGGAACATCTTATATCAAACACCACAGAAATCACGGAAAATTTTTCTGCAGAGAAAAAAAAGAAACATATAAAAGAACCAAAAGAAATTGACTACGCTAAAAAAATGAAAGATACGGAAAGCAAGATGGCTTTCACAAATACTGTATTTTCAATTATAAATATAGGACTCATCATTGCAATTGGCGTACTGGTAATAACATCATGTACGAATTACAGAGAAAAGTGTCACACACCGGTAAAAGACAGTGATATCATAGTTACAAAAGTTCCTGTCGAGGACAATGTAAGTGGAATCCAAATTGAAAAATACAGCGGAGTTGCAAAAAACAAACAGATGGCTGTGATTATAGGAAATGATACATTTATTCGCCCATTGACAGAAGACATGAAAGCAGTAAAAAACAAATCAACAGTAAAAACAAAAAGATATGCTATTACGATAAGTTATACGGACAATTCACTACTTTCCTATGCATATGGAGATCTTACGTTTGTTCACCACTCCGCAATCGGAGAGGGTAATTTTACCGAAAAGGATATGAAAAAAATATTAGCATTTGCAAAAAAATATTATACAAAGAAAAGATATGATTTCTTTGATTTTACAGATAAAGATACTATTGATGTAAGCAACCCACCAGCCTGTATGATCAGGAAAATCGAAAAAGACTCTTAACCTGGTTTTTGTTTATAATTAGCTGCACAAACATGTGTGGCTAATTTTTTTTTGCGTTTTTTCAAAAAACCTTTTACTTTTTTCCATTTTTGTCCATTACATATTCAAGATAACAAAATATCAAAATCATAAAAACCCAATTGGGTTTTTCAGAAAGGAAATTAATAAAATGTTTGAACATAATTTAAAGGTAGAAGGAGATATATTTTATGCAGTTTATTAATAGAAGACAGATTAAATGTGCACTTTGTAAAAAAACCATTAAATCCGGAAAAGCAATGGAAATCCGTGATAATGTTTTTGTCTGCAAAGACTGTGCAAAATCTATAAATATTCTTTCCAGGCAATTGGAAAATGATATGAAGAATCCGTTTATTGCGGATACAAATAAAGATAACACTTCGTTTTTTAATCACCTTCCGGATGGTTTTTTAGATCAAAATACATTGCCGGTTATGACAGATGATGGCATGGTTGCAATGTTGAATAAAATGCTCAACACATCGGAAGATTTCATGATTGGAATAGATATTCCTAACATGAATAAATGCTGTTCCATTGACCAGGAATTATTAAGTCAATATACAGACGAAAATGGTCAGATATCAAAAGAATCATTCAACCAGATGATGAATGATATTTTGACAAATGCAAATGATTCGGCAGAAGATCAAAATATTGAGGAATGTTCAGATGAGAACAAGGAATCTATCGATTTTACGGTAGTGAAACCGAAAGACATAAAATCTAAAATGGACGAATACATCATCGGGCAGGAAAAGGCAAAGATCAAAATGTCAATTGCTTTATACAATCATTACAAAACAATGGTCCAGAATGAAAAAATTGAACAGATGACAAAAGAAGATGAAAATGTAGATATTCAGAAAAACAACATTATCATGGTCGGACCAACTGGATGTGGAAAAACTCTGCTTGCACAGGTAATGGCAAAAATTGCAGATGTGCCTTTTGCCATCGTAGACGCAACAAATATGACAGCGTCCGGATATGTAGGCGGATCTGTAACTGATGCATTAAAAAGACTTATTATTGCAGCCAAAGGTGACGTAAAAAAAGCCGAGCATGGAATTGTGTATATAGATGAAATAGATAAGCTTTCTTCCAGAGGTGATGTTGGAGGAAATATTTCGACAGAATCTGTCCAGCAGGAGCTCCTTAAACTGATTGAAGATAATAAAGTAACAGTTCCTATGAACAAAAACAGTTTTTTTGGCAACAATGAGGTAGAAATTGACACTTCAAATATTTTGTTTATTTGTGGAGGAGCTTTCGACGGATTATCTGACATTATTAAAAAAAGAACCGCCGGTTCTAAAACCATTGGATTCGGAAGCGAAGTAAAATCAAAAGATGATGAAGTAGATCTTGCCAATGTAGCAGCAGAAGATTTTTCAAAGTATGGAATCATTCCGGAACTCGTTGGAAGACTCCCTGTAATCGTAACACTGCAGAATCTGGAAGAAAAAGATCTTGTACACATTCTAACCGAGCCAAAGAATGCTGTAATCAAACAATACAAAAAGTTGTTTCATATGGATGGGAACGAGCTTCTGTTTGAAGAAGATTCCTTGCAAGAAATTGCACACCAGGCAGTAACAAATAAAACTGGAGCCAGAGGATTAAGAACCATCGTGGAGAGTTCTCTTGAAGAGCTGATGTATGAGGCACCTTCAAAAGGCCCTGGCATCACATTTGTTGTAACCAAAAAAATGGTCAAAGGCGCCAATCCTGTTTCAAAAACATAACAGAAGAACACCCTAAACATTTTTTCGATAACGGTAGATAAGAACGCAATATATGCGTTTAAATAATATTCAAAGGAGATTTTTATGAGCTTAGTACCTTATGTTGTTGAACAGACAAGCAGAGGAGAAAGAAATTATGACATTTACTCCCGCTTGTTAAAAGACAGAATTATTTTTCTCGGAGAGGAAGTAAATGAAACAACTGCAAGTCTTGTAGTGGCACAGCTGTTATTCTTAGAGTCCGAGGATCCAAACAAAGATATCCAGTTATACATCAATTCCCCTGGAGGAATGGTGACTGCAGGCATGGCAATTTATGACACCATGCAGTATATCAAGTGTGACGTATCTACGATCTGTATCGGTCTGGCAGCAAGTATGGGAGCATTTCTTCTTGCAGGTGGAACAAAGGGCAAGCGTTATGCGCTTCCAAACGCAGAAATCATGATTCATCAGCCATCCGGTGGAGCAAAAGGGCAGGCAACCGAAATTGAGATTGCAGCAGAGAATATCTTAAAGACAAAGAAGCGTTTAAATGAGATTCTTGCTGAGAACACAGGAAAACATTACAACGTTATCTCAGCAGACACCGAACGCGACCATTACATGTCCGCACAGGAAGCAGCTGACTATGGATTGATTGATGGAGTGATTACAAGAAGATAAGCATATCCCGCGGAGATTTTCTTCGCGGGATATATCTGCTTAAAAAATATGCACGGGGACTGTTAATGCTTAAAGTACCAAATTTATTATTAAAACATGTGAAAACGAAAGCGAGAAATAAAATTATGAAAGAAAAAGCAATCTGCTCATTTTGTGGGAAAACATCAGCAGAAACAAAGAAAATGATTAAAGGCCCAAATAACGTATTTATCTGTGATGAATGTGTGGATTTATGCAATACTATTTTATCAGAAGACTTGGAAAGACCAAAAAAAATCTCTGACAGAGAGTTAGGAGAGATCAGTCCTCATTCGATTAAAGATTATCTGGATGATTATATCATCGGACAGGAAGAAGCAAAAAAAGTATTGTCTGTAGCGGTTTATAACCACTATAAAAGACTTGATTATATGGATCGAACAGGCAAAATGCTGAAAAAAAGCAATATCCTTATGATTGGACCTACCGGATGTGGCAAAACACTGTTTGCTCAGAATCTCGCCAAGATCCTTGATGTACCGTTTGCCATTGCGGATGCAACAACTCTTACGGAAGCCGGATATGTAGGTGACGACGTAGAAAATGTCCTGGTACGCCTGATCGACAATGCAGATGGAGATATTGAAAAAGCAGAGCGTGGAATCGTGTATATCGATGAAATCGATAAAATCACGAAAAAATCTGAGAATCTGTCAATTAGCAGAGATGTATCCGGTGAAGGTGTTCAGCAGGCTTTACTTAAAATCATCGAAGGAACTATTTCATCTGTGCCTCTTGGTGGAGGCAGAAAACATCCACAGGGAAACAATGCAAATATTGATACATCAAATATTCTGTTTATCTGCGGGGGAGCATTTGAAGGGCTTGATGACATCATCAAAGCCAGACTCAGTAAAAGAAATATTGGATTCGGATCCGATGTAAGCTGTAACTGTGATTTATCTGTCGGAGAGCTATTTGAAAAAGTTGAACCGGAAGACTTGAAAAAGTTTGGACTGATTAAAGAACTGATTGGGCGCATGCCAATTATCACAACATTAAAGGATCTTGATGTGGATGCAATCAGGAAGATTCTTACAGAGCCGAAAAATGCTATTATAAAAGAATACCAGACTCTTTTTGATATTGATAATAAAACGATTGAGTTTGAAGATAAGGCAATCAGTTATGTTGCTGAAGAAGCTTTCCGTAAAGGCACAGGAGCCAGGGGACTGCGTGCAATTATTGAAAAAATCCTTCTGGATATTATGTATGATGCCCCAACAGAAGACAAAAAACATTATGTTATCACAGCTGACTATGTTGAAAAATGTTTAAACGAAGAAAAAAAGTGAACGTTGAGGAGGTCAACCAAACTCGGCTATTGAATTACCGAGACTCCTCACAAATGAACTAAGCTGGAAGCTGCCACGTCTTCGTGTGCAGAGGAAAGCGCCACCTGCATTCCACTCGTCTTTTTATTTTCTAATCTTTATACCTTATGATGTTTATATGTAAAATGTTTGAAAATATTTCAAATATTTATAGCAAAAGGTTTTACTTTTTGTGCTTTTTGTTCATATACATAACAGACAGCTAAATACCAACTTAAACATTTTAATCACAGAAAGGAAAGTAAACCATGCCGAGTTACTGTCTCGAATTAAAGTTAAAAGTGAAGAAAGACTCCGACAGGAACTACCTGCAGAACTACTTTAATGCGGTGGCAAAACTCGGTAATGAGATACGCAGGTTCGCAATCAGACAACTCGGACATCTGAAACAGGATAAAAACTATAAGTCCCTGCTTGCGGAGTATGCAAAGGTTAAGAAGGATAAAAATTCCCCTGAGTGTGAGCGCCTGTCAAAAGAACTGTCTGTCATCGTGGATTCCTACGGGCTTACAAAGTACGGACTCCAGAAATCAGCCTGTGAAATGCGGAAGCATTTAAAATACGTGCATTCTGATGTCTACCAGAAACTCAGTGACAGCATCTGGCGCAGCGTGGAGAAATACCTTTACGGCAACGGGAGGCAGATCCACTTTAAGAAGTGGGATGATGTCATGAGTTTTGAAAACAAGAAGAACTCCACCGGCATCATTTATGCGGATGGAAAGGTATACATCAACTGCACGCCAAAGAGACCAAAAGGCGGGATTGTCCTTGACATCATCCTTCCGCATAACAAAGAGTCCGCCCACTACATGTATGAAACCACATGTCTTACTGACAGGACGAAATACTGCCGGATCGTAAGGAAGATGTTTCCATCCGGATGGCGGTATTACGTACAGCTGGTACAGGAAGGAATCCCTTCACAGAAACATGAGACCGGGAAAGGGCGCGTCGGTATTGATATCGGCACATCCACGATCGCTGCGACATCAAAGGATGACTGTATCCTCGAAGAACTCGGGGAACCCGTTTCCTCTCCTGCCGAAGAATACCGGCTCCAGCGGAAGCTTGACCGGAGCCGCCGTGCCATGAATCCGAACAATTACAAGGAGGATGGCTCCGTAAAGAAAGGCAAAAAGACCTGGAAGAAATCAAAAACTTACCAGGCTGTCCAGAACCGGCTGAAATCCATCCGGAGACAGAAGGCCGCCCGCCTGAAACAATGGCAGGAAGCCGAAGCGAATAAGATCGCCGCAATGGGAAACAAGGTCTTTGTGGAAACGATGGATTTTAAAGCTTTGCAGAAGCGTGCAAAAAATACCGAACGACAGGAACAGACGTCCCTTGTGAAACAGAAGGACGGAACTGTAAAGGAAATACATAAATACAAAAGGAAAAAGCGCTTTGGCAGTTCCATCGGAATGCACGCCCCCGCGCAGTTCTTATCCATACTGGAACGGAAGCTGTCGTACCACAAAGGCAGGCTTTACAAGATCAATACCTGGAAGTTCAAAGCCAGCCAGTACTGCCATGTAGATGACACCTATGAGAAGAAGAAGCTCTCAAAGCGTTACAACACCATAGACGGCCGGTGGGTACAGCGTGACCTCTACAGTGCATTCCTGCTGATGTGTTCGGATGATACACTTGAACACGCAGACCGGAAACGGTGTACCAGAAACTATAAATGTTTCCTTAAAAACCACGATGCCTGTGTGAATACAATCCTTGCAGACATCAAAAAGAACCAGAAAAAAGTTCCATCCTGTTTCGGAATCAATAAAAAAATGGCCGCCCTTTAAGACAGCCATAAATATAAAATGTAACTATAAACAAACATCGATCTGACCTTATAAATATAGATATACGGGATCAAACTGAGTCCCTGGACCGCACAGGTGCTGCGTACACAGCTGTTCTACCTGATGTGAAACCGCTTTGCCGGGAGGTCCTAAATGTATTCTCTTCTGTGGTACTGGCAGAAGGGACACAGCAGCAATACCGCTGTGGAGATCATCCACTAGGCTACAACAAAAAGAAAACATATCGTCATCATAGACTGACGGAGATTCCCAAAGGGAAATCCAGATGTCTGGCGTACGTTTCTCAAATGATGCCTTCTGGACCTTAAACCTGCCGTGTCATCGCGTGCAGATCAGTTAGCAATGAGGCTGCTAGTCCAGCGGCAGGACAGCTGCAATAATTGCAGATAACAGAGGTTCGATTCCTCTGTAGCCTTTCCAGCATATGCTGGTTACATAATTGACATTTTAAGTGCCACACCTCCTTTTCACACATATTGTGGCACGGTGGATCTGTTAGACGGAACATGTCGGAATTTCCGGCAGCCAGGTTCGAGGCCTGGAAGATTCATTCAGCATCGTAATGGTGCTGATGGTATATTTAATACCTCTTTTATTGAGATCTCTGTCTGCAATGCAGACGTGGAACAGCCACTCAGCAGGAGTGCGGTATTTACTGACGGGGTCAAATCCCGGCTGTTCCATTTCCGGGCCAAATCTACCGGTCCGGGAACCATTCCTTTATCTGGCACACAAAAGTGCCAAACTTATACTTGTGTGTAGGTTTCCTCAACATTAGAAGCCCTGTCAACTGCCCCGACCCTGAAGGGCAGAGGCCTTTAGCAAGCCTCGATCCCTTTAGGGTCGGGGCAGTTGACAGGTTGTACAGATCTGGATTTAACAGTTCCAGATACTGTAACAATAATAGGAGAAGAAGCTTTTAAAGGTGTAAAGCAAGTAACATACCATGGTTCTGCCGAAGACACAGCAGGTAATAACTGAGGTGCGCTTTCCTTTAATTAATTGAAAATTCAAAGAACTTACAAAAAGAGGATTTGTATTAGTCCTCTTTTTTGTTGCAATTGAACCTGCCACAATATATGCACTCACTCAAAGGAATGATTCCCGTAAGGGAATCTTATTTTATTTATTTTACTTTAATAATTTCATATAGAATCATATCCTCTAAATTAAATTTCTATATACACTAAATACAGGGAGGAATCCCGCCTGTAGCAGGCGTTTGAACCATATAAAATAAACAAAAAATGTATGCATGAACAATAGATTTTTCCCGTCGACAACATGTGTTGCAGAATCCATATAATATATGTATTATTCACTATACTTTTTGCATGATGTGGATAAAAAATAAAGCTTCAGAATGGCATCCGGAAAGCTAAATGGTATCAAAAAATAAATTTAGACACGGGAAAAAGCCTAACCAGTATCTGCATACCGAATAGGCTTCTGTGTACATATGAAATTTTCCTGCTATGTAAGCAGCCTCTGTGTTGCTGTATATAAATAAGCAGAAAGGTTCTTAATATCGGAACGGTTACGATTAACATATACCTGCTTGATTGCTCGCATAAGAGTTTCCATAGGATAGTTAAGTGTAATGTTGCTGATATGATAAAGTTCCGCTCTGGAAGGAGCAAATTTATTTTCCGGATATTTTAAATCCAGAGAAGTAAATAATTCTTTTAATTTTCTGCGGGTCTCAGCGAGCTGCTTTGTTTTTATAGCCAGTGAGTCGAACTTATCTGCAATACGTACTTTCAGATAATTGAGTGTACGACCAAACCGGATATGCAACAGCTTATTCACCGTTTCATCATTTAAGATAGCGATAACATCTTTCCTTTGCGTATATGTCGGGAAGATTCTGCGAAGTTCACTCATTGTGCAGCCGTCATTTAAACCGATGTTTTGTTTTCCCGGAACACTGCTTAACAATGATCTTAAGATAAAACGGAGAGTATTGATCCGCTTTATGGATATAAGACGGTCCATTACGGTTTTATCAATGACAATATATCCGGTTCCTCCCTGGTATGAGGTTAATCCATTGTCAGAATAGTATTCTATAAAAACGTCATAGGTATCTTCAATAAAACCAGGTTCAAAATTTATATATCCTTTTTTGCGTAAAATGCGCAGGTTATTAACGATCGTACGCACAGGACGCCCAAGGTAATCCGCAGCTTCCTTTACATCGATCAGCACGTTGGCACTTGCACTTGGCTGAAGGAAATGAAGGTATAAATAAAGAAGGATGGCATTGGTATGAAGCACACTCGATTTACCAAAGATGTCATTTTCATCGCGATATTCAAGATGCCCGACAGTATTTACTGCATAGTAGGCACGCTGATGTCCGATAGCATTTACAAGTGCTTTTATATTGACATTGACGCTTGATGCATACACCGGGGTGATTTTCTTTGACTGCTCCACAGACGGTCCTCCTTTCTGATTTTTAATATCATAAATTTGCAAAAATTCCATTTTTTTGCCTGCAAAGTATATATGGACAACTTTTCAAAAAAGTAAAAGGTTTTGGAAAATGTGGATAAGTTGAGTTAGGCACTAAAAAAACGGCATCAAAACACACTTTGGCACTAAAAAAACGACATCAAAGTGAGTTAGGCACTAAAAAAACGACATCAAAACACACTTTGGCACTAAAAAAACGACATCAAAATAAATTTTGGAGTTTGAAAAACCCGTAAAAAGTATGGAAAAAGTTTGGAAAACCCGTAAAAAGTCCAAGAAAATTCTTTAAATCATAAAATCTGGTATTATCATATTTATGCGTATACGCAATAATAGTAAGGTCAGAATAAAAATAAAAATCGTATTTTACTTTTTGAATCTTTTGTCCATATATAAAGTAAGAAAATAAAAGAAAGGATGTGATTTCCGAAATGCAATTGTTTTCGCAAAAAATTATCATGGAAATAACCCCTACAATCAACGAAAGGTTAAAACAGTTTTATGAGAGCAACAAATTTCTGCATGAAACCTATGGAAATTCATTCGAAGAGGTAGTCAAAAGTCTTATGGAAAATGAAATTGCAACAACGGATGCTGTCGTATTAAAGAAGCTGATGACATCAAAGGAAAAAATACGATATAACAAGAAGCAAAGATACCTGGCAAAATGCCAGGATATGATAAATGACAAATACTGGGAAAAAGAAAATGACATGGAAAAGTTCTGCTTTCCAGAAATTATGCAGGATTATCAGAATATTTCAGATATAGAGTTTTTCCTAAAATATAAGAAAGATATCACTGCCGTATTGCAGGAAAATATGGCCCTGATTAAGCAGTGGGCATCTGACAGAGAACAGCTGATGATTGAATATCCCGGAAAAGATAAGCAGACACCATACAGCCTGTACATCAATTTCAAGATCGATCTCGTCATAAATATCTTAAAAACGTTGAAAAAACTCTACAACTTCGATATCGATAAACAGACACTATCTTATCTGGAGGATCTGTCCAGCAGGTCTTTTTTCAGCGTATCAAAAGAACGAATCCGAATTCCAAAGGACGGGCCTGCAAGGATTACATTTGAAAACCAGAACAGTAAAACACAGACAAGAATTACGGTAGACACTTCGTATACGAAAAACGAAAGCATAAAACTGTTTGACTCGATAGACTCAGACCTTATCTCTTTTTTTGTAGGAAAAACAATCAAAGCAGCTGGATCCCCGATCATAATAGAGGAAAAAGAAATCCTGCGCGTTATATTTCCAGACCGGATTCCGTCAGAAAAAGACCGGACCATGGTCACGGAACGGATATATAAATTAACACATACAGATATTGACCGTTTTGTGGACGGGGAGTGGAGTGGAAACATAAGAATACTTGGAGAAGCCCAGCTGCACAAAAATCAGGGGCATCGTGTATGGGAATACTATCCAAGCCAGTACATTGCAAAGCAGATAGAAGACGGTCTGATCATGAACCTTCCGGCAGAAGTAAAAAAGAAACTGAAAAATGAAGCAGCGAAACTGTTGTACCTGCCATTTATGCAACAGAGACTGAGGATTTACCGCGAAATAAAAAGCGGAAAACGGAAAAATGCAAAATACAAAGCAGAATTCAAATATCTTGAGCTGCTCCGATTCGTGAATTTTGGGTATAAGAAGAAAAAAGACGGACATAAAGCATTTATGGATGCAATCGAAGAGTATAAAAGCATCCAAAGGCTGATAAAAAGTTACAGCTACAGTCCGGTAAGAGACAGCTATACCATCATGTTTAACGAATTGACAGAAATGGAAATTATGGATTTTGACCGCGTGTTTGCAAAAGACATGACAGAAGCAAGAAAAATTTCAAACAGCATTCTTGGTCAGGTGCTGCTTTCTGATAATGTTGTTAACGAAAAGACAACAAAATAGTGCAGTTTGAAGCCTTAGAAAAGAACCATCGAGACGACAGATGGTCTTTTTATATGGAAAAAATCACTTTCCATAATAAAAGTAACACTTACAACCATAATGAATTGTTAGAGCCACAAGCTCTTTTATCTGAGAGAAGCGATGTTTACATAACTTTTTACAAATTGATTTCAAAAGACATGGAAATAGGGACCTTTATGTTTGTGGGTTTAGGATTTTTATTTCAAAATGAGGGACTGAATAGCATATTGGTTCCTTTAATAAGAGAAATATTAATTTTTTGCACTTGTGATGATTGATGCTGTATTACTTGAAGGGAAACAAGCAATGGTGGATTGCAAACAAATTCCAAACAAAAAAATATTTTTATATTAAATATATACTTTTTGCACAATGATATATTATAAGAAAGCAGAAAATGGTAAAAAAGGACTATCTAGTTCAACATTATATAACATAAAAATCAAAAGTACAAGACTTTTTATTTTATGTGCATATGATATTATTTAACTAAATTGTTTATGTCAAGACTTGACATTATTTAAAAACATGGTATACTTTGTTGGTTTGTATTGTAAAAGGTAGGACAAATTCAGTTTGTCACTAAAGTGCCTGCATAATGTATGAATTATAAAATTAACACATAATACAATATATACAGCATAGTAAATAAATGAAGTACGTTTTATTTGCTATGCTTCATTCTTTATATGTAAAATACAAAAACTGGAGTTGTTTAGCTATGAATACAAGAGATGCTTCTATGGGTGCGGTTGCAGTTGATATTGCAACTAATGGAGAAGATGCTAATGTAAATAAAGTAAATTTTAAGGTTGATTGGAGTGAATTTTGGCATTTTATAGGAATATGGATAGTTACTTGGGTGATTCTTTTTTTTGCTTTGATAATTATAACAATAGCAAAATGTGGAACAAATTTGAACGAAACAAATATAATAGGAGAGACAATTAAAACAATAGATATGTTAAATATGTCTTTTTCATTGATTTTATCTGCAATGCTAGAACAAATATGGAGCAAAGAAAGTACTAGAAATTCCTTTTATAAAATAATGTTAGGATGTGAAGTTTGTTTAACAATTTTTGGTGGAATGTTGTATGTGGCTTATTCAATTGTGAACCAAGGAAATCAGTTACTTCAAAAATCCTTTGAAATTAATTTAGGATATGTTATAGCAACTAGCATAGTTGTTGCACTCGGATTTCTTTCAAGATCATTAGTAAAAAAGGTTTAGGAGGTGATAAAGGTGAACATAGTTATTTTATTATGGACGATGTTAATAGTAATAATTTTTGTACAGGTATATTTTATAGTACGTTATGTTCGAAACGGTGTGCATATAAAACAAGATAATTCCTATTCACAAGAAACATTAGAAAAAACAAAGTATGTAATAGAGGCCATTGAAACAAAGAAGATAAAAAAACATATTATCACTAATAGTGCGCCTAAATATGACAGTCCAAAAACACGAATACAGTATAAAAATTTTCTGTTGTCTGAATTAATGAAAGATATATTGGAATTAAGTGAGGAGAGATATCATGGATAAGATTCAGGAAATATATGAGGGATATGGGGATATAGTTCAGAAAGTCGGATTAGAAAAAATCATTCAAAGACATATGGATTTATATCAAGCATATAAAGATTTTATAGACACAGAAAAAATCACTGATAAAGTAAAAATAAATTCTTTTATGTTAGCGCATGCAATAATGGATTATTTTACTGATATATGCAGATTGAAAGAGTTTCATAAAATTGAATACACCAATTCGTATAAAACAATAGCTTATGAAATTTGTTGGTTATTAAGACGTAAACCATTACAAGTATTAGAAGATGGGGAAGAAAGTTTAGTATATATAAACGAAAAATTTATTTTATCATATACAATTAGCTTTTTGGCCCAAAATAATATATATCAATCAGTAAATGATTTAAAAAGGAAATCCTTTAATGGTTTTATTGAGAGCTTTTATTACCATTTAAAATATAGAAATTGCAGTGCACAATCATTAGAGTTGGCATTATTGAGCTTTGAAGCGGGAATGGCACTTAACACTAATATTTAGAGTTGGACATCCATGTAATAGGGGGATGTTTTTTACTTATTTGTAAAAGAAATTTGTCAGAAACTAACTAATTATAAAAACAGAAGTTGTACATACGTATACAAAAAATGTAGTATTTACTTAAGAACCACATCATCTCAGAGGTGGTTCTTTTCTTATAATCCGAACCGGATCATCTTTGTAAAAGACATTTCCATTCTCCTGAAGATTTCATAAAAATCACTCACGATTCTTATAGGCACCTCCCACTTCCATTGGAAGGTGGGATGAGTCTTGTAAGTTTATAGTCATCAACCATGGTTTTCAATATATTTTTGTGTCGAAGCCGATGATATTTTTTCCGATGCTATTATGGAAAAAACTATATACAAACATATGGAAAACTTCAAATATTAACAGCAAGCTCTTATTAGCTTTATTTCAAGCCACCCTTTCAGGGTGGCTTTTTCGTTCCATAATCATTTTCCTTTTCCATAATATAAATGAAATGAATTTCAATAATGAAAAGGAGCTTATTTTATGGAAAATAAAGCCTCTGTTGTATGTTTTTAAAAACCATTGCATATTGTAAAATTTGCGGCATATGCTATAATATAGGTATAAAAATAAGGGTATTCCCTGAAACGAAACACTATCAGGGAATATCAATCTTTCCCTGTTTATATAGATAACAAAAATCTGCTTTTATAAGTGGGGAAAGAGAGAAAATATAGTATGGGTGAAAAGGATTTGACCGAAAAAATACTTGAAGATTATAATGATGTTTTTGCAGACATTATGAATACTCTTGTATTTAAAGGAAAAGACATAATACATCCGGATTCACTGAGAAACAGTTCTGTTCACTCGCAATACAAAGCAAATGATCAGAAGCTTCATGAATTGGAGCGTGACGTTGCAAAGTATTGGATGGATGGAAATGTTCAGATTGCATTATGTGGCATGGAGAATCAGACAAAAGTCGAAAAATTTATGCCATTTCGAGTGTTCAGCTATGACGGAGCCGCGTACCGGAGTCAGCTATTGGTTCAACAGAATAAAATCGTACCAGTGGTTACCATTGTATTATACTTTGGAAATGAACATTGGACGGCACCAAAAAACATCAAGGAACTTTTGGATATCCCAGAGGGACTTGATGAATATGTGAATGATTATAACATTCATGTATTTGAGATTGCATGGCTTACGGATGAACAGATTGCAAGCTTTAAAAGCGATTTTGGAATTGTGGCGCGGTTCTTTTCCGAGAGAAGGAAAAATCCGGACTATGTACCTGACGATCGAACAGTTATCAAGCATGTAGATGCCATGTTAAAGCTTTTAGCAGTAATGGCAAAAGATCGAAGATACGAGGATATTTTGAAATCTGACGACAAGAAGGAGGTTGGTTGTATGTGTGACGTAGCAGAAAGACTGGAACGCAAGGGCATCGAAAAAGGTCGGCTTTCAGAAATATTTGATTCGGTGCAATCGGAGGACTACAGTGTCGAACGTGGCGCACAGAAAGCCAATATGAGCATTCCGGAGTTTGAAAAAGCAATGAAATCTGCCGGATATAAAATTCCGACATATGCTTAGAATTGTAGTATTTATTGAAGGATTATCTCATTGCGAGGTGATCCTTTTTTACGAGCCATCCGTATGGGTGGCTCTAATTGCTATCAGGTAAAGGAGGCGTAGATTTTATGACAAGAAGTAGTACACGGTCTTATTGGTTATCAAACGATTCATGGTACACCGTTAAAAATGGTAAATTTGTATTAACATCTGTTGCGCCACCAGAAGCAAAAAGAAGTTTTGCAGAATGGAACAAACCGCACAAAATGACGTTAAGACGTTTATTAAGGACTATTCGTGCAAAATTGTTTTGATGAGAATATGAAGAAAGGGGGCTGGACGCCGTGTGTGAAGTAATGGAAAGATACGAAAGGAAAGCTGCTACAAAAGCCAATGTTGAGTCTATCAATCTAGCCAGAGTACCACGTCTATAACACCTGCATAGGCGTGGGTGAA
>ENA-UOJQ01000533-UOJQ01000533.1-human-gut-metagenome-genome-assembly--contig:-P63-NODE-533-length-41803-cov-7.315991_pt1 | contig 41803 bp, 29 predicted proteins | sample MGYA00242352_ERZ723899 | MGnify/ENA metagenome assembly ERZ723899
CCGGACCCGGACTCAGGCTCGGACTTAGGCTCGGACTCAGACACCAAAAAAGCGGCGAGGCATCACTGCCCCGCCGCTGACAAAATTAAGAGGAATTAAGGTTTTCTCTGCACTAATTAGCCTCCAGACTGATCCACAACTCATGGTTCTTAAAGTGGAGCGTATAGCTGCCGGCCGCGCCGTCAGGAATATTCCACTTAGGATCACCTGAATACGATGTTACCACACGATTATCCGTACGGGGATCGGCATTCGCAACAGCCGGACGCCACGAAGGATCATTATACGACTGCGTAGAGTGCATCTTGAAGCAACCCTCGCTGTTGGTGGTAGCCTTATCGAAGAAGTCGCCCGAGAGTGTCATCTCGTCAGGATTCTTGTAATCCCAAGTCAAGGCAACCCACGTACCCCAGCCGCCCGTGATGGCATCACCAACTACATATACGGGAAGCGTGCAATAACGGCCCACATAGCAGTTACCCGTCGGTACATCGGCCTCATCATTATAATCAACGCTGACGGCAAACGTATTGGCCGTGCCGAGAGCACCGCTGACATAGGCACCTTGAGTCGTGAACTGACTGTACTGCGCAGCCTCAGTCTCCGAGGTCACATATACCATCTCGCTGTCACCATTGCGGACGAATGCCGGATACATGGCATCGGGCTGAGTGGTTATGATGAAAGACGAATTAGGATTCAGTACCCCAATCTTCTGATAGAAGAAGTTCTTGTTGTGACTGGTTATCTCCACAGCACTCTCCAAGCCACTGCCCGCAGGATTGGCGTCTCCTACAATATAGAGGCGCTGCAACGGAATGTCGTAGGCCATAGCCATCATCGTCTTTTCCGAGATCGTAGGCTTGTAATAGAAGGTACCGCCCTCGATGTAAGCCAAAACCTTGGCCTGCAACTCAACCTCCACATCGGGAGCAAGAGCGCAATCCTGTATCAGGAAGCGGTTCAGGGCTCGCTTCGTAATGGTGAACGAAGTGACATCCGAAGTCAGGTCACCACTTGTAAGTGCCGGTGTATAGTTCTGGCCCTGAATGCCGAGTTTGAACACGTAACGTATCGTGTACTCCTCCGTCGGCGGATTGATCGCATTCCACGAGAAAGTCAACGACTCTCCGGAGTTCTCCTCCGTCAAGATCAACTCCTCGCCCGGAAGAATCAGCTCCATATTGCGATCTGCCTCCGGTTTGTCGAACCAGTTGTCCAAACCGTCCGGATCTTCGCAAGCCGAGAAGCCGATAACGCCGACGAGCAACATTAATTTCATTATGTTTTTCATAATCATCATTTTTTTGCGTTAATCAAAACTATTCGCCATCATCGGTAGCGGCATCCTCCCAGAAGGGAAGCTGCACGAGATTCTCGTTCTTATCGATCTCTGTCTGGAAGATAGGCATCCAATAGTACTCCTCCTTCCATACGCGCGGAAGACCGTTAGCGGTACGCACGTAGAAGGCACGAGGATCGTTCTTGTCGGTCGAACGCTTCGTTCCGGTGAAGTTCATACCACCGTGGTAGTAATCCTGACCGTCGCAAACCTCCTCCATCATCATCCAACGACGGAGATCCGACCAACGGATGTTCGAATCATCGACGCAAAGCTCCACGCGGCGCTCTCGCTTGATCAAACGATCCATCGACTCCTGATCCGACGGCACCTGTATCTCATCCTCGCCTGCGGCTCCCCATGTGTACTTGGGCACACCTGCACGCTCACGAATAAGGTTCAAGTACTTCAGAATATCCGAGTTTCCGGGCTCGACCTGATTCAGACACTCTACATAGTTGAGATAGAACTCGGCCAAACCGTAGAACTTACCCTGCTGGTATACGAAGCTGCCGTTCAGGTTATCATCACCCGGCTTGACGGCCTTATTGGCAAGATAACCGTTGTTGGGCGCATCGTGCGTACCATTGTTATCGTTAGACGTATGGCCTACCAGATCCTCGAAAGTCTGACCGGCATCAAGGTAGGCACTGTTATAGAAGCAGCACTTACGCTTGCCCGGAACAAACCACATCTCGTTATACTTCGTGGTAAGGTAGAAACGAGGCTCACGATTGACATACATCATATAGGTATTGGCATCGGTGATCATAGCCGTACCGTCGTCACGCACATCCTGCGAACCCGACCACTTCGTCTTGCGATATACGGGATCCGTAGCAAATGCAGTCTCCGAATATCCGGCCTGAGTAGCATCGGGATTGATAACGGGAATGGTCTTGTAACCGTTGGCATCCTTCTGATAATAGTCACCCTCATACTCGCCGTCAAGAGGATCGAACGGATAGATACCGTTACTCAAGGCAAAGGCGTCAACCAACGACTGCGATACGCTCATACCGCCGTTACCCTTGTATCCGTAAGGAGTGTTGTATGCAACCCACGTGGTGTAAGAGACCGAAGGACGAGCGAACAGAACCTCGCGGTTGTTACCGCCCTGCGGGTTGAACGGAGACGTAGCTCCGCCCAACAGCGACATGAAGGGATCGATCGTACCATCGTCGTTGTAAACCTTGAACAACTCATATCCATACTCCTCAGCCAGATCGATGACAGCCTTGTTGGCCTCCAGCGCACGCTGCCACTTGTTGGCATCGTAGCTCTGCGGGAAGAGTTTTTCGCCAGTATAGTTCACATGATCATAGTACATGGGGTTGCCGTTAACCAGCGGGCTGGCGTTGAAGAGCAACATACGGGCACGCGTACAGTAGCAGAAGAAGCGGTTGATGCGGCCGAACTTGTCACTCTCCGAGTACTCTACCGGAAGCAAGTCACCTACGGTCTTGAGCTCGTTGTCGAGCCAATCAACAATCGTATCCCAAGGCTCCTGACCATACTTCAACTCGTCGATAGGCGTCGACGAAGGCACCGAAGGCGATTCGGGATCAAACGGGCACGGTCCGTACCAGTAGAGGAACCACCAATAGTAGTATGCGATAAGCGCACGGCACTCGAGTTTCATATTGTCCACATCGCTCTGATATACGTTATCCGAGTCGATGGTGTGGACATTCTCCATAAAGATCTTGGCCTCACGGATCTTTCGGGGCATATTGGCCCAAACGTCACCGTTCCAGCTGGTGTTGGTAGCCCACATACCGATGGCACGCTGGTTGCAGTCCCAACTCCACTGATACCACAGATATGAGGGGCGCAGGTCATCGGCCAACGCAGCACAGCCGTACTTGTTGGTGTAGCCCCACAGGGGATCCGGCAGACCCGAATAGACATAGGCCAACCAACCCTCCATACGGACCTTATCGTCGAATACCATATCCAACGTAAGCTCGGTATCGGGCTCCTTATCGAGATAGTTGCACGAGGTCATCGTCGACATCGCCACTACCAGAACCAAAATATATTTATATATTCTCATAATCCTTGAATTGTTACCGATTAGAAGTTCAAATCAATACCGAACACAACCGATTTCATTCCCGGGTAACGAAGACCGGTATTCGTATCGATCTCGGGATCCCAGAGTTTGAATCCTGAGAAGGTCAACAGGTCATTGCCGCTTACGTATATGCGGAGCTTCTTCAGACGCACCTTCTCAACCCACGACTTGGGAAGGCTGTAACCGATCTCGATGTTCTTCAGGCGCAGGAACGACATGTTCTTGAGCCACCACGTCGAAGACAGGTTATTGATAGTAGAGGTGTAGGACAGACGCGGCCAGAAGACATCCTGCGAAGGATTATCCACGGTCCAGCGATCCTGATAGTTCGAATAGGGGTTACCCAGAATACCCTGACCCGAGCCGGGCAGGAAGTAGTTCGAACCACCGCCGATAACCTTGTATGCATCGCCTACGCCCTGGAAGAAGACGTTGAAATCGAAGTTCTTGTAGATGAAGTTACCGCCGAAACCGTATACGAAGCGCGGAGCAGTCGTATGCCCCATATAGGTCTGGTCCATGGCCGTAATCACGCCGTCGCCGTTAAGGTCCTGATACATGATATCTCCCGGCATGGGATCGGCACCGAGCTCAGGCTGCGGCAGCGACGGATCGAGCGCGCCGTTGATGAAATCGCTGTCCTCATAGAGGCGCAACGCAACGTATCCGTAGTGCTCGTTCACCGAACGGTTCGTGGCGCTACGATAGGTTCCCTTCAGAGACTCGGCCTCGTCACGCTCGCGAACCCAGTTCTTGGCGTAAGATGCCGTACCGCGCAACTGCAGATAGAAGTCCTTGTTGAAACGGTGGCTCCACGAAAGCGACGCCTCGAATCCCTTGTTGTCCACGATACCGTAGTTGGCATACGGAGTGTTGATGAAACCGTTCTGCGTAGGTATCGACGAACGCTGGATGAAGATATCGGTACGATACTCGTCGAACACATCGAACTGCAGGTTGAACTCGTTGAACAGACCGATCTCGATACCGACATTGGCCTTGCGTACGGTCTCCCATGACAGGTCGCTGATACCCGGATCACCCTCGGTGACACCGTTGCGCGAGTAACCGCCCGTGTAGCCCCACGTATAGCCGTCCTGACCCTCGTTGATGGTGGTGATGTATGCGAAACGGCGACCTCCGATCTGGTCATTACCGGCCAGACCCAACGATGCACGCAGCTTCAACGTCGAGAAGATATGCTTGGCGGGCTTGAAGAAAGGCTCCTCCGAGATGATCCAGCCGATTGCTCCCGACGGGAAGAATCCGTAACGCTGACCCTTGGCGAAGTTCTCCGATCCGTTGTAACCGAAGTTGAACTCGGCTACGTAACGGTTGTCATAGTTGTATGACAGACGGCCCGAGAAACCCTGATGACGATAGGGCTGGTAGCTGCCGCTGTCGTAGCTGTCCTGCATGTAGAGCAACAGTCCCTCCACATTGTGCTTCTCACCGAAGGTGCGGTTGTAGTGGATGCTGCCCTCGAGGTAGGTGCGGTTGTTGCCGTAGGTACCGCTTGCCTCGGTTCCGAGGAACTCCTGTCCGTAGTTCTCGATATCGAGAATCAGCTCGCCGTTTTCGTCACGTGTCGTGGCTACATTATAGTAATCGGGAGTCTTGCTGCGGGTAAGAGTCTTGCTCTGGTAGTTATCGAATGCGAACTTCACGTTCAGCGACAGGCCGTCGGTGATGAAGTCCAGCTTCTGGTCGAGCGTAACGAGAGTCTCGAGTTTCGAGTCGGTCACACGCGAGTAACCCTTCTGGGTCTGCTCGGCCCACGGGTTGTTACGGCCCGAGCGGATAGGAATCGCCCCGTTCTCATAGATGGGCGGGTGCACGAAACTCGGAGTCTGGAATGCGATATCGAATGCCGTATCGGTCGACTGGGCACTCTTGCGAAGCTGCTGCAGATAACCGCCGATGCTGATACCGAGCAACGTGGTCTTCGTGATGTTCACGTCAACGTTAGAACGTACCGTGAACTTGTTCAGACGAGTAGCCGTATCGAAGTCCACATTCGGATCGACGGCCATGATGCCATGCTCGCGGAAATAGGTCGCAACCAACGAGTAACGCAGGATTTCGCTACCGCCGTTCACATTCAGCGTGGCGCGCGTATTCTCGGCAAGGTTGGTTGTGATGGCCTCAAGCCAGTTCACGTCGGGATAGAGCTCGGGGTCATAACCCGTACGCGTACGCTCGATAACCGTAGGTGCGTAAACATACGAACCGGCACCCTTCTCCTCGGCATAAAGTTCGTTCAAGAGATCCATGTAGTCGGCCGCTCCAGCGAACTCGGGAAGCTGCGTCGGCGCCTGGATAGACTGCTCGATACGAAAGTTTACACTCGGCTTACCGATCTTACCGCGCTTGGTCGTGATGACGATAACACCGTTGGCACCGCGCACACCGTACATGGCGCTCGCCGATGCATCCTTCAGCACCGAGAACGACTCGATCTGCTCAACATCAAGGTCATCCAGCGTACGCTCGATACCATCGACCAGCACAAGCGGCGTCGTGGTACCCTGATACGACGAAATACCGCGAATCCAGAAGCTCGAAGCATCATATCCGGGCTCGCCCGAAGGACGATAAGCTATGATACCGGCGATCTGACCGGCAAGGGTGTTACTGATGTTAGCAGTAGTACCCACATCGAGGTTCTCAGGCTCCACAGTCTGAATGGCACCTACGATCGAGGCTCGCTTCTGGGTACCGTAAGCAGTAACCACAACGTCGTCCAGACGCTGCGCGCTCTCTTCCATCTTGACATTGATCACGGTCTTCGATCCGACCTTGATCGTCTGCGATTGATATCCGAGGCTCTCGAATACAATCTCGGCAGAGGCGGGAACCTGAATTGAATATTTACCGTCGACATCGGTAGCGACACCATTGGTTTCGTTACCCTTCTCGATTACGGCAACTCCGACCATCGGGCCGTTAGCGTCAGTAACGGTACCCGTAACGGTTATATTCTGCGCATTGGCATTTACCGAAAAGCATAACAATACAACGGTAAATACTGAAATCACAGAATTTCGGAATTTCCCCCCCCCTACATTCTTTGAGAATGAGTAGAAATTGACCATAATTTAATAATTAGGTTAAAAAAAGGTTAGTGTCGAGACTTTTTTTTACAAACGGGCTCGACAACCGTTTCCCCATTAACATAAACACGACATGCACTCCACAAGCAAAACGAACATCAATTTTTTGCTCTTACGAGTACTATGTCGGTTGAAGTTTCGGTAATGCAAATTTAATATTTAATTTTATGGTTGCAAATTTTTCTTACTTCTGACGGTAACATTTTTTCGTTAGCAAATTTATTAAAAGGTCCACTTTCGTGCGTTACACATTGATTTCCAGCACTAAACGCATGATATGATTTTTGTTTTTAAATAATTTCAACAACGAAAGTCCGTTTTGCCCCGAAAAATACGATTACAACAAAAAAAGGACGCAAATAATAATCGCGACCCAGAATAGATAAAATATTTAATAATGAAAGTGTTTTTGGTTGCCGGCTCGAATCACGCACCAATGTAATCTCAGAAAAAAAGTTCCCTTTTATCCACATCAAACAACGAAGTCGACAAACATCCTCCAAAGCCGACGACACCAGCCGTTCCCGACCGTAATGCCGGCATCTGAATCGCCCGAGTTACGCTATCTTCACATCCTTTTCAGACAGAACAGGGCGACCTATGGCCTCACCGCCGACGTAAAAAATATCCTCGCCGCGCACATATTCAAAAAAAAAGCGTATCTTTGCACGCTATGTTTAACTAAATTAACTTTTTCGAAAAATGCCAAAAATGAAAACTAATGCCGCTGCAAAGAAACGCTTTACTTTCACCGGCACAGGTAAGATCAAGCGCAAGCACGCTTATCACAGTCACATCCTGACCAAAAAGACTAAGAAACAGAAGCGCAATCTCTGCTACGCTTCGACCGTGTCGGCTGCCGACGAGGCCAAGATCAAGAGCCTGCTCGTAAAGTAACCGACCGCCGGAAACTTTTTTATTAACAAATTAATGCGGGACAAAGCAGCCCCAAAGAGTACGAGAGAATCGTGCCGCTGCGAGTTCCATCAAAAACTTATTTACTATGCCACGTTCAGTTAACGCTGTTGCGTCACGCGCAAGGAGAAAAAAGGTTTTGAAGCTTGCCAAGGGTAACTTTGGTTCAAGGGGAAACGTTTGGACAGTAGCCAAAAACACTGTCGAGAAAGGTCTGCAGTTTGCATACGCACACCGCCAGATCAAAAAGAGGACTTACCGTTCACTGTGGATCACGCGTATCAACGCCGCCGCTCGTACCTACGGTATGACCTATTCTGAATTCATGGGTAAGGTTAACGCCAAAGGCGTCGCCCTGAACCGCAAGGTTCTGGCAGATCTGGCGCTCAACGAGCCCAAGGCTTTCGAAGCAATAGTTAACGCAGTTAAATAGCCTGTCCGCAGGGGGGGGCAACTCCTCCGTCGGCAGACGATCGCTACGTTGTCCCTTGGGGACGCCGAGACGGTCGAAGCAAAGCGGGATGCAAATGCATCCCGCTTTTTTCATACCCACACCTTCCTCTCCACATGGATTCATAATTCGTACCCGCTTTCCCGGCAAACGACACCACCCTTCCCATTTCTGTCTCCTACTACTGCTCCCACACCCGCTCTCTTTCCCTCATACATTTCCAATCCACGTCTTCAACACACGCCTCCGACTCTCTTACCAACTCACATGACTCACATTCCATACTCTTCTCCTCGACACCCATTCTCGACACTCATCTTCGACACGTAATACTCACATGTCTTCGGTTTACATCTCAAGCCCGTATATTCAGACCGCTTCTCGAACCGCAAGATACGCCCTTCGCACAACCTACCGGCATATACACAAAGTAATATCGGTAATACGGCCGTCTCGGAAACTCATGGGAATTCATACACACCATACATACCATACACTTCTTACTCTCGGAGCCGACATTACAAAAAAAGGAGGCGAATTTTCATTCGCCTCCCCGATTGTTTTGCCGCAGCGTTACTCCTTGTACGTAAACGTCCAGAAGTTAATGTTGTATGCGGCATTGCTCATGTAGAACTTGATCTTGTGCATGCCCTCGGTCAACTCAAGCTCGAACGGAGCATTGGGCTGGTAATCGCCCCATCCACCCGGCGTAGCGTTAAGCGTAAGATCACCGGTGACATTCACGCCGTCTACCTCAACATAGCATGTACCGCCATTACCCGAGGCACTTACAACCACTGAGTAGGTTCCGGCATCCTGCACATCAACCGTGTAGAGGAGCCACTCACCCGAAGCCGTGTAACCGATATTGCCGGCACCCTCGATATCCACATCGGCACTGTTGGTGTCGCCACCGTCCGAACGATAGGTGCTGCCGCCGCTGTTGCCCGACGAGTTGTCAAAGAAGGCCACATTCTTGCCGCCCATATCGAAATCACGGAACCACAACTCCAGAGGAGCCTCGGCACTCAGGATATGCGGGCCGTTGAACGGAAGCGTCGTCGATACGTAAACCGATATCGTCTTCTCGATCGTACCCTTGCGATAATGTACCGTGGTGCTGCCCTCGCCTACACCGGTAATCTCACCGGCAAGGTTCACACGGGCCACAGCCTCGTCATCCGACCACCACTCGAAATCCGAGAGTGATACGTCATTTGCATCGATGGGCACCATCTCGACCGACATTTCGAAGGTACTGCCGATGGTAAGCTGCAGATCATACGAATTGAGCTTTATATCGGTAAGCACAATCTTGTTCTGGACCGTCACGTCCACATAGAAGGTCATGCCGTCACGCTCGGCATATATCGTGGTTGCTCCCTCGCCAACGGCCGTCACGAGTCCGTTCTCGACAGTTGCTATCTCGGCGTCATCGGTATACCAGTTGAACGTACCGCCGTCGGCGGGACTCGCAACCAACTGGGTCTGCTCGCCTACGAACATCGTGACAGACTGCTGATTGACAAATATAGCGTAATCAACCTCCGTTCTGTCATAGTTGTCGCACGCCGTAAAGGTCAATGCGCCAGCGGCGAACAGAGCAGCTAAACTAAATATGTATCTTTTCATTGTACTCGGTTGTTAAGTTATTCTTCAACAGGGTCATCTTCATAGTCTTCCTCATCGTCGGGGTTGAACTGCAGACGCAACTCCTCCTTCATCACGTAAGTGACACCCTCAAACGTGTACTGGTAGCACAACAGGAAGGTCTTGTAGGTGTTGAATCCGTCGTCCTCGATAAAGAACTTGTTGGGATACTCGGGATCCTCATTGTCGAGCTGCACGACCTCGACATCGCGATACGGAAGGATCTTGACCTTGCCGTTATCGGCGATTTCGAGTATCATGGCGCCGCGATAGAGCGTCTCCTCGTCGGCCGCATAGGCCTCGTTCCCGACCATCGTACGTACTCGCTTGTCAGTCAGCGGGAAGAGAATCTTTGTTCCGGGCATCGAGAGCTCCGACTGGTCGCCCAGAATGCGGCGCTTGCCGCGAAGCGTATAGCTCGTCGTTCCGTCACCGACAGCCCAACGGTTCTCGATAAGAACCTTGTAGAGAAGATAGCTCTTCTCGGGATTGATCTCACAACGATCGTAGGTATCAACACGTACCGGGATCAGATAGGTCGTGTCGGGCGAAAGACCCGCAGGACGAATCTTAACGGGTATGACACCTCCAGTCTCCCCGGCCTTGATGACACACTGCATCGACGTGATCTCATACTTGTCCTTGGGCATGGGCTTGGCATACTTGGCAACCTCCTGATCGTAGTTGTTGCGGTTGTATGTCTCGATCAGCTCGGGATCTTCGACGATGTTCACCGTCACATCCTCCGTGATGTTATTCGTGCCGCCCATCGAAAAGGCCAGATAACCTTCCGACTCGGTCTTGTGAAGACTGAAAACCTTGCTGTTCATGTTTTCGGTGTCACTGATGAAACCGAAGACATTCTTATACTGCTCCTTCTCGAAGACCTTGTTCTCGTTGCAGGCAACGAGACCGAGCAGAGCCGCAGCAGTCATTATATATCTGAATTTCATAATCTCAACTTTTTATCCGTGAAACAATTAGTCTTCCCATCCCGGGTTCTGGTCCACTGACGGGAGTTTGCGGATCTCGCTCAGAGGCAGCGGCAGGAACATGAGTTTCTTGTTCACAAGACGCGAGCCGATACGAGAGGTATTGGGGATAACGCGGGTATAGAATCCGGCCTTGCCGCTGTCGACATTCATGCCGGTAACGGGTTCGCTCTCGACCTCCTCGTATATACCCCAGCGGCGTACGTCGAAGTAACGATGGTTCTCGTGCAGAAGCTCGATCATACGCTCACGCTCGATCAACTCCTGCATGTGGTCGACGCTTGCCAGATCGCTGTCCGACAGGCCCGGCAGACCGGCACGGTGACGTACCTGATCGAAGGCGTTGCGGATCTCCTGAATGTCGCGCGATACGGTATAGGTCTGCTCGCCCAACTGTACGGTATGCGTCGTGGTCAAGTTGTTCAGCGCCTCGGCATACATCAGAAGAATGTCTGCATAGCGGATTATCGGGAAGGCCTTGTCCATACGGCGGGCATTCGTTCCGTCCCATGCATCCGACGGGTGGATGAACTTCTTGATCACATAGCCCGTAGGCGTGTAGTCGGTAGCACTGTTCAGCTTACCGTTGGCCGAATCGTAGTAGTAGGTAATGGTCAGGTTGTAGAGTCCCGACGTGGTGCTCGAGCTGCAGGGCCAGTAGCACTCGCTGAAACCTACCGAAGCGTAGAAACGCATCTCACGGTTATTGTACATGTTGAATACGCCGCTGTTGAGACGGTAACCCGAGAAGTTCTTCTGCTGCGTGGTGAAACCGCTCTCCGAGTAGGGATACTTCTCGCTCGAGTTGTCAATCGAACGGCCGTCAACCATTGCGAAGTTGTCGATAATCTTCTGCGGGAGAGCCATACCGCTCCAACCGCCTGCCTTCAACGGGAATGCCATCCGCGTATTGGCAACGAGCGTACCGCTGTTGCGGGCCCATACATACTCGGGGTTGGTTGCAAGCACGGCCTCGCCGTTGAAACCCTCCGAATACGAACGATAGGGGTCGATACCGGCAGCTCCGACAGGCCACGGCTCATAGTAGTTGGGATCGCTCGTCACGCCCTCCGGAAGAGCTGGCGTATCCGAGTCGGCCTCAACCGTATAGAGGCGGTACATGGGGGCTCCGCCGTTGGTCATGTCCATCACGCGCTTGGCAGCGGCGGCAGCCAGAGCCCAACGTGACTCGTCATAGGTCTGAGATACATAGTATGCGTCATCCGAGCTGCGCTTCCACGTACCGAAGCAACGCTTGGCTGCGGCTCCGCCATTGAACAGCGGGCTGGCGTGATAGAGGCGTATACGGGCGATAAGTCCATAGGCGGCACCCTTCGTCGGACGGCCGAACTCCATGATCGGACGCGTCGCGGGCAGAGATACGGCCGCAGCCTCAAGCTCCGAGCAGATATACTCCACAGCCTCGTCATAGGTCGAACGCGTGCAGTCGTATGCAACGAGCTCCTCGTTCGAGGGGATCACCTCGTCGCCGACGATGATCGGAGGACCGAAGACTGTCAGGATCTTATAGTAAGCGTAGGCACGCAGGAAGCGCGTCGTCGCCATGATCTCGGCGCGGTCGATGGCCGTCATGTCGGCAGCCTCGTCAATGCGCTGGAACAGAGTGTTACACTTGCGGATGGCGATGTATGAATTCTTATACATCGTCTCGAAAGAGTAGAGGTTGCTGGCGTTGATCTCGTTCAACACCAGACGCAGACCGTTATAACCGTGCAGAGTCTCGTACATGGTGAAAGCCTCGTCGGTAGCCAACGGACCCGGAGTGTCGGCATTCTGATGGATCGAACCCTCGTCGCCGAAATAGTTCGTGATACCCCACATGTAGGCCTCAACATTTCGCGTACTGTTGAATACCGAGTCGATCTTTATCTCATCGGAAAAATATCTGTCTACATCAAGGAAGTTGCAAGACCCGAACATCGAAGCAACCGCCAGCGACAGAACTATCATATATAATCGCTTCATCTTAAATCTCATTTTTAAGGTTAGAAATGGACATACATCTGGAAGGTTATCGTCATCGGGAGAGGATATACCTTACCATTGCTGGTAGCCTGCTCGGGATCGAATATCTTGACCTTGTCCCAAACGCAGAGGTTGTTGCCCACCAACTGGAAGTCGATCGACGAGATACCGACCTTCTTCAGCGCATTGGCCTTGTAGTTGTAGTTGAGCGTAATCTCCTGCAGACGCAGATAGCGTGCATCACCCTTCCAGAAGTCCGACGTCTGTGAATTGTTGTTGTTCAGACCATACTGCAAACGGGGATAGAGAGCATTCGGATTCTCTGCAAGACTCGGGTCGATACCGTTTGCCACAGCGTATTCCATCGGGATCCAACGGTTGCGCGGGTCAGCCGCCTGAGTCAGCACGTTACCCGTACGTCCCTCGTAGAAGGGGGTGTAACCCGTACCGCCGCGGAAATAATCCGTACGTCCCGTACCCTTGAAGAGCACACCGATCGTGAAGTTCTTGTACTGGAACTCACCTCCGAAACCGTACATCAACAGCGGGTTGAAGCTGTATGCGATAGGCACCATGTCATCGGCGTCGATACGGCCGTCACCGTTGACGTCGCGATACTTGATATCACCCGGCATAACCGTACCGAAGGTCTGGATGGGGCTGGTCTCGATATCGTACTCATCCTTGAACAGGCCCAGTGACTGGTAACCGCGGACTACGCCGTAGGGATAGCCCGAAGCCTCCTGATAAGGATATGCTGGGTTGGCCTCCTCCCAGTTCTCGACATCGTTCTTCGAGTAGGTGAAGTTGCCTCGCAGAGTCAACCACGTATTCTTGCCCAGACGCTGCGTGAAGCTGATGTTACCGTCGGCACCGTAGCTTCTCATGGCACCCACGTTACTGTAGGGCTGAGAGATAAGACCCACGTACTCGGGCACCTGCACACGCTGCTGGAAGATACCGTCACGCTTGTCGTTGAAGAAGTCGACCACGAAGTTGACCTTGTCGCCGAACAGACGACCCTCGATACCGAGGTCGGCCTTGATAGCCTTCTCCCACAACAGGTTGTCGGCACCGATATAAGACTCGATAAGGCTCTCGACTGCGGTCGATCCGAACGGTGACACCGAACCGCGATTTACGAGTGTCAGGTAAGGGAATCGCTGATTTCCGGCCAGACGGTCGTTACCTACCGTACCGTACGATGCACGGATCTTGAGGAAGTTCAGGAAAGGAAGGCCGCGACGCATGAATTCATACTGCGTGGGGACCCATCCGAGAGCCACCGAGGGGAAGAATCCGAAACGGCGACCCGGCTGGAAGTTCTCCGAACCCGTATAACCGAAGTTGAAGTCGATCATGTAGGTATCGCGGAAACCGTAGGTGATACGGCTCGACAGACCCTGATAGCGCATCGGGATAGAGTTCATGTTGGTTGTACCCGAACTTGCCGTCTTCTCGTCGCTCATGTAGTAGTAAACCAGAGCCGATACACGGTGGTCGTCACCGAAGACGCGGTCATAGTTCAACGTACTCTCGAAGTGGTACTTGCGGTACTGGTCGGTGCTCTTGCCGTAAGATGCGGCCTGCTCCGGCACGCGGAGAATGGTCACGAGTTCACCCTCCTGCGTACGGCCTACGGCCTCGTAGAGGGCGGGCTGGATAAGGCGCGACTCGTTGAACCAGCTGGTGATGTCGTACGCGCCCTGCGCGCGGATCTTGAGACCCTCGGTAATCATCGACAGGTCCTGCTCGATATTCAAGGTAACCTTGCCGGCGAACTCCTGCGACGAGCGGCGGCCCATCTGGTTGATCATCACATAAGGTGAAGTCTCCGACCCCGAGCCGACAGCGGGCATCTGGCCGTTAGAGTACATAGTGGGAAGACGAAGAGGGTTGATCGACGCCTGTGCCTGCCATATATAGTCGGTATTGGCAACACCGGGCTCGTTCTGAACCTTCAGGAAGCCGTCCGAACCGAAGTAGATCTTCGTCGTCTTGGTCAGGTTGATGTCGATATTGGCACGATACGAATAGGTATTGTAACCTACGTTCGAGCTGTAGATGCTCGACTTGTCCTGCTTGTAGGCCGCATCCTCGATGCTGGCACCCAAACTCAGGAAGTACTGTGCGGCCTGTGCACCGCCTCGTGCGCTGACATAGTAGCTCTGCTTCCACGAGTTGTGCTTGATGATCTCATCCTGCCAGTTCACATCGGGATAGAGGTCGGGATCCAGACCGTTGCGGATAATGTTCATCTCGATATCCGAGTAGAGGGGCTCCTCGCCGCGGATGGCGCGGGCCTCGTTTGCCAGCTGTGCATACTCGTATGCACCGACATAATTGGGCAGACGCTTCAGATGCGAGAGCGTGAAGGCCACACGGGCCGTAATCTCCAGCTTGTCGATCTTACCACGCTTGGTGGTGATCAGCACAACGCCGTTTGCACCTCGCACACCGTACACGGCCGTTGCCGAGGCATCCTTCAACACCGAGAAGCTCTCGATATCGGCCGGGTCGAGTGAGTTGATGTCACCCTCCAGACCGTCGATAAGCACCAGAGCCGAGGCGTTGGCACCGAAGGTACCGATACCGCGGATCCAGAAGTCGGCGATATTCTTACCGGGCTCACCGCTCGACATGGTCGAGATCACACCAGCAACACGCCCTCCGAGGAGGTTGGCCACCGAAGCCACCGGCTGCTGAAGGTCATTTACGTCGACACTCGTCACGGCCGACAGCGTCGAAATCTTACGCTGCGTACCGAGTGCCGTCACCACCACCTCTTCCACTTCGGTGGCACTTTCGGTGAACTTGATGTCGAGGTTCTGCTCCTGCTTGGTCACCAGATACTCGACGTCCTTGTATCCCAGATACGAGAACAGCAGCGTGCTGCCTCGCGAAACCTTTATCGTGAACATACCGTCCGAGTCGGTCATCGTACCGATGGCGGGGTTGTCCTTCACCACCACGCTGGCGCCGACCAACGGACCGTTGCTGTCCGATACCTTACCCTTCATCGTATAGTCTTGGGCAAAGATCGACTGTACACCTATAAATAAGAATATAAATAGGGAACATATAAATGCTGAATATTTCATATCAGTTGTGTCGTTAAGGGTTAATTAATCGAGAGCTTACGTATACGGGCGTTGCCGTAGTCGGCTACGTAAACCGTACCGTCATCGGCGATACCGATACCGCGCGGATACTGGAACAGAGCCTCCTCCTCGGTACCGTCCTGCCAGCCTGCCGTACCCGGCATACCGAGTACCGTCTCGACGGTTCCGGTGCGGTAATTGTCCCTATCAATCACCATGCGGCGAATGCACTGGTTATCGCAGTCGGCAATATACATGTTGCCATCGTTGTCGCAGAACATCTGGAACGGACGGCGGAACTGCGCATTCTCCAGCTTGCCGTCGCGGTGGCCGCCCGACGTCTGGGGCGACGACAGACGCTCGAAGGTCTCGAGACATGCGGCCTGTGCCTCTGCCGGATCGTCATATCCGTTGTAGGCCGACACGTCGATGCAGCAGATACTGTTGGCCGTACCGAGCGTACCCTGAGGCGTCTCGTATGCCAGACCGTTGCTGTCCATCGTGATATAGAGGATATTCGGGTGCTGGGGATTGAACGACAGACCGTAGCTGTCACCCTGCGGCGTTACGGCAATAACCGTCGTCTCGTAGCTCTTCGGGTCGATACGCACCACATGGCCATAGTAGAAACGGCAGTAGATGTATCCGTCGTCGGGGTTCACTACCATACAGTGCTTATATCCAAGAGCGATCTGGGCCGGTATTCCTGCAGGCCACTTCATCTCACGGTAACGCGGAGCCCACATCTCCTTGGGGTCGAGCGTCATGAACGAGCCGATGGTGGTCTCCGTGGCGAACGATACTACCTGAGTCTCAGGGTCGACGCACGGTACGTTACCGATGGTATTCGAAGCGAGCGTTACCAACTCGCTGTTCACCTCGTCTATACGGGCGATCGACGAAACGTCGCCCTTATCACCGTTACGGCTGATCACGAATACGTTGCCGCTCTCATCCACACAGCAATAGTAGGGCGAAACCTGAGCCTCGGCCAATGTTCCGGCCTTGTAGATCTTCGTTCCGTTGCCCACGACCGTAGCCACGGTCATCGACGACTCATAGAGGAAGATGTCGTTGTACACAACCGAGTCCTCGCCGATGACAACAGACAACTTGCACTCGTCTCCCGGCAGACGCGGAGCCTGCACGTAGATCTCGCTTCCGGTAGTGCCGATAACGGCAGCCGGGCGCTGGTTGAAATAGACTCTGATGGCACTCGGATCGGTTCCGAAGTTGCTGCCCTGCAGAATCACCTTCTCCTGATACTTTCCTTCCTTAGGATAGAAATCGGTCAATTCGATGGGCTTAGACGGATCGTATGGTTGTCCGCCGCCTGCCGTCGAATCGTCTTTACACCCAACAATGCCCATAGCACACAGCATCACTACGGACAGTAAGGGTTTTCTCACGTTGAATCTGTTCATGGTTAGAAATTTAGTTAGGTTGATGGTTTTGTCTGATAAATGGTATATACATCTCCATACAACGTTCTGCACCGCATCGTCAAGGTGCCTGTGCAATACGTTGTCAAATTCGGACTCCACACATTGATCCGAACATTAAGTATGCAATGGTGATGTAGTTAAAGGATCGTAGTTAGGCTCTATTCATAGGCATAAACATTTAGGTTAGAGTTGTTCTTTATTTTAGGTTCAAAACGGTTGGTTCAAATCTTTCCCAACCCGCAATCGCAGGATACCTTCGCACCAAGCGAAAGCCCCCATTACGGGCACAGGGAATATGCTGTCGTTCTCGTATCATCGTCAAGCATACAACGATACGGCCATTTTTACGGGCTCCGCCGCCCGCCGCTGATCGAATACAACAAAACACGATAATCGATGCGACACTGCATCACCTACATGTCACACCGACTGCATCCACGGCCCGATTTGCCGCGCTTGTACTCTACAAAACTGTGATTTACAACAAAATGACACGCCCGATAAGGGGGGGGGCAATTTTCCCTCCTCATGTCTCCGCGCGCATTTGTCCAATGACGCGGTCAAATAATATAACCTGTTTTCGGGCATTATTACACTTCCTTCTTCATTTACAAAGTTAATCATTATTTGCATTCAAGCAATATTTCAGACATAATTATTTAATAATTATTTATTATTATTTTTTCTTTTCTATATCTCCTTTCTTTAGATTTGTAAATTTAGCCTTTCGGTTTTTTATAAAAAAAGGCCAATAACACTTTTAATACTAAACCGTATAAAGAGCAAATAATGTTACGCGGGAAAAGACAAATTGCATTTTCACCGCATAGGTTCAGCGTCGACGCGCATATAGCAATATTAGTCAGCGGAATAACAGCAGCCAGAAAAATTCGAAAAGAGGCCGCCCATGACGCTATGTGCCGTCAGGGCGAAACGCGCGTCAAAACATTTATTAAAAATTTTTACAATACACCGCCCGCCATACGTCAGCCTCTCTTCCGCGAATCATGGAAGAAATATACCCTTCATGGAAATAATTGTCGTCTGCGGCACAATCATACGCATGGCGAAACAGAGGAAAATATTGGAGATTTATCCGATAAAGGGCCATTAAAAATGGGATCAGGAGCGTCATGGAAACGGCACAGCGATACATCCGCCCCGTAAAACCGCAGGTTTGACTTGCCATTGCATCGCCGGTTTATTATCTTTGTTGTTACCAACCGGACAAATACCATTTACGACATGAGAATAATACCACTACTGACGATGCTGTTGCTGTGCCAACAGCTCACGGCACAGGATGTCGGCCGCATGACGATTGATCTCGGCGGACGCTGGAGTTTCGCGCTCGACGCCAACGGTGCGGGACAGGCCAAAGGTTACACCGACCGTGAACTGCCCGACAGCGTCACCCTTCCGGGTACGATCGACACGAACGGCAAGGGCAACCGCAACGACAACCGCAGCGAGACGACACATCTCTCGCGCCGCTACACCTACACGGGGCCTGCATGGTACAGCCGGCAGGTCGATATTCCCGCCGAGTGGCAGGGTCGCACGATAACCTTTACGCTTGAGCGCACGCGCCCGACGCGCGTATGGGTAGACGGTGAGTATGTCGGTTCCGACAGCCGCATCTCCGCGCCGCAACGCTATGACCTGACGCAATACCTCACCGCAGGCCGCCACCGCATAACCGTATGTGTCGACAACGGCGAGAGCATTCCCGCACAGGTACGCAACAGCTCCCATGCCTGCTCCGAGTCGACACAGACCAACTGGAACGGCATATTGGGACGCATTGAACTCGAGGCGGCCGATGCAGTACACATATCCGACATACGCGTCTATCCCGACCCCGAGGCCAAAAGCGCACGCGTCAGGATTACGGTTGCCGGATCGGAAGATCTGGCCGACGGCACCCGTCTGACACTCTCGGCAGAGGCATTCAACTCGCCGCGCCGACACCGCGTCGAGGCCGTAACGGCACCCCTGCAACGCGGCCGCGCGGAGTACGACATAACGCTCCCGATGGGTGAAAATGCGCTTCTGTGGAGCGAGTTCTCACCCGCACTGTATCGTCTTACGGCCCGCATCGAGGGGCACGACGAAATCCAAACGACATTCGGTCTGCGCCGGTTCGCGGCCGTGGGGACACAATTCTCCATAAACGGCCTTACGACATTCCTGCGCGGCAAGCACGACGCATGTGTCTTTCCACTTACGGCACACACGCCCATGGACGTCGAGTCGTGGCGTCACTACTTCCGCACGCTGCGCGACTACGGCATCAACCACTGCCGCTTCCACTCGTGGTGTCCGCCCGAGGCATGTTTCACGGCCGCCGACTTGGAGGGCATATACCTTCAGGCCGAGTTGCCGATATGGGGTTCGCTCGGCAATGACGATAGCCTCAACAGTTTTCTCACGACCGATGGTATAGCCATACAGCGTGCCTACGGCAACCACGCATCATTCGTGATGTTCGCCCTCGGCAACGAGATGTCGGGCGACCAGAAGGTCATGGATGCGCTTGTGGAGCGCTTCCGCGCCGAGGATGACCGCCATCTCTACGCCTACGGTTCGAACAACTATCTCGGCTCGCGCGGCCACGCCGCAGGCGAGGATTACTTCGTCACCTGCCGCAACGGCTGGGCCGACGACTACTCGACCCATACGCGCGGATCATTCTCCTTTGCCGATGCCGAAAAGGGTGGCATCATAAACAACACCTACCCCAACACCCGTACCGACTTCTCGCAAGCCATAGCTTCGTGTCCCCTACCCATCATAAGCCATGAGACGGGACAGTTCCAGATATATCCCGACTATGCACAGATCGACAAATACACGGGTGTACTTGCCCCGTGGAATCTCGAGGAGTTCCGCCGACGTCTGCGCGAGGCCGGCATGGAGTCGCAGGCCGAGGATTTCGCCCGGGCATCGGGCGAGTGGGCCGTACGGCTCTACCGCGCCGACATAGAGATGGACCTGCGCACACGCGGATTCGGCGGCTTCCAGCTGCTCGACCTGCAGGACTATCCGGGACAGGGCTCGGCATACGTCGGCATCCTCGACGCCTTCATGGACTCGAAGGGACTCATCACACCCGAACGTTGGCGCGAGTTCTGCAGCCAGACCGTACCGCTGTTCATCTGCGACCGCGTATGCTGGATTGCCGACAATAATATTTACGGCGACATCCGCATAGCCAACTACTCGCCTCAGGATCTAACCGGCCGAAAGGTCGCATGGCGCTTCTCCAGCCAAGATAAGGGCCGCACCATAGCCGCAGGCACGATTACAATCGAACCGCAGCCCGAGAAGCAGGGAGTGCTGGATGTAGGGACAATCGCGACGCTGCTGCCCGAGTCAAAAAAGGCGTATGAAGTATGCCTTACACTCGAAATAAAGGGCACGCCATACCGCAACAGCTACACCTTCTGGGTATATCCCGACCGTGGGGCCGTAGATGTCGCCGCCGAGAGCGCAGCCGCAAAGGTAACCGTTACACGCACTGTCGACGCAGCACTCGAGGCACTGGCACGAGGCGAAAAGGTGCTGCTGATGCCCGACCGCACACAATGCGCCGAAGCAACGGTCGGCGGGCTCTTCCAGACCGACTACTGGAATTACCGTATGTTCAAGAGCATTTGCGACAACATGCACAAGAAGCCATCTCCGGGCACGCTCGGCATACTCACCGACCCCGAACACCCGCTCTTCGAGGACTTTCCGACCGATTTCCACACCGACTGGCAATGGTACGCCATCGTCAAGAACAGCTACCCGCTCATTCTCGACGCCATGCCTGAAGGCTTCCGCCCCACGGTGCAGGTGATCGACAACATCGAGCGCAACCACCGTCTCGGACTGCTCTTCGAGGCAACCGTAGGCAAAGGCAAGCTCCTCGTATGCATGGCCGACCTGCAGCCCGCGGCCGACCTGCCCGAGGTGCGGCAGTTTATGCGGTCGATATTGCGCTATATGTCGTCAGGCGACTTCAAGCCCGACACGGAGATGTCTCCCCAACAGCTGCAGGAGATCTTCCACACGCAGGATAACGACCAGATAGAGGCGCTGCACAACATATCGTACGATTGACACGATTGCAAACGCCAAGAGGCCAACCTTTCAGGGTTGGCCTCTTGGCGTTTTGTAAGTTGTGTAGTCTCTATTTGTTATTGCGGTAAGCCTCCACGCCGCTGCGAAGGAACTGCACGAAGGCATCCACGTCGAGATCATAACCGCGCGGCTCGACCAGAGGCTCGCCGTTGCGGCCCTGAAGAACATAATATGGCTGGGCATTGACGCCGTATGTCTTCAATGCATAATATGAGTTGATCTTGCCCAGCGTCTTGAGCACCTTGCCCGTATCGGTCGTAACCCAGTCGCTCTCGTCGACATTGAGTTTGTCGTCGGCATAGAGAGCCACGATCACATACTCGTTGCGCAGCAGCTCCAGCACACGGGGATCCGACCACACGCGCGCCTCCATCTCACGGCAGTTGACGCAGCCGTGACCCGTGAAGTCCACGAAGAGCGGTTTGTCGACCTTGGCGGCATAGGCCTCGGCCTCGGCCAGATCGAAGAATCCCTCCAGTCCGAGCGGCAATTTGAGCACATCACCGTACTTGACACCCGTCTCGGGCGCTGACGACTGCGACGATGGCGCCGCCGCGCCACTGCCCGCCGTCATGACGAAATCCTGCGTCTGCATCGGCGGCATATATCCCGACAAGGCCTTCAAGGGCGCGCCCCACATTCCCGGGATCATATATACGACAAATGCGAATGTAATGATCGCCAGCACCAGACGCGTAACCGACAGATACGGCATATCGCTGTCGTGCTTGAAGCGCAACTTACCCAACAGATAGAGCCCCAGCAGAGAGAAGATGACGATCCACAGGGCCAGATAGACCTCACGGTCGAGAATACCCCAGTGGTATGTCTGGTCGGCCACGCTGAGGAACTTAAGGCCCAGCGCCAGCTCGACAAATCCCAGAACGACCTTCACCGAGTTGAGCCAGCCGCCGCTCTTGGGCAGTTTCTTGAGCCACGAGGGGAAGAGAGCGAACAGGGTGAACGGAAGCGCGAACACGACCGAGAATGCCAGCATCGTTATGATCGGAGTCCAGAACTCGCCCGAGGTCGACTGTATGAGCACCGAGCCTACAATGGGTCCCGTGCACGAGAACGACACCAGCACCAGCGTCAGAGCCATGAAGAATATGCCTGCAAGGCCCTTCTTGTCGGACTTCGAGTCACTGTCGTTCACGAGTTTCTCGGGCAGCACGATCTCGAACGCACCGAAGAACGAGGCGGCGAAGATCATGAAGACGGCAAAGAAGATGAGGTTCGGAAGCCAGTGCGTCGCCAGCCAGTTGAATATGTCGGCCGTAACCACATCACCGCCCACGAGCCACGTGATGAGGATTATGATGCCGATGGGCACCGTATAGAGTATAACGATAAACAGTCCGTACATGAGTGCGCGGAAACGTCCCGCGGCGGCCGAGCCCGAGCCCTTCAGGAAGAACGACACCGTCATCGGGATCATCGGGAAGACGCACGGCGTCAGAAGCGCCACCAGCGCCCAGCCTATCGCGCTCAGGATATAACCCCACAGCGAACCGCCCGACAAGGCCGGCGCAGCAGCCGAGACCTTTGATTCATTCGCCGCAGCTTTGGCAGAGTTGTCGGTTGCCGAAGCCGATGCCGAAGCGGCAGACTTTCCGACCTCAATCGAGAAGTCGTTGTCGCCCGTGACACAGTTCGTTTCGTTGCACGCCATCCAGTCGGCCGTAACGGCTATCATGGCGCCATCCGTACAACGCACATTCTGTGCAAACTGCGCGCGGCCCTCATAATATCCTATCTCCATCTCGTAGATGGGATCGAACTCGCGGTGAGCCTCCGCCAAGGCATATACCCCGCCATCGAGCGTGTACGCCCCGTCGGGCGTAAACTCGAACGACGTAGCCATTGGGCCGCCCATTTCGTACGGGCCCAGATCGTAGATATGCCAGCCCGCATCCACCGTCGCCGTGAAGACTATACGGTAAAGGCCCGTCTCCAGCTCATCCACCGAAGTGCTCCACTTGACAGGCTCGAGCTGCGCCCACGACGGCAGGGCCGCAACCAAGGCGACGCAGGCAAAAAGAATACGTTTGAAAAATCCCTTCATTACAATATATTCGTTGTTTTGTTCTTAACCGTTATGGCCTTCGCACTGCATTCACAGCTCGCGGCAGCCGAAAAATCAGCGTCAAAAATATCACAAAAAACTCGTATCTGCAAATCGTCGAAAGAGTTGCCCCCACATGTCGGCCACAGCGACACAAGGATATACCGCCCACGATGGCACAAAATATCCGCACGACGCCCAAAGAGACTCTTTTGTGCGCGTGCGGACAAGACGTGCGGACAACATATAGCAACTCCATACACCGCCGCATGACGACAGTTTCAGCAGACGCAATATCCGACGCCGATATCCATATCGGTCATGGCCGGATCGGCCGATCAGTCGATCGTGAAGATACGGCGCTCGTCCTCGCCCACCGTGATCGTGACCGTCATGGCATCCTCCGGAAGCAGCGGCTCGATCTTCTCGGGCCACTCGACCAGACAGAGCTCTCCCGAATAGAAGTACTCCTCGTATCCCAGATCGAGAGCCTCCTCGACGTTGTTTATACGGTAAAAATCGAAATGGTATATTCGTCGGCCGCCCTCACCCTCGTACTGGTTCACCAACGCAAACGTCGGACTTGTCACTGTATCCTCGGCGCCCAGAGCCGCCGCTATGCGGCTTATGAGGGTCGTCTTGCCGGCCCCCATAGGGCCGCGGAAAAGCACGACACTGCGGCCGCGCAACTCCCCCAACACCGCCTCGGCCACCTTCGGCAGTTCGGAGAGCGATTCGATCTCGATCTTTTTCATGTAAAAGTTATAATGTTATAATTTGGGTTTCAATACTATGTACGGCACGATCATCTCCTCCATCGAGATGCCGCCGTGCTGGAACGTATTGCGATAATATCGTATGAATCGGTTCGCATCGTTGTTGTAGACCAGAAAATCGGTGTTGTAGGCAAAGATGTAGCTCGACGAGAGATTTATGCGCGGGAGCTGTATGTCCTCCGGCCGCAGCACCTCGTACACCTCGCGCGAGTTGTACTGCAGGTTGCGCCCCGTCTTGTAGCGCAGGTTGGGCGAGGTCTCGCGGTCGCCCGTCACCTTAACAGGATTGTCCACACGTATCGTACCGTGGTCCGAGGTTATGATCACCGTATGGCCGCGCTCCGACAGCAGCTTCAACAGCACGAACAGATCCGAATGCTCGAACCACGAGCGCGTCAGAGACCTGAACGACGCCTCGTCCTCGGTCAGCTCGCGGATGATGTCGGTCTCGGTACGCGCATGCGACAATATATCCAGAAAATTATATACGATAACCGAGAAATCGGCATCGTAGATGCGCTGTATGTTGTCGATGAGCTTGCGCCCCGCCTCCGGACGCACCAGTTTGTCGAAGGTCCAGCGCCACCGTTTGCCACATGATGTCAGCTGACGCGAAAGGAACTCCTCCTCGTACTGGTTCTTGCCGCCCTCCTCGTTATCGTTGAGCCACTTGTTGGGCATGAGTTTGTCGATGGCAAGGGGCATCAGGCCCGCAAAGATCGCATTGCGCGCATATTGCGTGGCCGTAGGCAGGATCGCACAGTAGAAGTCGTCGACCTCAACATCGTAATACCCCCTCAGCAGCGAACTGATCGACCGCCACTGGTCGTAACGGAAGTTGTCGATCAGAAGCAGCGTCGTGCGGCCGTGAGACTCCACGTCGGGAAGGATCTTCTTGCGCATGAGCGTGTGCGACATGACGGGTATCTCCTCCTCGTCCACACGCTTGTTGATCCAGTTGTAGTAGTTACGGCGCACAAACTTGCAGAACTCCTGATTGGCCTCGCTCTTCTGATATACGAGCACCTCCTTGATACTCTGGTCCATCGAGTCCGAGAGGTCGATCTCCCACCCCGTGATCTTGCGGTAGAGCGTGCACCATGCCCCGAATGACGAGGCCATCTGGCACATGTTCGATATGCGCCCGAACTCGGCACGGTAGTCGGCCGTAGTCTGCTCGGTCACCAGCTGCTGCGAATGCACGCACTTCTTGATCGAGAGCAGCACCTGATTGGGGTTGACGGGCTTGATTATGTAGTCGGCGATCTTCGATCCGATCGCCTTGTCCATGATGTTCTCCTCCTCGCTCTTGGTCACCATGATAACGGGCGTGGTGGGCCGCACCTCCTTGATCAGCGGAAGCGTCTCGAGGCCCGTCATGCCGGGCATCATCTCGTCGAGGATTATCAGGTCGTAGGGTGTGGCGCGCACCATGTCGATGGCGTCGTAACCGTTGTTGCAGGTATCCACCTCGTAACCCTTGCCCTTGAGAAAAAAGACATGCGGACGCAGAAGCTCTATCTCGTCATCCACCCAAAGTATCTTAACCATAACGTTCAGAGTTTTTTACACACTTGCCGCCTCGGTGCGGCCTTCCCTTTCATATAACGTACGGAACACCTCCCGAATTGTGGGAAACGACATCTTAATTCGCCGCCGTACCTCCGCGTCATCGACCCACTCGGCCGCGACGATACCCTCTTCACCCTGCGGGCGCAGCACGGAGCCTTCGGCCGCCCGCATCTCGAACCACGACGTATGCTTCATCTCCCAGCGGCCGTAGAGGTTGTAGCAGTGTATGGTCGTGCAGAGCAGATCCCCCACCGAGGCCACATGTACCCCTGTCTCCTCCTCGGTCTCGCGCGCGGCACACGCCTCGAGCGACTCGCCCGCCTCGCGGTGTCCCTTCGGAAGATCCCAGCGGCCGTTGCGGCATATAAGCAACCGACGTCCCAGACCGTCCACGGCCACGCCGCCCGCAGCCTCGACCTGCACGAACTGTGCCGCCAGCGAGGCCATCGTACGCTCGACATCGGGCGTCAGGACGGCGATATATTTGTCCGTTTCGGCTTTTTTAACTAAATTCGTGCGCGAAATACGCAGTTCGTCGTCACACTCCATAACGGAATATATCGACGGAAGAGGTTGCGACGTGATTACGACGCTCACATCGGCAAAGTATATTGTGTAAGTATCCATTATGTCCGAAGCCGCCATCGACGCGGCGGCGCGACTGCAAAGATACGAAAAAAGATATGCAAAGGCCACAGCGCAGAAGATTCGCTGCCGAAGTTTTCCGCTCCGAGTTTCCGTCGTGCATCGCTGCCTGCCGTATTTCGTGATATGAAGGCCGGAGACGCGTTTCGCCAAATCGCTTTCAAAGCGGCTGGCGCGACGCATGAAAGACTATTAAATTACAAGACAAACACACACTCTAAACCATGAAAAAAGCAATATCAATCGTTATGATCGCATCATCCTTGGCCGCGGCCTCGTGCTCTACGCAGACAGTGCCCGAATCGAGCAGCCCGAAGGGTCTGCTCACGGCCGAAGAGATCAGCGCCGCACGCTTCACACCCGAAGTGATGTGGAAGATGGGACGTCTGGGCGAGGCGGCCCTCTCGCCCGACGGCACGATGGCCGTATATACGGTCACACGCTACAACATGCAGGAGAACAAGGGCACCACGGTTATATTCCTGCACGACATGGCGACGGGCAGCGAACGCGCCCTGACCGACACCTCGTCGAACGCCTCCTCGCCGCAGTGGAACAGCGACTCGAAACGCATCTATTTCCTCTCCGACCGCAGCGGCACGATGCAGGTGTGGTCGATGAACCCCGACGGCGGCGACGTACGTCAGGTATCCGACATACACGAGGGCATCGACGCCTACGGCATAGCCCCCACCGAGCAGAAACTCTTCTTCACGCGCAAGGTTCACGCCGCCGACCGACGTTCGGCCGACGTCTACAAGGATATGGACAAGTCGCAGGCCCGCATATACGACGACCTGATGTGCCGACACTGGAACTATTGGGACGAGGGCGACTACAGCCATATCTTCATTGCCGACATCCGTCCCGAGGGCCTCATCAATCCGGTCGACATACTCGGAGAGGATGCCGCATGGGACGCCCCGCTGGCACCCTACTTCGACGCCTCGGAGATTGCGTGGAGTCCCGACGGCACAAAGCTCGCATATACATGCAAGAAGCTCACGGGTACGGCCTATGCCGTCTCGACCGACTCGGACATATACGTCTATGACACGGCCGACGGCTCGACCGTAAACATCAACAAGCCCCTTACGGGCGGCCTTTCGAACGACCCGGCAGCTCCGCGTATAGACGTAGCCGAGGCCGTAGGCTACGACCGCTACCCCGTATGGTCACCCGACGGTAAGCGCATAGCCTACCGTTCGATGGCCACTCCCGGGTACGAATCGGACAAGGACCGTCTGATGATTTACGACACGGGGACGGAAAAGATAACGGATCTCTCCGCAAACTTTGACCACAGCGCCCAGAACGTCGCATGGACCGACAACGACAACCTGCTCTTCATCTCGGCCATCGAGGGCACGCAGCAGATATGCGCGGTAGCCGTACCAGCCTCGGGCAACGGCGCCGAGGCCGAAGTCAAGGTACTCACCTCGGGCGACCACCACATATCGTCGTTCAGCTGGCAAAACGGAAAATGCATAGCCGCCATCATGACCATAAGCCGTGACAACGAGCTCTTCGCGATGGATCTGGCCTCGGGCAAGGGCGAGCAGATAACGTTCGTAAACAAGGAGATATACGACAACATACACATGGGCGAAGTGCAGAAGCGCTGGGTAACCACCACCGACGGCAAGCAGATGCTCACATGGGTGATCCTGCCCCCGGACTTCGACCCCCGCGAAGAAATACCCCACGCTGCTCTATTGCGAGGGCGGCCCGCAAAGCACCGTCACCAACGGCTGGAGCTACCGTTGGAACTTCCAGCTCATGGCGGCACAGGGATATGTCGTCGTGGCGCCCAACCGCCGCGGATGCCCTTCATTCGGCAGCGAGTGGCGCGAGCAGATCTCGGGCGACTACTCGGGGCAGAACATCAGCGACTACCTCTCGGCCATCGACGACGTGGCACGCGAGCCGTGGTGCGACACCGACCACATGGGTTGTGTCGGAGCCTCGTACGGCGGATATTCGGTATATTACCTTGCCGGGCACCACGAGGGCCGATTCAAGGCCTTCATCTCGCACTGCGGCATCTTCGACTTCGAATCCATGTACGGCCAGACCGAGGAGCTCTTCTTCATCAACCACGACTATGGCGGCCCATACTGGGAGAAGGAGAACGCCACGGCCATGCGCTCGTATGAGAACTCGCCCCACAAGTTCGTCGACAAGTGGGATACGCCCATACTGATCTTCACAGGCGAATTCGACTTCAGAATACCCTACACGCAGTCGCTCGAAGCCTTTACCGCAGCACGCCTAAAGGGGCTCGACACCCGACTCGTGGAGTTCAAGAACGAGGGCCATCAGGTATTCAAGCCACAGAACTCGATGGTATGGAACCGCGAGTTCTTCGGCTGGCTCGACAAGTACCTCAAAAACTGATATCGTAAAACAGCGACCGTCACGGCGAGGTCGGATGTTGGAACATCATCCGATCCCGCCGTTTCCGTCTCCGGCACACATCATATTCATCGTCCGGCAGTTGAGCCGTCACGGGTTTTCATGATCAAAATATGCCCGTTCGTTGAATTTATTTCCTTTTCAATCTCAGTGTTACTACTTTTGGAGCATAAAATGCAAACCGAAAACAAGCGGTACGCCGCCACAGTGTTATAAAAACACAGTGCCATAAAACAACATAACAACAGATGTACAGACTTTTCGTCTTCGCCATATCGCTTGCTCTCACTTTGCTCGCATCATGCACGGCAAAAGACACGCTCCCGTATCCCGACGCAGGCCCCGTCACCGTAGGGTTCCGTGTCGGCGGGGAGCAGACCCGTACCCAGATCAACGACGACGGCCGCAGTACCTCGTGGTCGAAGGACGACCGCATAGCGTTATGGGCGCGCAACGAAGCCAGTGAGTTCACACTCAATGCCCAGCCTTTCGACATATATTACCGCAGCGTAAACAACGCCGGGGCATACTTCACCTCAACGCTGCCTCAGGCGATGGCGGAAGGCCGATACACCTATTACGCAACATACCCGCAGCCCGAGAGCCTTGACGGCACGAAGGCGACATTCACCATACCCTCCATACAGGACGGGCGCGTCGGCAACGGCGCCGACATCATGGTCGCAACACCCGCCGAAGCCTCTCAGCTCGGGCCTCTGGAGAACGGCCCCGATCTGTCGCTCACGATGCAACACATGCTGCATGTGTTGCGCTTCTACATCCCCGAGGGTGACAACGTCCTCGGCGAGCCCGTCGAGCGCATCGTCCTCACCATGCCACAGCAGATCGCAGGACGGGCCACGGCCGACATAACAGATCCCGACGGCGGAATGACACTCGCCGAAGGCGGCAATACCGTCGAGCTGAACCTTACGGAGCCGCTCGACGCCTCAACGGCCGCAGAGTATGCGTATGCCTGCGCCGCAATATTCCCGTCGACGCAATACGGTGCCGACGACGTGATGCAGGTGTCGCTCTACTCGAAGAACTATGCCGCCACGGTGGATGACATACTGCTCGCCGGCCGCACCTTCGCCGCAGGGCATGTGACGCCCGTGCCACTAAAACCGACACAAACCCATGACAGGCCCAAAATGAGATTCCGCATTGCAGCCAATAACCTCGGCGAGGATGTACAGAAGATAACCCTAACAGCTCCTGACGATATGACATGGAATCTGTCAGTGCTTGTTCCGGACGGATTCACATATGAAAAAGGAGACAATGATATAACCATATCTGCTTCTAAAAACAATACGATTGGAGCTGATGATTATTTTGAATTAGTACTCTACGACAAGGTTGACCTTAACGCTCTGGAAGGCAAAACGATTACGGCAACATATGAATCACAAAATGCTATTGTAAACGAAAAGGTAGCCATCCCCGCGGATGCCGCAACGAGCGATGTTGTCATGATAAACCTCAACGTTCCATATCTACTGCAGGAGAACTTCGACAATGCCGCTGACTATGCACCTGATTGGGGAAATACGGGTAATCCTACTGCCGTATGGTTGGACGATTACGGACTGAACGGATGGTCGGGATCCCGCGTTACACTGCATGCTGGACTGTGCTCGCAGGTAAGCATAAGGCATGAAACAATTGCTCAATATCCGGGACGCCTCGATACGCCACTTCTACCCCTCAAGGAAGGCGCCGCAGTCAAAGTACGGGTTACGTTCAACGCTCAGCGGTCGAACGAATACGTATACCTTACCTGCGGAATGGTGGAGGGCAACGGCCTGCTCCAAGGTAATGACGGGGCTAATTCCACAACAACTATCACCCCGTCACTCAACGAGTCGGCATCGGCATCGAACATACCAGCCACGGATTACACATTCGAAGTGAATGGGGCAACTGCAAACAACCGAATATCGTGGGTCGTAGAACGCAACTACAGTTTTACCGGCAACGGATGGATTTCAAGGACATGGCATACTTATATCGACAACATACGGGTACAGATAGTAAAATAGCAATATAAGAATACTCAAAAATAACGTTTGAAGTTATGAAATTTATCAAGACATCGATTCTGTGTTTAGCTACGGTCGCAGCGGCCGCATGCCACAAGAGCGAGGCCCCGACCGCAGCCGAAGGCACCATAACATTCGCCGTAGCGACGCAGCAGGAGGTAAACGACGTCACCCGCAGCAAGGTATCCGACATAACGGATCTGCCCGCGGCCGCCGATTTTACGCTCACCATAACCGACGCCCAAAAGAAGACCGTATGGAGCGGGACAATCGCCCAGATGACTGAACCATACACCATCGCCGCAGGTGAATATACTGCTACGGCCCAATATGGCAGCGTCTCGGATGAGGGTTTCGACAAACCCTGTTTTACGGGCAGCATGCCCTTTACGATAAACGGCGGAGACTCGAAACAGATCACCATACCGGTATCGCTGGCCAATGCCATAGTGAAGGTTTCGTGCACCGAGATGTTCCGAAACTACTTCTCCGACTACTCGTTCAAGATAACGACGGCAGCCGGCACGCAGATTGACTTTCCCAAGAGTGAGACCCGCGGCGCCTTCATCGATGCCTACAAATTCACCATCGACGGCACGCTTAAGAATCAGGGAGGCACCGCACAGTCATTCAACAAGACATACGATACGGGCATAAATCCCGCAACCTGCTACACGGTGACATTCGACGCCTCGAGCGTCGGCGGCACGAGCATCACCGTAACGTTCAACGACACCACCGAGACAATCGACCTCGGCGATATCGAGTTAAATGATTGATAGATACCGAAGAAAAACATGTCAATTATGAAAAAGATAATGCTCATGACGGCGATTGCGCTCGTCGCACTCGGTTCATGCAAGAAGGAGACGTTCAACTACGGCGGCAACGGCGCCGACGCAACGGGAACTCTATCGTTCGACGGTCTGGCCATCGAGGTGTCGGACGAAACACATCAGGTGAAGGCTTCGACGCGCGCCACAACCGATACGTATGCCATTTATGTAGACAGCGAGGATGGTCAACGCTTTCTCTCGACCACATACAACGAGCTGAAAGGCAGCATACAATTGCCCGCTGGTAAATACACCCTGACGGCACAGTCTGCTACGGAAATTCCGGATGCCGAGTTCGAGAATCCCGTATACGGCGCGACCAAAGAGTTCACCATAGAAGCCGGAAAGACCACCTCCATAGGGACACTCACATGTACGCTGCTCCAATGCAAGGTGACGGTGGCATATAACCAAGACTTTCTCGACATGGTTACGGGCAACTGCACCACCACGGTGGAGCTCTCGAATGGGTCGCCTCTCGAGTACGCCATGACATACTCGGCCGACAAAGGCCCGCAGTATGAGAAGCGTAACGGTTATTTCGCCGTGAACGGCTCGACGCTAACCGTAACCTTCCGCGGCGAGATCGAAGGCAAGTCACAGCGCATGACAAAAAGTTTTACGGGCATAGCGCCCAAACAGTGGCGACAGATCACTTTCGTACAGAAGATAAACGGCGAAGGTGACGCTACGTTCGACATAACCATCTCGGACTATGTGGAGGACGAGACGCTTGACAACGACATCAACGGCAACGAAACCATCCTCGGCGAAGACCCCAACGCCCCCACCGGCGACGGCGGCATAAAGCTCGTCAGCACATGCGATTACGACATCTCGAATCCGATCGTAGTACCGGCCAAAGAGAATCCCTTCACGCTGACGATGAATGCCGTTGTACCAAACGGGGTTAAGAGATTCACCGTCGAGATCGAATCGACAAGTCCCGAATTCTTGAATTCTGTAAAAGCTATCAATGATGAAAGCACGATGCTGGATTTGGTAAGTCCGTCATCTGGAGCGATAAACGTATTCACCACTATACTCCCATTCCCGTATGGCGACAAAGTCCAGAATCAAACTAATATAGCATTTGATTTGAGCGCAGCACAAGGCCCAATCCTCTTCTTCAAAGGGACACATACCTTCAAGATGGTCGTTATCGACAACACCGGCTGCCGTAACGAAATTCCCGTAGTGCTTGTTGTAGAATAATGGAGGAACGCAGATGAAAACCACATTGAAACTCATCATACCGCTGGCCGCCGCAATGATGTCGGCCGCCTGCAACAAATACGCCGACAACGACGCCGCAACGGGAGCCTTCTCGCTCCGCATCGTAGTGCCGGCAGAGACCGAACAAACCTCGGCTGAAATGCCCCGAACCCGTACGGCAACACGCGCCATGAGTCAGGACGAGCTGCTCAATACGGCCGCCATAAAGATCTACAGGGGAGACTTTACGGGCCTTGTACGAGAGTTTGTCTATTCTGAGATGTCGGGTCCGGTATACCTGCCCGCCGAGAGCTACCGCATAGACATCTATGCCGGTGAAGCCGCAAAGCAGAGCCCTGCCGTCGCATCGTTCGACCAGAAGAGCTACAAGGGTTCGAAGGAGTTCACCGTCACGCCGGGTGTCACCACTCCCGTACAGGTCGAGGCCTCGGTAAACAATGTCATCACGGCCGTCACCTTCGATCAGAGCGTCGCCGCTACATTCTCGAACTATACGTTCAAAATAGGCCTCGACAAGGAGGATACGGCACAGCAGCTCGAATACACGGCTTCGAACGCCGGCGCTGAGGGATATTTCATAGCCACGGGATTCGAGCCGTCGCTCTACTGGACCTTCACCGCAACGCCAATAGACGGATCGGAGACCTTTACCAAGAGCGGTGAGATAGCCGCCGTGGAGCAGGGCAAGAAGTATGCAATGAACCTCAAATACACGGAGCACAACGGTACACTGTCGTTCGATCTTACGGTCGACACCTCTACCGTCGACTACGACGACCAGATCATCTTCGAGCCAGTATCCACGGGACTCGCCGCATCAAGCATATACGAGATATGGGCTGCACACGCCACCGTTCATGCAGATGTGGATGAGACGGAGTTCGGTACAGAAAACATATTCTTCGAGTACCGCCCCGCAGCATCACAGGGCGAGTGGTCACGCACGGCTGCCAACCGCGACAGTGAGGGTATGTACAGCGCAACCCTGACGGGTCTTACGCCGGCAACGGAGTATGAATACCGCCTGCTTGTACCCGACCCGCAGACCAAGGAGCCTACTGTTGCTGGATCCTCACTCACATTCACCACCGAAGCCGCACCGACAATACCCAACGGCAGTTTCGAAACAGTAAGCAATGCCGATAGCAATTCATGGACATCATTCTATGACCCCAATTCCGAAATTGAGGCCAACAAAACCAAATGGTGGGATTCGGGAAGTTCGGCATCGGCAGGCATGCTCGGCGCATCGTATGCCATATGCTATAGCGATTCGGACAAGTACAAGGACGGTGTACGCTCAGCTCGCCTGCAATCAAAGAAAATAAATATGGCCCCCATTGTCAATAAACTTGCGGCAGGAAATCTTTTCTGCGGAGAATTTGCAGGTCTTGACGGCATGAACGGCAAAGTCAACTTCGGAAGGCCCTTTACAGGCCGCCCCACGGCCCTTCGCTTCTGGGTCAAATACCAAGGCGGGCAAGTCGACTATGAAGGTGGTCCGGAAGGCAGCAAGATAACTACAAACGACTTTGACAAGGGACAAATAAAATTCGCTCTCGGAACGTGGGACAACAAGAAATATGGAGGTAGCGCGACTTGTCCGGTACAGGTGAATACATCCGACATTTCAACATTTTGGCAGATAGATTCGATTGAGGGTACCATAGCCTACTCCGACATCGTTCTGCAGGGCGACGGATCCGAAAGCGAATGGCAGCAGGTGACGCTGACACTCGACTACAAGGACGAGACGACGATACCGGAATATATCATCATCTCGGCTGCGGCAAGTATGTACGGAGATTACTTTGCCGGCAGTTCTTCGAGCCAGTTGTGGCTCGACGGCATGGAACTCATATATGAATAGACTACTCGGGGGCTGCGGCCCCCGAACAGCCCATTATAACAGATGTCACGACTGAATAAAATATTACTTCTGATGCTCTTCGCGGCCGCGACATTCGACGTCGCGGCACAACGTTACGACCGCGGGTTCGAACGTAACCCTTCGACATTCATCGAAAAGGGTACGTGGATGGTTGGCGGTACGGTCGCCTACTCCACTCACCGCAACGACAACTACCGTTTCTTCATCATCGAGGACATCAATTCAAACGGCTACCGGTTCTCGCTGAGTCCCGTATTCTGTTACATGGTGCGGGACAACATGGGTGTCGGCATGCGATTCTCCTACGGCCGCAAGCTTCTTAAGGTCGACTCGGCCAGCGTGAGCATCGACCAGACGCAGATCAACGTCAAGGACTACTATACGCTCAGCCACGACTACTCGATGATAGCCATATACCGCAACTACATCCCGCTCGGAGACTCGAAGCGTTTCGCCCTCTACAACGAGGTGCAGTTCTCGCTCGGCGGCGGGCAGGCCAAACTCATCGACGGCCACGGCACCAGCATCGTCGGAACGTACGAGAAGACAAAACTCGCATCGATAGGCCTGAGTCCCGGAATGATAGCCTTCGTCAACGACCATCTGGCCGTAGAGCTCAACGTGGGCATGCTCGGTCTGAAATATTCGCAGACCGACCAGATACACAATCAGGTGGAGACCGGCACGCGACGCGCCTCACAGATAAATTTCAATGTCAACATACTTGCCATAGGTTTCGGCGTGGCATATTACCTGTAACACGTTTGCGATCATGATAAAGAGCATAATCAAGGCAGTACTCCTCGCCGCGGCGCTTCTGGCCGCAGGCACGGCCATGTGCCAGACTGACAAACGTGTCAAGGCCGACAAACCGGCAAAGCAGACCATAAAGCTCGGCGGCGAGATACGCCATCGCGGCGACACCCTCCAGCAGAAACGCCGCCGCGGCCTGCAACAGCACCTAATCATACCCAAGGGCGAATGGCAGGTCGGAGCCCAGATCTCGCACGTCAGCTTTTCGAGCAACAACAGCGAATATCTGCTCATCGTACAGAATCTCGACGCCAACGGCTCGATAACCAAGGTTGCGCCATACGTGGCCTACTCCTACCACGACAACCGCTCGATAGGCGTCAAGTTGCAATATTCGTCCGCCAACGGCAACATCAACAAGGGCGACCTCGACTTTCTGAGCGACGACCTGAACTTCAGCGTCGAGGATGTCCACGCCACCATGAACTCGTTCCAGACGGCAATATACCACCGCTCCTACATCGGACTCGATGACCGCGGACGCATCGGCCTGTTCAACGACGTGTCGCTATCGTACACCAACGGCAAGACCGTCTTCACGTACAACGCCGAGACGATGGACACCTATACCCGCTCCAACAAGCTCGAACTGAGCCTGCATCCGGGTATCGTGGTCTTTGCCATGAACAACGTCAGCACACATGTTTCGATGGGCATAGGCGGCGTCTCGTTCAACAACACCAAATACATCAAGGCGGGCGAGGTGATCGGCACGCGAAACTACTCGCAGGCCAAGTTCAAGCTCAACGTTCTCGACATAAACATCGGTGTCACGATACACCTCTAACAACCTCACACTGGCATGAAGCGATTCATAACATATCTGCTGCTCACGCTCTTTGCCGGCGGCTGCATCAAGAACGACATACCGCTGCCGGTGGTCGTACCACGCATCACGGCGATGGATGTCGAGGGCGCCACGGCTGTCAATATAGACTCCGAGAAGCGCAAGGTGACCATAACCCTCGACGAGACGACCGACATACGGCAGGTCAACATACGTAGCATAACCTTTGCCGACGAGGCAACATCGACCTCGTGGGATATTACGGGCGCACAGGATCTCTCGAAGCCCATAGCCATAACGCTGACCATATATCAGGACTACGTCTGGACCGTTACGGCCGAACAGCCCATAGAGCGTTACTTTACGGTAAACGGTCAGGTAGGCAGCAGCGAGATCGACGTTGCCAACCGCCGTGTGGTGACATACGTCAACGGCTCTACCGACCTGAACAACATATCGGTCACCTCTTTCAAGCTCGGGCCCAAGGATATCACCACCTACACCCCCGACCCCTCGCAGCTGCACGACTTCTCGGACATGGTACAGGTCGAGGCCTCGTATCACGACATTAGTGAGGTGTGGAATATCCATATCGAGCAGACCGAAACCGTCGTCGAGATGGTGTCGGTAGATCCATGGACCGCAGTCGTATGGCTCAAGGCCTCGGGTGTGGCCGACCGTACGAACGGCTTCCGCTACCGCGCATCGGGAGCAGCAGAGTGGATCGACGTAAGCGGTGAGGCTCTCACCGTCGACGGCGGAACATTCTCGGCCTGCGTCGAGGGGCTGCAACCGCTCACATCGTACGAGTGCTGCGCATACAGTGGCGACGACGTCACCGAAATCACGACCTTCCAGACCGAAGCCGCCATGCAGATGCCCAACTCGGGCTTCGAGACCTTCTCTAATGCCGAGTCGTCTAAATACTCCTCTTTCTACGACCCCGCCTCGGCCGTGGCAGAACTCCAGACCAAATGGTGGGACAGCGGTAACAAAGGCTCTACGACCGTCGGCTCGAGCTACACCATCACCATGCCTGACGCCTCGGACAAGCAGGAGGGATCGTACTCGGTCAAGATGCAGTCGCAGTATGTCATAATCAAGTTCGCGGCGGGCAATATCTTCGTTGGAGAGTTCGACCGCGTCATCGGCACCTCGGGCGGCGTGGTCAACTTCGGCCGTCCCTTCACGCTGCGGCCGCGCAAGCTATCCTTATGGCTCAAGTACAAGAACGGCCCCATAGACCGCTTCAACGGGGCTCCCGACAACGACCCCGTCAAGGAGGGAGACATGGACCGCTGTCAGGTATTCGTGGCACTGGGCGACTGGGACTACCGCACATACGGCGGCACGCCCGACTGCCCCGTGCAGGTCAACACCAACGACCGCACCTCCTTCTTCAAGCCAGACTCGGATGCCGTCATCGGATACGGCGCATACGTGAGCGACAAGGCTACCGACGGCTGGATCAAGGTAGAGATACCCATCGAGTACCGTTCGACGTCGCGCAAGCCCACGCACATCATCGTATCGTGCGCCGCAAGCATGTTGGGCGACTACTTCACCGGCAGCACCCAGAGTACCCTGTGGGTTGACGGCATGCAACTCGAATATTGATTATGAAAATATCTTTCGCAACTGTCGCCGTGATACTATGCATCACGGCGACATCGTGTCATAACACTCCTATGACAGCATCTGCAGCCCAAGGACTAATTGACACCATGCTGCACGACATACCTGCACGTGTGGGCATCTATGCCGAAGATTCCGACGGACGTACCTTAACATACCGCGCCGACGAAATGTTCCCCATGCTCAGCACGTTCAAGATACCCGTAGCAATCAGCGTACTGAAAAGAACGGAGGTCACACATACTCCGCTATCGCATCGCATTGCGATCGCCGCCGGACAGATGAGACCGGACACATATTCGCCCATGCTCAAGCGTCATCCGCAAGGATGGTTCGATGCCACGATCGACTCTCTGTTATCATACGCTGTATCGATGAGCGACAACAACGCCTGTGACATACTCATAGACTACGCAGGCGGGATAAAAGCCGTCGCCAAAACCATTGAGCAGGCCGGCATATACCCCATGACCATATCCGCGACTGAAGAGGATATGCACCGCGACATCGACAACCAACGCATAAACGTATGCAGCCCCCGCGCTGCGGCATACATGCTCGGCCGCCTTGCCAATGGGGAACTGCTGACCTCGGCGAGCACCGAGGCTCTGATTCGCCACATGACAAGGACTGAGACGGGCATAGACAAATTGCATGCAGGCCTGCCGCAACATATTGTCATGGCCCACAAGACCGGCTCGTCGGACCGTACGCCACAAGGGATAAAGATTGCCGACAACGACATAGGCATCGTCTTCCTGCCAGACGGGCGCAGCTACATCATAACCGTGTTTATTGCCGACTCCGGCCTCGACGACAAGGCTAATGCCGCCCTTACGGCCGAGATATCGCGCATCGTATACGAGGCCTTTTCCGAGCCCCATAAGGATAAATAACAGGCCATAACATCAAGGCCGCGCAACCAGCACATCTTATTATCTGTAAAAACGAACAACAAGAGATACGGATTCATACCGATACTCAGCGGCAGCAACATGCCGAATATGAAAAGGCTACGCCCCGGCTATTCGAAATAGTCGGGGCGTAGTACTCCGTGTCGGGGCTCGGCAGCCCGAAGGCCCGTTACAAATCTTCGGCCTTCACATGTGTGATCTTGCCGTCGCGCATGATGACAAGTTCACCGTCCTCCTTCTTAACTCTCTCTTTCAAGCGTTGCTGGGCAAGGAGTATCCCGGCATCTATTTTCTCCTGCATCTGCTCAATCTCGATCTCACTCATAAGGTCTAATATTTTACAGTTTACATATTTGTCTATAACCTAACGTATCGACCACCTCCCTTATTTCATCGCGGGCGCCGTAAGCGACCTTCTTCACGCCGTCGGCCGAACTGTTGTTGTAGATGACCCAATAGTCACAGATCGGCATATAGAGCGTCGTCAGGTAGCGCAGGCCGCGATAATATCGTCTTCTGACCACCTCGGGCGGGACGTTATGTCCACCTTCGGCTACACGCCGTGCGACGCGTTCGACCGCCTGTTCGGGCGTCGGCAGCCAGAAGTAAAGCAACGATACGAAATACCCTTTTTCCTGAGCCATGCGGATAAACCGCGCATAATAGCGTGTGGCCAACGTCGTCTCGAATGCAAAATCCGCACCGTCCGACAACAAGACATCCATACGCTGACGCATCAGACGTCCCGCCTCGATCGAGACACGCGACGGATTGAACGGAGACAAACCCTTCGCTATCTCGTCGGCATTGACGAACTCCCGACACTCAAGCATCTCCGGCAGTACGGCATACGATGCCGTAGTTTTACCTGCTCCGTTGCATCCGGATATGACATAGAGTTTAGGCATACGCAATTATCCTCACCGCAAAGATAACAATAATCTTCAATTTTCCAAAACCTCCTTACCGCGCAACGACTATCGCACCTTGCACAAAGCGTCCGTGAGATTTTGTTTTATTGGTTTTTCTCGGGAAAAGGTATTATATTTGCAATAAACCTGACGATTGTTTAACACCTTTTCACTTATAAAATTACGATCATGGCAAACACCGCTGCAACTGAAAAGTTCCGTTTGGCGCCTCTGCCTTACGACATGAAGGCGCTCGCACCCTACGTCTCGGAGGAGACGCTGCTCTACCATCACGACAAGCACACGGCCGCCTATGTCGCCAAGCTCAACGAGCTCATCGCCGGCACCCTCTACGAAGGCATGGCGCTCGAGGAGATTATCCGTCAGGCCGACGGTCCCCTCTTCAACAACGCCGCGCAGGCATGGAACCACGACTTCTATTTCGCCACGCTCTCGCCCGCACCGCAGCGCATGCCCTCGGGGCCGCTGCTCGAGGCCGTAAACGCCGCATTCGGCGACACGGACTCGCTGCGCCAGAACATGACTCAGGCCGCCGTCTCGCTCTTCGGCTCGGGATGGGTATGGCTCGCGGCCGATGACAAGGGAGCCCTCTCCATCGTAAGCAAATCCAACGCCGGCAACCCGCTCACCGACGGCCTGCATCCGCTGCTGGCAATCGACGTCTGGGAGCATGCCTACTACATCGACTACCGCAATGCCCGTGCCGACGCCGTCAAGGCCCTCTGGCAGGTTATCGACTGGAAGGTAATATGTAAACGTTATAATAAACTTGATATGTAACACTACAATAGCGGATCCTTATCGGATCCGCTATTGTATTATCATCACAGATTCTCTTCAACTAATGATTCTAAATAAACTTTTAATGTCCTACCGTCCTTAACCTTCCAACTAATTAAACCATTCACTGATGTTCCCAAAATAATTCTAGCTGCTTGGCTTGGTGATTTAAAAAGTCTGTCCTCATTAAATACACCATCTTTTATAATACCATTATCATGCAATGATTGCCATAACAGTTTATCATATTCTGCATTACCGCCACCTTTAGCACCTTGCCTTTCCTTACGAGCTTTACAATGAGAACCTTTCAGAATCATAAACGTATTATTAGCATAACGTATCCCGTTAGCGATTAAATCGTCCGTTTTAAGACTAACTTTAATACCTCCTTTCTCGTTTATTTCAGACTCGAATAATTCATTATATCCCAGTATATTCGCCATAGAAATAAATTCTTCAACAAATCTATTGGCTATTGCTTCTTTCGCTGCTGTCAGTTTGAATTCGCTGTTTCTTTTACCATTAGTATTCAACAATTTGGTCACATCAGCTTTTGATATGATCTTTGTTTCCAATTCTTGTAAATATGCATGAATGTCACAATCATGCTCATCACTTTCCACAGTACAGAATAAGAAATCCCGAGGCAAAAACTTATTGATCTTATCCCGCTTATGATCATTCATTCGACGTGCTCCATCAATAGTTTGCCCTATATAATAGTTGTAAGAGTCACTAGAATCGACAACGTAACAACGAATTATATACACGCCTGCTTTTCCTTTAATCAGACTCTTATCGAACTTCATATTATCGTCAAACGCAATCTTATACAGCCGAACTGAACTTACCAAAGGATAATGGCATTTCATTATCGAGTAGTCATTATTCACCACCTCGACTTCAAAAATATTACAATTGTTATTCATATTAATTATATTATAATGGCGTCTTCCTTCTTTATAAATTAATAATTAATTCGCAAATTAATAATACAACGCCTGTAAAACAGCTTGTCCATATTCTCCGTTCAATAAATACAATACGCCCAGCCCAAAAACGCCAAATACTCCTTTATATAAGGCAATTATCATTATAAACATCTTAGCTCCCAAACTGATTTTTTTATTTTTATCAACACCCTCATTAGTTAACATAGAGCAAAACAGCAGTTTCCCAATTGGGGTAAGCAAACATATTAGCCACCACCATCGACTAATACCAATATCATTTAAACGTCGTATTTCAGCGCTGAAGC
>ENA-UOJQ01000548-UOJQ01000548.1-human-gut-metagenome-genome-assembly--contig:-P63-NODE-548-length-41196-cov-22.493960_pt1 | contig 41196 bp, 39 predicted proteins | sample MGYA00242352_ERZ723899 | MGnify/ENA metagenome assembly ERZ723899
AAGTCTGCTCGGTCGTTTCACTCTGACCGGTTCCAAGATCCCATATCACGACGTATTTGTTTGCTTCAAACTGCGCGTAAAATGTTGTGCTGGCCGTGATCGAAGTGACGGTATTGTAGAGCTTGCCGCCTGTTTTGGCCGTGTACCAGCCCTTAAAGCTGTGTCCCTTTTTGACCGGGAGCGATGCAGGGATCGTCGGCTTGCTATTCGGCTGGACGGTTTCGCTGTATGTTGCCTTCCCGTCGATCAAACCGCCATTCGCACCTGCATCCCATGTAACCGTCAGCGAAACAGTAGCCCCGCAGTCATCGCATTTCCCATCGTTGTCGGCATCTACATGGTCAGCGTATTCATAGCCAGAATCTCCGCAAGCCGAGCACGTCTTGGTGCGCTTATGCTGCGTTTCGCTGTCCGAAACCCACGAGCCGTAGCTATACGAATGGTCAGCATAGTCATAGGTAGACGCACCGCAGCCGGAGCAGGTCTTTGTACGCCGGTGCTGGGTATCACTGTACTTGCTCCAAGAGCCTGTCGAATAGCTGTGACTGCTATACTCTGTTGTGGAGTACCCGCAGGTGCGGCAGGTGGCAGAACGGCTGTGCTGACTGGAAGAAGAATTGCTCCAGGAACTATAGCTCATGCTGTGGCTGGCATAATCATAATCCGTTGCACCGCAGTTCCGGCAAGAACCGGTGCGCCGGTGCTGGCTGGAGGAATACTGCTCCCACGAGCCATAGCTATAGCTGTGACCGCTGGAATAGATGGTTTCGCTCTTGGTTTGGCCACAAGCACAGCTATAATTACGGTATCCATTACTGGTGCAAGTTGCGGCCCGCTGACTCTGTAATACCCATGTATGGCTACCGCATTCCGGGCAGGTGCCCGACCCATAAGCACCGGATCCGTGGCTCTTGGTAGTGTATGTTCCTAAATATTGAACGTAATGGCAGCTATTGCATTCATTATAGTTGGCATGACCACGCGAGGAATGTGCGACTTCGACGTATGTTCCCTGGAATGAATACTTCCCACACGACGGGCAGTTGCCGATAATCGAGCCAGTCGAGGTGACGGAAATGCCCGGCGCACTCATGATGCCAACGGCTGCGGGGGTATCGGAATATATGCCGTACAAATCGTAGAAGTATTTGTTGTTCCGATTGGAGCCGGCCCAATCATAATCGTAGAACGGCACCGACGATTTGGGATACCCGATGATATAGCCGATATAGAGTGTATCGCCGCTGTCGTTTTCCCGCCAGAAGGCTTCTTCGCCGATGCTGTTCAGAACCGTTTCGCCGTAGTACATGGTCAGCGTAGAGAGCTTCGGGCAGTTATAAAAGGCGTGCTTGCCAATGGTCGGCGCGAGCGGCAGCTCGGCGGTGGTCAGGTTGACGCAGCCCTCGAACCAGTACGCCAGATCCGGGATCGTCAGCGTTTCCACGTCCTCAAACCAGACCTCGGTGATCTGCTCCCGGACGGCCGACCACGGCTGATCGTCCGCACTGGTAAAGACCGGCGCTTCGCCGCTGCCGGAGATGGTAAGCCAGCCTTTGGAATCCAGCGACCATTTGATACTGCTGCCCGGAATTGTGCCACTGGTTGCAGCTTCGGCAGACTGCACGGTGATTTCTTCTTCCGGCGCGCTTTCGTAGACTGTGTGTTCATCCGCTTCCGCTGCAAATGCAGCAACGGACAGGGAAAACACTATGCAAAGAGCCAGCACAAATGCGGTGAATTTCTTAAAATTCTTCATTATGCAGCCTCCTTTTCGTTCACGGCGGCGATGGTGAACACAATCGTCGCGGCGTTGATGTTCGTGACAGCTTCACTTGCGGAAACCTTTGCCTTGTAGCGGATGGCGAGTTTTTTCTCGGCGGCAATCACCGGGAACGCACCGTCCACAAGCGTCAGACTGCCCGCACCTTTCGTGCTACAACCATTGATGCTAAGTGCGATGCTGTTCTTGCTTGCCGTAAAATCGTCAAAATTGCCGATTTCAAACGTGCCTGCCTGCACGTCCACCTTTTTGACTTTAATTGCGCCGGTCTTACCAGTATTTGTAATAGCGGCGTTATTCGCACAAACGACATAGCCATCTACCAACGAGACAGGCAACGCGGCAGGAACCGTGCAGGAAATGGGTGCGACGGTGTTGACTACCGTAAGCGTCACCGGCACACGGGCCTCGGTCGTTTCCGCTGCCGACGCACCCGTAGCCAGTGATAGGATCATTGTCAGTGCCAACAGTAAAGTGATAAGTTTCTTTTTGCTCATCACTGCACCTCCTTGGGCCACAAATACGCTGTGTGCAAAACGAGTTCGGTTTGCATGGAGCCGATCTGCTTGCCGTCGCGGAATGCTGTGATCGTGACCGTGCAATCTGTGTTGCCGAACTCCGGCGCTTCCAGCAACGTCAATGTCGAGATGGATTTTCCAGCGGCAAGCTCAAAAGCGTCGGCAATCAGTGTATTGTCCTTGTTGCGGCGAATCTCAATCTTGTAGGTGTCCGATTTGCTGTTGTTGACGAACTCAGCCTTTACGGATTGTTCTCCGACCAGAGCATATAGATGAGCAGGAGCAGTAAGAGCAATCTGATTGTCCGCGACGATGGCATTGAGCTGCTTCTGGGCTTCGCGCAAGCCGGAAACATCGTAAAAAATGACCTCCGTTTCCGTGTGCTGCTTCGCGCGCTCGGTAATGCGAACCTTGATCGTGTCAATGACCGCGAGGGTGGAGTCTCTGTCATAAATGACTTTCACGGCATCGTCTACGCGGGCTACGACAACAGCGGGCATATTCGTCCCAGCGTTGCAGTACACGGCTTTTGTACCGCCGCCCCAGACGAGCAGACGACCCTTGACGGTCACGTTGTCGAGCGTGATTTTACCGTCTGCTGCGCCGCAGCCGATGATGAGGTCGCCGTCCACGGTCATGTTCTGGAGCGTCACTTCGTCGGTGCGAATGAGAACGCTGCCTTTAATGTCCTTGTCATAAGTGCCCTTGGACACAATGTAAGTGCCGATAATGTTGTAAAAAATCTGGGCAAACTCGGCGCGGGTGATATTGTCCAGTGGAGCAAGGACTTTGCCGCGGCCGTGAATGTAGTCTGCACCGACCATTGCTCGGACGTAGGGCAGCGCCCAGTTGGAAATCTCGCTGCGGTCAGAGAATGCGGACAGGTCTGTTTTGGAATACGAATCGTAGTCCAGTTCCAGTGCACGGGCAACGACCGTCATAGCCTCCTGACGCGAGATTGGCGCATCCGGAGCCATGGACGAAGCAGACCGGCCGTTGTAAGTACCCATCTGGACGGCAAGCGCCACGTCCTTGTAATACCACTTGCTCTTGGATACGTCACTGTACTGCGAAATATCCGCTGTCTTGTAGCACCCGAAAGACCTGTTGATGATAGCCGCCATCTCCGCGCGTGTCATGTCGCCACTGGGGTCGATAATGGTGCTGGATTTGCCGTACAAAAGGCCATTATCCACGGCTGCGCTCACGGCTTCGGCATACCAAGCTGATTTATCGAAATCGCGGAAATCCGTAGCTTTGCGGGCAACGGTGTTTGCCGCCGATGCGCTGACCGCCAGCGATAGGCACGACGCGACGGCGAGAATCATTGCGAGGATTCGTTTTTTCTTCACGTTGAATACCTCCTGTTAGAATTTAAGGGGAACGCTTTTGGCGTTCCCCTTGAATGGATTGCGATTAGACTGCATCCCAAGCGATGATGAACAGGACGCTTGCAATGGCGGTGTTGGTTACGGCTTCACTGACGGGCGTAACAATGGCGTCATAGGCAATGCCGATGCTGTTTGCAGAGGTGTCGCCCACGCCGGACATGAAGCAGCCCTCCACGGCGCTGTCCAGAAGCGTCTGCTTGCTGGCGTTCTTGTTGTCGGTCAGCTTCTTTTCGCCGTTGCCGAGCGAAATCTGGAAACCAAACTTGTTGGAGTTGACCTTTTCGTGCGCGAGGGTGGATTTATCGCCAAACGCCGCAAGACTCCAACCCTGTGCAGCTTCGATGGAAACGCTGTTGACCTTGACCGCGCCGAAGCTGTTATTAACGATCTTTGTATCGGTAGCGGTGGAAACTGTGCCATCCGTGCCGACTGCAATGGGCAGAACAGTGGGGACGGTCACGGACATCTTGGTGGCAGCGGGATCGCCGCCGATGCTGCCATCCGCAGTGGAGGACAGGGTAACGCTGGATGTACCCGTGCCGCCCGAAGCGTCAACCGTGTTGGCAGCAGAAGCGGAAATGGCGAGAGAAGCGAGCATACAAATTGCGAGAACGAGGGAAATAATCTTCTTGGTGTTTTTCATGGTAAAATCTCCTTTGTTGTTTTGAAAATTTAATTTTTGATGGTGATATTGATGATGGCCCCGGCCGTGCCGATGATTTCGCCGGTTTCCGGGTTCAAATTGTGAAAATACGCGGTACATTCGTATGTACCGGCAGGCAGTGCAGCGTCGAGCTTTGCGTGCTCAATTTTGCTGCCAACGGCAATTGCGCCGGATTCGTAGATCTGTTCGCCGGTGTCATTGCGGACGATCTGGACTTTCTGCGGATAATTGTTGATGGACTCGTTCACGATCATGAGGTTTCCCTCCGCAGTGCTGTCCTCGAAATAGGGGGCAGTGTTCATGGAAATGTTGATCATGCCCTCTGCGACCTTTTCATTGAGTTTTTCTGCAATTTCCTCCGGCGAAAGGTTGTCCCAACCGCCCTCCACGGCAGCGGAATCATAGACAATGCCCGCTTTGGCGCGTGCTTCTTCCTTGGTCAGCGGTTTGCTGACCAGACGGGTAATGAGAAAGATGCCCGTACCAATGGCACAGATAAGAAATGCGATGGCAAGCACAACGCGGACGTTGAGCTTTGCCTGTTTTGGATGATCCTGATATACTTCGTACATCTTGAAGCAGCTCCTTTGTATTTTGTTCTTGCATACTAGGGTGGAATACGGTAGCGACACAGCAGGCAATACAGGTCGTCTGCCGTGCAAGGAATCTGATTTCCGGGCAATTCGATACCTCCTTGGATGTATTCAAAAAGCCGAAGAGTAAGATACTCTACGGCTTTGTTGTATATATTCAGAATTTAAGTATAGTGCAGTCATGGTTTCTCACTTGAAAAGTAAGTGTTTCTGTCATATAATGAAAAAAACGTAATATGAGGGATGAAAATGGGAATCGTTTTATCGGGCGCAGCGCAGCAAAAGCCATTCATGTCTCCAGAAGAGTTGGTAGAAAAGCTTTTGAATAAGGGTGTTACTTTTAATTACGATTACACACAAGCGCGTGCTATAGAATACCTCAAGAAAAATAACAATTATTATAAGCTGTCATCCTACAGGAAAAATTTTACAAAAGGCGATGACGGGAAATATATTGATCTAGACTTCTCATGTTTGGTGGACTTAGGAATTATCGATATGCTATTTCGCTATCAGGTGATGCGAATGGCTTTGGATATTGAACATTTCGAGAAAGTAAAACTATTGACCTTTTTAAAGGCAAAAAATGATGACGGTTATGCCATCCTAGAGAGCTATAAAAGCCGCTTGGTGACTGAATCTAATATCACCCCTGCTTTGCCCAATAAGCTAATTGAATTGAAACGTGAAATTGATCAGAATAAGTCCAGCATATATTGTCGAGATATGATAACGCATGTACTTCCAGGGCAGCAAATGCCCGTGTGGGTATTTCTTGAGGTTATTACATTTGGACGCTTTAGGTCTTTTTTCGAGTTTTGCGCAAATAAGGCCAATGATACTCCGCTAATCGATGAATCTTATCGACTTAAAATGGTCAAGTCCATTAGAAACGCTGCTGGTCATAGCAATTGCATTTTAAATGATCTGAGGCTCGCAACATCAGCAGAAAGTAATTTAACACATGATCTTAACAGAGCTGTTTTGAGAAAAACCAAACCGTTTCTTGCAAATGGATCTAATATTTCCCACAGCCATGAACCGGATGCCATCCAAAATGATCGCCTTAAGGAAATCATAACGCTATTCTTTGTTCACAGCAGAAATCTGCCATCTGATGCAATGCGTCAGCATTATAAAGACGAGCTTTTGATTTTTGTAGCACGAATGAATCGTCACTTGGACGATTACTATAAGGATAATGCGTGCATACAAAACGCATTTGGACTTATCAAAAAATTAGTTGAGAACTGGTATTGACTTGTTGGTTGCTTTGTGCTAATATATGCGTTACATAGAGAAAAACGTTGAATCGTTTTATGGGGGTTGCTTTGCAGCCTCCTTTTTCTATTCTTTTATTCGCGGGATTCAAACATCCTCTGTTTGAATTTTGTGTGTTGATGTAAAAACGCTCGATTGATAGTTAACCTTGACAGAATTGAGTTGCGTGCACATAATAATAGGCAACAGGACCTCCCGCACCTCTCCACGGCAACGTGTGATGTGTCCCAGGGAGGACATTTTTATATCTGGAGTTAGCGGATATGACGCAGTTAAAAAAGTTCACGGCTTATTGAACAGTTGCATAAGCAGATACCGCTGTTTGACGATGCAGAGACGTTGTGCCTCTGATAACGGTTTAGGTGTTGTCAGGGAGTAAGCCATAGTTTGGCTTACTCCCTGACTTTTATGGAAGACCTGTATGCTGTTTCAGGAAAAGGAGAAACAAATCTTCGATTTCTCTGTCGCTTCTGAATTTACTCAGATAAGGTGCAAAGCGCTTTCGGTCAAAACTCAGCTTCTTTGGCAGCGTCTGTGCGCGCTGCGCGGCTTTTGCTCGTGCTTCCCGCCATGCGGCGTAGATCGCCTGCCTATCTGCCGTTGGCGGCGGGCATTGCATCTGAATAAACGACATTGTCTGCTTGTTCAGTGCATAGCCATTGATCTGGCACATCTCGATGAACGCCGTCTGCGCAGCCTCATCGTAATCTGCGATCAAGTCGGCGCAGGCCAGATTCAGCTTCTTGGGCGCATTCTCCACGATCTCAGCAAGCGGTAGGATCAGCTGTGCCAGCTTGACAGCTTTGCGGATTTCATACTCTGTCACACCGAAAAATTCAGCTACAATTTTTCGCGCGTTGTACCTTTGGCGATTGTCGCCAAAGGTTTCAACTGCCGCATTTCGCTGTCCACGGCGGTTTCGTGCGTCCAGCAAGGCTTGATACGCTTTGCCGCGCTCAATGATTGTAAGATCCTGCCGCCGCAGAAGATTCGTTGCAATCGCAATACTGATGGCACGCTGATCGTTGACGGTCATGACCGTTGCGGGAATATCCGTCCAGCCCGCCAACTTTGCCGCCGCTGTGCGGTTATGCCCGGCCAGGATTTCAAATTCATCCGTTCCTGCGATGGGACGAACCAGAATCCGCTCATACAAGCCGTTCTCCTTCAATTCTTCCGCAAAGGCTTCCAGCTTGGCGTGAGGGTAGGGGTGAAAGCCGATATCGGCGGTAAAGAACGGGCGCAGCTTGCAGATCGGTACGTCACGAAATTGTGTTTCCGTCTGCGGCACCGGCATCTGAAATATCTGTTCATATGCTGCATCGCCGGTCTGCTGCTCGGACGCCTGCTGGGTCGCACTCATGCGTTTGCGCAGCATCTCGTTCATATTCGCTCTAGCCAAGCCGCAGCACCTCCGAGGCGAGATTCCGATAGGATTCCGCGGCCGGGTTGCCCGGCTCGTAGTCCAGAATACTCATGCCGGCCATGGGGCATTCCGCAATGCGGATGGTGTACTCAATGGGGCGCTCAAAGACGTGCAAGTCATCACCGTAGATTTCCCGGACACTCTGCTGCACACTTTTGCAGAGCTGCGGTCGCGACTGGTACATCGTCAGCAAAATGCCTGCGATCTTCAAATCCGGATTGAAATGCTTCTGTACGGAACGCACCATGTCCAGCACATCCGGGATACCCTCGGATGCGAGGAAGTGGGATTGCACGGGGATGATGCAGTAATCCGACGCGCTCAACGCATTGACGGTCAAAAGCTCCTGCTTGAGTCCACAGTCGATGATGATGTAGTCATAGGCGTCGCACAGCGGCATAAGCACCTGCGTCAGCATCTTCTCCGCGCAGCGCCCAGCATCATTCGCGGCGCTGTACTGCGAGATCTGCATAACCTGAAGCCGCGCCGCCGCATCCGATAAGCGCCGATTTGCGGGAATTAAATCCGGCTTGCCGTCCGTATGCAGGATGCAGCGCGGCAGATGCAGTTCCAGATCCTCCGGATAGTCAATGGCGGCAAGCAAGAGGTTCGCCAGCGTATGTTTCTGCTCGGCTGGGGTATAGCCCATAGACGCAGTGAGATTGCCCTGCGGGTCATTGTCGATGAGAAGTACGCGCTTGCTTTCATCCGCCAAAGCAGAAGCAAGATTCAGAGCAGTCGTCGTCTTACCGACGCCACCCTTTTGATTGGTGATCGCAAAAATTGTACTCATAATAAGCTCCAGAAATAATGATTCGAGTCAGCGTTCTGAACCTACTGTGCAAATCTCTGTTTGCAATTCATTTGCAAATAGTGTAATATAACTTCAAAAAGAATAAGAAAAAACACGAAAATGCTTTCTCACGAAATATTTGCGATTTGGTTCATTTTTTGTTGTAATCTCGACAAAAAAATGAACCCTCGACCTCTGGATTAAGAGTCACCTTAAAGGTAGCTCATAACCCGGAGGTCGGGGGTTCAAATCCCTCTCCCGCAACCATAAAACCACCGCATTTCACTTGAAATGCGGTGGTTTTTCTAACTTTTCGCATCATTTTGCAATTCCACAAAACCTGCTTTGACCCCATTTTGACCCCAATTGGTGCCGCTGCCCATAGGTTTAACTCAATTATCTGGAGTGGGTTCAGCCTGTTTCAGCGTGATCAGCAGACGGATGATATTTCCCGTTTGGTACATCAGGTATTCCAGCACATTCAATTCGGTCTTATCGTGGTGCTTTGCATAGCCGTTCATGAAACTACAGTATGTCTGCAGCAGTGTTTCAAAATTTGAGGCAATTTCTTTCGGGACTCCAGCTTTGGATAAGTAGTTTCCGTAGATGCTTTTATTGCTTTCAAGGGCTTTATCATTTTTGAAAAATTCCTGAAAGAATGTTTCGAGTGCCTTGCGAAACTTATCTGCAATATCACTGGAATTTTCTGTTGTTGCATCTGCATATTCTCTTAAAGCCTTTACAAAAGCTGTATGTGCCTTTGGATACTGGTTTAACCATGCTAATGGCTGTGACACAAGAGCGGAATCTAGTTCAACGGCTCCCTTAGGGAATACAAAATATTCTCCGTCCGCATTGATTAGATTATAGCCAATGTGTGATTCTGCAAGCATTGCCGTAAGCAACTTAATCAGACCTTTTCGTTCAAAAAAGCGTCCGCTTTCATCTGGCTCTCGGTCTTCTGGCACAATATTCACAAGTGAAATGTAATACGCAAAAAACTCTCTAGGATCTTCGCACACTCTCCTTAGTATACTTAGCCAATGCCTATACCCAGCAGGCCCAATAAACTCAGATAGAAGTTTGTAATCCACTTCCATACCCGTAATCCTGCAAAATTCGCGGTATTCACTCGCATTAATACCGCAAAAGCGAGTATCTAATGCGATTTCGCCAAGAATATTGAATATTTTCACGAGAAAAAATTTATACTTCTCGTTATCGCAAAACCCTATGCCAAGCTTTTCTCTATAATCCAAAAAATCCATCTTTATCTCCCTTCGTATTCTGACATGTTGTATGCTGGGCGTTGAAATTCACAAGACCATCATAACTGTTCTTCCTGAAAAATACAAGAGCACTCTCTTTCCGGCAAAAAACATAAAAAATACTGCGAAAAAATACTGTACTACAATCACGCGCCCCTGCTGCAGGATTTCTGCAGCAGGGGTCGTTTGTTATACGTCGATTTGCACGATAAACTGATTTGCAGTTAACTGAATATGCTCGACAGGTGTAGGGACCGGCGGGACCGGGAGCGTCAGAATGGCTTCCTGCGCCTGCTCTTTGATGCTGGCGATTCCCTCGGCTATGTTGGACGCTTCTGCGTTTATATCCGGGAAATCGATCAGGTCAAACAGGAGCAAGCCGTCGTCCTCCGTTGTAACGACCAACGGATACACTGCGCTCTGCGGCTGCGCGGTAAAAAGATCTCCGAGAAGGGCTACGGCTTCCTGCTTGTGCCCATCCAGTACATGTGCATAGGTGTCCAGCGTGAAGGATACGGAGTAGTGGCCCATGATTTCAGACAATGTTTTCGGGTCCATACCCTGTTCCATTGCTCTGGAGGCAAACGTGTGACGAAGCGCATGGAAGGTGAAGTGGCGAAGCCCGCTCGCCTGCAGGAGTTGATTGTAATAATCCTTGAATGTACGAGGTTCAATTATTCCCCCAAGCGGATTTGTTACAATATAGCCGCTTGCATTGTACTGATCTCCGGCAAGCTCCGCATCCTTCTGCTGAACATACTGCCAGCCCTGCAGCTCCTGAAGGACGACAGGCAGAAGCGGAATTGCACGAATGGAATTCTGACTTTTCGGTGTCTGGATCACGATTTCCGTTGTGGGCTCTCCGGGCTGCAGGGGCCGCTTCATCTTGTTCAGCCGGTTCAGCGTCCGGCGGACATGCAGAATACCGGCGCGGAAATCAATATCCTCCCAGCGCAGGCCAAGCAATTCCCCAAGCCGCAGGCCGGTAAAAAGAACGAGACGGACAAACACGCCGTAGCGGTGCTGATAGCTGCACTGCATCAGGCGGGCCTGTTCGTCTCTTGTCAATATTACGATCTGCGGCTTGCTTCCTCTCGGAAGATTCACACCATCTGCGGGATTACTGTTGATATATCCCTCCGCAACGGCGAAACTCAATGCCTTATGCAGAAACAGATTGAGGTTTACGATTGTTTTTGGACTCAGCTTTTCTGTTTCTGCTTTGTAATTATAATATTGCTGCAAAATTCTCGGTGTCAGCTCCTTCAACTGTATATTTCCCAAAGCAGGATTCAAATGGACACGGATGTAGCTTTCATAGCTCAGGTAGGTCGACTGCTTCAGCGTCGGCCGCATATAAGTTTCCAGACAGAACGGAAGCCATTCGCTCACAGTTACAGACTGAAAATTATTCGGTGTATGATCGCGAATAAAGGAAAGCTCGTGAAGCAGTTTGATTGCTTCCTCCTGTGTTTTTGCATAGCGGGAAATTCTTCGTTCCTCGCCGGTTGCATAGTCGATCCCGATCGTAACGCGGACCTCCCATCTGCCGTCGGCGCGCAGGCGAATATTTCCCTCTCTATCTTTTCTTGTTTTAGACATATCGGACACATCCTTTATGATAATTTACGCGAACCAAGCTCGGCTGCGCATTATCAAGGTGTTCTATGCTTTGTAAAAAATAATGATCTCCTATCATGTGAAAAAATGCGTGTTAAAGTTTAATCATGACAGAACAGAATATTAGGACTCAGAGGAAGTGTCATACAAAACACTTCCTCTGGCGGAAGCGTACAAGGTACGCAAAAAACATAAATAGGAGATTGTAACATGGATAATCAAATAAAAACATCAGAGGCAATTACAATTAGATATATACCAGAAGATGCTCAGCGGCTTCGTGCTGAAGCAAAGGCTGCCGGTTGTTCTCTGAGCGAATTGATTCGTGAACGCTCCCTTCGGGCAGACATGGAGGCTGAATTATTGAAGATACGCATTCAGAAAATCTCCGCTCAGCTTTGTCGTCACAATCTTATTGTGCATGAGATTCATGACAAAGATGCTCGTAACGCTTTTTTGAATTGGGAGGCAGAAGCATGGCAGTGTTTAAAGTGATTTCTGTTCCGCAGAAGTATGCTGACGAAGACGCTTATGCAGATTTGATCCATTACTGTATCAGGCCCATGAAGACGCCGGGCAATTTCATTGACGGCTTCGGCGTTCTGCCGCAGCTTGCGGCAGAGCAGATGCAGATCGTATCGCATGCCTACCGGCAGGATCATGGCATTCGCCTGCGGCACTGGATCATCAGCTTTGAAAAGGGTGAGATTCGGGACGCTTGGCATGCCAATCAGTTTGCACAGCAGGCATGCTGGTTTTACGCCGAACGCTATCAGATCCTCTACAGCGTCCATGAGGATGCCCAAAACATTCATATTCATTTTGTTATGAACATGATCTCGTTTCAGGACGGAACCCGCTATACCGGGAAAAAGAAGGATTACTATGATTTCCTCCGGTATCTGAATGACATTGCTGCTTTATTCGGCACCTATGTCTATCCGGTAAAGGATATCCCGGAATAGAAATCGTGGTTATTGCGCAGACGCCTCCCATATTGAATTGAAGCTGCGAGGGCTGGCCTATGCCGTTCCCGCAGCCTTTTAATTGGAGCTGTCATATCCCAACAGCTCCAGCGCTAACAACACGCCTTTTGAAAAGGCAGCAATCGCTTTTGCGACTGCTGCCCATGTAATCATTTTACGGCATAGTCCATGCCGCCGATCAGCAGCAGTGCCGCTGTGAGCAGGAAACCCAATACATACCAGATCATGTTTCTTCCTCCTTTCCGATTTGTTTCTCGTATTCTCTGACCTTGCGGTAAAATGTGCTCGGAGACAGTCCAAGCCGTTTCTGTGCCTCTACTGCGGTAATCTCCCTGCGGCGCCATAACATGAACACACTGTCAAAGCCTGCGCATACAATCGGCTTTCGGCCTTTATAGACGCCGTTTTCTTTTGCATTGGCGATGCCCTCTCTCTGGCGCTGGAGAATGTATTCCCGTTCCAGCTCTGCTACTGCGCCGAACACCGTCAGCATGAATTTCCCCGTCGGCGTCGTAGTGTCGATAGCTTCCTTTTTAGAAACAAACTGTACCTGCTTGCTTTGAAGCCGCTCAATCAGCTCCAGAAGATCTCTTGTATTCCGCGCGAACCGGCTGATCGACTCCACAATGACGCAATCGCCGGTCCGCACAAATGCCAACAGCTTTTGCAGCTCCGGGCGGGCCAGATTCTTACCGCTCATGCGATCAATGAAAACCTGTTCCACGTCAAGCGCCTGCATCAGCACCTCCTGCCGGATGGTATTCTGTTCTTGGGTGCTGACCCGGATATAGCCGACCTTCATGCGAAATCTCCTGTGTCAATAGGGTGTACCCATATGGGATACAAAAATGCTCTCCCAATAGCGTCGGTTTTCCACTTTTGACATATATGCCGCTGGCCGCCCGACCCTATTGACCTATATCTCCCCATAATAGAAACACTCCTCAATTTCCTCCGGCTGCAATCCCTCGCCCAGCCATGTATCCACATCCTCCGGGGTATATCCGAATGCACAGGCCAGATTTTTCAGTTCACGGGCATAGCTGCCGCCGGAAACCTTTTGGACTCTGGTGCTCTGCGCACCGGACAGTGGCCAGTCATATGCGCGGAGGTCATACAAATGCCGCACGGAGAAGGTGCCTCTGCTGCGCCCGCCATCCGGCAGCAGGCACAGAATGTCTCCTTCCCGAACCGCAACTTCCTCTACCGGGCCATGCAAACTTTTCCGAATGCTGGACAGCGCATAGTTTAAGATCTCCTTTGTGGAAGCATACAGATATACCTTTTGCTTTGGGAAATGGTACAGGCGGAACGGATTGTTCCCGCGCACAATATAAAGGTGCTCATGGTCGTCCAGCACCGTATAAGTAAAAGAACCGCGCAGCAGCTCCGATGTTATGCGCAGCGTATCCAGATCGATTGTTCCCGCCTGTTCCAGAAGCTGCACGATTGCAAAGCTGTCTGTCTCGATTCTTGAAGCAGGCAGCTTCTTTTCCAAGCGCAGCAGCTTGTCATTGCTCAGAATGCCGTTGTGTGCCAGTGCAAATGCGTTGCCGTCTGCGACCCCATAAAAGGGATGATTGTTGCAGTTCTGCATTTCGGAGCCCTGTGTGGTCATTCTGGTGTGCCCCATTACCGCCTTTACCTCTGCCGGAAGCCGAAAGCGCATCCACCGGGCGGGAAATGGCCGTTTATAAATACAGAGCTTTGTCCCGGTTCGATATGCGATTCCGGTCGCATCTGTTCCACGGATCTCACTGGAAATGGCAAGGGCGGAAATGATCCTGTTCTTCTGCTTTGCGGAAAGCGTTCCGCCGTAATCATAAAATCCAAACAGGCAGCACATTACAGCTCCACCTCACTCTCTACCGGCTCATTGAGATACAGTCGCCGCTCCTTCAGATACTGGATCAACTCCGGTTCCGTTACGCCTGCAATAAAATCTGATCACGAAAGCGCACGAAGCTCCTCATCGTTCAGGCATGTCACCACATCGCACAGGTGATCCGTCAACTGGATCGTCGCGGCAAGCGTGTTGTATTTGAGCGTACCTCTGAAAATACGGATCTCCACGGTGTCTTCGTTCGTCAGGTTCACGCAGGTATATCGGCCATAGTGATAGCTCTTGGCGTGATCCATCATTTCCTTCGGCGTGTCCTTGTAGCCGTATCTCGCCGCCCAGCGTTCCAACTGGCGGTTTGTCCGGCGGCTGAATTTCAGCAGCTCGTTCCAATGCTTTTCCACAAAATAAAGCAGCCTTGCAATGGCTGCTTCCTGCTGCGCCGCCGTTCTGCCGAACGCAAGACGGCTGATATGGATATGCAGGCCGCAGGTACAGGCCTGATGGGAACGATAGCCGAGCGAAACCGCTTCCGCCATGATTGCCTTCCACGGTAGTTGCGTCAAATGATATTTCGCCGTCGCTGGATGACTGACGATTTCAAACCCATCGTCCAGACTGCCATCATGCTTGCAGTAGTAAAAATCATGCTCCCGGTTTCCAACGGCAAGGATCTGCTCTGCGTTGCTTCCAATTTCGCCGCCCTTGTCGATCTCCAGCTCCACGCCGAAGTATCGTGGCCCGTCTCCGTAGAAAATCGTTTCCGGGCGATAATCGTAGTTGTGAATGACCTGATTTTTCAGAATATGATAACAATTTTCGCAATAGGGATAGTCCTCACCGTCTCCCAGATAATACGCATTCTCGCAATCGATCAGATCCCCGCAGCGTTCACAGTTTGTGTAATGGCTGTCATAGCATCGCTGGCAGAGCGGATGCGTCCGCGAACCGGCGTTGGCATCATTCCAAAGCCGCTCCCCGCAGTCCGAGCAGACAACGGTTTCTTCGTCAAGACAGTGCTCACAGAAATAATCTCCCGCAAACAGTGTCAGCGCATCCTCCGGAAATTTTCGTCCGCAGATGCTGCATCCATGGTAGTCTCGCATAGTCGTTTTCCTCCAGATAAAAAGATAACCGCCGGACGCATCTGCATCCGACGGCTTCACAGCGATAATATGTGGTTGAAATCAGCGATTTTTACGCAGTTTTCCGGAGAAATAAGGGAACATCATGGTAAAAAACAAAGAAGGAGTTTTTATCATGAACGATTATGATAGACAAGATTTGATCAAGCAGCGGGCCGGTTTGGAACCGCCCGCCCACGAAGGAGATTACTGGAGCGATGAAGACCGTGCGCGGTTGAAATGCCTGTTCAACATGGGTTTTGGTATCAGCGAAATTGCGCTGGAGCTCCGGCGCGGAGAGCCTGCTATCTGCCAACAGATAGAGCAAATGGGCCTGTTTGAGCATAAACGCCGCCGGCGCAAAGAGCGACCCGCGCTTCCCAGCGGCTGCCTGTGCAAAGAATGCACGGCAGACCCGGAAGCCTGCACCATCCGCCGGCTGCAGAAAGCAGCAAAGGAGGCCGTGTAATGTTTGAGGATTACCCGGATATCCTTTCACCGGAGGAAGCCGCAGACGCCCTCAGGATCGGCGAGAATGCGATTTATGAATTGCTGAACAGCAAAAAACTCAGTGCCTATAAAAACGGCCGCAACTGGCTGATCCCAAAGGAAGCTGTGCGAAAATATGTTGTAGAGCAGTCAAAGCTGGAATGATCCACAAAACAAGGTCCGAATCAGGAACGATTCGGACCTTGCTTTGCTTTTGTGATCAGTTCAAGGATTCCCTGCAAGGTTTTGTCGATGCTTTCCTTATAAGCAACGTCAAGCTGACTGATTTTTGATGTTGTATCAGACCATACGCTTTGATTGACCGTATTCCCGAACAGCAGTTCATCGCTGCTGCAGGAAAGAATCTTGCAAACCGTCATAAGCGTGTCCAGACTGAACGCAGAATCGCCCAACTCGACATTTGCCAAAAAGCGCGGACTGAGAGAACAGAGCTCGCTGAGCTGCTCTCTGGTGTATCCGGCAGATTCGCGTTTTGCCCGAAGCCGCTTCCCAATTTCTGCTTTTGTTTCTTTATCCACGAAATCACCTCTAATCACAAGTTTAATATGTGTTATAAGAGGTTGAATGTGATAAAAATTCATGTAAAATATGTGATATAGAGTGATACGGAAGAAAAGGGAGGTCTTTAGATGAAGTTTCGGCTGCTCGGTCAGGACGTAGCAATCAGCGAAGCGGCAGAAAGCTACAACACATATCGGAAACTATTCATTGGACAGGCCAAAACTGCGGCCAATCAATTCTTTGATATGTATGAAAGAAACCAGTCGCTGGAAGACGTTGTGAGAAAAACACCGGATCAAATTGCAGCGTGTATTGCGCCGTCGGTCGAGCTGTGTATTCAGATACTGGTCGACCACGGTGTTTATACCATTGACCGCGAACAATTCTCCAGCACATATCGGTCTTATCTGGATCGATGGAAGAAAGCGTATGAGGCGATCTGCGACCAGTATGACAGCATTGTTTCTGAGCAGGAGGAGCTGGATCAGTATCGTGTTGCGCGCCGGGAGAATCGCGGCCGCTGGGTCGGCGGAGGTTTCGGCGTCGGCGGTGCATTGAAAGGAGCTGCGACCGCAGGGGCTATGAACATGGTATCCGGCGCTGCACACAGGGTCGTAAACGGCGTCGGAAAGATTTTCTCATCATTATCTGCTTCAAGCGAAATGCGGAAGATCTTCAATGACAGCAAAACACGATCCAGTTTGGCCAGAAGCGTCTGGAATACAGTTTTTTATCTGCATTACGCGCTGATCGACTGCCTGGATCGTACCGGGGCTGATCACCTGCCTTATGAGGGACGCGAAACCTCAGGTATGGATCAAAAGGCAACCGCGATTTTGAATAATATCGGGCATATAGCCGACGCTTCTCAACGGCGCGAGGCGTTGTTGGAGGCCTTTCGGATCGACCCATATCTCTCTGACTGGTATTTGCTTGCGCTGCAAAGCGATGGCGATCCGGATGGAAAGCTGCAGGAAGCCGCAGATTATTTTGATATTCCCGGCATTACCAGTGCGAAACAATCCATACTGGATACATTTGCGAAAGCATTGCCGCTCGACACCGAAGACGCCGCAAAACTGGCCGTTCAGAAAATTCAGGCAGAAAAAGAACGGCTGCAATACTTTGAGGACACCGAGCATACGCAGTTGGCTGTCGATGCAGTTAAAAACTTTGACATTGCCTATCGGACAGTAGACGGATATCTGCATCATACCAGAGAAGACGCCGATTTTTCCCGCAGTGAAATCAATCAGATCTTAGCGGTCGAAGAAGGCGTCGATTTTTCAGACATAGACTCGGTTGCGGGCGGGCAGCAGCAGCTCAGCGTTTTCCATTCTGCCGTAGCCCAGCAGCACCAGCAGAAGCTGGACGAGGCATGGACCGGACTGGATATCAAGCGGCGGTCTGTTGCGACAGGGATTCCAAACGGAGAACCGCTCGTCTTTGACACTCCAGAGTTCGCCGCACAAGCACAGCAAATCGCCGACCAATTACGGCAGCGGATGATCACATGTCAGAAAAGCGCAAATGCGGAAGCTGCGCTTAAGACGATGCTCGACCATCTTGCATATGAAGGGCTCCCGGCGGAGCTGCTTGCCTGCTATACGGCAGAGCTGAACCGCCTGCTGCGCGAGACCGACCAGAAAGAACGCACCGCAATGGGGCAGGAATACCCCACCAGAGAAGCGGCAGCAAACGCACGGCAAACATATACGCAGTTGGAGCAGAGCGTTCATAAGCCGGACGCCCCCAAACATGCGGAGGCGATCCGAAAGCAGATTGCACAGGCTGATTTACCGGAGGCAACAAAAGAAGCGCTCCGAACCACACTCTTTCAGAAGGAGCATGCAACACGGATCGCCGCTGCGAAGGGATTTGGAAAAGCAAGCACATGGATTCTGATTGCCGTAATCATAGTGAGTCATTTTCTTTCCCTGTCCTGCACACAGGCTTTTTTAGGCAGACGCTTTTATATTCTGGGTTATTCCTATATGCTCAGCGACCTGAATATCTGTGATCGGCTGTCTTTCTGGGATGGCATCAAGAATGCGGTCGTTGTCTTCGGCCACTGCGCCGGCGATATCTTTATAAAGAGCTTTCACGAATATTTTGCAGGTTTCCACAATGGCTTTCTGGCCGGAGTTGTCTGGGCCGTTGTCGGCATCTTCTGGACGCTGATCAAGCATGTGTTCCTTGCAATCCCACGGTACATTCTGTGCCTTGTCACCGTATTTTTTCAGAAGGCTTCCATCTTTTATTACGTTGGATATGCGCTTGGCACATGGCCGCTGTTCCGGGTGCTCAGCGCGTACAGCAACAAGGGAGAGGAAGAAGAAAACATCCGCCGTCAGGTCGAAGGAAACTCGTAAGGAGAAGAATTGAAATGAGAAAACAGCATTTTTTACACATCCTGATCATTTTTGTGATCTGTTTTTCATGTCTGCTGGCGATCACGGGCTGCGGCGGCTGCAACAATGCCTGTTATGATTGCGGGAGCTGCTCAACAAATTCATGCCTGAAATCCTGCAACTGTGCAACAAAGTCCTGCGCAACGTGCGTCGAATGCGCGGGATGCGGATATTTCTGCGAAGGCTGCAGAAGCCCCTTCGTGGATTAAAGAACAGAACATGTGTCCGAATTTTACATTTACGATCCACGGGCTTGCGTCGTTCTCACTTCCAGCCTACTCGGTATTTGCCTGCATCGGTCTGCTTTTTATGATGCTGTTTTTATATGCAAAAACGCAGCAGATCGGGGTCTCATTTTTGCGGTTCCTTCTGCTCGTCGGGGCAATGGCGGCAGGCGTTGGTATTGGCAGTAAGGTGCTATTCGCACTGACGCAGATCCCGGAATTTCTGAAGGAGCCGACGCTTCGGAATCTTGGGGAAATAATCTGGACGAGCGGGTTTGTATTTTACGGCGGTTTATTCGGAGCGATATTGGCCGTAAAGCTCTATGCAAAGGTGTTCCGCCTGAACGGACAAACCTTTCTTGACCAGATCGCGCCCGCATTCCTGCTTTTCCATTTCTGGGGAAGGATCGGCTGCTTTTTTGCAGGCTGCTGCTACGGAAAACCTGTTGGCTGGGGCATCGCCATGCAGCAGACACCGGACGTGCCGCGCATTCCGATTCAGTTGATCGAAACGGGCTGTCTGCTTGTTATTTTCACAGGACTGCTCCTGCTGCAGCGCCGAAGGTCCCATGCTCCTGCGCTCCGGATTTATCTCATTTCCTATGCAGTCTGCCGGTTTGCGCTGGAATTTTTCCGTGGGGACGAATTGCGCGGCATCTGGCTGGGCCGCTCTACATCGCAGTGGATTTCACTGGCAATTATCCTGTATTTTGCGTTAGCCGCTTTGCTTACAGACATGAATCATCGTATCCATCACACAGAAAACTGGAGGAAAATGAACAATGAAAAAGAAAACAGCAATTCCAATTCTATTATGCGCGGTATGTCTGGTGACACTTCTGAGATGTCAAAAGACGGAGTCAGACAAAAGTACCGAGACAGTGAACGATAGCAGCAGTCAAAACAGACTTGCGGAAGAGGCAGTATTACCAGAAGATTCTCAAAACGATACCCCAAGCGGGGATAGCTATGAAGAATTTGAGGGATCTGGATATATTGCCGACGGTTGTTACTTTGAATTTATTGATATGACGGTGGAGGATGCTGATCGTGAAAAACCGCTTCTCTACCTCACGTATCGAATTACAAACACAGGAAAGATACCATTTGTTCCGGACAATATGTTCACAGTACAAGTCAGGCAGGCAGAAGTTGAAATCGATAGAGTGAATGAGAAATCGATTGGCTATGACCGACTATTGGAGCAGGATTTACATGCGGATATTTTGGACGTTTATTCTCTTCGGAACGCAAACGATTATCTGTATGTCGACGTTTACTCTACCACAGAAAATGTTAGGAGTGCGAACATTTTTGATATCTATAACGGCTACACAGATGTGACGACTAGCGGATGGACATCACGTGACGAAAGCACAGGCAAAATATATATAGAACCGACAACATTTCGGTGTCCAGAAGTTTCACATAGAGAAATAAGCTATAAAGTAGCAGTCCCAGAGGAATGGTTTGATAAGACAGATTATGTATGTGAAAGAAGAGGAGGGGGCAGCATGGTGACATTCTACAGCCTCCGTGAACGAAATATCGGCGGCAGAGGAGTGCTTTTTGCACTTGGATGGTTTGAATCGGAGTACAATTATGGATGGGCGGGAGATTCGGAATTGCTAGGAACGGTTCATGCTCCTTGGGACAAAGAATATAATCTAGTCGCAATTTACCCGAACTTCGATCAATTTGATATTGTTGACGAGGAATCATATCGTGCTTTATTTGATGAAGTTGCGAATATTCTCGCATCAGTCCAGATTGAAGGGGCTGAGTATTCGCCGGCGTAGTAAATGTATTGAATCCCGTGGGAGGTGTATTTCTCGGCGGCGATAATATTTGCTGTCGAATAATGTTTCCTTAAATTGTTCTCCAATTAAGAATCCCACTGCTTTTTCATAAGTGGTGGGATTCATTACTTGATTACAATTTTTTCTTGTGTTATATTTAATAATAAACGTGAATTTTTTGTAATTTGAGGATGGGCGTATATATGAAATCAGCGAGCGACTTGATCGGGAACGAATACTTGGAATGGAAGCCCGGAACACCGTATATCTTATCATCGCAGACCGGGCGTGGAAAAACAACATTCGTTATGACGCGGCTGTTGAAAAATGCTGCCGCACAGAATAAAGACGTTTTGTATATTTGCAACCGTAAAGCCCTGTATGCTCAGGTGGATCAGATTGCCGCAGACATGACGCAGAGTTTTAAAAATTCTTTTTCCCTTACAGAAGAAGAAAGCAGACACTTAGTCATCCAGACATATCAGGCTTGCGAAACTAAAATGGAAAGTCCTTTTCGTTTTTCTGGAAAACTGTATGTGATATTTGATGAAGCACACTATTTTCTGGAGGATGCTTCCTTTAATAGTGGAACAAATCTATGGTCGGACTGGATAAGAGAATTTTATGGGAAGACAATCAATGCGGGGACCCCAATTTGTGTCTTCATGACAGCAACCCCCGAGCCATTGATGTGTTTTCTTGCAATGAATAACGAAAAGACATCATTCGGGTCAGACTCTCTTTTTTGTAATATCAGGAAAATGTTTCAGCGAAGATCGTGGTTGTGCGATAACATAGATTTCTTAAAAAGAGAGTTTTATATGTATGATGGAAGCAGTGACAATAAATCAAAGAAAAATCTATGCGAAAGGGTGCTTAATGAGTATCCAGAGATAGGAAGGTATCAGCGCGAGCTTCAAGACCTAGATATCTACAGAGATGGAAAGGCTTACATTCAAACGGCACTCGATTCTAAAGACGGTGTTCAGGAGATTCGCGATGATTTGGATTATAGCTATGTAGAAGAATGTTATTTCCGGGATTTTATTGAGATAGTCGATAATATCTGCAAAACTGATGAGAAATGGTTAATTTTCATCAATGACTCGGTTAAAGGACAGCAATTTGCTCAAGAGTTGAATACATTGGGAATTGAGACGGTGTTTACTAACGCTTCCCTCAAAAACACGTCAGCAGTGAAGGAGCAATTGAAACAGTTGGAAACTAAACAGTCATTTTCGTGCAGGGTCTTAATATCTACGTCTATTCTCGACTGCGGAATTAACGTTATAGACGATGCGGTTCGAAATATTGCGATTTTCAACGTAGAAAAGACTGCATTTATGCAAATGCTTGGACGTGTTCGCGTCCGGGATAATCAAAAACTGCGATTATATATTAAAGCCTATACTGCACAGGAGATCCGAAACCGTATACAGTATACCTGCAAAATAATCCATATAATGTATAACTTCTATATGCTGCACCAGAATGAATATTCAGGAAATGGTACGACATTTCATTATAAACCAGTTATGCGTATGGATCAGCGCAAAAAATTCTTGAGGGAATTGAAGGGCTCAAATTATAACGCTATTTCTTTCAAGCCAAAACTAATGATTGGAAACAACAAGGTAAATCCAAGCGTAATAGACGCATGGAAAGAAGAAAAGATTCTTTCCGAATATGAAATAAATAGAAATTATCTGGTCCATTCTCTTTATGTGTTGTATTGTTTTGATCAGGCAAAAAAATATACGCACGAGGGAAAAATCGACGACATATACTACCTGAAATACCAACTTTCTTGGCTTGGAAAGAAATATGATGAGAGCCGTTGGGTTTCTTATACACGGCAGCGGGATGAAATAGCAACACTCTTAGACGAATATCTAGGCAACGAAAATGGCATGCTTTCTGAGGAGCAAGACGTGTTTGCAGAGAAAGTATTTGAGCTTTTATGCCGAATGTCAGTAATTCCAAGCACAGCGAAAAAGAACAGCAGTGCATTAAAGAGAACCGGGCATACACCCGGAAAAAACATACTGAATAAATGCTTTGAAGAAATTGGACTGCCATATATCATCGCGTCAAAATCAAAAATGCAGAATGGAAAACGTGAACAGCGGTGGTATGTAAAGAGGATAGATGCCGAAACTGACGAATGATGATGCCTTTCTATTTCTGTCGGAATCACAAACGAAAAATGTCTGATAAGAACATCCGTATTGATTGTCATATTTTTAATTGTCTGATATGATAAAACTGTAAAAAGTTTTTGGCTTCAGAGAAATACCGTGCTTTGAAGGCTACTAATGCTATGCATATACGCTGAAAGCGGAGGAGCATATGTCCAAACTGACAGACATTAAATATCGGATAGATCAAATGGATGGCGGGGAGTTTCAAAATCTGTGTGATGAATACCTTACCTGCCGGGGCTATAGAGCGCAATATCCATTTGGTATGAAAACCGGTACCAATAAGACAGCAAAGGGAAATCCAGACACCTATTTTATAGGCGAAGATGGTAGGTATATCTTTGCTATGTACACAACGCAAGATGGTGATTTTGTAAATAAAGCAATAGCAGATCTGGAAAAGTGCTTTGATGCCAGTAAAACGGGACTAGAGCCGGAAAAGCTTGAGGAAATTGTGTATTGTCATACATACGGAAGATTGTCGGCAGGCGAAGCTCAACTGCTGCGTCAATATTGCGAAGACCGCAATACACGGCTTACCTTAATTGGAACAGACGAAATAGCCAGCGATCTGTATAAAAAGTATCCACGATTAGCAGCAGATTTCTTGGGTATCAGCGTAGACACAGGGCAGATTTTATCAACCTCTGAGTTTGTACGGTTATGTGATGCAAATGTTATGTCAGCGCCATTATACACTGAGTTTTTATTCCGCGAAGAAGAACTGAAATCTGCCAAGGAAAAACTTTGTCAAAGCAACGTGCTGGTTCTCACGGGTCCTGCCGGAGTTGGAAAGACAAGGTTGGCTCTTGAGGTGTGTAAAGAGCTTTCTGAAGAAACGGGAATGGCGGTTCTATGCGTCAAGAATAATGGCGTGGAGATTTATGACGACTTAATTGCTGCGATTGAACCAGATAGAGAATATTTGGTATTTGTGGACGATGCAAATGAATTGACAGAATTGAATCTTGTTCTGTCGTTTCTTCCGGGCGGCGCATTTGGACACCGCTGCATTAAAAAGCTAGTCCTTACTGTGAGAGATTATGCAAAACAGCGAGTGATCCAACAAATACTTGATGTAGCACGGCCGGAAATATTGAAAATAGGATTGCTGAAAGATGGACAGATCAAACAGCTTGTAGAGAAAAACTATGGCATTATAAACTACAGATTCTTAGATCGCATTGCTCTGATTGCGGAAGGTAATGCAAGGCTGGCTATGCTCGCGGGTAAAGTAGCCGCAGAGCATGATTGCTTGGATGCAATTCGGGACGCAACGGAACTATATGAGCATTATTATGAAAAACAGTTGAAAAGTCTTGCAGCCGGTGAGACTTGGATTATATCAGCTGGAATTATGGCATTTGTTCATGTCCTTCGATTAGATACCTTGGAACGGATGCAAGCTGTTTTTCAATTCTCTAATTTGACAAGGGAACAGTTTATCGCAGATGTACATCAACTCAATCAACTGGAGTTAGCAGATCTGTGTCACGATACCGCTGTCAGAATGTCTGATCAGTGTTTTAGTAATTACCTGCTTAAATATATTTTTGTAGACACTAAAAAAATTTCCCTGAGTCAAATGATTGAAGTATGCTTCTTCATCAACAAGGAAAAAACAATTGAAGCGTGCAATACGCTGTTGAACCTTTTTGCGGAGAAAACAGTACAGGAATATATCAAAGAGCAAATTGAAGCAGTATGGGATAGGCTGCGCCCTGAAGCAGACAGGTTTATCCCATTTTTCAGAGCATTCTTTCCTATACGACCGACAAATACGCTCACAATATTAAATGACTTGATTTGCGAGACAGAACAGCACGACGTTGATGTACGTTCTATCCCGTTTTCAAAAACAAAGAGCCACGACAATATAAATGACTTCATTATTGAAATTTTAGGTGGATTTGCTGGGCAGGAACAATTACAAACAGCAGTCGAATTATTATTGCTTTATTACAGCAAACGCCCAGAGTTATTTGGACAGGTATACAGTGCCTTTATTACCAAATTGGGTGCAAACGCAGCTTCAAAAAGCGACAATTACTATACACAAAGAACGGTGGTAGATTGTCTTTGCAATGCACTGGAGGAAAATGCAACAGAAGCAACGCAGTTGCTGTTTGTGCGCGTTGCTGAACAGTTTCTGAAGCTGCGATTCTCAGGGGTCGAGGGTGGGCGGCAGAATACCTTTTCTTACTATACGGCCGCTTTGGACAACCGCGAGTCTGTGCTGACATATCGAAAGCTTCTCTGGGAGCATCTTTCCTCCCTCTATGAGAACGGATGCTGCCGGGAAGAAATTGAAAGTCTTCTTTATGAGTATGGTAAAGATTGTTATAATGATGAAGACAACGCAATCGTTTTGAAAGAAATGGATGCCGTCGTATCAATCCTAGCGTTTTTTCAACCGGAAAAACTGCACCATTGCATAATAGCAGAAAACATCAAAAAGATTGCAGAACATGTGAAATATGACTATGGAGATCGGCTTATACCATTTTTAGAGTCAAGAAAGCTCATACTCTTTAATAAGCTCTATGCAAATCGAAGCGTACACCCAGACATGGATTATACTGCATACAGGTCTTGGCGCACGGAGCAAATTCAAAAACTTGTTGCAGAATTTGATCTTGATAGCTATCTATTTGTATTCCAGCTTTGTAAAGAAGCAATGCTGCTGCCGGAATACAGGCAATCGAGTCTTGCATCCGGGATAGAAATTGCAATCAACGGATGCTTTGAACGCAAAGAGCTTTATGTGTCTGTTGTAATTGAATACTTGAAGGAAGATACCCCCTGTGATATTGATGCAGACAGCATTTTTACGAATCTTTTCTGCATTATGCCAGCAACATCCGTTAAGAAACTCATCGACGATCACAGCTTTTCACAAAAGAACGCTTGGCTCTGGAATTTTTACACGCAGTTACCGGACGAGCAGGTATCTCTGGACTGGTTTGAAGACTTCTTAGCATATTTGGAGCTTGCACCGAAAAAACTCCGCAGCAAATATGAACGTCCTTTGAATAAAATTGTGAAATACGAGGGTGTGGATAAAGATGCTGTTATAAAAGCAAGCATGGTCATCGCTGCGCATTATAATGATGCTCCAGATGTTTTTGGCTTGTATTTTTCTTTTATACTGAACCCGTATTATGAAAAGGCAAGCACAGTAATAGATAGGTACAAAGATAACCTTGCGTTACTGGAAGATATTTATCTGAAATACCTTGATCTGCACGGTGACGAAGATCAAGATGGCGAGTTCCTTGCTGAGCTTTTCTGTAGGGATCCTGATTTTTTGTACTGTTATCTGGATAAAGCACTTGACCATATGGGAACGTCTTTCTATGCGCATAATTCTTGGGCAAGTCGGCTGCATTTTGTCTGGGACAATGAGACTTTTCAATCGTATCCAGAATTGATTTCAGACTACCTTTTTGAAAAAACAGGTGAAGAAGAATGGAGGTACAGTGCAATTATCAGCCAATTGCTTCTTTGCAAAAATGAAGACAGTGATATCGTTGCGAAACGGCAGAATGCTTGGATTCTTCATACAATTGAAATGCACGCTGCGGAGCCGACGAGAATGCACTATCTTTTTGGCGCAATCAGTGAAAGCAGTGCTGATCGGCGCAGGATAGCACTGGAGAAATTTTTGAAGCTGAATGATGACTATGCTCTGTTTGAAAAGTTGCCGTTAGAATCCCCAAGTATAGGCGGTATCGGAAGTATGATTCCCTACATACAAGCCAGAATCGACTATTTCTTATCTTTGAAGCCACTACTCACTGGTGTGAAATTTTTGAAACATAGGCAGAGAATAGAACAAAGGATTGCATATTGGACAAAGCAAATAAAGGATGAGGAAATACAGGAGTTGTTAGATAACCTTGGATAATGATTGCGCCATCTGAAATTCTGCAGGCTCAATATGTGCTTGCTTTCCCTGACCCCATTTTGACCCCAACGTAATTGCGTCTGTTTGGGCATGTTCAGGATGGTGCGAACAATTGCGGATAAATAGTGTCCTAATTTAGTTGAATTAGGCATGTTCAGGAACGAATTTTGCGGCTCTGATTATTGTTGATCCCTCATAACCCGGAGGTCGGGGGTTCAAATCCCTCTCCCGCAACCATCTAGTAGAACCAAAAAAGATATCTACGCGAAAAACCCAGAAGTTTCAACTGTTTCGCCCCATAGGTACACAATGTGTCATGGGGGGTACAGTCGGTACGGGCAAAAGCAAGACGCAAACTCAAATGCATGAGTTTGCGTCTTGCTTTTTACATAAGGATGGAGCTTAGCAGGAGCTCTGTCGATTGTCGGAGTTTCAGGCATTAACTGATAAAGTGCTGTGTTTTCAAGGGTTGTACGGTTTTTAACGAGAACACCCAGCTTCTCTGAATTTTACGAAAACCATTGAAAACACTGGGCAAACCGGCTTTTCCGGGTTTGGAGGAGATAGTAGTCAAACAGTAGTCACACCTCTGCCGTTGACGGCGCGGGCAATTCAGAACAAACGAAAAATCACTTTCTGAAACTCACCGCTCAGGCGGCGTTGAACGGCTCCAGATCTGTGTGATTTTTCCATTCGTCCGTGACACCAGCATCGCGCAGCAGCTTTGTCACGGTTTTATTCAAGCCATCGACTCTGTCGCTGCTGACTTCCTTCAGGTCAAAGCCGGCATCGCCGGCGTCGTCCAGAATCGCGGGATCCTCGCTGCCGTCCAGTAGGGCGTTTGCCTGATGTAAGCTGCCGCCTGCGCTGCCGTGCGCGACAGTATCAATGCTCACGAGCAAATTGGCCACCGTATCCTTGCTCTCGGGTGCATACATCCAGCCGGTCACGTCACCGCCGCAATTGACCTTATCTGGTCTGGGACTCCAGCCGGTAGGTGAAGTCCTCCGCTTTGACGATATCTTTCAGATCATATTCTTTGCCAGTGGCAGTGAGGTCGGCAACCGTGCTGCCGCTCATGTTTTCGTTCAGATCAATGGCAATGAGCACGCCTTTGACGCCGCTGACGGCGTAGGCAAAGCCGTTTCTGGCGTTGAACTGCACAATCTCCAGACTGCCGCCGTCGGCATTCATTGCGCCGGAGTTGTAGCGTCCAGCCAACTCCATCTGCAAAGACGCATTCTCACCGTTATAAACGTTATAAAAACCCTTAACGCGCTCATCACTTGTCACAACCGGCGTGTAGTCCGCCGCCATCGCCGTTGTCGAAAGCAGCATAACCGCCGAAAGCAGACCGCACACGCCCCTTACAATTCGTTTCATGGAAATGCCTCCTGTTTCAGAATCGGAATCTGATATTCCTGAGTCTACATTGTAGCGAAGGCGTGTAAAATCCGAAACCATGTTTGTGTAAAACATTTCAGAAGTCGTGTTTGAGAAAGTGACAGCAAAATTACGCTTTTTACAATCATTTTACAGAAATCCGGTCGATGCTTTTACATGGATATGCTACCTTGAATATTGGGTATCCAGCGGAATAAGAGAATAAAACCGGCCATGATGCAGCTGCGCAGGAAATACCGGTTTCGCCAAGGGGCAGGTAGCGGCTTTTCTGCAAAATCGGATATCCTAAATAATGATTTTTGAAATGAGGTAATAATTATGATGTATAAAACGATCGTGATCGACTACGCACCCAAGGCAAAGAAAATGGCCGCGGCGATTGAACAGACTGCGAACGAAAAGGCGCAGGCCGGCTGGGAACTTGTGACGTTCTCTGTGACGAACTCCGCAAAAGCCATTCTGGTGTTCCGCACGCCTGACGCGGCGCTGCCGGAGCAGACGGTCGAGGCAGCCGGTGACGCAGAATGAAGCAGGCAATCATCGACATCGGCTCCAACTCCATCCGCCTGACACTTTACGAAACAGAGGGGCAGAGCTTCAAAATTCTCTTTCGCGAGAAGATCATGGCGGGGCTTGCTGGCTACGTAGAAGACGGAAAGCTCAGCGCCGAGGGCATCGAGTGCGCATGCGCAGGGCTTCTGACGTTCCGCAAAATTTTGCAGACGCTGCAAATTGGAAATGTCTGCATTTTTGCGACGGCGTCTCTGCGCAATATCTCCAACACTGAACGGGCGCTGTCCGTCATCCGCGCGGCAACCGGTTTTTCGGTCGAGGTCATCTCCGGTGAGGACGAAGCGCTGTTTGGCTACATGGGCGCAATGCAGGAGCTGCACCTGACCGGCGGCGCGTTTCTGGACATCGGCGGGGCAAGCACAGAGATCGTCACGTTTGAGGACGGCACACCCGTTGATTTTGCCAGCTTTCCTATCGGCTCTCTGAGCCTGTACCGCCGCTGTGTCAAGAAGATCCTGCCGGGTGACGGCTCTTTGAAGCGTCTGCGGCAGGAAATTTCTAAAACCATCGACATCAGTGACGGCGCGCTTGCCCCGCGGGCGCTGCTCGTCGGCGTCGGCGGTACGGCACGCGCCGCGCTCAAATTGGCGCGGCATTATTGCGGAATCTCGGACGATTGCCGCAGCATGACCGCCGAGCAGCTCGACAGTCTTTGTGCGTTCCTTTGCAGCGGCAAAAAGGAAGCCAGTGACCTCATTTTGCGGCTGGAAGCCGAACGCATCCATACACTTGTGCCGGGACTGCTCATCTTGCAGCATGTGTTTCATCTATTCCATGCAGAACAATTGGTCATCGGCAAATACGGCGTTCGGGAAGGATATTTATGCCAAAGAATTTTGAAGAACCATACAGATATACCCAGAACCGCGAACTGAGCTGGCTGCATTTTGACCGGCGTGTGCTGGAAGAAGCGGCAGACCCGGGCGTTCCCGCTTTGGAGCGGCTGAAATTTGTTTCGATCTTTTCAAGCAATCTCGATGAATTCTTCATGGTGCGTGTAGGCAGTCTCTTTGACCTTGCCCGCATGACGCCGGATAACACTGACAACAAGACCGGCTGGACGCCGGCGGAGCAGCTGCACCATATTTACCGCGTCATTCCAGGGCTGCTTTCCATGAAAAAACAAATTTACGCTGCCGTCATGGACGAGCTTGCGCGCAGCGGCATGCAGGATGTTTTGCCCGAGGCACTGGGTACCGACGATTTGAAGCAGATCAACCGCTTTTTCAAAACAGAGCTGCTGCCGGTTCTGTCTCCTATTGTGATCGGACCAAACCATCCCGTTCCGCATCTGGTCAACAAAAAACTCTATGCCGCCGCGCTGCTGGAAAGCAAAAAAGGACACAAGGCCGTCGGCATTGTGCCGGTACCGGACAGTGCGCCGCCGTATCTGCTGCTGACGGATGGGAAGCGCTTTGTGCGTACGGAGAATATCCTCCTGCGCTGGCTGCCGACGCTGTTTGATGCTTACACGGTGAAGGAAAGCTGTATTCTGGCTGTGACGCGCAACGCAGACATCAGCTTTGACGATGAAAAATTTGAGGACAACGAGGAAGATTTCCGCCGTCAGATGAAAAAGCTGCTCAAGCAGCGCGATCATCTTGCCGTTGTGCGGTTGGAGCTGAGCACGCAAGTTTCGGCAGAGTTTCAGAAAGCGCTGTCAGCGCTTGTGCGTGTGCAGACCCATCAGGTGTTTGTGGATGAGAGTCCGCTCAATATGCGCTATGTGTTTCGTCTGATTGGAGAACTGCCGAAGGAAGTCTCTTCCCGCCTTCTGTATTCGGACTATCATCCGCGCTGGGCGGAGGACTTGCAGCATGATCAGCCTATGCTTCCGCAGATTCAGCAAAAAGACCGCCTGCTGTTTTATCCCTACGATTCCGTTGAGCCGTTTCTGCGCCTTCTGAACGAGGCGGCGGAGAATCCGCAGGTGCTGTCTATTAAAATTACGATCTACCGGCTTGCCTCATCCTCCAAGATTGCACAGACACTCTGCCGCGCGGCGGAAACCGGAAAAGAAGTGCTGGTGCTTATGGAGCTTCGCGCCCGCTTCGATGAGGAAAATAACCTTGTGTGGTCAAAGATGCTGGAGGAGTCCGGATGCCAGGTGATCTACGGCGCAGAGGGCTTCAAGTGCCACAGTAAAATTTGCCTGATCACGCTTCGCAGCCGCAATAAGACTAGCTACCTCACGCAGATCGGCACGGGCAACTATAACGAAAAGACCAACGCCATGTATACCGACCTCTGCCTCATGACCGCTGACCAGACGATCGGTGAGGATGCGGGTGCGTTTTTCCGCAATATGCTCGTCAACAAGCTGGACGGCACATATCAGCAACTCTGCGTATCGCCTTTTGGCATCAAAGAAATGCTGCTTCAAAATATTGACCGGCAAATTGCGCTGGGACAGAGCGGCTATGTCTGCATCAAGGCCAATTCTGTCACTGAACGCGAGGTCATCGACAAGCTGGCAGCGGCTTCCCGCGCGGGCGTTGAAATCCAGCTCATCATTCGCGGCATTTGCTGCATCCTGCCGGGTGTGGTCGTTGAGACGGAGAATATTCATGTCACCAGCGTCGTCGGACGCTTTCTGGAGCATGGCCGCATTTATCAGTTCGGACGCGATGAAAATGCGGAGTATTATATTTCTTCCGCCGATCTCATGACGCGCAACCTCAACCGCCGCGTGGAGATCGCCTGCCCGGTTCACGATATGCAGCTGCGGGAACAGCTCAAATGGATCCTGGCTTCTCAGTTGCGTGACACGGCAAAGGCAAGCCTCCTGTTGCCCGATGGCTCCTACTGCCGCAAGCACAGCGCTGTGCCGTTCGACTCGCAGGAGTACTTCATGCAGCACTCGCCGCACGAGCCTGCGCAGCCGGTCAGGGAAGCGCCAAGGTTTCTCCAGCGTCTGAAAGAACTGATGAAGGGGGTGTCTCACGCATGAAACAAGTATTCCGCCGCTTAGCATTTTTACTGGTGCTGCTTGCGGTGCTGTTATCGGTCTGCTATATGCTCTGGCCGCACAGCTTTGCCGATCTGCAGCCGGAATGCGATTCCGTTACAATTCTTCGCAGCGATACCGCCGAGGACTACTCGTACACAATCACAAAGGAGATTTATTCGACGGATTCCCCGGAGCTCAAGCAGATCATGGACATTCTCTCCCATTATACTTATCACCGTTCTTTCCGGACGCTGGCAGGCGCAAACAATACGGGTGGCAATCACGCAGGTTTCTGGCTTCACATTTATCTGGATCACGGCGACGACCGTGTGGATTTCACCTGCGGCGGCACGGGCGAGATCCTCATCGACGGCCTTGTCTGGCACGTCGGCTACTGGGGTGACCGCGCAGAGCTTGCCATGATGGCAGAGCTTGCAGCGGTGTTGGAGCAATAGCTTGTCAAAGGGAGAACATTCAAAAGGAGGACCCTATGAAAAAAGGCAAAAACATTCAGAGCAATTCCTCGCAAAAAGAATCGGTGCAGGCCGGCGACAGCGGCAGCGGTCTTGCCATCGGGCTGAGCCTTGGCGTGCTCATTGGAATCATCATAGACGACATCGGTCTTGGCATGATGCTGGGCGTTGCCGTGGGGCTTTGCATTGATCCGGCGATCGGCACGCTGAAGAAAAACAAGAAAGCAGATGAGCAAGAGAACGATGACGAAAGGCAATAAGTGCCTTCGCAAATATGCGCCGTCGCTGCTGCTGTTCCTGCTCTTTGAAGCGGTGGCGGTCACGCTGTGGCTCACGAAGGACAACCTGTTCTACCTGCTGAATTTCAGCTACATAGGCGGCTGCCTCGCAGCGGGGACGGTGCTCTTCACCGCCGGGAAGCGATATGCCCGTCACTTCGTGCAGCTGGCGGTGGGCAGCTATATGCTGCTGTATCTCGGCGTGATCTCCCGCGAGAATATGCAGCTTGAAGGGTTCTGGTACTATCTGTTTCTCGGCGTTTTTGAAGCGGCGACCATCCACTATGCCGTAGCAAAGATATTCGGCCCGCTGCTGTTCGGGCGCGGCTGGTGCGGCTACGCCTGCTGGACGGCGATGGTGCTGGATTTTCTGCCCTACAAGCAGCCGCAGAAGCCGCGAAAGGAAAAGCTGGGCGTTCTTCGCTATGTGATGTTCGCACTGTCGTTGGCATTGGTGTCCGGCTTGTTCCTGATGAAAGTCGCAAATCTGGAGCAGATCATGTTCTGGCTGTTCCTTGCCGGGAACACGCTTTATTACATCGCAGGTATTGCTCTGGCATTTGCGTTCAAGGATAACCGGGCGTTCTGCAAATACCTGTGTCCCATCACGGTGTTCCTCAAGCCGATGAGCTTTTTTTCGCTTCTGCGCGTCCACTGCGACGAGAGCAAATGCGTCCATTGTGGGAAGTGCCTGCGGGTCTGCCCCATGAACGTGGAGGTCAATAAAGAATCCCGCAAGCGGAAAAACGGAACGGAGTGCATCCTCTGCTATGAGTGCACGAAGGCTTGCCCTACAAAAGCGCTGCATTAGACCGCATTCCACGCAAATTCTACCGCCGGGGGATATTTTTTCTCCCGGCTTTGCCGTATGCTCAGAGCATCTTCACCACAGGAGGCGTTCCAAATGAACCAGACAGCCATCGGCGGCTATATCGCGCGTAAGCGCAAGGAGCAGAATCTGACACAGGAGCAGCTGGCGCAGCAGCTCGGCGTGTCCAACAAGACGATCTCAAAATGGGAGAACGGAAAGTGTATGCCGGATTACAGCATCATCCAGAAACTCTGCGACGTAATTCATGTGTCGCTTCCGGAGCTGATGGACGGCGAGGATGCGGCGGAGGACAGTGTGCGCGTCTACGACGATGAACAAATCCTCGACCTGCTGCGCCGCACACAGGAGCTGGAACGGCAGAAGGGCGTCCTCTGCGGCTTTGTCCTCATTGTCCTCGGCATCGCCAGCAGCGCCTTGTCCAGAACCACCGGTGGAACCGATGTGCAGGACTTCCTCTCCGGGATCCTCATGGGTCTGTCCGTTGCAGAAATTCTGGCAGGCATATGGGCCGCCGGAAAGAAGCTCCTGAAACAATAAAAAAACACCGTCTTCTTCGAGCCAACCGTTCGGTTCAAAGAAGGCGGTGCGTTTATTTTGTTTATTGCTTTGGCGCGTCCTCCAGCCCCAGAAGTCACGCCGGGAGCGTGCAGATCAAACGCGCTGACGAACCGGGAGAGGCCGGAGAACATCAGCCAGACCGTAAAGAGAAACGGCAGCGACAACAGCGTGAACCACTGGTTAAAGAGCAGGAACAACGACATGATTACAGTCAGCACGCCGTCAAGCAGCAGCCAGCTGGAGCCGATCAGCACACCGCTCATCCCGGCAAACACCACGATCTCCGTGATGCCTGCCGCCAGCATGAAAATGCCGAGCATCAAGCCCACCGACAGCAGTCTAGTCCTGCCTGCCAAATTCGTCTTGCATCATTTTCTACAAAATGAACATTTCGGACAGAAGCCGTTTTTGACCTATTTTCTGCTGTGCGGTGAGATTTAATCTTTGCGGGAATTATTTTTCTTAAATTTTTCAAAACGCGGGCTGCGATTTTTACATACGCCGTCTAAAATCAGCCCCGTAAGTAAGTCATTTCAAAGCGCGTAATACAGAGAGGAGACTCCAATGAACGCAAAAAAGATCATCAGTGGAATTTTAGGTGCTGCGCTGGCGCTGAGCATGGCGGCATGTTCCGCCGCACCGGCAAAGACAGACGAGCCGACATCGCAGTCGGCACAGACACAGGCTGCCGCGGAAACGCCGAAGCAGGAAGCTGCCGCGCCCGAAGCGCAGCCCGCCGCACAGCAGGAGGAATCCGCGAAGGCGCCCAAGTACGTATTCTTGTTCATCGGCGACGGCATGAGCTACCCACAGTTCCAGGCTGCGTCCGACTACCTCGGCGCGCTGGCAGACAGCGACTATACGCAGGCGCTTCCCAGCAACAGCTATGACGACCGCGCGGGCGCGGTGCTCGATGGCCCCGAGGCGCTGAGCTTCATGAATTTTGACGTTGCCGGTTCTGCCGTGACCTACGATTCATGCAGCTTCGCCCCGGACTCCGCCTCCACGGCGACCTCCATCGCCACCGGCTACAAGACCTACTCCGGCATGATCAACGTGGACATCACAGGCTCCACGCCCTATGAGACGATCGCGGAAAAGCTCCACAGCCAGAAAGGCTGGAAGGTCGGCATCATCAGCTCCGTCAACCTCAACCATGCGACTCCTGCCGCGTTCTACGCCCATCAGGCCAGCCGAAACAATTACTATGAGATCGGTGAGGAGCTTGTAAACTCTGGCTTTGAATACTTTGCCGGCGGCGGCCTCAAGAAGGTCACCGGCCCCGACAAGGACAAGACCAGTCTCTATGATCTGGCGGAACAGGCGGGCTACAAGGTCACCTATACGCAGGCCGACGCCGAGGCTGTCACCGCGGCGGATGAAAAGGTCATCCTGATCGACGAGCATCTGGCAGACTCCGATGCCATGGACTACGAAATGGATCGGCAGGACGGCGAATGGGCGCTGGCCGACTACGTCGCAAAGGGCATCGAGGTGCTGAACAACGACACCGGCTTCTTCATGATGTGCGAGGGTGGCAAGATCGACTGGGCGTGCCATGCCAACGACGCGGGCGCGACTGTGACCGATACGCTGGCGCTGGCCGATGCGGTACAGGTCGCCATCGACTTTGCCAAGGAGCACGCGGACGAAACGCTCATTGTTGTAACAGGTGACCATGAGACGGGCGGTCTCACAATCGGCTTTGCCGGTACGGACTATGATACTTACCTCGACAGCCTTGCCAATCAGACGATCTCCTATGCCCAGTTCGACGAGCAGTATGTCGCCGCCTACAAGGAAAACGGCACGAGCTTTGAAGACGCAATGAAGGATGTGGAAAAGCTCTTCGGTCTCAAGCTCTCCGGCGAGGAAACCGACCGTCTGGTGCTGACGGACTACGAGGTGCAGCGCCTGCGTACCGCTTTTGATCTGGCAATGTCCGACACGTCCTCCGACGATTACACGCAGGAGCAATACGTGCTCTACGGCACCTATAACCCCTTCTCCGTGACTGTTACGCATATCCTGAACAACAAATCCGGTGTGGATTTCACCAGCTACTCCCATACGGGCCTGCCGGTCGCGGTCTTTGCCGACGGCAATGGCGCGGACGCGTTCACCGGCTACTACGACAACACCGAGATCTACCAGAAGATGGCTTCTCTGGTGGGCGTGCAGTAAGAGAAAACAGGCAAAGCAGGGGGCGGGAGCCTCCTGCTTTCTGCATGGGTAAAAAAGAATGAATGGATTTCAAAAACTGATACAATCAAAAACCTTCTGGCCGGTCGTCGCTTCGCTCACTCTGATGTTGGCTCTGCTCTTCCTGCCAACGGGCTACGAAGGCGCGCTTTCTTACCAGAATGCCGACCGCGTACCCGCGCTGGTTTTATCCACCGACGAGAGCGATATCTACGACACCGGCCTTGTCCGCACCGGCGATCAGCGCTGCCGCGTGCGCATTCTGGGCGGGCAGTTTGCCGGGACGGAAACCGATGCGGTCAACCGTCTGAGCGGCTCGCTTGCGCAGGACAAGCTGTTTGCCGCAGGTGACAAGGCGTTCGTCGTCGTGAGCCACAGCGGCGGCGAGATCACGACCGTCTACATGACCGACCATTTCCGGCTCGGCAAGGAAGCCGTTCTGGCGGGGCTTTTCCTGCTGCTGCTTCTGATCTTTGCAAGAGGAACGGGACTGCGCGCCATTTTGTCCTTTATCGACACCATCCTTCTCATGTGGAAGGTGCTGGTGCCGAGCCTGCTGAACGGATATAACCCCATCTGGGTTTCACTGGGTCTTGTCATGGCGCTGACGGCGCTGATTTTGATGCTGATCTATGGCTGGGATCGGCGATTTCTGGCGGCTGTGTCGGGGGCGGCACTCGGGATTCTGGTGACGGCTGTGTTGGGCGCGGTGTTCACGAACCTGTTTCAGATCCACGGCGCGGTCATGGAATCGAGCGAGAGCCTGCTCTATGCCGGGTATCAGCACCTCGATCTGACGAAGATCTTCATTGCGTCGATCTTCCTCGGCTCGTCCGGCGCAGTCATGGATCTGTCTGTGGACATCTGCTCGGCGGTCTATGAGGTCGTGCAGAAAAAACCGGGCATCCGCGCAAAAGAAGCCATCGCCTCCGGCTTTGCAGTCGGCCGCGCAGCCTGCGGCTCGACGACCACGACGCTGCTGCTGGCGTATTCCGGTAGCTATATTGCGCTCCTCATGGTCTTTATGGCACAGGGCACGCCGGTGGAGCTGATGCTGAACTACAAATACGTCGCCGCCGAGATCGTCCATACCATCGTCGGCTCGTTCGGTCTTGTCACGGTCGCGCCACTAACCGCCATCACGAGCGGCTGGCTCCTGACACGCGGAAAAAGGAAGCTATGAAAAAAGAGCCAGTCGCGAAAGCGAAGGACCAACTCATTTATATAATGATTTTGGAATTGTGTTTTTGAGAAGAGAATACCCTTGATAAATCTCATTTCGGCGCACAATCCTGCATTGATTTGCAAAGAAAAACAGCCTTCATGTGGTAGGCGAGTATTAAGACCGAGAGGCAAGCGCATCATCGTTTGCCTCTCGATTTTGACCTCTTATTCGTTTTATGGAACTTGATTTCAGTTATGCTGTATGTTCAGTACGCCGCTGGTCACACCGTCGCGGAAGCGGTAGACGAGCTGCCAGCCGTTCACCGTGTATAGCAAAAAAACCGGCATTTCCAAAAATCTTGGCGCTGGCGGTATTAACCGATCTGTTTGCTTCTTACACCGTTCTCTTCTGAGGATTTTACATATATTTTTCCTGTATGTGATTTCAGATTTTACGATTTGCAGCTACTATTATAATGGTTTTTTATAGTTTTTCAGCCCTTTATCTCGGGCGACCCCGGAAAGGGCAGATTTCATCCGTATTCTATGGATGGACAGGAGTGTATAACAGCATGGAGCATGAGATCGTGCGCAGCGTGGCTGCGGCGCAGAAGGACGCGCAGGCCGCCGATGCGCTTGTCCGGCAGTATCTGCCGTTCATCAAGGCGGAAACGGCAAAGTTTTTGAAGCGTATCCCCGTTGAGGGGAAGGACGATGAGTTCGGCATTGCCATGTTCGCCTTCCACGAGGCGGCGATGGCGTATCAAAGCGGCAGAGGTTCTTTCTTGAAGTTAGCAGCCGCCGCCATCCGCAACCGGCTGATCGACTATCAGCGGATGGAGCAGCGCCACGCTGGGCACATCTCTCTGGATCAGACGGTAGACGGAGATGCAGAGGGGCGGACGCTGCTGGAAACCATTGATACCGGACACGATGAGATCGCACACCGGCAGGAGCTTGGCGCGGCGCAGGAGGAGATCATGCAGTTCGCGCGGGAATTAGCGCAGTACGGCCTGAGGCTGACCGACATTGCCGAAAACTGCCCGAAGCAGGAACGGACGCTGGCGGCCTGCCACCGCGTGCTGTCCTGCGCGCGGGAGCATCCTGCCTATTTGGAGCAGCTCACTGCAACCGGAAAGCTCCCCATCGCCGTCCTGTCCGCCGAAAGCGGCGTGGACCGCAAGACCATGGAGCGGCACCGGAAATATCTGGTGGCGCTGCTGCTGGCATTTACCAACGGCTTCGAAATCATCCGCGGTCATCTGCGGCAGATGGCACGCCCTGTGAAAGAGGTGAAGTGAATGGAATATCTGGTGATGGAATGCGGCCTGAGCTATGCGGTGGTTCTGGATCAGGATGGCCGCATTTTGAAGGTCCCGAATCTTGGCTATACCGTAGGCCAATCGCTGAAGGATGTGGTGCTGCTGCCGGAGCGACCGGTAAGACAACAGGTGCTTCACAAGCGCATTGCCCGCTGGAGCGCGTTGGCAGCCTGCCTGTGCCTGCTCCTGCTGGGAAGCTGGGTCTGGCAGTCGCCCATCGGAACGGTGCGAATGCAGATTAACCCCGATGTGCTGTTGAGCGTTAACCGCTTTGACCGGGTTGTGGCGCTGGAAGGGCTGAACGAGGATGGCACAGCCCTGATCGACGGCTACCGCGCTTACGGCCAAGAAATGAAGACTGTTTCCGATGAGCTGGCAGATCGCGCCATGGAGTTGGGTTATCTTTCTGCCGGCGGGCAGATCACGCTGACGGTGGATTCGGAAAAGGGCGACTGGAAAACCGCGGCGGAGGAGCTGCTACTTCTGGAGCTGGAGGTTCACTTTGAGCAGCGCGTCACGGTGACGGTCGATGGCAAACGGCCGTCTGCCGGGCAGGAGTCCTCAGAAGATATCATTATTACGCCCCCCCGGCCAGACGAAGATATCGACGAGAATGACTCTGACGATGATACGCAGGGAAACGGCTCTCATGAAGATGACGATCAGGATGTCGACAGCGAGGATGACGATGGGAGCGATGATCTTGACACGGTCGTCAGCGCCTCGGGAGACACAGAGGACGAGCAGGATAACGCACCGCCCGTTTCCGAAAGCGATGATTCTGACGATGATGGCACACAGGACAGCGACGATAACGACAATCCTGAGTTGCCGGATGATGATGCAGATGACGGCGATTCCGATGATGACAATGAAAACGACGACTAATACTATTTTCTGATTAAATTCTTTCATCAGAAAGGTTCCGCCTTTGGCGTAACCGCTTCCGTGTTTTTGATAAAATCACGGAAGCTCGTCTCATAATGATCTTCATATTAAAAACTTCCATTCCATGAATGAAAGTTTTTAATTGAATATCAGTATAAAAAATATCGAAGGATTTTTCAGCCCGACCCCGGTTTTCAAAATGCCGCTGCGTAATCTATATCCATCAGGCAAACGAAAGCCGACAATAAATGACGATTGGAGAATCCACTATGAAGAAGATGAATTGGAAAAAGTCCCTCACCCTGACCGCCTCTGCCGCACTGGCGCTGTCCCTGCTGGCAGGCTGCGGCGCACAGCCCGCCGAACAGTCTTCGACGGAAAGCAAGGCCGTCGGCACCGTGCTGTTGAGCGTCAACCCCGAGATCGAGGTAGAATATGACAAGAGCGGTCTGGTGCTGGAAATCGAAGGGCTGAACAAGGACGGCAAGACCGTTGTCAAGGATGTGAAGGACTATCAGGGCAAGGACTGCCGCACGGTGGTGAACGAGCTGGTCCGTGAGATCTATGACGACGGCTATTTTGAGAAAACGGTGGACGGACACACCAAGAACATCGTTTTGAAGCTGGAGGAAGGCTCCGTCTATGTGAGCGACGAGTTTTTGCAGGATGTAGCCGACGGTGTCCGTGAGACGGTGCAGGAATGCGGCATCGACGCGAAGACCATGACCGTCAGCGAGGGCGATCTGGACGATGCCGGACACATCGGTCAGAACAAGGCAAAGGAGCTGGTGCTGGCGCAGCTGGGTTTGGAGAGCGCCTCCTTCCGCGACCACGAGTATGAGCTGGATGACGGTGTGTATGAGTTTGAGTTCACCGCGGGCGGCGTGGAGTATGAGTACGAGGTGGACGCCCGCACTGGCAAGGTGCTGGAAGCGGACATCGACGGAAATGACGACTGGGATGACCGCGACGACTGGGACGATCAGAATGAGTTCGACCGCCCCGACGATGACCGCGATGACATCGAGGATGACGACGATCGGAATGACCGCGATGATCAGGACGATAACAACGATGACCGGGACGACCATGATGATCTCGACGATAGAGATGATGACGACGATGACAGAGAGCCTGCCGTTCCTGCTATGGTGAGCGACGATGATGTCGATGATCAGCATGACGACGATGCAGATGACATTGATGACATGGACGATGACCATGACGATGATTTCGATGACGATCAGGATGACGACAGCGATGATGAGCGCGATGACGATCAGGACGACTGAGCCGACGGTTTAGTTGACACTTCGTTCTTTGTAAATGCAGCATAAACTGAATTCAAACCAATGCTGCTGAAGAGCAGATCATGGCAGCACTAAAAATCACGCAGCAAAGCCCATCCCTTAACCGATTTTCCGGTGCAGGGATGGGCTTCTTTTTCTATCACTCTGCATTCAATGTCTCAGCGACCTCCTGCGCGATGCGCTGCCGTTCCTCCTCATTCTCTGCCCGCGCATATCGTTCCAGCGCAGCATCCCGCAGATCTGCCGCCTGCCGGGACCACACCTCAAACTCGCCCTTGGTCATCAGTCCGCTTCTGATACGGGCAAAATATTTTTTGTACGCCCGCTGATGCACTTTCCAGACATCGTTATTTTCCACCTTGCTTCGGAAGCTGCTGCTCGCGCCGATCTCACGGCAGGTCTTGC
>ENA-UOJQ01000557-UOJQ01000557.1-human-gut-metagenome-genome-assembly--contig:-P63-NODE-557-length-40589-cov-122.482657_pt1 | contig 40589 bp, 26 predicted proteins | sample MGYA00242352_ERZ723899 | MGnify/ENA metagenome assembly ERZ723899
TGATTAAATTACTGAATACTAGTAGATAATAATCTTTTTAAGGGACGACTATATATTGTCGCTTTCATTCAAGTTGATAACCGGCAAGACTATTGCCAACCGACAATCTCGCCTCCTATTTCAATTTTAATCTGTTCAGGGTTGCCTGATATGATGAAGTTTACAAGATGTTCCGTGCCGGGCTTAAACTGGAACGTGCTCTCGTAGAGATACGACACGCCGTCCATCACAACCTCTATCAGCGGCATGCGGTTGGCCACGCGCTGAGGCACTATTATGGCCGAATAGATATAGCTGCTCATCTGTCGGGCCCTTATCGTGGTGCCGTTGCCCCTTACATATTTTGTGGCAACGCCGGCACTTAGGTCTATGGTCGACTCAGGCACAGTGTTGTGCACATATACCTCGGCGTATGTAGGCATCTCGCCCTCAAAGTCCTCGCCCTTTATCAGGCGTATGGTGAGCTTGCTCATTATGTGCTTGAAGGCCAGGGTTACGGGAGAGTTTGACGCGCTGACGTTGTTGGTCTGTGCATACAGGAAGTCGCTGGCCTCATAGCCGTCGGCCGTGCTCTGGTCGGTCTGCACGCTGAAGGGCAGGTCCTCGATAGAGCTTACGGACGTCATGTAAGGATAATAGGCATAGAAGTTGTACGTGCCTTCGTCCCAATAGAGCGTGCGGCTTGCGGTCCATGAGCTGCCGCTGCACGTCAGCGGCTCGTTGTTCACAAGATTGCCGCCTATCTCGAGGGGCTTGTCGGTGCTGCTTGCGAACAGACCTATCCTGTCGCCGTTCTCGAATCCCGAGTCGGTCACCCTTGTGCGCTGTGAAGGATGAGTCACCTCAAACCTCATGGGCGTATGCCTTGCGTCTACCGGTGTGTCGTCTTCCTGGCTGCATCCGGCTGCTATCAGCGCAACAAGTGCAAGACCTATATGTATAATACGCTTTTTCATCGTCTTTATTATTTAATTTACTTAAAAATTTATACTAAAATAAACACATAGCGGAATTGTAAATTTGAGCAAAGCGTAGCGAATTAGCTGAAAGAGCGTTCGTTACGCTTTGTTTTTCTATTAGGCAGAGCCAACGAAATGCCACCCCGAAGCCAAACGGTGCAGAAGTTCAGTTACCACCTCATTACCCCCGTAATGGGTGAAGATTTCTTGCTAAATGGTTCTTTTTCTGCGATTTGCGTAATTCTGCATAGCTGTCGGTAACTCACTATAAACTAATTTTGTAACCAAAAAAAGGAGTGAGTTATGCGAAGTACATTCAAGGTCTTATTTTACGTGAAGAAAGGCAGCGAGAAGCCTAACGGCAACCTGCCTCTGATGTGCCGCCTTACGGTGGACGGAGAGATTAAACAGTTCAGTTGCAAGATGGACGTTCCCCTGCGGTTGTGGGACGTGAAGAACAGCCGTGCTTCGGGCAAGAGCGTCGAAGCGCAGAGAATCAACCTTGCGGTGGATAAAATCCGTGTGGAGGTAAACCGCCGCTACCAAGAACTGATGCAGACGGACGGGTATGTTACCGCCGCCAAGCTCAAAGACGCCTATCTCGGTATCGGCGTCAAGCAGGAAACCTTGCTGAAGCTGTTCGAGCAGCACAACGCCGAGTTCGCCAAGAAAGTCGGGCACAGCAGGGCGCAGGGGACATTCACCCGTTATCGGACGGTCTGCAACCACATTCGGGAATTTCTGCCCCACACCTACAAGCGTGAGGACATTCCGCTAAAGGAACTCAACCTCACATTCATCAACGACTTCGAGTATTTCCTGCGCACGGAGAAGAAATGCCGCACCAATACCGTGTGGGGCTACATGATTGTGCTGAAACACATCGTTTCCATAGCGAGGAACGACGGGCGTCTGCCGTTCAACCCCTTTGCAGGGTACATCAACTCGCCCGAAAGCGTCGATAGGGGCTACCTTACCCAAAAGGAGATACAGACGCTCATGGACGCACCGATGAAGAACACCTGCCATGAACTCGTACGGGACTTGTTCGTCTTTTCCGTGTTCACGGGTTTGGCGTATTCGGACGTGAAGAACCTCACCGCCGACCGCCTGCAAACATTCTTCGACGGCAACCTATGGATAATCACCCGACGGAAGAAAACCAACACCGAATCGAATATCCGTCTGTTGGACGTTCCCAAACGTATCATCGAGAAATACAAGGGACTTGCAAGGGACGGTCATGTTTTTCCCGTTCCGAGCAACGGCAGTTGCAACAAGATACTCAAAGAGATAGGCAGACAATGCGGCTTCAAGGTGCGGCTGACCTATCATGTAGCCCGCCACACGAACGCCACGACCGTACTTCTGTCGCACGGCGTACCCATCGAAACCGTGAGCCGCCTATTGGGGCACACGAACATCAAGACCACGCAGATATACGCCAAAATCACCGCCCAGAAGATAAGCCAAGACATGGAAACCTTGTCGCACAAGTTAGAGGAGATGGAGAAGAACATCTGCCGAGCCATTTAGTCACCTTAAAACTGCATACCGATGAAAGAAGAAAGGAACATCATCACGATAGATGAATACGGCAATATCTCCCTGCCGACCGATATAGGCACAACCGCCATGACCGAATGGGAAATCTGCGAATTGTTCGGGGTTATTGCCCCGACGGTTCGGGCAGAGATAAGGGCACTCTGCAAGAGCGGAGTATTGAAAGAGTACGGCATCAAACGCCTTATCCGCTTATCGGATAGGAGCAGCATAGAGGTTTACGACCTCGAAACGATAGCCGCCCTCGCTTTCCGTGTCGAATCGTTCGGGGCGGCGAAAGTCCGCAAGCTATTATTAGATAGGATTATGAACGGGCGAAAAGAGAAAACGACGGTTATCGTGTCTGTCGTTGCCGACACCGAGCCGAGCCGCCGATGGATGGCGTAACGGTCTGTCGGTCGGGGTGTCAGTCCGTAATACAGTCATACCGTCACACGGACGGAAAGGGGCTGTTTCCCGACCGCAGGAAAGCGGAGCAGTCATTCCCGTTTACAAAGGCGAAGCAAGCACGGGGCTTTCCGTCGGCTGCAAGGTCGGGCGGCTACGCCGTTAGGGGAACAATCTCCACCCTCATGCTTCGGGTAGTATTCTTCCCCTAAACCTTGCATCCGACCGCCCCGTGCAAAGAAGCCTTTGAAAACGGAAACGATCGCCCCGCTGCCCACTACCGACCGAAAGGGGAAAATAATAAGGTGGGGTTATACGGGTAAGCAGGCGGCAGGGAGAGCCACCACAGAAAGACAGCCGACACGCCGCAGGGTATTTACGGAGAAAATACCATAGCTTATTAGGGAATTTTCCAAGCCGCAATACTCCGTATCGCTGAAAATTCCCCAATAAGGCAAGGGGCAAGCCCCTCTGCACACCCCGTTGAGGACGGCATTTCGCCGCCCTCAAAGATAGTCAAGTTTATTGTTTCACAAGCTAAAAAAGAAAGGAATATATATGGGTTTCGTAGTATTGCACATGGAAAAGGCGCACGGTTCCGACAGCGGAACGACCGCCCACATCGAGCGTTTCATCATCCCGAAGAACGCAGACCCCACACGCACGCACCTGAACCGAAAACTCGTTGCCTACCCCGACGGGATTAAAGACCGTTCGGCGGCTATTCAGAAAAGACTGGAAGAAGCGGGGCTGACACGCAAAATCGGAAACAACCAAGTACGGGCAATCCGCATCAACGTGTCGGGAACGCACGAGGACATGGAACGCATCGAAAGGGAGGGGCGTTTGGACGAGTGGTGCGCCGACAATATGAAATACTTCGCCGACACGTTCGGAAAGGAGAACATTGTGGCGGCGCACCTGCATCGGGACGAGGAAACGCCGCACATACACGTCACGCTCGTCCCCATCGTCAAGGGAGAGCGCAAACGCCGCAAACGGGAGGAACAGACGAAGAAGCGATACCGCAAGAAGCCGACCGACACCGTAAGGCTGTGCGCCGACGATATTATGACACGGCTAAGGCTGAAATCCTACCAAGACACCTATGCCGTGGCGATGGCGAAATACGGGCTGCAAAGGGGCATTGACGGCTCGAAAGCACGGCACAAGTCCACGCAGCAGTATTACAACGAGACGAAGAAACTCGCCGACAGCCTCAAAGCGGAGGTAGTGGATTTGCAGCGTCAGAAAGAAACGGCGCAGGAGGAACTAAGACGGGCGAAAAAAGAGATACAGACCGAGAAGCTGAAAGGGGCAGCCACGACCGCAGCCGCCAACATCGCCGAGAGTGTCGGTTCTCTTTTCGGCAGTAACAAGGTCAAGACGTTGGAGAGGGAGAACATCGCCCTGCATAGGGAGGTAGCCACGCACGGGGAAGCCATCGAAGTCTTGCAAGCCCGAATACAGACCATGCAGACCGACCACAGCCGACAAATGGCGGAGATACAGCAGAAACACCGCAAGGAGATAGCGGACAAGGAAGCGAGGCACAAGCAGGAAATATCGTTTCTGAAAACGGTAATCGCACGGGCGGCGGCATGGTTCCCCTATTTCCGTGAAATGCTCCGTATCGAAAACCTCTGCCGCCTTGTCGGGTTCAGCGACGGGCAGACGGCAACGCTCGTAAAGGGAAAGCCGTTGGAGTATGCAGGGGAACTCTACTCGGAGGAACACAAACGGAAATTCAAGACCGAAAAGGCTGGGATTCAAGTGATGAAAGACCCGACGGACGGAACGAAACTGGTTCTTGCCATCGACCGAAAGCCCATTGCCGAGTGGTTCAAGGAGCAGTTCGACAAGCTAAGGCAGAGCATACACCGACCCATGCAGCCGCAAAGGAAAGGAAGAGGAATGAAGTTATAACCGTTTATATTCACCGAAAACAACAAAAATACTGTTTGTTTAAAAATTGTAAGCAGTATTTTTGTTGTATTTTATCTTATGATTTTATCATTTTGTCCTTACTTTTTAAGTTCCAAAATGTATATTTGTTTCTCTGAATTGTCATCAAATTCTCCCTCTGTAAAATCCCCGAATTTGTGGATAATATTAAATCCAATTTGTTTGAGATATGAATCTAACTCTTGGGGAAAGAACAATCTCATGTCCATATTTTGGACTGAATGAAATTTATTGTCAATAAAATATTGCCACTTTATACGATTAATTTGAGATGCGTTTTCATAGTGCATGCTTTGTTTTATCAACACTCTTCTTTTATCTTTGGTTGTATATTCGGCAATGACATGTTGCTCCCGCTCGTTTTCAACAATATATTGGATATTAGGATTGAAGCAGTCCAATAAAAACAAACCTTTTTCTTTCAAATGATTTCTTACGACTTTCAACGCATCAAATAAATCCTCGTTTTTATACAAATGATGGATTGAATTAAACGGAATAAAAATAAGGTCGAATTTTTCTTCTAAGTTCAATCCTCTAATATCCGCTTCGATGAAATCTATTTTTAATCCGGCTTGAAATGCTTTCTCCTTTGCCCGTTCAAGCATAGATAAAGTATAATCAACTCCCTTAATATTATACCCATCCTTTGCTATTGGAATCGTAAGTCTACCCGTGCCACAGCAGAGTTCAAGTATTTTGGCATCTTTATTTTGAGGTAGCCATTTTTTGTAAAACTCCAAATCGGACAGGGAATTATTCAACCCATCATAAATATCTGCATTATAAATAAAATCACCAACTTTATAATCTGTATTCATATTCTTTATTGATTGCTGACACATCACAATGCTTATCTGTAAAGAGATTTTTCAATATTGTTTTTTGTTCGTTGTAAGAGTGTCTTGCAAATTAAATTGTGAAACGGTTTGATTATGGCAAAATAACATTTTCCCAAACTATTATGGAACCTGACTTTTGTGCTGACAGATATGCGTTGGCTATCACGTTCCATGATCTCGGTTATAAACACAATTTCTAAATTAAGATGCTTATCATTTTTGCATACCGTTGCTATATTCTCGGATTCGATGTGTACTAAATCCGAGAAATCTTTTCCTTTTTTCAATCCCAAAGGTCTCACCATGACATTGCGAAATTTCATCAAAATGGTTATCCACTTGGGGGCAGAAAAGAATAGTCCGGACAACTCGGCCGCATTTATAAATCTTACAGTATGGATTATATCGCTAAATTCATCCGTATAATCGTAATTCTTATTGTCTTTCATAATCCTTTATTTCAACAGCTTGCGATTTTGATTATCACCACTTTCCAATATACTCATTTGATGGATAGCTATTTGATTTAGCTTAACAAGACGTTCACGTTGTGCCATATTCTGTTCGATAAACACAGCATTTAGATTCTCCATATTCGACAAACAGATAAGTTCATTGATAGTAGCATAATCACGAATGTTTCCTTTCAATTCGGGATTCGCTTCTCTCCATTGTTTTGCTGTCATACCAAACATTGCCACGTTCAGCACGTCGGCTTCATTGGCATAAATAATGCTTGCTTGTATCGGTGTGACTTCCATCGGAATAAGATTTTGCTTTATGGCATCAGTATGTATGCGGTAGTTGATTTTTGACAATTCACGTTTCGCTGACCAACCGAGCAGCCTTTGTTCTTCTGTCTTTAGCCGCTGATACTCCTTAACAAGAAGTAATTGGAATTTAGGAGAAATCCACATACCAAAATGATATGCTATATCCCGATGTGCATATGTGCCACCGTAGCGACCAGCCTTAGAACGAATACCGATGGCACTGGTTCGTTCTATCCACGTTTTCACTGAAAGCACAAAATTGTTACTTCCTGCCGCATTTTTAATTGTACCGAATTCGGTACAATTAAAATCGGGATTGTACAACATTTCCCATTCACCAAGATATTCGATAGTGCTTTTAAGGCTAAGCCAACGGAAGATAATATGCTCTTGTAGTTGGCTTCTTGCCATGTCTGTAAGGCTGATGTAGTCTTCTTCATTGTACTTGACAACGCTAATATCTGTATTTTGAACGGTAATTTTTGCCATTGTAATTGATGCATTGAGTTTCAATTACAAAGGTCGCTATAATTTGCGAGACTGCATCCTTTTTAATGGACTATTTACAAAGATAGGATGCAGTTTTTTCGATAGTAAGCATTATTTTCCGAATAATTATTATACCTTTGTATGCGTAAAGAGTTATTTGACAGCATAGCAACGCAAAACGCTGAAATTCGCACGGTTGCTAAATCGTTACTTCTATTTCTCAAATAATTCGCTAAAAGTTTATTTCTCAATCGGTTAAGTCAAACCGATAAAAATCTAAAATAGTATTATTCACGTTATTCACAATTTCCGTTTCATGTTTTTATCTGTGGCGGCGTGCCTTGCGCATGTTGCTGAGCGGACTGCCCTTATGTATCTTGGGCGGCATGTGCTGTCCGTGCCCGACACTTACAGAACCGACACCCATGCCGCGGGTTACGATGCCTGCATCACGTTTGTCGTTGGCAACAAATTCCTCGAACGAGAATGTCTCGCCGGCATAGCGTTTGATACGCCTTACGATGCTCTCGCGGCTTATTGTGCTGTAATAAGGAATATCGTTGTTCATGCATGAATTCTGCTCTGAACGGAACACGCCGCGACTGTGCATAAATCCGCCTTCATAGATGTCAACAACATCGCTGTAGCGGCTGTCGGAAATAAGGTGGCTCCATGGCACTTCGTGCATCTTGCCCGTAAGCGACAGGTTGTCGTACCAGCCGAGCGACTTTGCCCAGTTGATGGCGTCTACATGGCCGCAGCACGTGCAGTTGCAGAAGTCGATGAAGGCGTTATGGTAGATATACTCGTCGCCAAGCTTGCCGAAGCCGTGACCGCCTGCCTCATGCTGTATCACTCCGCGGGTGTCGAGCGGATAGCCATAGGTGCTCCGCGGACAGAAGGCTATAGCCGAACCATCCTCCCACATCTGGCAGATGCCGCCGTATTCGGTAGTGTTGGGCACAATTATTATCAGCGTCTGGTTCAGGTTGTTCTGATTTACGGTCGGTGCGTTAAGCGCATAGCTGAATATCTCGTCATAGTCGGCACGCAAGCCGACACCACTGGTGAATGTTGTGCCGAAACGGTTGTAGCGTATGGTGTTCACCGTGCCTATACCGCTCTCGTTAGACATGGCAAAACCTATGTAGATGTTGAAGTATTTTGAGTATGTCTTATAAGGCTCTATGGTTATAAGATATTGGGCAGCCTCTTTCAGGGCAGGAAGACAGTCGCCTTCGGCAATGTCTTTGGCGTTGTATCCGTCGCCTATAATCACAACGTTTATTCCGCCTGTGTTGCCTCGTGTTGCTTTCTGCAGCGTCAGCCACTCGTCTTCACCATAGATGTAGTCATACTGGCTTACGCTGCACGTATGGGTATAGTCTTCATTTTTCAGCTTGAACACCACTTCGCCGGTTCTGTTGCCGGCACCTTTCGACAAAGTGTTTATACTTATGGTCACCTCCGTCTTGCCTTTGCCGCTCATTGGCGACAGTTCACACCAGTCGGGCTTGCTCTCCACTTCCCATTCGCCTTCAGCATCCAGCACCAATGTCTGCGTATGTCCGTTGTTCAGTGCGCATACCGTAGACGGACGGCATACCAATTCATGATGGGCGGCAATGCGCTTGAAGTCGCACCATCCCGGTGCCGCCTGATACTGGGCTATGGCACTTTCGGGCACTTCAAGCGTGAAGTTATCCTTGGCAACACCATTGAAAGAATTATCCGACACACGCGGTGGCACTTCACCCTTACATACAATCGAACCGATGCCATAACACTCATTAAAAGCATTGCTTTGTATGTTTTCAATACTTTCAGGTATTATCAATCCTTCCAGGCTGCGGCAGTTAGAAAAGGCGTCAGAGCCTATTGTCTGCAAGCCATCAGGAAATTCAACAACACCCATAAGACGCCAATTGCCGGCAAAAGCGCGATTACCAATAGATGCAATATTTACCGGTAATTTTAATACTCCTGAAAAATCACACCCGTTAAAAGCATCAGCACCAATTGTCGTTAAATCTTTTGGTAAAACAAGTTCACCTTTGAGAGGGGTGCCTTGAAATGCACTTGGCTGTATTCCTGTTATTCCATCATGTAATTGTAAAGTACCATTTAACCCTGTTCCGAAGAAAGCGTATTGAGAAATGGATGTCACTCCTTGCGGAATTTTGAGGTTACCTGTAATATTGCGGCAATTACAGAAAGCATTATCACCTATAAACTCAAGTTTGTCAGGTAAAATTAGATTGCCATAATAACCATCATTGCCGTCAAATGCATAATGGCCAATGTATTTAAGATTGTTAGGCAATATCAATTCGCAGGAGAAATGACATCCATTGAAAGCTCCATTAATATCTCCAGCTCCGCCACCGCCAATATATTTAAGTGTACTTGGCAAAGACAAAGTTCCTGTAAGTGATGTGCACCATAAAAATGCACTTGGTCCAATTTCAGTTACACCTTCAGGTATTATTATTGAGCCGGTAAGATTTATACAGTTACGGAAAGCACATTCGCCAATACCTTTTAGACTGTCAGGCAGGACAAGGCGTAAGAGTGATGTTTTTTCGTTAAATGCGCTTCCGGTTATTATACCGTCTTTCTCATCAAAATCATTTGCGGCATCACCCTTTAACCAGGGTTTACGTCCCATATATCCGCTTACCTTGACTTCCTTCATGTTCAGCGACTGCAACATATCCATAGAGTCACGCATGAAATAAAAGTCTTGACTGTTTATCCTTCCCGTTATCTTCAGGTTCTTCAGCTTAGTATAGTCCTTGTTGGCAGCAGCGATAGCATCTTTAAGATGACCGGGGGTAGAGTTGATTATGACATACTCTTTTGCCGTGGCGTTATGGCTTACGAGGTCATTCTCCCATGGCGTGATGCTCTCGCTTACAAGTGTGAGGGCATATTGTCCGCTTACAGACTTCTTATCGACACGGATTGTGAAGTTGCTCATCTTTCCTGCCGTATACGTAAACGCCTCGTTCTTACTGAACTTATAAGGTATTCCGCCGATGGTTATGCTGAACAGCGTGGCTCCTGCCGGTACGGTCTGAGGCACAACTATTGCACGCCACTCGTCGCCTACGCGTGCCGGCATTGTTGATGTCTGCTCTATGCCGCCGCTTGCCTTTACAGTTCCGTCGGCAAGGTTTATCGTAGCCTCGCGTATCAGGTTGGTGGCTAGTACCACACGCTCTGTCTGCTCCCATTCGCCGTCGGCAAAGCCTGTGCCCTTTGTGAGGGTTACACGGGCGTTGGCCATGCGGTGAGCCATGGGCAGGCGGATAACCTTATCTGTCGGAGCCACGTCGGCCACCTTACCCCACAGAAAGTCACTGGCCTCATAGCCGCCCATCGTGCCGTCTTCCGATGGTTTGCTCTGGTCGCGCTCTACGGTGAACGGATAGGCGTCTATGCTCTCGGGACTGCCGAAGGGATAATATCCGTATATGTCCACGTGAGTGTGGTCGTCTTTCCAATAGATATCATAGGCCGAGTTCCATTTATAGGCAGCTTCGTCGAACGTATGGCGCACGTTGTCTGCCCTGTTGCCGTTCAACTGTAGTGTTCCCGGCGTGTTGCCGTTATAGTCGACAATATACACGCCCATCACGTCGCCGTCGGCAAAGCCGTTGTCGTTTACTCTCGTAACCGCCAGCTGGTCTATCTCGCCCGACAAAGTTATCTTCTTTCCGTTGCCGCGACCTGTGTCATCGGTAAACAGATCATCAGAGCATCCTGCCAACAGGTGGCAGAATGCTAATATATATATTAAAATTTTGTATTGGTTCTGTCTTCTCATAATCTTATGGCTTTATCATTTGTTTAAGACTTTAGCCTCCATCTATATAGACCCGAACGTGGTCAGCGTCTGTGCCTGCGCGCTTTCCTTATGCTCTTTAGCGGACTGCCCTTATGTATCTTGGGCGGCATCTGTCGTCCATGATATGTTGATGTTGAGCCTACGCCGCGTGTGGCACTGACTGCACTGCTTGCGTCAGTCTTGTCGTTGGCCACAAATTCCTCAAACGAGAATGTCTCGCCGGCATATTTCTTTATTCGCCTTACTATACTCTCGCGGCTTATGGCGTTGAAGTATGGCACATTGTTGTTCATGCACGAGTTCTGCTCTGAACGGAACACGCCGCGACTGTGCATAAATCCGCCTTCATAAATATCTACAAGATTGCTGTATCGGCTGTCGAATATCAGATGGCTCCATGGCACTTCGTGCATCTTGCCCGTGAGCGACAAGTTGTCGTACCAGCCAAGCGACTTTGCCTGATTAATAGCACCCACATGAGAACAACACATACAATGACATGCGTCGATGAAGGCATTGTGATATATATACTCATCGCCAAGTTTGCCGAAGGCATGACCTCCTGCCTCATGCTGCAAAACTCCACGCGAGTCGTAAGGATATGCGTCTGTGCTGCGCGGACAGAAGGCTATAGCCGAACCGTCTTCCCACATCTGCGTTATGCCGCCGTATTCGGTAGTGTTGGGCACAATTATTATCAGCGTCTGGTTCAGGTTGTTCTGATTTACGGTCGGTGCGTTAAGCGCATAGCTGAATATCTCGTCATAGTCGGCACGCAAGCCGACACCACTGGTGAATGTTGTGCCGAAACGGTTGTAGCGTATGGTGTTCACCGTGCCTATACCGCTCTCGTTAGACATGGCAAAACCTATGTAGATGTTGAAGTATTTTGAGTATGTCTTATAAGGCTCTATGGTTATAAGATATTGGGCAGCCTCTTTCAGGGCAGGAAGACAGTCGCCTTCGGCAATGTCTTTGGCGTTGTATCCGTCGCCTATAATCACAACGTTTATTCCGCCTGTGTTGCCTCGTGTTGCTTTCTGCAGCGTCAGCCACTCGTCTTCACCATAGATGTAGTCATACTGGCTTACGCTGCACGTATGGGTATAGTCTTCATTTTTCAGTTTGAACACCACTTCGCCGGTTCTGTTGCCGGCACCTTTAGACAAAGTGTTTATACTTATGGTTACTTCCGTCTTGCCGTTACCGCTCATTGGCGACAGCTCACACCAGTCGGGTTTGCTCTCCACTTCCCATTCGCCTTCGGCATCCAACACCAATGTCTGCGTGTGTCCGTTATTCAATGCGCATACCATAGACGGACGGCATACCAACTCGTGATGGGCGGCAATGCGCTTAAACTCATTCCAGCCGGTGGCTGTCTGATATTGTGGAACAGCCGACTCAGGCACTTCAACCGTAAAGTTATCCTTTGGTACGCCGTCGAAAGCACCGCTGGCTACATAAGGTGGAATGTCTCCTTCACATACGATAGAGTTTATTTCGAAGCAATTTAGAAAGGCACCTCGGCGAATGCTTTCAATATTTTTGGGAATAATTAATCCCTGCAAACCTGAGCAGTAGCTAAATGCGTAATCTCCAATAGTCTGTATTTTTTCAGGAAATTCCAAAATTCCAGACAAATTAGTATTATTATAGAAAACATTGTTACCAATAGATAATAAACTTTCAGGAAATTTTGCTATACAGGAAATAGCACAATCCAAAAAAGCTTCATCGCCAATTTTTGTAATGTTTTTTGGCAATACAAGTTCGCCTCTTATATGGCTATCACCAAAAGCATTGTCTCCTATTATTGTTACAGCATCTGGTAAATAAAGTAAACCATTAAAGCCTGATGCATAAAAAGCATGGTCATTTATTATTGTTATTTTTTGAGGGATAATAAGATCTCCTGTAAATCCGCCACATCTAAAAAAAGCTTTAGCTCCAATATATTCTAAATCATCTGGTAATATTAAATTACCATAAAATCCATTATTTTCGTAAAAACAATTGTCCCCAATATATTTTAGTATATTTGGAAATATTAATTCACACGTAAAGTCACACCTCTCAAATGCAGAAGTTCCAATATATTTGAGAGTGCTTGGCAGTGACAATTTGCCTTTTATTGCATTACAAACACTAAAAGCACTTGAACCAATTCTCGTTACTCCTTCAGGAATAATCAAAGAACCTGATATATTTGAGCAGTCATAAAATGCGGAAGAACCTATAGCTTCCAATTTATCTGGTAGCACTAGATATAATAATGATTTTTTATCAGACATCGCTCCACCAGGTATCACGCCCTCTTTTTCCACATTATCACTTATCCCGTTCCATTCTTGGTTTCCAAACCTTCCATACACTTTGACATCCTTCAAATTCAACGCCTCGAGCTGAGTCATTTCATTTCTCATAAACTCAAAATCTGTTGCGTCTATCTCTCCTGTTATCTTCAGGTTTTTCAGCTTCGTGTAGTCTTTGTTGGCAGCAATTATAGAACTTTTAAGATGTCCGCGTGTCGTGTTTATCACAATATACGCCTTGCCTTCGGCGTCGTGGCTTACGAGGTCGCTCTCCCATGGCGTGATGCTCTCGTTGACGAGCGTAAGAGTGTATTGTCCTGTTTCGGCTTTCTTGTCAACACGGATGGTGAAGTTGCTCATCTTTCCGGCTGTATACGTAAACGCCTCGTTCTTGCTGAACTTATAAGGTATGCCGCCCACGGTTATAGTGAACAGCGTTGTGCCAGCCGCTACTGTCTGAGGCACAACTATGGCGCGCCACTCGTCACCTACTCTTGCAGGCACTGTGGCCGTAGTCTCTACGCTGCCTTTGGCTTTCACCGTTCCGTCGTTAAGGTTTATCTTTGCCCCTCGTATCAGATTGGCCACGAGCACAGTGCGTTCTGTCTGTTCCCATTCGCCGTCGGCAAAGCCTGTGCCCTCGGTAAGTGTTACGCGGGCGTTGGCCATGCGGTGGGCCATGGGCAGACGTATTACTCTGTCAGTCGGGGCCACGTCGGCCACCTTTCCCCACAGAAAGTCGCTGGCCTCATATCCGCCCATCACGCCGTCCTCCGAAGGCTTGCTCTGGTCGCGCTCCACGGTGAACGGGTAGGCGTCTATGCTCTCCGGACTGCCGAAGGGATAGTATCCGTAGACGTCAATGTGTGTGTGGTCATCTTTCCAGTAGATGTCGTAGGCAGAGTTCCATTTGGCGTTGGCGGCGTCGTATGTATGGCGCACGTTGTCTGCCCTGTTGCCGCTCGGCTGCAGAGTGCCGGGCGTGTTGCCGTTATAGTCGACAATATACACGCCCATCACGTCGCCGTCGGCAAACCCGCTGTCGTTTACTCTCGTAACCGCCAGCTGGTCAATTTCGCCCGACAGTGTTATGCGGTTGCCGCTGCCGCGGCTTTCGTCTCCGCCGAAAAGATCGTCAGAACAGCCTGCCAATAAATGACAGACTGTGATTATATATATTAAAAGTTTGTATTGGTTGCTTTTTATGGTAATCATCTGCAGACTTTAATTTAATGGCGTTAAATTTTTACATGCTACATTAGTACAACCGACCTGAAACATTATTCTGCCGTTCCGCCATTATCTGTGCCGTCGTCTTCCCAATCATCTATGTCGACGTTTATTCCGTTGCTTGTCTTGCTCAGCGTCACGGTGAATTTGTGGCGCTTACCGCTCTCAAATGTGAATGCCTTCTGCAGGTTATAGTCGCGGCCGTCAACGGTTACAGTCACCAGGTTGCCCTGTGCCACTGTCTGCGGCACTATTATGGCCTTGTAGCTTCCGTTTTCTTTCAGCGGTGTTATGCTTGTGGCTGTTCCCGTGGGCGTAACGGCTTTTGTTGCAAGGTCTACCGTGGCCTGTGTCTTTATGCCGTTTATCTTCACGCTTACTGATGCTGCGGCCAGGCTCTCGTCGGTAAATCCGTTGCCTGCCGCCAGATTTATCAGCATCTGGCTCATCACGTGCGATGCAGTTATGCCAACGGCAGCCTCTGTGGGTGCCACGTCTTTTGTAATTTCCACAAGCAGGTCGGATGCCTTATAGTCGCTTGTGTTGCTCTGGTTGGCCATCGTGCTGAACGGCATTGCGTTTACCGATGTCAGCGACGGCGTGTAGGGGTAGTAGAGATAGAAGTCGGCGTGTGTGGTCTCGTCTTTCCAGTATATCTGTTCGTCAGGAGTCCATGTTCCGCTGTATGTAAACCTCATGTTGTCAACATGGTTGCCGACCGGCTGCAGCGTTCCCGGTGTTCCGTCAGCATTATGGTTCACTACGAACAGACCTATCCTGTCGCCGGCCTCAAATCCGTAATCTGTGGCTCTCGTGCCGTCTACGCTCTCCATCGTAGTGCTTATCTTTATAGGCACGGCGTGGGGCGACGGCGGGTCGATTTCGCCTTCATCTCCGTTGTTTTCACTTGATGAACATGCGCAGAATGCAAGTGCGGCAGTCATCCATATAAGTATATTTTTCTTAATCATACCCAACAGTCTTTATAAGGTTTATCGTTTGTGAGTGCAAAGATACGCCAAAAGCAAACGCAAAACAAGTTCACAATGGTTCACAAACTTAAAAAAGTGAATATTTAATATGTATGAGCGTCAAAAACGGATGTTTTATGGACATTTTACCATAAAATAAGACAGAAATTCATGTTTTTTATGTGCACGTATAAACAGCAGCTGATGCCGATGCGTTTTCTGTCTTCAGCGAAAATTGTGTATATCCGCATAACAATAGATAATATTAGGAGGCGGCTCGGCAAGACAAATTCAAAAAAAGTGTTTTTTGTTTTGCAGTGCACTCGCCTTTCACTATATTTACATAATACAGGAGGCGGCTCGGAAAGACAAACTCAAAAAAAGTGGTTTTTGTTTTACATTGCACTCGCCTTTCACTATATTTACATAATATAGTAGGCGGCTCGGCAAGGCAAACTCAAAAAAAAGTGTTTTTTTGTTTTGCATTGCACTCGCCTTTCACTATATTTGCATAATGAACGGGCGGGATTCCGCCGTATAAGTCAACCATACATAGAAAGGAAAGACGCAAAAATGAAATATCCAATAGGAATACAGAGCTTCGACCGGATTATAGAAGACGGCTACGTTTATGTAGACAAGACGGACATGATTTACGACCTCACGCATGAGGGCGGAATCTACTTTCTGAGCCGTCCGCGCCGCTTCGGAAAGAGTCTGCTTGTGTCTACGCTGAAGAACTACTACCTTGGCCGCAAGGATCTTTTCAAGGGTCTTGCCATCGACGGCATGGAGAAGGAGTGGAACGTTTATCCTGTGTTCCATGTTGACTTCAACGGCGGAAACTTCACAAATGCGGGCGAACTTGAACAGAAACTCAACTTCTGTCTGTCGGAATGGGAGCATCTTTATGACATGCCTGTACGTCAGAACGAGCTGGGCTATGGCGACCGCTTTGTTGAAATTTTGCGTACTGCCCACGCCAAGACAGGGCGCCGTGCTGTGGTGTTGATAGACGAGTATGACAAGCCGATACTCGACGTGCTCGACATGAGCCGCGAACTTGAAGACCGCCACCGCAACGTTCTCAAGGCCTTCTACTCCGTGTTCAAGGGAGCCGACGCCCATCTGCAGTTTGTCCTGCTAACGGGCGTAACCAAGTTCTCGCAGGTCAGCGTGTTCAGCGGCTTCAACCAGCCCAAGGACATCAGCATGGACGCACGCTACGAGACGCTCTGCGGCATAACGCAGGATGAACTTGAGCGTTATTTTGCCGAGCCTGTTGAACTTATGGCCAAAGACTATAAATGCAGCACTGACGAGATGAAGCAGCGGCTCAGACGCCAGTATGACGGATATCACTTCAGCGACAGAATGACAGGCGTCTACAATCCATTCAGTCTGCTCAATGCCATGGACAGCCGCAGAATGTATGACTACTGGTTCCGCTCGGGCACTCCTACCTATCTTATCCGCCTGCTTGCACACTTCAACGAGAACATGAACGAGCTTACGGGCAAATATTACGCCATGGAGGAGTTCATAGACTATAAGGCCGACGTGGAGCGCCCGCTGCCTATGATATATCAGAGCGGCTACCTCACGATAAAGGACTACAACATGCGCCATAACACATTCCTTCTCGACTTCCCCAACGACGAGGTCAAGAAGGGCTTTCTCACGATGATTGCCTCTTCGTATCTTCAGCCGCGCGAGCGTCTCAACGGCTGGATATTCGACGTGATTGACGCCATGGAGGCCGGCGAGGCCGACAGTCTGCGCACGCTGTTCACTTCCTTCCTGTCGAGCATCCCCTACACCATGCGCCGCAAGGACAACGAGGCGGAACGCGAGCGCTACTTCCAGTACACGTTCTATCTCGTCATGCGTCTTATCAGCGTCTACACCGTTTACACGGAGAAGGTGCAGAGCCAGGGGCGTGTTGACTGCGTGGTGGAAACTCCGCAGTATGTCTATATCTTTGAGTTCAAGCTCGACGGCACGGCAGACGAGGCTCTCAGTCAGATAGAGGACAAGGGCTATGCCCGCGAATATTCGTCCGATGCGCGCCGTGTGTTCAAGATCGGCGCCAGCTTCTCGTCGGAGACGGGGACTATATCCGACTGGAAAGTGCAGGATTGAGCTTTCGCCTTACAGCAGATATGGCCGTAGGTTACGGCGACATAATAATAAATTTTTGTTTTACATAGTTCACATTCCGGTTCGGGCTTCGTGTCCGGGCCGGATCTTTTTTGTCCCTGACCAGCCATTTTACATCCGGCTGTGTTGCCGTTTTATATCGGGCTTATGACCGTCTGCCCTACATTAAACGAGAATCCCGGCTGAATAATAAAGCCCTGTCAGGGTTAAAAAAACTGCATGCCGTCTGTTTATGATTAGCCAATATTTTTGTAACTTTGCAGCCACCGAAAACCATTCGGATTCTTGAACACTAACAAAAACATATCTTATGGGAGGATTCTTCGGAACAATCTCGAAGTCGAATTGTGTTACAGACCTGTTCTACGGTACTGACTATAATTCGCATTTGGGAACAAAGCGTGGCGGACTTGCCACTTATAATGCGGAGGAGAAACAGTTTATGCGCTCAATCCACAACCTTGAGAGCACATACTTCCGCACTAAGTTTGAAGACGAGCTCGGCAAGTTTTCAGGTAACTCAGGCATAGGCATCATCAGCGACACTGACGCCCAGCCTATCATCATCAACTCACACTTAGGACGCTTTGCCATCGTAACCGTGGGCAAGGTGAACAACATCAGCGAACTTGAGCAGGACCTGCTGGCCAGGAACATGCATCTGGCGGAGCTGAGTTCGGGCAAGACCAACCAGACCGAGCTCATAGCGCTGCTGATAATCATGGGCAAGAACTTTGTTGAGGGCATCGAGAATGTGTTCAACAAGATAAAAGGCTCGTGCTCGCTGCTGCTCCTCACCGAGGACGGAATCATCGCGGCGCGCGACAAATGGGGCCGCACGCCTATCGTGATAGGCCGCAAGGAAGGCGCGTTTGCAGCCACGAGCGAGTCGAGCAGCTTTCCTAACCTCGACTATGAAATCGACCGTTATCTTGGTCCGGGCGAGATTGTGCGCCTGAGGGCCGACGGCATAGAGCAGATGCGCAAGCCCGAACAGAAGATGCAGATATGCTCGTTCCTGTGGGTTTACTACGGATTCCCCACGTCATGCTACGAAGGCCGCAACGTTGAGGAGGTGCGCTTCGAGATGGGAAAGAAGATGGGACAGCAGGACAAGTCGGAGGTAGACTGCGCCTGCGGAATACCCGACTCGGGCGTGGGCATGGCTCTCGGATATGCCGAAGGCAAGGGTGTGCCCTACCACCGCGCCATATCTAAATATACGCCTACATGGCCGCGAAGCTTCACTCCAAGCCGTCAGGAGCTGCGCAACCTCGTGGCAAAGATGAAACTGATACCCAACCGCGCCATGCTCAAGGACAAGCGTCTGCTGTTCTGCGACGACTCTATCGTGCGCGGCACGCAGCTGCGCGACAACGTTAAGGTGCTGTTCGACTACGGCGTGCGCGAGGCTCACGTGCGCATAGCCTGTCCGCCGCTCATCTACGGCTGCCCGTTCATCGGCTTCACTTCGTCGAAGAGCGACCTCGAACTGATAACGCGCCGCATAATAAAGGAGCTTGAGGGCGACGAGAACAAGAACCTTGAGAAATATGCCACCACAGGCTCGCCCGAATATGAGCGCATGGTGGAGATAATACGCGAGCGCCTGGGCCTCACTTCGCTCAAGTTTAACACGCTCGAAAACCTCGTCGACGCCATCGGTCTGCCCAAGTGCAAGCTCTGCACTCACTGCTTCGACGGCACCGGCTGCTTCTGACGTATTATATATAAGGCGGAGTCTGTAATTTCGGATTATAAAGGATGTATATATTCCCGTCATCCGTTCTGGCCGCTTTTCTGACTTTACCGGTGTCTTTTTGTCAAGTCCTGTCGGGCGTACAGTCAGCTATACTCTACCGTCGGCTTACAAAGATACACTTGCTAAGATGCAAAAAGCGCATCGGCCGAATTGACAGAATCCTGCCGTAAGCAATATTGAAGGTGAAGACCGGGCACTGATGCTTTGGCCGTTCACCTTCTTTTTTTATGCCGCAGCAGCCGCAGTAACCTTTCAGCCAGCCTGCATAACGGCATACGGCGTGCATACAAACAAGTCGATACGATATTATTAAAAACATTTCAACAGTTCATACCATGATCATCAGACAGACATTAGTAGTGCTGACAGCCCTTCTGTCGGCATCGGCATGCGCCCTGGCGCAGACATTCAGCGTAGGAAACCTTACTTACTCCGTAACCGACAAGACTGCCGGCGAGGTTGACGTCAGCTCGTGCGAGAGCTACGAGAGCGAGATAGACGTGCCCGCCACGGTAAGCCACGGCGGCATCAGCTATAAGGTAACAGGCATAGGCATAACGGCATTCAGCGTCAAGAGCAGCCTCAGGCGCATAGGCCTGCCCGAGGGCATACGGCATATCGGAGAAGAGGCCTTTGCCTATTGCAGCCAGCTTACGTCGATGTCGCTGCCTGCCAGCGTGGAGAGCATAGGCAGCAAGGCGTTCAGCGGATGCCTTATGCTATCGCGCGTGAGCATGGGCAACGGCGTCAGGAGCATAGGCAGCGGCGCGTTCATGGACTGCAGGTCGCTTCTGTCGGCTGCCGTTCCGGCCGGTGTGCGCATCATAGAGGCAGCCACGTTCGGCGGATGCAGCTCGCTCAGAGAGATTAGCCTGCCCGAAGGTCTTGCCATAATAGACGACCTTGCCTTCAGAGAGTGCGGCTCACTCAGCTCGATATCCCTGCCCGGCTCACTGACTTACATAGGCGACGAGGCCTTTGCCTCATGCGGCAGCCTTGCCCGGATATCGCTTCCTGCCCGGATCATGAGCATAGGCGACAAGGCGTTCAGCGGCTGCGTATCGCTCAGTTCGATAGTGTTGCCCGACAGTCTGATAAGCATTGGCGACGGAGCCTTTGAGAAGTGCCGCAGCATAAGCAGCATAACCATGCCCTCAGGCACCACCAGCATAGGCAGCGAGGCGTTCAAATATTGTATGAATCTTGGCAACGTGGTCATAGGCGAAGGCGTTACGTCCATAGGCGACAGGGCGTTCAGGGTGTGCACGTCGCTGCGCCAGATAACGGTAGGGGCAACGGAGCCGCCCGCAGTGGGTGCCGACGCCTTCTTCGGCGTGTCGCGCCGTACAGCGGTGCTTGTGCCCTCAGCCTCGCTCGATGCCTACCGCCAGGCTGCCGTGTGGCGCGAGTTCAACATCCGGCCCATGTAGCCGTGTGGCTGCCCTGCCATTCTTCTTGGCGCAGGGCGGCAGTTCATGCGTGCCGTGGCGCAGGCATCCGCAAGACCCTTATTGCAAGTATCTGACTGACAGGCGTTTGCGCGTGCGATGCAAAAGACCGCAAATCAGCCTGCAAAAGGTATGCTTTTAGGCTGCAAAAGGCCACATATCGCAGGGCAAAAGGCATGCTTTTAGAAAATGGCCTCAGGCGGCAAGCCTATGACTTAATATAATAAGGCGGCCGGAGGCGTCAGCATGCCTGCACGGCTAAACCATACACCGGCCTGATGACCGGTATATATTTTACAGCAGATCACGCCACGAAAAATCTTCATCGGCGTGCCAAAGCGAAACGTGTGTAGAGGTGTGGAACGGCGTTTCCACACTTTTTTGTGGAAAAATTCCACACCTCTTCCACACTTTTCCACACATTCCACAATTCCCCAAAATATCATAACCGTCTGATAATCACCGATATAGCTATTTCTGGCATAGTTTGGCACGGCTGTTGCAATATGAATAAGCGAGAACGTTGAAAATAAAATTATTAACAATAAAAAAAGAAAGCATTATGAAAAAGTTAGTTTTCGCTGCAGTAGCAGCTCTCGCATTGGTTTCAGTTAGCAACGTATTTGCAGGTCAGAACGAAAATAAAGTACAGAACACAGTAGTATCAGACACAACAGTAACAACTCCCGCTCCTGCAGACACAGTAGCTACAGCTGAATAAAAAGTTCGGTTAAGACAAGAATAATAGGTTAATTCATTTTTTCGGAGATAAGGCGTTTTATCTCAAAAGCGAGCCCCGGAAGCTGTAACAGCCAGCTGACGGGGTTTGCCTTGTTTATATGCATCATGCCCGAAGGTGATACTAAAAAAGGCGTAAAACTTACAAAAAGTGAACATTTTGCGGTTATTTTTGCCAAAATAATGCATCGTTGACATATTTTTACTTTATCTTTGCAAAAATGGGACATTGCTCCCGGCACGCCCGGTTGGCATGCAATACGACGCGCAGGCAGCGCTGAAGTCTGCGCTTGGACTAATACTTGAAACGGATGAAGACAGGCGTACAGTTTAAGATAGCGGCGGGATACACGCTTGCAATATTGGTGCTCGCCCTGGCGGTGTGGCTGGTCTACGGCAACACCAGGGCCTTCATGCAGATAGACAAGGCCGAGCGCGAGTTTATGGAGCGGCGCGACGTGGTTGACAGTCTTATCTACTGCTTTCTCGAAACCGACAACTGCGAGAGGTCATTGTGCCTCGGCAACACCGACGAGCTCGACAATTTCGACGCATCGCTCCGCAAGACCATGGCTCTGGCCGACTCGCTGAAGGCCATGGTCAGCGACAGTTCGCAATGCCTGAAGATCGACTCGCTGCGCAGCATGCTCCTGCTGAAGCGCGAAAACACGCTGATGATTGTCGACGAGATGGCCAGAAACAACCCTGACAAGTTCTTCCGCGAGAAAGTGAGCAAGCTGCAGGAGGGGCAAGACTCGGTTGTGATACATCCTAAATCCGTGGAAGTGCAGGAGAACAAGGAGGTGGTCTACGACATCGTGAAGAGCAAGAAGGGCTTCTTTGCACGCCTTGCCGACGCCTTCCGCAAGCAGCATGCCGACACCATACAGGTGAGCAACCGCAGCCGCAAGGCCGTAACCGACTCTGCACGCCACAGCATCAACATAGCCGACACCGTGGCCGGAGTGCTCAAGGAGATTAAACGCGAGGAACTGAAGGCGCGCAGGGCACGCCAGGAGCAGCTCGACGAGAAGCGGCAGACGCAGCAGCTGGTGGGCGTGCAGCTGGCCCGGCGCATAGAGCAGCTGCTCGAAGACATACGCGGCGAGGAGCACCGCGCGCTGCAGGCAGCTATAGACACCGACCTGTCGGGGCGCCGCAGCGTCATGCTCAAGATAATATCGCTTGCCCTGGTGGCCGTCATGTCGGCCGTGGTGCTGCTGCTCTACGTCAGGCGCGACATGCGCAGGGCACGCATCTACAGCGAGAACCTCGAGCGGGCAAAGGCCGAGACGGAGCGCATAATGGCTCAGCGCGAGCGTCTGCTGCTCACCATCACCCACGACATAAAGGCTCCGGCAGCCTCGATATCGGGCTTCATAGAGCTACTCGGCGAATATGTCAAAGACGGAAAGGCGGCATCCTACCTGAGCAACATCAAGAATTCTGCCACACATCTGCTCCATCTGGTCAGCGCACTGCTCGACTATCACCGCCTTGAGAGCGGCAAGGTGGAGACGCGCAGCGTAAGCTTCAGTCCGCGACAGCTCGTCGACAGCTGTGCCGAAGGCATACGTCCGCAGGCCGAGGCCAAGGGTCTTGCCGTCGAGAGCGACACCTCCGGATGCGGCTCACGCCTGTGTCTGGGCGACGCCTTCCGCATAAAGCAGATACTCGACAACATAATAAGCAACGCCCTTAAATACACCGACCAGGGCAGCATAGCCATATCGGCGCGCATGCAGGGCAGCCGCCTGCAGGTGGATGTGGCCGACACGGGACGCGGAATGACGCCCGAGGAGGCGCGCCGCATATTCAACGCCTTCACGCGTCTGCCCGGAGCGCAGGGCACCGAGGGCGTGGGCCTGGGCCTGTCGATAGCCCGCGAGCTGGCCACTCTGCTCGGAGGGCGCATCACGCTCGAGTCGGCCAAGGGCAAGGGCACAACGTTCCATGTGTCGCTGCCGCTTGAGTTCAACGGCAACGGCATGCAGGGCGACGAGACTGCGGCAGCCGAAAGCAGGCCGGCAGGCACCGGCATAAAGCCCGGACACAGACCCGAGGGCATGACGGCCGACAGGATCAGCATACTGATTGTTGACGACGACCGCCTGCAGCTGCAGCTTCTGCGCGAGATGCTCACGGGCATTTCGGGCGGCAGATGGCACATAACGGCATGCAGCCATGCCGACGAGGCACTGAGACAGCTTGCCGACCTGCGTCCTCACGTGTTCTTCATAGACATAGAGATGCCCGAGATGAGCGGCACGGAGATGGCTGCCCGCATAGCCGGAAGATACGACACGCTGCTCATAGCCATGACGGCGCACGAGCCGAGCATAGAGCCAAGACTGCTGGAGGCTGGCTTCGACGCATGCCTTTTCAAACCGTTCAACACCGACCGCCTGTGTGCCACGCTCCAGGCTGCCACAGGCATTGAGCTTGATGGCGGCAAGACGGCTGCCGAAAAGGCTGATGCTGACGGCTGCGGGGGCACCGATGAAGACGGCAACAGCGATGAATGCCGCACAGACAAGGCACCTGACGCCACGGGAGACGACGGCGGCTGCAAGGCCGGAGGGCACGACTTCGGGGCCGTAACCGAGTTTGCCGCAGGCGACAATGAGGCATGCCGCGAGATTCTTTCGAGCTTCATGACCGAAATAGACGGCCACATGGCCACGCTCGACAAGGCCAAGGCTGGGCCCGACCGCGCCGCCATAAGCCGCGTGGCACACAAGGCGCTGCCCATGCTGACCATGATAGGGGCGCGCTCTGTCGACGAGTTGAAGGCCCTGTCGCCCGAACACATAGGCAGCGTGGCCGACGCCGACATGACGGAAATGTGCGAAAGGATAGCCGGCGAGATGCGCCAGATAAGGCGTGAGCTCGACGAAGAGATAAAGGCTCTGGGCTAACCGCCGGCCGAGGCGTGTGCAACGGCTGTTATTGCGCACGCCGACAGAACATACTACGGCACGCAGGCTCCGCGCCTGATGTGCGTGCCATCCTCTTTATTGCTGCTATTAAGACAAGCCTTATATTAATGAACCCTAACCTGTTATTACCATGAAAGGATTACGACTGATTTTATTTTTGGCCGCAATGATGGCTGTTGTGCCTATGGCGGCTGCCGACAAGCTCAGTGAACTGAGACAGAAGGCCGACGCGCTACATGCCGGCGGAAAGAACGACTCGGCACTTATAGTGGCGCGCGAGGCTCTCGACATGGCCACAAAGAGCCGCAACACCACGGCAATAGTGGGCATTAACTCGTCGATGGGCGTGTATCTGCGCACCATGGGCAAGACCGACGAGGCGCTCAGACACTATAACGAGGCCATGAAGCTCTGCACCACTGCCGAATTTAAGGCCAAGGCCGACGATGACGCACGCCAGGAGGCGGCTGCCCTCTACCTAAATCTTGCCACGCTGCACATAGACATGCAGCACAAGAAGGAGGCCATGTATTACGCCGGGCTGTCGGTAGACTGGACGCAGAAGTGTGCCGACAAGGCCTTCAAGGCGCAGATGCTGTCGCAGAACGGACTGATGTTCCTCATGGCGGGCGACAACAACAAGGCTGCCGACATGCTGACACGGAGCTACGGCTACGCCATGGAACTGGGACAGACCGACGCTGCCATGAGCGCGGCGGCATATATGGTGGCCACGGCCGACAGACTGGGCGACAGGCGGGGGGCAGACATGTGGCGCGGACGGTGCCGCACGCTGGAGCCCAAGGTGGAATCTACGATGACGCTCGTGGCCTATTATCAGATATTGTGCAGCGTTGAGCTCAATCACGAAAACTGGCGCGGGGCGCTGCCGCTGTTCAAGAAGATTCTGACAATCAAGGGCATAGAGCAGATGCCATTCGTGGTGTACGACTGCTACAACAACATGCACGAGGCCTACGCACGCCTGGGACAGTGGGAGCAGGCCTACGGAGCCATGACCAAGGCCGTGGCCCTGAAGGACAGCTTGTTTGAGAGCCAGAAGGCCGAGAGCATGCGCGAGCTTACCGTGAAATATCAGGCCAAGGAGAAGGAACTCGAGCTGGCGCAGAAGAAGGCCGAGCTGGCCGAGACGCGCATGTATGTCAGCACGGGACTGCTCGTTGTGGCAGTGCTGGCTGCCCTGACCGTGGTCTACATCATGAGGCAGAGGCGCAGGGCTCGCATGCAGGCCGAGGAGTTTCGCAGGCTGCAGGCCGACACCGACCGCAGGCTCATGCAGAAGTATGTGGACGGACTGGAGAACGAGCGCGAAAGGCTGGCGCGCGAGCTTCACGACGGCGTGTGCAACAGCCTGTACACCGTGCAGCTGAAGATTGCCGCGGGCAACGGCGACGCCGCAGGACAGGCCGCCATGCTCGACGACTGCCGCGAGCAGGTGAGGCGCATATCACACGAGATGATGCCGCCGGAGTTCAGCTATGCCGACATAAGCATGGTGCTCGACGACTATCTGTGTCAGGCGGCAGGCGCAGGGCAGTGTGAGATAACGTATGAGGCCGTGCCCGAGGATGCCGACTGGAGCCGCGTGGCCGACGCTACGGCGCTCGAGATATACCGCATAGCGCAGGAGGCCGTGGCCAACGCCATGAAGCACTCGGGCGCAACGCGCATAGACGTGGGCATGAGGCTTGAAGGCAACAGCCTCAGTCTGACCGTGAGTGACAACGGACAGCCACAGCAGCACTCATCGGCAGGCATCGGACGGCGCACCATGAGGCAGCGCGCGGCGGCCATCAACGGACAGATAACCACGGAGAGCGGGGGCGGAATCACCACCGTCAGACTAACCATAAGCAGTCTGCCCGAAAAGAAGACAAGGCCGTAAGACATAAAATTTCTTAAAAAACCACGGATTTCCGTTATTGCAAATATGAATGTATGGTATAATTTTGCCCCGATGAACGAGGCACAAAAATATTTGCTGCAGGACCTGTCGGTTGCAATAGTCGACGACCACGCGCTGATTCTTGAGGGATTCAAGAGTCTGATGCAGGGCTGCAACGCCAAAAACGTCGAGACGTTTGGCTGTGCGGCCGACCTGATTGACGCCATGGGCCGCCACAGCTTCGACATATACATAATAGACATAGGCCTGCCCGACATCGACGGCTTTGAGCTTATCGACAAGATACGCTCGCGCCACGCCGGGGCAAGGATAATAGTCAACACCATACATGAGGAGATATGGCTGCTAAGGCGCATGCTCGACAAGGACGTCAACGCCATACTGTTCAAGTCGACCGACTTCATGCAGATGGTCAGCGCCATAGCGGCCGTGATGTGCGGCGAGCAGTATTTCTGCCCGGGAGTGAAGCGCAAGATATCAAGATACACGCAGCGCATAGAGCATCCGTCGGAGAGAGAGACCGACATACTGAGGGCGATAGCCGGAGGATACACCTCGAAGGAGATAGCCAACATGCTCTTCATATCTGAAAACACGGTTGAAGCCCACCGCAAGCGGCTCTTCGTGAAGCTGGGCGCGCGCAACATTGCCGACCTGATAGTGAAGGCCATCGACCGCGGATACATCAACGCCTCGGAGATAGTGAAGGGCAACAAGAACGACAAGAACACCTGACGCCGGCACCGCTGTTGGCAGCCGACGTAATGTTTTGATATCCAGTATGTTATGAAACACGGCTTTTTGCAGTGCAAAAGGCCGTGTTTTGCGTTGTAAAAGGCCACCTTTCAGCCCCTGAAAGGGCACATATTGGGCGGCACGACCGTGCCCGGTAATATATCTTTACATTTCAGCGGCATCTTCCTGCGGCATGTACTGGGCTGTCTGCGGCTGCCCCTATAGGCAGGCACGGGCACGCGGCTTTGCGCCTTCATGGTTATCTCATTTCTCGCCCTACGTCATCAGGCGGCTTAGGCCTATGTCAAGATTTTTGCCCGTGGCGCAAAAATGAGGGGGCGGCGGCTTTGCGTTTTGATGCGGTTGCATTAACTTTGCATGCGTTTTTCAGGATAAATAATCAAAGCTAAGCAAATGAAGAAAAGTCTGGTGGCTCTGGCCTTCGGCACACTTGCCTTGGGCATAGCCGAGTTTGTCATGATGGGCATCCTGCCCGATGTGTCGCGTTATTTTGATGTCAGCATCCCCACTGCCGGCCACTGCATATCGGCCTACGCCCTGGGCGTGTGCTGCGGCGCCCCTCTGCTGGTGGCGTTCCACAAGTATCCGCTAAAGCGCCTGCTGCTGTTTCTTGCCGCCCTCATCCTCTTCGGGGCTGCGCTCTCGGCCATGGCGCAGAGCTTCGTCATGCTTGTCGTGGCACGTTTCATCTCAGGCCTGCCCCACGGCGCCTATTTCGGCGTGGCGTCCATCGTGGCAGTTAAGCTGGCCGACGAGGCGCACAAGACGAGTGCCGTGTCGATAATGGTGGCGGGCATGACCGTGGCCAATCTCTTCGGCGTGCCTCTTGCCACGGCTCTCAGCTCGCACATATCGTGGCGCTTCCCGTTCATGCTGCTCATCTTCATCAGCATCATCGTGATATACTATGTGTGGAAGTGGATTCCGGCGTCGGTGGGCGCCCTGCCCGACGAGGGCTTCCGTCATCAGTTTGCCTTCCTTCGCCACGGCGCGCCCTGGCTAATCCTTGCCGCCACGATGCTGGGCAACGGCGGCATATTCTGCTGGTACAGCTACGTCAGTCCGCTGCTCACGTCGGTGGGAGGCTTTCCTCATGAGGCCCTGTCGGCACTGATGATAGCCGCGGGCTTCGGCATGGTGGCGGGCAACCTTATCAGCGGCCGCCTGTGCGACCGTCATCGCCCTGGACACGTGGCTGCCGTCACACAGACCATAACCATAGCCACACTGCTTCTGATATTCCTTTTGGCCGGCTACGGCTGGATATCGGCCGCGCTGATGGTGGTGTGCACGGGCTGCCTGTTTGCCCTGAGCAGTCCGCAGCAGTTTCTTATACTTAAACATGCGCCCGGCGGCGAGCTGCTTGGCGGCGCTGCCATACAGGTGGCGTTCAATCTGGGCAACGCCATCGGGGCCTTCTGCGGCGGCCTGCCCATGGAGCACGGGGCCACTCCGCGCTGGTCGGCGCTCGTGGGCGTGCCCTTCGTCGTCATGGGACTCGTGGCTTTTATCTGTTTCTGCCGCAAATATGAGCGCCGAAACGCTGCCGTTGACTGAAAATTGTTAACTTTGCATCTGTGAACAACATTCAGTCATCATCCGTTCAGGCCCTGCGCCAGCAACGCCTGCTGTTGGAGATAGAGTACAACAGCGAGAAGGAGGCCTTTCGCCGTCAGACCGAGACCACGGGACTGGCGCGCAAGGTGAAGCGTGGCGACGCGTGGCATCCGCTGCGCTTCGTGCGCAGCTACTACAATTCGCTCAACCAGCTTTCTGTTGAGGTTGTGCGCACTGCCGACACCGACATTGAGCACAACTTCGAGTTCGGACGCCCCGTGTGCTTCTTCCGCATGAGCGAGGCGGCAGAAGGCAAGTCGATAAGATACTTTAATTTCACCGGCACGGTGAGCTATGCCGACGGCGACCGCCTTGTGGTCACCGTGCCCGACAACGCACCCGTGGCAGAGCTGCAGGCCACCGAAGGACTGGGCGTGCAGCTGTTCTTCGACGAGACGAGCTACCGGCTTATGTTCGAGGCTTTAGACCGTGTGATAGGCGCACGCGACAACCGCCTTGCCTATCTGCGCGACCTTTTCTATTCGGGCGTGCCGGCTGCCGAACTGAGCTTTGCCCCGATAAGCTTTCCGTGGCTCAACAGGGCGCAGCAGGAGGCAGTCAACAAGGTGCTGCGCGCCAAGGACGTGGCCATTGTGCACGGACCTCCGGGCACGGGAAAGACCACCACGCTCGTTGAAGCCATATACGAGACGCTGCGGCGAGAGAGCCAGGTGCTGGTGTGCGCACAGAGCAACATGGCTGTAGACTGGATTAGCGAGCGGCTCGTAGACCGCGGAATAAGCGTGCTGCGCATAGGCAACCCGACGAAGGTGAACGACAAGATGCTGTCGTTTACCTACGAACGCCGCTTCGAGGCTCATCCCGACTATCCGCAGCTGTGGAGCATACGCCAGGCCATACGCAAGCTGCGGCAGGAGCGCAAGCGCCGCGACAACGGCTGGCACCAGAAGATGGACCGCCTGAAGAGCCGTGCCGTGGAACTCGAACTGAGGATAAACTCGCAGCTCTTCGGCGAGGCTAAGGTCATTGCCTCAACGCTTACGGGCAGCGCGAGCCACTTGTTGTCGGGGCAGAAGTTCGGCACGCTGTTCATCGACGAGGCGGCACAGGCGCTCGAAGCCGCATGCTGGATAGCCATACGCAGGGCATCGCGCGTGGTGCTGGCGGGCGACCACTGTCAGCTTCCGCCCACGGTGAAGAGCATTGCGGCGCTGAAGGGCGGACTGGGCACAACGCTCATGGAGCGCATAGTGGCGCGCAAGCCGTCTGTCGTTACGCTGCTGACGATGCAATACCGCATGAACGAACAGATAATGCGCTTCTCGAGCAACTGGTTCTACGACGGACGCGTGGAGTCGGCGCCCGAGGTTAAGTACCGCGGCATACTCGACTACGACAACCCGATAACATGGATAGACACGTCGGAGAGCGACGCTAAGGAGGAGTTTGTGGGCGAGAGCTTCGGCAGGATAAACAAGACTGAGGCCGAACTGACGCTCGAAGCCCTTAAAAACTACTTCACCAAGATAGGCCGTCAGCGCATAGCCGACGAGCATATCGACGTAGGCGTGATATCGCCCTACCGCGCCCAGGTGCAGCTGCTGCGCCGAATGGTGCGCAAGGCGGAGTTCTTCAAGCCCTACCGCGGCTGCATAACGGTGAACACCGTTGACGGATTTCAGGGGCAGGAGCGCGACATCATCGTAATATCGCTCGTGCGCTCGAACGACGACGGGCAGATTGGCTTCCTGTCAGACCTGCGCCGCATGAACGTGGCTATAACCCGCGCACGCATGAAACTGATAATTGTTGGCAGCGTGCAGACCATGACACGCCACGCCTTCTACAAGGAGCTGTACGGCTATGTGCAGGAGTCTGCCGGCATTTAGGCAGCATAAAGACATCAGAAAAAGCAGACATCGAAACATAACAAACAAAGGAAGACATGCTTCAGAGAGACTACATTTCGCGACTTATACGTGAGTTTATGGCGGCGCTTCAGCGCTATCTCGAGAAGAACGAGGCGGGAGCCCGCCGCAAGACGGCCGAAGACCTGTTCCGCCAGTACTTCGGCTCGTATGAGTTTTATCACACGGCAACGCATGACGAGATAATGTCATCGTTCGAAAAGTATCCCGAGGAGGAGCGCATAAGCCGCATGGAGATGCTTGCCGAGCTGTATTATGCCGAGGCCGACGACCGCCCCGAGCCGTTCAGGACGCAGCAGCTCGACATGGCCCTCAGCCTGTTCAGGTTTATCGACGCCCACAGCCGCACCTTCTCCATCGACCGACAGAACAAGATAGGCGCGATAACAAAGATGATATACAGCGGCGGAAAATAAAAAAGGCACGCTTACTTGCGTGCCGAAAGTGTTACAGTTACATTGCCCTTGCCGAGCAGTTCTTTAAGCTCTGCCTTACTTATGCCGTCTATCTTGCCCAGACGCGTGAAGTTCCACGTGTTGGTGTCGTAGTAGATAACGAAATTGTTGCCCTGATACAGTATCAGGTCGCCAGCCTCCGTGGTTATGTTCTCGTTGTTCTGCGGCAGCGTGTGACCCAGGCTGCCCACCTTCTCAAAGTTGCCGTAGTCGCTCATGTCTATCACGATGTCGCCCTCTTTCAGCAGGTCTATCAGCGCTCTTGCCGAGCTGTTGTCTGCCATTGTGGCCGTGAGGGTGCGGCCGTTCACCTTTATGTTCATCTTACTGTAATTTATGTTGTTGTCTTCATCTGTTGCGGTTTCCATCGACTTGATCCATTGTTCCACCTCACTGCGCTGAGTGCCTGCGCCAAACCTGCGTCCTGCGGTCCATGTGGCTCCGGGCGCGAGAGCCTGCAGCAGGGTTGCGCTTGAGCCTATGCCGCTCGAGCCTGACGTGCAGAAGGGTATGACGGTCTTGCCGCTGAGGTTGCAGCTCTCAACGAAGGTGTAGACAACGCGCGGCGCCTGCCCCCACCATATGGGGTAGCCAAGGTATATCGTGCGGCACTTGCTCAGGTCGGGCACGCTGCCCTTAATCTCCGGACGCGCGTCGGGGTCGTTCTGCTCGAGCGACGAGCGCGACTGCGGATTGCTGTAGTCGAGGTCTGCCGCGGTGTAAGGCTCTGCCGCCTCAATGCGCCATGTGCCTGCGCCGGTTATGTCGGCTATGTGGCGCGCCACGCCTTCGGTGGTGCCGGTCTGCGAGAAGTACACCACCATTACATCGTCCGCCTGTCCGCCAGGCGTTGCCGGTGTGGTGCCGGCGGCGTCGCTGCCGTTGTCCTTGGCGCACGAGATATGCGATACGGCAAGACAACACGCAACGACATAATAAAGAAACTTTTTCATACTTACATAGTTTTTTGGTTCAACAACTGCTCTTGCTGTCTCTTCAGGCTTATGCCCCTGCATGGCGTAACTCGATTAAGAGCGCTGCGGAGCATGCCTTTTTCTGACGCTACAAAATTATTATATTCCTGCATGAGGCATGGTATATTATTTACAGATAAATGTACCCAAAAAACGGAAAACGCCGTCTTCACTGTCTTTTGCCGTGTTCTGCCCACATGTAATCCTGCCACGGCGGCACTGAAAGGGCGCATCAGGCAATGCGGAAGACTGACAGACGTAGAACATCATGTGAACATCAGAAACAGGACTCTTAGCATGAAAAAGCGGCAACGGAGACGGCCGGCAATGCTGCCAAGCGGCACCGCCACACGACGGCGGCAGGCATCACCGCGCAAAAGGCGGCAAACGGCGATGCGAAAGCTATCCTTTCGGGCGCCAATATGCCACATATTGCAGCGCAAAAGGACAGCTTTTGCAAAACGGACAAACAGCCGTGGAAAAACAGCTGAAATAAGTGCGCCCGCCTGCGGCATAAATCTCCGCAGGCGGGCGAACTGTCATCGTGATGCAGCCTGACACGTTAACCGCCATAAGGCGCTATGACTAGGTCTGCATTTTGCTTTATATTGAGCTGTATTTCATCTTGTTATCAGCATGAACGGCAGGCTATGTCAACAGGAAACGGACGAAAGAAGGGGAACCGAAAACTGAAAGACGGCGGAACACAGGAATACACATAAAGGATAAAGCCGTATGGAGCATAATTGCCTACATGGGTTTATGTCCGCCATTAGTCAGTGCCTCTTCTTCCTGCCGCGCGCCATCTCTGCCCTGATGCGGCTGAGCGACTGGGGCGTTATGAACAGATACGAGGCGATGTATTTCAGCGGCACGTGCTGCAGCAGTTCGGCCTTCTCGTCCAGCAGAGTCTCATATCGCTCGCGTGCCCTCGGCGCACCGCTGCTGAGCAGCCACCGCTCTATCTCGAAAATCTCCTTCTCATAGAGCCTGCGGCCTATGCGCGCAGCCTCAACCGACGACATGAAGAAGTCTTCGGCGTCGCTGCGGCTTATGCCATAGACAACGCCGTCGCTCATGGCCTCGAGCGCTATCATCGACGGCATGTTGCGCACAAAGCACCACGACGAGAAGAGCAGGTCGCCCTTTGACGCAAACCACAGGGTTATGTCGTTGCCGTCGGAATTGACATACGACGCGCGCCATATCCCGTCCACTATAATATATATGTCAGTGTTGCGCCCTCCCCTGCGCACAAGCGTGTCGCCCTTCAGTATCTCCATGCGTGTCATGTGAGCCTTGAGAGCCTCAACGTCGCTCATGCTGAGTCCGCTGCGCCGGCACAGACACTCCTCAAAAGTTTCCATAATCACACGTATTAAAATCGTTCGGCATGCCTTTTGCCCGAATATCCCACAGCCAACGGCCGGCACCGGGCATTCAGCCGTCGTGCGTGCAGCCGCCCGTTGCGCCGGCACCGCTGTCTGACAGCGCGGCAGCACACCTGCACCTGCATTCATCCCGGACAAGCCGGCACGGACAGCGACAGGCCGCGGCAGCCGCCGCCATAAGGCCATAGACTGCCGCAAAGGTAGCAAATCATTTCCGATTTCTCAAATACATCACAAAGATTAATACGCACGTAAGCAGCTCTGCCACGGGCACGGCGAGCCATATGCCGCTCACCCCGCACAGCTTGGGCATCAGCCAGAAGCACAGCAGCATGAGCACATAGCCGCGCATGGCCGTGATGAACATGGCGGCAGCGTCGCGCTCAACGCTCTGACAATAGCCTATGGCCACGATGTTGACGGCAAACGGCACGAAGCCCAGCGCAAACAGGGGCATGCCGCCCACGGCTATCGTGTTGGCAGGAAAGCCTGCCGGAATGAACAGCGACACTATGTCCGGCGCGAAGAAATACATTATCAGCAGAAACATCACGCCGCTGCCAAGGGCCGTAAACAGAGCCATGCGCAAGGCAGAGCTTACCCTCCGGGTGAGCCGCGCGCCGTAGTTGTAGCTCAGTATGGGCTGAGCCGACTGCGCTATGGCGTTATACACCATGAAGATTATCGGGAACACATAGCACGCTATGCTGTAGGCCGCCACGCCGTCCTCGCCGAGATAGGCTATGAACACATAGTTGCCGGCAAACATCATGGTGGCGATGGCCGCCTCGCAGAGCAGCGAGGGGAAGCCCAGACGGCACATATAGCCCACGTTGCGGCGCGTCATTCGCAGACTGCGCAGATGGGTCTTAACCCGGCATAGCTTTATGGTGCGCCCCATCATCAGCATATACCACAGCACCATGCCGGCACCGGCTATATAGCCAAGACTGGTGGCCACGGCCGCGCCTATCACGCCCCAGTGGAACACAAAGATAAAAAGATAGTCGAGAACGATGTTGAGCAGAGCCGGCACCACGTTGCACATCATGGCGTAGCGCGGCGAGGCGTCGAGCCTTATGTAGAACATTCCGGCACTGAGCATGGCGCTGAACACAAAGAACGGCACGGCGCCGTAGATATACTCGACGGCAGGCACGAGCAGACGCTCAGAGCTGCCAAGCAGGCATGCCACGCCGGGCGCACGCCACACGATGAGCGCACTGAACGCCGCCACCAGCATGCTGAGGGCTATCACGGCCTGAGTGACGTTTATGCGCGCCGTCTTCGGCTTGCCGTGAGACAGATGGATAGACGCCACCACCGATGCGCCCACGCCGAACATAAGTCCGATGCCGGTATTTATAAGAAACAGCGGCGCAACGATATTCACCGCCGCCAGAGCATCGCTGCCAAGGCCGCGGCCAACGAATATGCCGTCGGTAATAACGAAAAGGGCCGACGACACCATGCCGAGCAACGTGGGCATGAGCAGCTTGCTGAAAAGGCTTGACACCTTTGTTGTTCCGAAATCTATACTTTCCTTCATCATACTTTACGGTTGTTAGTTGTTGATATCGGGGCGCAAAAGTAAGTGTTTAAAAACGAAAGGCAGTTAACAATTGGTAATTTCTGCGGCTGACGGGGGATTTAATGACTGAAAAAGCATGTTTTTCACACGAAAAACATTGCAGCAACGGCTGCCGGAAGGATAAACAGGGGCATAATAAATGCTGCTTGTGATGCCCGGAAATCATTGTGCCGACAGACGGAGACGCAGGCTGCGGGGCATAACAAACAGCATAATTTATGCAGAACAATATATTTATAAAGCTAAAAGTGCGGCACCATCAGGCGCATATCATGCCATGAGAATAACGAAGCGAGGCCATACTGCGCTGCCAACGGCAAGCTGTGCGGCAGCAAAACCCGGCCTTGCCGCACTGTCATGGCGTAGCGCTACACTGAGCGAGAGCAGGCAAGGCATCACTCGGCCATGCGCTCCTCGTTGAGAGCCTCCCTGATATAGTCGTTGTCGAAGGTGAACACGTGGTTGAGAATGCCGAACGACACGGCTCTCGACTTGCCCTCGATGTTGATTGTACCTATGGAGAAGAGATAATAGTTGTCTACATCCAGAAACTGGCTTACGGCCATGTTGACCACGCCCGAGGCAAATATGTTGCTGAACATGCCCCAGAAGCCCGACGCGCCATTGCTCTGACTTATGGCCGCGCTTATCTCGCCTGCCACGGCTTCGCAGTGCTGTTCGCGCGTAGGACAGGTTACGGTGAGCGCAAAGGCTATGACAACGGCCACCACTATGCCTGCCACGCGGCCGCCGATGTGCCTGCGGCGAGGCTCATATATTATCTCTTCGGCAGCATCGGCTCTGCCCGACGTGCCGCTGCCTCCGCCCTGCCAGGCCGAATATGCTGCGCTGCCGGATGCGTCTGTGCGGTCGTCGCGCCCGCCGTCAGCCTGCCCTGAAGCGCTCTCAGCACGTGCCGACGGCTCAGACGGCAGGGGCGGAGGCACGGGGCCGGGCTGCGCCTTGCCCTCCATGGCGTCCTTAAGCTCCCTCACCTGCCAGGCCGGAGTCCACTGCTCCATGCCCTCGGCCCACACAAGAGTCTCCGAAGAGAGGCCGCGCTCCATAAGTTCGCTTACGGAGAAAGGCCCCTGCTGCCGGTTGTCTGCATAAATAAAATATCTCATCAGTTACCCTCCGTCTTGTTCTTTCCGTATTTCTTGCTCCACTGCTCATACTTCTTAAACACCTTAAGAGCCTCAGAGTTGTACCAGCTGTAGCCTGTGCGACGCTCGTGGCCTATCTCGCTGACGTCGAACTTCATCACGCCGTCGCGGTCGCAGAAGAATGGGCGGTTGTCCTCGAGCGTATAGAAGCGTGCCCACAGAGGCTTCGACACCTCGCCCTCGGCACACTTCACCAGGCGCCAGTCTTTCTTGCCGTCGCTGTTCTTGAAGTTCTCTATCTTGTATCCGTCTATCTCGTTCTGGCGGAACCACTCCACGGCAGCCTCAATGCTGTTGACCACCTCGGGCGAGGGCTTTGACAGCGACATGAGGAAGAGCACGATGTCGTCAGACTCCTGTCCGCTGAGCGACGCCAGCTCGAAGGCGCGTGCGTTGGCAGGCAGCAGGGTCTTCTCGTCGTGCTGCGCACACCACACCGTGGGCTTGCCGTTCTGCACATACTGCGTCTTCAGTATGCAGCTGATGCCCTTGTCGAGAGCCGTCTTGGCCTTCATCTTCACGCTGTCGGGGAAGAAGGCGAATGGAGCCTTGCCCAGACTTGCGTCGCGCATGATCTTCATCACGTTGATCATGGCGTCGTCGTTATATGTGATGTGCGTGTGATACTTCTTGTTGTAGGGATAAAACTGCGGCCAGCCGCCGTTGTCATACTGTGCCTCAAAGAGATACTGCATGCCCCTGAGCACGGCGTCCTTATACTTCTCTGTGCCAGTGGCGTTATACAGCTTCGACAGGTAGATTATCTCGGTAGAGGTGGCGCGGTTGTCTATCGTGCTGTACTTGGCAATGCTCTTGTCGGCCTCTGCCTTCTTCTTGTCGGCGTCGGTCATGTTCCTGGCCATGTCGATGTTCTTCGGCCATCCGCCCGTGTTCTGCTGATACAGCAACACGTTGTCGCCTATGCGCACTGCCTCGGCCGTAGTGAAGAACTCAGGCTCGAGATGTGCAGCCCACGACGTCCACGTCTTATAGGTTTTCTGCTTGTTGTCTTTCTTGTCTGTTTTAGTCTGACTTGTTTTCTTTGTCTGGCCCTCAGCCGGCGTTACGGCGGTAAGTGCGAATGTAGCAGCAAGAGCCATCACGATGAATCCTTTTTTCATAATTTAGGTATAAATGTAACGTTTGTTGTTTGTAAATAGTTAGTCGTTGCCTCATGTTTGTCAGCAAACCTGACGGCATTCATTTTATTTAGATGCATGCAGACTGAAAAGGTTTAGTCATTACTTTGCATTTTAACCCAAATTAGCCGTCTGCCCCGTGTTCATCCGCCTGTCTGGCGTTGCGTGCGGCATGCCTTATCAATCCTGACGGTCATCATACAGCACACAGCTTTATCTATTTTGCGCATTCATGCTTTCAGCCCGAAAGCATAACAGCCTATTGGGGGTTAAGGCTCACTTCATTCTGAGTATCATCTTGCGCTCGTCTTCGGGAAACTTCTCGATGGCATAGCGCAGCATGGTGCGCGGCATCTGTGCATGATGCTCCATGACGAAGGCTCTCAGTCTGCCCATGTCGCGCTTGCCTGCCTCGCGCAGCATCCAGCCCGTGGCCTTGTGCATAAGCTCATGCGGATGACTGATGAAGCGCAATGCGAGGGCATAGGTGTCGTCGAGGTCGCCCTGCTTTATGAAGGCATAGGTGGCCACCATGGCTATGCGGTTGTCCCATAGCAGGGGGCTGCCGGCAAGGGTGTAGAGCAGGTCGCGCGGCTTGTAGAGCAGATAGGTCCCCACGATATGCGGCGCACTGAGGTCTACGAGGTCCCAGTTGTTTATGCGGTCTGTAACAGAGAGATACATGTCGGTAAGTTCGCGGCGCGCTCCGTCGTCGGCCTTCTTCATCTTCTCAACCATTATGAGCAGCGCGCAGAGCCTTATCTCGTGCCATTCCGACTGCATGAGCCGCATTAATGTGTCGTTGTCAGCCGTCTTGTGCCGCCTGGCCACGCTTCGAGTCGCAGGCACCTTAATGCCCAAGAACTTGTCGCCATGTCCGTATTCGCCTTCGCCTGTCTTGAAGAAGCGCTGCAGCTGCTCGCTCTGTGCGTCGTCACGCAGCGCCGTCATCTCTCCGGTTATTATCTCATATTCCGTCTTTCCCATATTCATTACCTTTGTTTATTACGGCAAAGATAGTGCAAGGTGAGTGCATGGCAAAATGAATGCATATTATTTTTTATTTTCATTGGTTAAGCGGTATGAGTTGCGGATCACAGATCCTTATACTCTATGCTGTCGGATTGCAAATCCGACAGAACATTAGTCTTACAAAATGATAACACTATTTGTGGCTATATGTAAATCTACAATACGAAAAACAAGACTGATGTCATCTGTATTTGATTACATATAAGACATATTTACGATGCGAAAAAACAAGGCTATTGTTCTGTCGGATTTGCACGAGTTGTTGAGCAAAGCGAAAAATCCGACAGCATATAGTATAAGGATCTGCGATCCGAAATTCATACTTCCTTATTATATAAAACAGGCTTCGCCTCAACAATGCAAAATTAAAAAAACTGCGTCTTTCATTTTGCAGTGCACTCGGCTTGCACTATCTTTAAATAATATAGGCGGCGCCTCGGCACTGCAAACTTAAAAAACTGCGTCTTTCATTTTGCAGTGCACTCGGCTTGCACTATCTTTGAATAATATAGGCGGCGCCTCGGCACTGCAAACTTAAAAAACTGCGTCTTTCATTTTGCAGTGCACTCGGCTTGCACTATCTTTGCACTCAATAAAGATAATTTCAGGAAAAGAGTATGATTAAGGCTTTATTTTTTGACATAGACGGAACACTCGTGAGCTTCAACACACACGAGATACCACAATCAACGGTTGACGCACTCGAACAGGCAAAGAAAAACGGCGTGGGCGTGTATATATCTACCGGACGGCCGGTGAAACTGATCAACAACCTGCACGCCATAGAACATCTGATAGACGGATATATAACCACTAACGGCGCATACAGCTTTATAGGCGACAAGGTGGTGAGCTGCGTAGACATTCCGCTCGAGGACGCACGCACGCTGATACGGCTGGCAGACGAGATGAACTTTGCCACGATGGTGGTGGGGGCGAAAGACCTCACGGTGTATCATCCCGACGAGATGGTTGACAAGGTATTCCGACAGCTGCTCAACGTCAACGACCTGGGCGAGGACATCAGTCTCGACACAGTGCTAAGCCAGCCCATACTGCAGCTTACGCCCATCATAGACGAGCAGCAGGAGAAGCTCGTCATGCCGCAGCTGCCCCACTGCATAGCCGCAAGATGGTATCCGGCATTTGCCGACGTGACGGCGCGCGGGGCCGATAAGGGCAAGGCGCTGCAGCGCATGGCCGAACACCTGGGCATGGACATCAGCGAGACTATGGCCTTCGGCGACGGCGGCAACGACAAGTCGATAATCTGCGCGGCAGGCATAGGCGTGGCCATGGGCAACGCCATCGACGACGTGAAGGCGCTGGCATCATACGTAACCGACCATGTTGACAACGACGGCGTGAGCAAGGCGCTGCGCCATTTCGGCATAATCTGACGCCACGGGGGCGCACATGCCCCTGCCGGCGGCGGCAGACCTACAGGCAGGACACGCTGCACGGAGAGGCAGACTTTTGTAAACTTTTATGACAAAAGGCATGACGCTTGACGCTCTCAGAATGGCCACAGCCGTGACGACACGGCCGTTTGGCGCGAAAAAGCCGGAAAATCAGCATTTTCGACAAGCATCTGACATTCAGGCATTTACATCAAAACGGCTGTTCAGTCGGCCGTGTTAAAAAACATTACTGTGCCGTTTGAGGTGCAAAAACGATAGGTTTAGGCACCGAAAGCAGTGCTCCGGCACCATGAAAAGCGCCCTTTTGGCGTCTGAAAATACTGGTTTTAAGACACACAACGCACACAAAAGCTAACCGATGTTAATAAAAGAATATATTTGAAAACCATATTTTAACATCCGTTATACTTTGATTTTCCAAAACGGAAAATAATTTTGTCCTGAGTTTTTACCATCTTCCTGCCCAAAGCCCGATACCCAAAGCCGGCATAACGGCAACGACAGAAGCCGTGCAAACACGGCCGTGCACACGCATACGAACAAGACCGCTGCACACACGCGCACAGGCAGAGACATGCGCATGCACATACACGCGCGGAGCCCATAAGAAAAGTAACGCACAGGCGCACGTACATAACATAAAAGACGCAACTTTACACTTATTAAATGACAAAGGGCAAATAAAGCAGCACAAAGACTTACAATCTGTAACTTTTCGTATTTTACAATTGACATAAATCAATTACGATAACATAAAACTAAAAAAATATTTCAATTTTAATCTCATTTAAGAGGAGTTCTATAAATTAAAATATTGTAGTACAGTTGTTTATATGGTTC